>CENY01157506.1_pt1 | contig 32674 bp, 34 predicted proteins | sample 356181 | NCBI WGS metagenome assembly CENY01 (sample SAMEA2619840, study PRJEB7988) | marine metagenome | isolation source: saline water (ENVO:00002010), including
AAGTAGAAGTAATCAAAGAAGTAGAAGTAATCAAAGAAGTAGAAGTACCTGTAGAAGTAATTAAAGAGGTAGAAGTACCAGCCTTAGGAGCATGTTCCAGTCATCAGGGAGATTTGTCAGTTAAAACTGGTGCATTTAATTTATTCTTTCTATTTAGTCCACTATTATTTTTAATATTATATAAAATATACCGTAAAAGATTAAGATAAAGTATAGGGCATATTAAAACATTTAAAGATATTTAATAGCTTTAATGTTAATCAAACAACCAGTTTTTAGAATTTAAATTCATATATTGTTTTCTAAAAATATAATCAGGTACATACTTTTGCACTTTCTGCCAAAATAAATTTGAATGATTATGCTCGATTAAATGGCATAATTCATGAACAACTAAATAATCTATAATTTTTATTGGTGACATAATAATTGGCCAACTATAAGAAATATTCCCATTAGATGAACATGAGCCCCATTTAGACTTATATTTTTTTATTCTTATTGATTTTGGTTGTACATTAATAATTTTCGAATATAAATCAGTTTTTTTATATAGGTAATTTTGAGCATGATTAATATACCATTTTGATAAAAGTAACTTTATTACATCTGAATTATTTATATCTTGTTCTTTAACAAATATGTGGAAAAAACCAGATTGAAGTTTAATTGACGTAGTATTACCTGAATTAATTTTTAAAATATAATTTCTTCCTAAATATGAAAATTTTTCACCATTCTTATACTTATTAGTTTGAAGTATTGAGTAATTCTTTGATTCACTTAATTTCTTATTCATCCATGAAGACCAATTAATTATTAAATCTTTTATTTGATTATTTGAAAGATGTTTCGGTACCCGAATTTCAAAAAATTCTTTTTTCAGCTTAATTGAAGCAGTTTTTTGTCTATTTGTTTTTATGATTTCTATAGGAAAATGAAATTTTTCTAATAATTTATTCATTATATGCACATAGACTATATTAATTTATTTTATTATTTTGTAAGTATGTCAAATATATCTTTATCAGTCTTTACCCATTTAGAAGGAATAGTAAGATATACGTTTTCGATTATTTCCCATTCATCTGTAGTAAATTGTTTTGCTAACTTATATTTTCCATAAATTGATTTGCGAGTATAACTTCTGCCAGCAGGAGTTAAAAATTCTAACTTAACCATTGATCTAAGTCTTGAATCAAATGTTAATTCAAATGAACTACGCTTTAATTTCATATTTTTAGACCATATGGGATAAAGTTGTGCCCATCCCTCATTAATTACCTTATTAATTAATGATAGTTTAAGTAAAGTTCTATTTAAAACAGTGTCCTTTGATTTATTTTTCCAAGACATTAAAATAGATACATCTATAAGCAATCTATCTGGTTCATCTAACATTTAAAGGTTTTAAATAGCAACTTCATCACGAAGATTTAATAATACATTTTTATATTTTTGAAGTGTTATTTCTATATCATCTTTCGTATGAGTAGCAGATAATATAAAACTTAAAGGGTTCCCCCACAAACCTTCATTTATAAATGATCTATGTAAAAGGTTTACAATATCTTTACTATATCCATTTTCATCTAAATTTGGATTTGGACCATAATTTATATCGCATTCTTGATCAGAACCGAAAAGCACATGAACAATTGAAGATACACCATAAGCTGTGGCATTTATCTCTAATTTACTAAACAGTTCATTTAATCCTTCTTTTAATTGTAACGCTCTTTTATCAGCTGTTTCACATATATTTTCATTAATTAAAATTTCAAGAGCAGTTGCTCCAGCTGCAGCAGATACAGGATTTGCATTGAATGTACCAGGATGCCTGATTTTATTTGGGGCTATAGTATCAATAATATCTGCACGTCCAGCAACACAACCTCCAGGAAGTCCTCCTGCAAGTATTTTAGCCATAGTTGTAACATCTGGAATCACATTATAAAGTTCTTGCATACCACCATTAGACCATCTAAAACCACTGACAACTTCATCAAATATTAATATTGTATTTGTGTTTAAAGTTAATTCTCTAAGTTGTTTAATAAAATTAGGATCCATTACTTGATTACCTTGAAATATTACTGCTGCAATATTATCTTTATTTAAAGCATCTTCAACTTTACTAATATCATAAGGCAAAACTGTAATTGTATCTCTTGTTGATTTAGTAATTCCGTTTTGATTGTTATCACCTTCAGCAGCTACAAAAGGTCCATCTGCCCAGCCATGAAAAGCATTGTGAAATTTAATTATATTTGTTTTACCAGAATATGCACGAACCATTCTAAATGCCATCATAACAGCCTCAGTGCCAGAATTTACAAATCTAAGTTTTTGAGCTGACGGTACTAATTTAGTAACTAAATCTCCCCATTTAACTTCAAGTTCAGTAGAAGAGCTTAAATGAGTTCCTTTTGAAACTTGTTTAGAAACAGCATTTACTATTGCTGGGTGTGCTTGGCCAAGTATCATTGACCCATGACCAGTTCTATAATCAATATATTCATTGCCATCTATATCCCATTTTCTAGGACCCAAACCATGATCCATATAAATACGAAATGGACTTATCTTTCTAGAATCATGAGTTACTCCATCAGGAAACAATTCTTCACTTTTTTGGGAAACAGTAGCTGATTTTTTGTGTAGTTCATAAAAACGTTGATCAATTGAAGGCATTATTACTCCTAATAAACTTCAAATTTAATATATTTTGCAATTATAACACTATACTTTTATTTATTAAAAATATTTTATAATGTTTTAAGAAAATTTTTATTTAATTTTGCTACATAGCTAAATGTAGGATTTATATAATGAGTACATCTAGCCTCTAATACTTGAGCTAATAGCATATATGCATCTTCAGGTTCATAACCAAAATCATCTTCTAACCATAATATCATTTCAGATAAAGCAATTTTAAACGCATCATCAGAAGGTCTAGCTTGCCCTGTAGTCATAATATAATCTTTATTAGTAATTCTTGGCCACGTCATAGATTTAGGCTTTTTAGAAATTTGACATTCTATTAAAACCCTTCCAGATGATTCTATCCCTCCTGACCCACAAATTTCACCGTCACCTTGTATAGCATGCATATCCCCGATATGTAATAATGCTCCATCTACATTTACAGGTAAGTGAACATATGAACCAATAGTGATTTCTTGAATATCGAAATTTCCACCCCATTTACCAGCCCATCTATTGTCTTTTTTTATAGACTTTGGAGCACAACCTATAAACCCCACCATTGGTTTTACAGGTATTTTCAAATTGTCATTCCATATTATATGGTCATCAATAATTTCAACTATTTTATGATTATATTTAATACCTTTATTCTGCATCCAGTTTGGTATCAAATCATTATCTCTTTTAAACTCAGTAAAGCCGATATTATCTAAATCAATATTTTTAATATGTACAGTTAGCATATCTCCAGGTTTAGCACCATGAATATAAATAGCACCAGACACAGGATTAGGACCTGTTATTCTTTTATTCAATTTATCTTTATCAGGATGATTGTTTATCCAGGGTCCTTTATTCATCTGTGTTTGAATTTGTATTTCTTCTCCAGGCTCAACAAATGCAGTTGGTTTGTTATCTGGAGTAGTTTCAAAATACAACGTATCTGTAGAAATATATTTCATAAGCCTAATCTATCCTTTAAAACATTGAATTTATTAATAATTAATTACCAAGTTGAATCTCAAATTCATCTATAGAAAATTTACCCCTAACTTCTTCTTCAAAACCCACAAAAGAAAAGCCATAACTTTCACATTTGTTTAAAACATCTTTGAGTGGGGTAGGGGATTTTGAAAGACTCCAGCTATTATGCCAATCTGAATGATTAGATGAAATATTAATCTTATCTGGAGCATTGCCCCATTGACCATCATATATTGTCAACGGAAAAGAAACATTGTGCCATCTTGTATTATTTGCATGAACCCAAAAATAACATTTTGCATTATATAAATTTAAATTATCGCCTCTAAGATAAACTGAAACATTAGAATTCTCTAAATCTAATGGAGCAGCATCAATCCAATTCCTATAAAAAATAAACGGCAAAATAGAAATTGGATTTTCTGGAGTATCTGTACTCCATCTTTTTTCATCTGTCCAAACATAGCCTGAGTTATTTACACCTCCAGATTTTGAATGTGTGGCTAAAATAAAAATATTATTTCCATTTGCAACTATACTTGCATGATAATCATATGAACACCATCCTTCTGGACCTACGTCAAATGTATTTTTCAATTATATTCTCCTTTAATATATAGGTAATCTGATATTTATAAATTATAAAAATATTTTTTTATAATTTATAGTATAATAAATTATAGTATAATAAATATGTATATATATTGGATTAATAAATTTTGACACCTATAAAATCACAAAAAGTAAATTATTTTTTATTCTCATGCATCTGTTGTCGTTCTTTTAAACATATGTTGAGGTATCTATGAAATAAATTCAAATTTAACATAAATTATTTTTATAAGACCTCAGAAAATCTGTAGGTCTTTTTTTTTGTTCGTAAATATTAAAATACCTAAAGGAGTATAAAATGAATTTTAAATCGTTCTTAAAATTTAAATTAATCTTAATGATAGTCCTTTTTACATCATTTGGGTGTAGTTTTGCAGAAAGTTTTCTACCAGAAATGGAACCTTCGTACGAAGTATGGGCTGTTGACCAATCTCCCACTGTTAGCGACGGGACTGGTGGACTACTATACATATGGGATGGGAAAGACATTTTTCTAAAGGACGCTAAAAATGCAACTCCTGAGATAATTGATCTTGCAAAGGCAGCTAAAGATGCTAATTGCGAAGCCCCAAAAAAGCCGCATATGATACTTTCCAATTTTACCACCCCGAAAGCCAGTCACATCCTTCTAGCTAATGTAGGTTCTGGTAATACTTTCTTCATAAATATTGCTAGTCGTGAGGTCGTCGGATGTGTTAATACATTAGGAGGTTTCAATGGAGCAGGTGGAACTACAAATTCCCATGCTTCAGTTGCATCACCTAATAACAAGATGGCTATAGTCGCAAATATTGGAGCAAAAGATGAATCTGGGTTCCTTCATAAAATCCAGACTAACTACACGAGTGATAATTACAATTTAGTAGAGACATTGGCCTTAGACCAATTCGCAAATGAACTAGGAACTTCAGTGGTACGTCCAATCTGTCACGAATTTACTAGTGATAGTAAATTCGCCTACGTAACTTTAGCTGGTGGAGGTTTATTAGTAGTAGACGTGGGCTCTGCAGATGGAAGCAGGCCTATGAGCGTGGCTAAAGTCTATGACCAGGCTACAGTTCCAGGCATCGGGTGTGGTGTATCTCGATTACCTTTTAACAAGATAATGACCAATGGTGAAAGTGGGGCTAAAGGAGGAGATGATTTCCTTTATACATTTGATGCTAGTAGAGCTATAGACGGAATATTCCCTGACCCAGTACAGATTGAGCTACCAGGCGAAGACACACATGGTGCGGTTACATGTACTGATCAAAAAGGAGATATATTTGCAATAACCAGTATGCGGGTAAGTAATGACGTCAATTTCGTCGACCTTCAAACCAATAAGGTCGTAGCAACTCAGTCTATGGCCACGTCATTCAGCCCTGATCCAAAGCCTGACGTTGCACACATTGTGGGCAACAAGATGTTTATTGCTTTGCGAGGTTCTAAACCTTTGTCGGCTATTGGATCCCTTGAGAATGTTAGAACACCAGGAGTAGCTGTTCTAACCATTAGCGATGATTGCAAAAGCTCCAGTTGGGAAGAGAAAGACCTCGCATCAATGGAAGACCCAGACAGGCTGATTATTCTTAAAGATGGATCAGAAGTATCAGCTTCCGACCCACACGGCTTGGAAGTGATACTAAAGTAAATTTTCAACGTTTAAATTATAATCACATGGGTCTGTATACGGCCCATGTGATTGCATCAAACAGCGTAAATATAGTTTCTGTAGATTAGTTATGCACTATTTACAAAACCACTGTTAGAATAATCGACTCACATTTCTTTTGAAATATATTGGAAGGTTAAACTAATATATTAGTTTATGATGAACCTAATATTGGGTGTTCAAATATAGAAGATAGTGCTCTATAAGCTATATATCATAAAAGGTTTAAAAATTTAAGGCTTAGGTGGGCAGTTAGGGGGACATAAAGGTTCAATATCTCTAGTGCTTCCTGGAGAAATATATAATGCTTTTGCTTTAGCAAATGCTATACTCCAACCCCATTCTTCAGGATCATATATAGATATTGAAAATTCATAATTAGATCCCAAAAAATTATTTTTATGGTTTAAAGTAAAATTTTGACCAGGACGCAATTCAAAAACTTGGCTTTCTCTAACAGAATTATTTTCTTTTATTTTAAATTTAACTTTAATTGGGCCACCGATGCCCGCAAATAATACTTGCCAATCCTCTGAAATATTTATTTGTTCTAGAGTGGTGTCTCCCCAGCCATATTCGCTATATAAAATATCTTTATCATCAATACCTAATTGTTCTGGATAAACTATTGCTTTAGAATCTAAATCTTTATCTTTAATTCCATCATATAATAAGACACCCAAATCATTATCATTAAATGGATTTTCAGATCCACTGATCATCCAACCCATTGCATCAGGTAATCCTCTAGCTCTGTTCCAGTCCATTCCAAAACTTTTACTTTCCCATCCTTCTGTAGGATTACGATAAATATTTGCAAATTGTTTAACTATTTCTTCATTAAAAATAGCAGGTATATAAACAGTAGAAGGCTGTTTAATTAACGAAAAAGCAATATGAGATGATCCCAGTTTACTACCAACCATCTCTTCCAACGAAGGAACATACATATAACCTAATATGTCTCCTTTATTAACAAATTGACCATTTTTTACAATTATAAAATTTTTGTAAAAATCTTTTGATTTACCTGCAAGTTCAGGTATCATATATGGCTCCATTTGATACATGAACTCTACTACATTTCCATTATGAGTCGCAATTTGTAAAGTAAAACCATATGCCACATGCCACCATGGAGGATTAGCATTTTTATGTTCAACAATATTATAAGTAGCTTTTGATGGAATACTTATATATCCGTCAGCAACAGCATATATAGGTGGATAATCGGAAGGCTGATTAGCATTTAGCCATCTCTGATCAGTATTTGAAAAATATACTTGCGCATCATTATGTGGCTTCGGACTTCGTGAACCTACAAAAGGATGACCAGCAATTATATCTTTAAAATCCACAAAAAACCTATCACTTTTATTTGTAGCAAAATCACTTAATTCAGGAAGAGAATATTTAGTATTAGATTTTTGATAAGATTTTTTAATACTATTTTGTTCTTTATTTTCTGATTTTTTGGAATTATCTACTTCTTTATTAATACCTGAAGTTTTAATCTTTTCATTTTCTTTATCAGGCTTAGTAGTAGCAGTAATAGAATTAGAATTAGAAATTTCAATGTCAGAATTTGGATCGTCTGAACCACAAGCTATTAATAATAAAATTAGTATATATAAATAAAAATATTTCATTTAGTTTATTATATAACAGTTATATTATTAACAAAATATAATCTATTTAGTAATAGTCAAAACTCTCTTGGGATTATTTACTAATATATCTTGTATAGATGATTCTTCTATACCTCTTTCCCTCATTCTAGGTACTATATTAGCTAATATGTACCCATATCCATGACCGCCATATTTCATTAGTTTATGTTTATATCCTAAATCATGTGCAATTAATATTTGTTCTCCATATCCATCTGCAATTAAACTAGCAATCTGATCCATTCTCATCGCATCATTTGGTAAGTCAAAATCAGTATCATATTCATAGTATGATCGTTCTTCTCCTACCATATCCCATTCAATGTAACAGCCTTTATCAGCTAATTCTTTAAAATCATCTAAATCTTTAAGTCTTCCATCCAGGTGTCCAATAATTATTTTAGATGTATCCGCACCATTTTCCAAAAGAGTATTTAAATTATCTAATGGTGCTGTAACATCTCGTCCAGGATGAACTAATACGGGAAAGCCTGTATGAGCTTGAGCTTGAGCTGAACCACGTAATACTTTCAATTCATTATCATCTATAGGGAATCCACAACCTATTTCTCCTATTATCCCAGCACGTATTCCAGTATTATCAACTCCATTAATTAAATCATCTATTATTTTTTCAGTTATAGAATCTTCAGTCATATCATCCATATCTTTAGGATGAGTTATAGAAACATAATATGATGCTCCCATTACAATATTCACACCAGTTTGACGTGAAATCCTAGCTAATCCAATAGGATCTCTACCTACCCCTATACTACCTGCGTCAACTAATGTACCTCCTCCAAACTGTTTATATATCATAACTTCGTCAATAGCTGTATTAATATCGGGTAGTTGGAAATCTTCAAAATTATACAGTACATCGTTATAATGCCTAGAATATGCAAAAGTTTTTAAAGAAGGTTTTTGAAAAGTTAAATCTTTAAGCGTAGCTTCTGATGGAACAGGAAATATAGCATTAGCATATGATAAAATATGTTCATGAGTTAATGTTGGACCTAATTCATCAGGTAAAATTAGCCCTTTAACACACTGAATTTTTCCTCTTCTAGATAATTCTTTAGACATTATTTAACCATGTATATGAATATATTTTCAAATAACAAACAATTTAAGTTAATATTCGTTTGACTTAAAAATAATTTATACATACTATAATGTCAAATTAATTTATTTTTACTACAAATCCTTAAACAAAAATATTTATGAATTCTCAGACACATAATAATGATGTAATTGTTATAGGTGGAGGAATAATAGGAATATGTGCTAGTTATTATCTTCAGAAATCAGGAAAAAAAGTCGTACTTCTAGAGCAAAACCAAGTAGGTACAGGTAGTTCATACGGTAATACAGGCTGGATTGTTCCATCTCATTCTATTCCAATTAAATCGCCTGGAACATTACAAACCTTAAAATGGTTATTAAATCCCAAAAGCCCTTTTTATATTAAACCAACATTTAATATAGATTTATGGGATTGGTTAATTAAATTCCGAAAATATTCATCCTCATCTAATATCGAGAACAGAATAAGTCTATCAACAAAATTAAGTCAAGAAAGTTTAAATTTATATAAAGAAATAATCCAATCAGAAAATATTCATTGTGAATTTGAACAAAAAGGGATAATTCAACTCCATAATGATGAAAGATCATTTGAAGAAGGTGTTAAAGATGCTGAACTATTAAGACTCAATGGTATTAAATCTAATATTTTGATCCAAAAAGAATTAAAACTAATAGAACCATCTATTAAATCAAATATATATGGGGGAATTCATTTTATAAATGATGCCTATCTAAATCCTTTTACAACTGTAAGCAGTTTAGCTAATATATTTATAAAAAATGGAGGGATAATATATCCTAATACACAAGTTGAAGATTTACACATTAATGGTAATAAAATCACTTCTATATCCACCAATAAAGGTATATATACATCTAAATATATCGTATTAGCAACAGGTGCCTGGTCTTCTAAATTAATGAAGAAAATAGGCGTTAACTTACCGATACAACCTGCAAAAGGATACAGCATATCTTTTAAAAATACTAAGAATACTCCTACTAGACCATTAATTTTATCAGAAACTCGTGTAGGAATTAGTCCATTTAATAATTATTTCAGGGCAGCAGGAACACTCGAATTATCTGGATTAAATTTAAAAATAGCACCTAAAAGAATTGAATCTATAAAAAAAGCGATACATTCATATATAGATATCGATTTAAAAAATTCCTCTGAAGATATTTGGTGTGGAATGAGACCTTTATCTCCTGATGGATTACCACTTATTGGATTAACATCAAAAATTGATAATTTAATGATTTCTACAGGACATTCAACTACTGGAGTAACTTTAGCCGCTGTTACTGGAAAAATAATTCAGCAATTAATCGACAGCCAAAAACCACTAATTGATATAGAAAAACTTTCTCCTAATAGATTTATATAATTTGTTATTTAACACCTCAAATAATGTAATTAATACTTCAATATGCATATTATGGTACTATGTAAAAAATTAATGGAGTTAAACTATTTTGAATTTTATTATAAGTGAACAAGAAAACCTTGGGCTTTTTTCAGACACAAGTAGAAAAGAACATTTAAATAGAATTACTCGACTCCGTGCGGAAATGGATAGATGTGACGTAGACGGAATGTTTTTAACACAAGAAACAAACGTTAGATACACAACTGGAATGATGGACGTTGCGTGGCCAATACAATCTTATTTTTACACAACTTTTATACCTCGCTCTGCAGAAAAACCTGTAGCAATTTTTGTTCCAAATGGAGGTCATATACAAACGCAAGCTACATGGGTAAAAACTATTATACGATGGAATTTTCCTGTTGGTTTTTACATGGGAAAAGTTGGAGACTCTTTAATAGAATCATTATCTTTTTGGATTAATAAACTAGGTTTAAAAAACGCAAAAATTGCTACTGAGATGAGTGCCCATTTTAGAATAGGACTTTCTGTAGAAATATTAGACAAAATGAGAGATGCACTTCCCGATATAACATGGACAGATTGTGGAACAATAATGTGGCCTGTAAGGAGTATAAAATCTGATGAAGAAATCAAGAGGTTGAAAGAATCAACCAGAATTACATGCTCAGGAATAAAAGCTGGTTTTGAATCTATAAAAGAAGGTTCGTCTGAAAGAGATTTAGCTAATACTATTGCTTCCACAATGCATTCAGAAGGAGGAAGCGACATTAAGTTTATTTCAGTATATGCAGGCCCAGAAAGAGCTCTATGGGCTGACGCAACTCCTCGTAGGGAAATGAAAATTAAAAAAGGGAGCTTGATCCAATTTGACGGAGGGTGTACATATGATGGATATCACACAGATATTAAAAGATTTGCATGCTTAGGAGAACCTACAAAAGAACAATATAAATTTTATGAAATAGCTAAAAAAAGTGAACAGGCTGCCATTAATGCAGTAGTACCTGGAGCTACCTACGGAGATGTATACGAAGCATCGCAAAACGCTATAAGAGAAGCAGGTTATCCAGAATTTGTAACTAATTCACAAGCAATGAATTGGACAAGTATAGGTCACAATATTGGTCTAGACCTTCATGAATTACCTGGTATTTCAAAAGATAATAAAGAAATATTAAAAACTAATCAAGTCATATGCATCGAACCATTTTTTTACCAAAATGGAGGATTTCCAATTTGGACTGTATCCAACAAATATGGCCTTGAAGACCAAATTCTAATAACTGAAACAGGTTATGAAATACTTTCTCCAGATGAATTTATAACTAGAGATATATGGATTATCTAAATAATATAAATACTTAATTTGTTAATTTATCTAACATTGATATTGGAGATGCTGTTAACAAACCAGCATCAACAGGCAATGTAACTCCACTAATCCATCGAGCTTCATCAGATGAAAGAAATAAGGCAGCCCAAGCAACATCCCATGCCGTACCTTCTGTTTGTAATGGAGCAGCTTTTCGTCTCAAATCTCGCAATTTATTATCAACTCTATCTGCAACCATGGAGGTGTAAACATGTCCAGGAGCAATACAATTAACCCTGATTCCATCTGCACCATGGTCATGACACATCTGTTGTGTTAAAGCGATTACGCCAGCCTTTGATAAAGCGTAAGGAATTGCTGGGCCAAAACCTCCAGAGCGTATAGCTACAAAAGACGACATGTTCAGTATTGAACCTCCTCCATTTTTAATCATAGAAGGTATGGCAAACTTAGACATATAAACCATACTTTTTAAGTTGGCATCCATTACTCTTTCGTATTCGTTTTCATCTATATCAACTACAGAACCTGAACTACCAACTCCTACATTATTAATGAGTACATCTAAGCTTCCATATTTAGTAATCACATTTTTAATTACTTTTTCACATTCTGATGATTTAGATACATCAGCTAAACATAAAGATGCTATACCATCTTTATCCAATATCGTACTCACTGTACGTTCACCTCTATCTTTATCTGAATCCACTACAAGAACATTTGCTTCTTGGCTTGCAAACAAAATGGAAATTACTTGACCTATACCATAACCAGTCTCTCTAGAACCAGCTCCAGTTACAACTACATTTTTACCAGTAAGTCTATTTCCCTTTAAATTTTCCATGTGTTAAGTTTAATCACAATAATAAAAAACAAAAAAACTAATTATTTCCAGTGCCAAAGTTCCCATTCTGCATTACCTTGAGCATCTACATCCCAATCATAAACAATTGTAGCTCCATTTAACTTAGAAAGAGAAGGAGCGGACGACTGAATATAAACAACACCTTTAAATGTAGTCCCTCCATCTTCTGTAAAACGACCAATACCAGTAGCTCTAAATGTAGCTACGCCATCAGCAACAATAAATATACCAGAATTTGGACATTCTCCATGAATAATCCCATCTGGACCCATTTCAGCAGTATAAGTAGCCATAGAATTAATTATTTCTACTCCAGCTAAAGTACCTTGTCCACTTATAGCTGAAACTTCAAATACTGGATTATTACCATTTGCAGATAAAGTTTTTGCTGTAGTTACTGCCTTAATTGATCCAATTTTTTCTGCTTGTGACATATTTTAACTCCTATATAATTTATTTATAATTTCTTAATACATACAACTATAACATTCTATATATGCTTTTATAAACAAAAATAAATTGGATTAAATTGAGATTAGCTAAGTTTTATTTTTATTAACTTTAAAAATGTAAATAACTAGGATTGTTAAGATAAATATTAATATACCTGAAAAAATTAATACACTAGTTGATAAATTAAATCTACTTTCATGATTCTCTACTTTTTTTAATTGTTCTGCTATTGTTTCCTGCATCTGAGTAGATGAATTTATTTTTTTGCCTGATAAATTCTCTTTATTTTCATATGTAGGTTTAATATACCATTGCCTTTGCTCAGGTGAATTGAAGTATTTAGTATCACCTGAGGCATATATGGATGAAAAAATTTCTTTAGAACCTACAGAGAATACATATCTTAATAATCCATTAGATTTAAGCGTGACTTTAACTTTAATATCATTTTCCATTATCTCTTGATGAGAAATTACTCTTATTAAATTCATCTGACTATAAGGTTCATAAAATGTACTAGGTGGTGAATTAGCTTTATATATTTCTTCAATTGACTTAATATTCTGATTTTCAGAGTTATCTATTTTAGTTATAGTTAGTTCAGGCAGATAATTTTGTGTTAACTGGTTTTCAGGTTCACGATCTGGAATTAAGATACTAAATTTTAAAATATTGTCAGAAAAACTATTAAGATTAAATATTATTTCTTCATTATCTGATTCAAACTCACCATAAAATGCATGTGAAACAGATGCATCACTTAAATCAATAACAGTTTCTTGATTAGATGACTTAATTATTTCAAATGGTTGGTGTGCATATAATTTATTTATCTGTGAAATAAACAATAATAATACTAACAAAATTATATATATATAGTTATAGAAGTTTAATTTTTCTTTTATAATGTTGTACCCCTATCAATTTAATTTTAGAAATTTCCGAAATTATTAATGTGTTGCATGAGAAATAAAAATTTTTTTACTTAGTAACCTCTTGTATCATTTTAACTGCAAACATCGATAAAAGAGATTTAAAAGTCCATGATTTACCCCAACTATAACTTAATGAATCTTTTAATTGCATTGGAAAAATTGATGGTTTAGGTAAATAATTCATAATTTTATCTCTGCCATAATAAGACTTAGCAGATTTTTCATCAATATAAAAAGTAGGTGACTGAGTCAACACAGAAATATCGTTAATTTCATGAAGAAATTCAAAAATATCACGCAATTCATTAATAACTTTTTTTACTTCAACCAATGGTTCAGCATAGTTTTTAAAATAATCTATTGAATAGGGTAGAGGAAAATCAAGTAATTGACTTTCTATATCCTTTAAATTGAACACCAAACCCGGGTAATATTTACCCATAAATGCCCCAAAATCTTTATGATACTTTAATTGTGAATATTCTATATAATCCTCAAAAATTAAATCAGGACTTCTACCAACCAATTCTCCTTTTTGATTTCTTACTAAAGTCCCTAATAATCTTTTCATTTGATTATTATAATCTCCCAAACCACTATCATTAGATTTAGTTAAATCAGGATATCTTTCTTTATCAACAACAATTGGTTTACCAACATTTATTAATCTTTTTTGCCAAAATTTTTCAAAAAAATATTCATTTTGATATGGATTTATACTTAAGACAGGAGATTTTGAGCTTAAATCATCAGTTGGCATCCATCTTGAAGCAGTAATATAGCTTTTTACTTTATGGCTAAACAAACCTAAATCACCATATTTATTATAGAAATTTAATATTTCATTTTTATCCTCTAAATTTATATTTAATAAATCATTCAATTCTATTTTTAATGGATTATCTAAAATATACTTTTGTAAACATGTATCAATAATAGGTGAATATTGAGTTAATTTTGAATCTTTAGATGCCTTAATGTAATCAACATTTACTGAATCAATGACCCTCTCTTCAATAATGTAATTAGTTGCCTTTGTCCAGATTAAATTAGACGTATCTGAAATATTATGTATATACATAATTCTCCCTAGCTTTTTCTATCCTAAATTTTCCCACCATATAAGTTCATTCTTACCTGTATGGGGCTTAGCACAATTAGCAATACCCACGATATCTTTCAAACCATTAGAATTCACATCAACAGCTAATATTTGATGAGCCTCATTCCAATCATCTTTTATTATTTTCATATCCCAAGCATCTTTAGGATTACCATTATGCTTAAAAACTGCAATACCTCCAGATTTCATAGTTAAAGAAGGGCCTAAAGCTGAAGCTATAACTTCTATATTGCCGTCATTATCCAAATCAGTAGCAATCGCTTCAAAACCAGAGAAACCTTCACAAATGGTGTGTTTAACCCATCGTTTTTCAAAATTTAAATCTCCAGGATTCTCATACCAAACAATTTTCTCTTGTGACATAAAATTTAATTCAGCTTTATTTTTTAAATGGGTATCTTTTAAAGACCTTATATCATGAAGAGAAAGACTACCTGTCATCAAAATATCCATATTACCATTGTTATTTAAATCCACGGCATGTCCATGTTTTGGCCCATTAAACACGTCAATTATATGTTTTTCCCAACGATTTTTATTTGAATTACCAAGATTTTTATAAATAATTACTTCTCCATTACCAGTAGAACAACCCAATAAATCTAAAAATCCATTGTTTGTGAAATCAGAAAATTCTACAGTTTTTGTATTAGGAATATTTTCTTCAATTAAATATTGAGTCCAAGATGTTCCAGATCTTTCAAACCAAGAATATTTATTCCCACCATGAACATAAGCTGATGCAGCTACTTCAAGCTTACCATCATTATTTATATCACCAACAGCTACATCATACGCACTAGGAAATTCTCGGTCACTAATATAATGATAATTCCAAGATTTCTTATCACGTGGATCACCATTATATTCAAACCAAAGTATACTTCCATTGATATTATCTACAAAAACAACTTCAGGTTTCCCATCATTATTTATATCACCAACAGTGTGCCTTTCAAGCCATTGCCCTGTTTGCTCATGAATCACATGTTTAGTAAATGTACCGTTTCCATCATTTTCGTACCAATACAAGCCAATATTTGTATCAACTGCAATAATATCTAAAGACCCATTTCCTGTTAGATCTACTGTAGAAATTCCAAATACATACATAAAATTATCATCAATTAAATGTTCTTTAAAATTCAAATTTTTTACCAAATTTTCTCCTCAAATTAATATAATAATTAAGTATTATTAAATCTAACATCATTTATGAATTAATTGTTTAAATAATTAATTTGTAACTCATATATGTAGCCATCGATATCATTACTAAATTCTCAATAAGGGTAATATATGTAATTGGTAAATTTATAGAAGAACCTAAACATGCACACTGAATTTCTTCTTTATTCTGTAATACTTTTATTACTCCAATTGATTGAGAAATCATAAAAGCTAATGTGAACATATTAACTGCAACCAATAGAGTATTAGTTAAATATGCTACACCTAATAATAACTCTATAAAAGGATAAGATATTGCAAATCCAGGTATAATTTTTGCTAAAATATCATATTTTAAAAAAGTTATACTAAATCCCTTTACATTGAGTAATTTTAAAAAAGAAAATACTATAAAGAATATTCCCATATAAGTTGTAAACCAATTATCCCAATCAAATTTGCCATATGCAGATTGTAAAGATAAAGATGTAATTGTAACAATCATTAATGCCAATAATATAGGTCTTCTTGAATCTAAATAACTAATTGATTTTAATAAAATATTTGGCTCATTAATTATAATACTGTAATTACCTAGAGTTGAAAGTATCGAATCTATTTGATTTATATTAAATTCTTGGTTTAAACCAATTGTCAATTCACTAGTTTCTAGTACTACTTCAGCAGACACAATATTCGGATGGTCATTTAAACCTTTTTGAATTGTATTTGCACATCCTTGACAGGTCATTCCACGTATTTTAAATTTTGAAATATACATATTGGTATCCATAAAATAATTATATTTTATATTAAGTTAATATACATAGATGTATTAACTAATTTTTTTTTCAAATCTTACGTATATATGTGACTGCCCAAATATTTTAATCCAGTATCGCAATTTAAAGTTACTACTTTTTTACCTGGTCCAATTTCTTTAGCTATCTCAATAGCTGCACAAATATTTAAACCAGTAGAACCTCCTCCAAACAAACCTTCCTCTCTAGCTAGTAATCTACACATATCAAAAGCCTTATCTTGGTCAACAGATTTAACACTATCTAATTTATCTTTATCAAGAAATGGGGGGGCAAATCCAAGACCAATTCCTTCTACTTTATGAGCCCCTCCTTTTCCAGTTGTTAAAAAAGGAGATTGTGAAGGCTCTAACGCGATTAATTTTGGCTTCACTCCTGAAATTACTATTCCATTATAAGTACCCATTAATGCTCCACCTGTACCAACTGCTGAACACAAAACATCTATTTTACCTACTTGATCAACTATTTCTTTTCCTAAACCTTCATAACCTTTTATCACATCAGAAGAACCAAACTGATCTGCATAAAAGGTTTGAGGCTCTTTAGCTAATTCAGAGGCTTTTATTTTCATTTTTTGAATCAAATCTGGTGTAATATTTCCATTTTTACTTTTAATGACAACTAAATCTGCCCCAAAAGCCTCAATAGACTGATGTTTTATTTTTGAAAATGCATCAGAAGTTACAGCAGTAAATTTTAAATCTAGAACAGAACAAACAAAAGCCAAAGAAGTTCCTGTACTTCCTCCTGTATATTCAACAACTCTCTCTCCAGTTTTAACATCACCTCTTTTTATTGCATTCTCTAATACAGATACAGCCATACGATCTTTATAAGATCCAGTAGGGTTTTGTCCTTCTAATTTAACCCAAACCTCTGCTGAATCATGTGGTACTATCTTATTTAATTTAACTATAGGGGTACCACCAACAGCATCTAATAAATTAATCTTGTCATACATATTTACACTTTTAACTATTATTGATAATTGTTTCTATATAACAATATGCATAAAACAATGTCAATTAATATTAATTTTGATATATTATCAACACTATATGAATTATTAAATTTTAGAATGATATATACTTACTTAACTTTTACTGGATATTTACTTTTAATGGTTGGCACTCCAGGACCCGCAAATTTATTAGTTATGCTTGCAGCGTCACAAAATGGTATGAAATCATCTATTGGTTTTATTTTTGGTTTAATTTTTGGAACAATAGCTTTAAATATACTTATCGGACTGGGATTTAACTTAATCTTATCTAACTCACAAATATTACATGAGTTTTTCAAATATTTAAGTTCTATCTATATGATTTATTTAGCAATTCGTTCTTGGAATTCAAAGACTGCTCAAAATAATCTTTCAAAGAAACCAAATCAATTTAAATTTGTAAATGGCTTAGCTGTACCTCCATTAAACCCAAAAGCTTGGGTTATGAGTACTGTAGCTTGGACTAATTTTGCTCCAGCCTTCGGTACTATTGAAATACAGCTTTTTATAATTGTATTCGGGTTTGCCATTAGTCAATTAGTTCTGCATACAGGTTGGAGTTTATTTGGAAGTATTATTGGAAAAACAATACCAAATAATCAAATTTTAACAAGGTTAATGATTATATTGACAATAATTATAGTCATTTGGGCTGTTACTTTATAAAGAATTCCCAAAGCAAAACTCTTGAAGAAATCAGCAACCATAAAAGCCCTAAAATAGCTGATGGTATTCCATACTTTTTACCCATTACAGTAGCTATTGTTGGAACACCTAATAAACAAAATGTTATTGCAGCAAAAAGTTGTGATGCATATAAGACATTTATTACTGTCCATATTAACATGATTATCAGTATTAATTTCATGATATGCTTTTTGAATAATATAATTGCTGTTCGCATTTTATTTTTCTAACTTAATAGTATCTAACTTTAATTTTGGTTTTCTAAATCGATAATATCTTTGTGTAACTATTCAATTTTACTCAATTATATAGTATAAATATTAAATTCATATTACTCAGCTATTTACTTCTCATAGTAATTAACATAAATTGTTAACTATTCGCTCAGCTACCATTGCAACTGGCAAATTCGTATTACCTCTTGGAACAGTAGGTATTATAGAAGCATCAATTACATATAAATTATCTAAACCATGTACTTTACCGTTATTATCTACAACTGAAGTTGAATCTAATTCAGGTCCCATTTTACAGGTTCCTACAGGGTGGTAATAATGTAAAACATTCTTACGTATATCATCAATCGACTCTATTCGGCTAGATTCAGGTAGTTCATAGCCAATTAATTCTATGGCTTCTTTTTGTAGTGATATTTCTCGACTAATTTCTAATCCTTCTTTTAGAATTTTAATATCTTGATCTTCTTGATCAGTAAGATATCCTTGATCAATTATTGGTTTTGATAATGGATCATTACTGGTAATTTCTAAAGACCCCCGAGATAGTGGAACCATGTTAGCTGTATATATTGCACAATCCCAACTTCCGTTACCGTTTTCAGTTGTCCCAGTTATAGGATATATATGTAAATCAAAACCTTCTTTACAATTGCTACTACGGACTTTAGCTATACTTTGTTCACTAAATATTAATTGTCCATTTTCTCTAAACTCTTTCATAAGTTTAGATAATAAATTTGTTCCCTGAAACCTTATATTTAATGATGGATGATCATGTAAATTACTGCCTACACCTAATAGCTCTAAATGAGGTGTTATTCCTAATTTAGATAACTTCCGAGTATTCCCAACTCCAGATCGCATTAGAATACATGGAGATTCAAAACTTCCAGCTGAAACAATTATCCTATCGGCACAAATAAGTGTTTCTTCATTATTTATAATTGCCTCTACAGAAATAGCTTTATTTCGATTTAAATTTATTTTGTTAACTAAAGAATTTCCTATAATGGTTAAATAACCGTTTTCTCTCACTGGATCTAGGTAAGCAAAAGCTGCATTAAATCTTTTACCATTCAAAATATTTACTGGAGATATATTAACTCCTTGATTTTCATATAAATCGTTTAAATTTTTTGACCGAGGTATACCTGTGTTTTCCATTACATTGACACACATTCTATGAAAAGGAGTCACTTCTGATTCCTGAAAATCTCTAACTCGCAAAGTCTTATTTGCTTGAGCAAAAAATGGTAATACTTCTTGAGATGACCATCCATTATTACCATAAGACTCCCAAGTGTCATAGTCCAAATGACTTCCCCATATAGCAATACAACCGTTATGTGAAGAACATCCACCAATCGCTTTAGCACGTTCAAGATTATGATTATGTTTACCGTTAACACTAGAGCTTGTATATCCCCAATCATGGGTTTCTCCAATGACTGTGCCGTTAAGTAAGTCAGGTGGCCAATTTATATTGTTAAATGGTCCAAAATCAGGTCCTGCTTCTAATAAAACAACTTTTTGATTTAAACGGCTAGCAAGACGGCCAGCAACTATTGATCCAGCAGTTCCAGATCCAACTACTAATGTATCAGTATGTTTAGGAATGTTCATACTTCAATCGTTCACTTTATTAATCTTGATGAATCTGAACCTTTATTGATCCACTTTTTTTATTATAAGCAGTATCTACTGCTTTCTGCACATCAGACAATGAAAATCTATGAGTAACCATTGGTTTAAGATTTACTTGACCTGAACCCATCATATCAATAGCAACTTCAAAATCATGCCTGCCATCTAGTATAGAATAGCAGTTGGAAAATATTATTGACTGTTCTTTCATTAAAGGTTCCATCCAATCCATTTCTATTGGAACCCAAAATCCACCTAAGATAACTATTCTTCCTTGTTTACGAGTCAATTCGATACTTTGAAATAAAGTAGCTCCACTTCTACCACCAACAGATTCTAAAGTCATATCAGCACCTCTGCCATCTGTCTCATCAGCAACAGCATCTATTAAATCATCTCCACCGTCTGGTAGGACTACATCAGCTCCAAGATCTTTTGCCAAGTCAGATTGATGTGAATACCTCGCTGTAACCATTACTTTACCAGCACCCATAGCTCTGGCAGCGGCTACAGCAGTTTGTCCAATATTTCCTGCTCCAAGAACCAAAACTGTTTCACCCCCTCCAAGCTTACCTCGGCGACAACCATGTACTGATACAGCCAAAGGTTCAACTAAAGCACCTTCATCCCAACCCATGTTTTCATGAAGTTTAAAGCATCCAGTTGCATTTCTTTTAACATATTGAGCATATCCACCACCTGAATCGGGTTTTTTATTAATGCATTGCTTAGATTGTCCCTGTCTACAGAAAAAACAATTACTACAATTAACTCCAAGTCCAATCATATCTACCGCAACTCGATCACCAATTCGGTTTGAATCTACCTTTGACCCAACAGCTACAATTTCCCCAGAGACTTCATGTCCAGTCGGTAAGCTGTTAGGCTCTTTTGACCAAGACCATATTCCAGCGGGATCATCTTGATCTGTCCACATAAGTAAATCAGACCCACATACACCTTCAGCTCTGACTTTAACTAAAGCTTCTTCTTCATCAATTTCAGGAATATCCAACTGTTTAACAGATAATTTACCATTGCCTTGATACAGTGCAGCGTTCATTTTACTCATAAATAATATCCCTCTTTTAAATAGGGCTCCTATAATATTTAACCCCAATTACCTATTTTTTTGAATCTAAGTCTTTTCCTCCATAAGGTTTTTTTTCCTTACGTTTTTTTGGTTTTTTTACTTCTTTTTTAGCATCTTGCCCTTTAGCCATTTAGAACTCCTTAACAATTTAATTAGTCTATTGATATATTAATATTCAATATCAATAATTATAACTAGTTAAACCTAAGCAAGTATGATTGTCAATTTATATCAGAGATTCTTTACTAATAATGAAATACTAAAAATAGTTAATATTTATATAGGCTACTTTATGAATCTTTAATTTATTTAAGTATTCATAATTTCTTGCTTTATAGCCTATCTATTTAATTCTATCCAAAAAATCAAGTGTAATTGCATCATTAGGAATATTATCAAATTTAGATTTCAAATCTTTTTGTATTTTTACCTGAGAAATAACCATTCCTTTGCGTATAACTAGCTCTGTTTTGGTTATATCTCGTATATCATTTATAGGATTACCTTTTACTGCTACAAAATCTGCATCAAAACCTTTTGCAATTTTACCTATAACAGAATCTTTTTTTAGGACCTTTGCGTTAACAGATGTAGCAGATCTTAGTGCATCAACCGGTTTAATTCCAACATCTACATAACTTGCTATTTCATCATGCAGACTAAAACCAGGAGCTAATCTTGGAAAAGGAGTATCTGTACCCATAGCAGTCGTAACTCCAGACTGATGAGCACGTAACAAAAATCTTTTAAGATACAAAATTTCTTGTTGAAGGTTTAAGGGAGTTTTGCGAATAAATAATCCATATTTATTCCAAAAATGTAAGTGCGAAGGATGAACCCAGTTTCGTGAATTATCTCTTTCAAACACTAAGTCTAAACCTTTAGCAACTCTATCAAAAACCACCAAAGTAGGGTCAATAGCAACATTATGTTTTAAAAGTAAATCTATAAGAGCATCATCTTCTTTTTGAGTGGAATTAGCCCAAGCAGGTCTGCATCCAGATAAATGCTCTATACAATCTAACCCAGCAGAAATAGCATCTTCTACTGAACATTCCCCAAGATGAGCGGTTACAGGTTTGCCAAGTTTATGTGCTTCATCTATAGCAGCATAAACCATTTCAACATCAACGCTAGTATAAAGCTTTATAGCATCTACCCCAGCTGTTATATGTTCTTTTACAGATGACCTAATTGAATCAGCATTAATATTAGCTCGTCCCATATTTGGCCAATATTTAACTGGTCCATCTTGAAGATGTCCACAGCAAACTATGCTTGGTCCACTATCATTATTGCTTTCGTTAAATGAACGTTCTTTGAGTATCCAGTGAAGATCGTTGCCAACATCTCTAATAGTTGTAACTCCAGCTGATAAAAATGCAGGTCCCATAACTGAACTATAATGTACATGAGCATCAATCAATCCGGGCAATAAAGTACAGCCTGGCAATTTAATTGTTTCGATATCATTTGGAACCATATGGACAGGAATTATATCTTGTATAATTTTTTCATTAACTATTACTGCTAAATTTTTAGCAGGATTTTCAGATACGCCATTCCATAATTCTTCAGCAATAATAGCATATATATTTGTTTGATTGGTTCTAGTAATCATTTATACCTTCTTACTTTTTAAAAATTCTGGATTAAATTTGCCAAATAATTTGACTTAATCAGGTAACCATTTTTCAAAGAAACGCTGCCAGTTTTTATACATTATGTTTTCAATATCTGAATTTTTATATCCACGGTTAATTAAGACATCAGCTATTTTTTGGTAATCAACTACTGTATCAATTTCAAATGGAGCTTCAGGTGTGCCGCCTTGTCCATCTGTGTCTCCTCCAATAGCTGAATGTTCTGAATTTCCTGCGAGTTGGTTTACATGGTCAATATTATCTACATAGTCTTCTAAAGTCACTGATTCCCTTGGAAACACATCCCATGGGGCTGGGATCTTTCCACTCCAGTCCAATCCCCCTTTGTATAGCATCCATGTATCCATAGACGAACCAATCACTCCACCACGTTCAATAACTGCCTTTAAAATTTCATCTGGTTGTTGTCTTTCACCAGGTACAATTGCTCGACAATTTTGATGACTTGCAAGTACAGGTCCATTAAATAAATCCAATTCTTCTTTAACTGATTGATCTGATGTATGAGATACATCGAGTATCATTCCAAGTTTTTCCATATTGCGTAAGAGAGGTTTTGCAGCTGGAAGAAGACCTCCTTCGGTTCCCGTAGCAGTTCCGTGTGAATAAGCGCTAACTCCATAATGAGATAGGCTTATGACTCGTAACCCATTACCCCACCACTCAAAAACTTGATCTGGATCAACGATTGCGTCAGCACCCTCCATTCCAATAATAAATCCAACTGGTAATTCATCATATATTTTTGCATCATCCCACAGTTTTAAATGAGACTTAAAAATTTTCTTTGTAGACAGGATTTTAGCTTCTTTTTTTGATTCCAGTAATCGGTAATAAGCTAACTGTCCCATAGAACTAGCGTATGCTATATCCTGTGTACGGAATTCTCCATGCGGATGACCTGGACGTTTTACACAGGAAACAACTTTAACAAGTGCTGCAGCTATTTCAGCTTTTCTCATTTCTGGTAAACTTGCCATTGTATAGGCATCTGACCATGTTTGCGATAATTTGGGGTACCCGGGTTCTGAAGTTCTGATACGTTCTAGCGGCCAAGACAAATCTCTGTCCCACATAAGTGCGCCTATAGCCATAGGATAATCACCATCTATAATCAACATTTCACAAACCTCTCTTAAAACAATACTTATAAGATTCTTATTCCTCGTGAAGAATAGGACCTATATACCTGATTTAATATCAATAACTAAGTCTATATAACAATATACATAAATGAATGTCAATTTAAATTATTTTAGATATATTAACAGCTAGTGAAGTTATAAGTATATTCACTAACAGATTCTGATATAATTATGAAAATTTTTAGAAACCCAATATTAGTATGAATATTTCTAAGGTAGGTTTATGAATGATAATAAATCTAATGACTTAGTTCTCTGTTTATATAGTATTAAAAATACTGTTGTACAAATTGCTATGATATAAGTAAATTATACATTACTGGGGTTACATAGATTAATACAAGTACAATCATTATTCAATTTAGATTATCCTAGCTATAGTTCTAATGAAAGAGAGACAATAAATTGAGAGAGAAAGAGAAAATAAAGCATAAAGTCACAGTTCTTGATTTACAAGAAATGAAAGATAAAGGTCGTAAGATTACAATGTTAAGTATTCCTGATTATCCACTTGCTCTTATTGCTGATAGGGCAGGGTTGGATACTATTCTAGTGGGTGATTCTCTTGCAATGACTGTTCTAGGGTACGAAACCACTGTTCCAATTACATTAGACGAAATGATACATCATGCTAAAGCAGTTAGTCGAGGAACAAAATATGCGTTTATAATTGGTGATATGCCTTTTATGACAAACAATACTTCAGAAAGAGATGCGATTATAAATGCTGGCCGTTTTATGCAAGAAGCCGGAACTGATGCAGTCAAGGTAGAAGGAGGAATAAATGCAGCACATATAGTAAATGCAATTGTTCGCGCAGGTATACCTGTGGTTGGGCATATCGGGCTTACTCCTCAACATATATCTCAATTGGGAGGATACAAGGCTCAAGGGACTAACCTTGAAACAGCTACCCGTGTGATAGAAGATGCTCTTGCTGTAGAAAAAGCTGGAGCATTTGCCATCATATTAGAGTGTGTTCCAGATCAGATATCCAAGATAGTAACTGAACGTCTTAATATTCCTACTATCAGCTATGGCGCAGGTATTCATTGTGACGGGCAAGGACTTGTTGCTCATGATATACTCGGTATTTTTGACAAATTCACACCTAAATTTGTCAAACAGTATTCAAACCTTGGAAAACAGATACAAGATGTATTTGAAGAATACATAGACGATGTAGTAAACCAAAAATTCCCCGAAGACGAACATTCATTTCATATCAAGAAAGATCAACTGGATGCTGTTATTAAAAGAAATTCTCATATCAACTAACCAAATAGTTATATTATATTAGTTTTATTAGCAGAGATTTAAATCATATATTCTTAAGAAATAATCAGTTATTATTCTCTAGTTGGCTTCCATTTCTTCTACGTTAATTATTCTCCATTCATTATTTCTTTTTTCAGTTTCTTTAAATGTCATGTAATACTTTAAATCACCTTCAGTAGGGTGAGTGACAAATACTATCATTCCTAAAGTTGTTGATCCGGTTCTAGCAGCAGTACCATCAGTCTCAAATGTTATTTTGACTCCTTCTGATTTTAATGAATTGATTTGTTCATCAATTGTCATTGAACCTTTTTCAAAGTATTCAGGATGTAATAGCTCTTTTGCTATTTCAGGAGTATATTCAATATGAGATGTCCAGTAAATTTCTAATAGCTTATTAGTTTGTTCTGCTTTAGCCATATTAAGAGACAATTCTGATGTCCATCCACCAGCATTACCAGCTACAGTAACATTACCAGCTGCACTCTCTGCTGCTTTGTCCGCAGCTTTGCCTTGAGCTTTTTCCGTATCTTTTGCGTCAATAGATTTTGACCTATCCGACATTTTAGTTTCATCATCAGATGCTGGACCTACTGGAGCTACTGTAGGTACAGATGATGGTGCTGAGATGGATACTTCAGGAGTAGTAGAGTCGTCTGAACTGCCACAGGCAGTTATTAATGAAACTATTAATATTGATATATATACTATTGTAATTTTCTTTAACATGAAGCCCTCCTAAAGAGATTTAATTTCTTAATAAGTGTCTCTATATAACAATATGCTAAAGCCAAAGTCAATTTAGATTATATTGAGAAATCTTTTGTTCAAAAAAATTATTATAAAGCTAAAGCTTTTGAGATTGTATCTCTGTTATTTTGGCCAACATTTTCAAAAAGCCAGTTAATCAACCAATTTGGGTCTTCAGACTCATGGTCTATAAGTAATTTACCAATCAATTTTTTCTTATCTTCTATACTTAATCTAGCTTCAACCTCAGGTAAAACCAATGCTTCTTCACTTTCAAAATGATCTTCTTGAGAGGTTCTAAGATTGACAATTTTTGCATACAAATGACGAATTGTTCTTGCTACAAGCTTAGTTTTCCCTATTTCATTATTTAAAACGTCAAGCACATCGTTTAATGCTTCAATAAGTTCTAGATGTTGATGATGTTCTAAGGCAATAATAGCAGATTTCGCATTTCTTTCTAAGTTGTCTACAGAATGATTATCCAAATATTCATTTAAGCTTTCTGAAAGTTCTTTCAATTCAAGGTGTTCGGCCTCATTATCTCGTGCAAGACTAAAATCAGTCAGAATGGAAGTCATGTTTTCATCTTCTACATCAGCATGATACATCAGAATTGAAGCCCAAGAATTGAAAGATAATTGAAACTCTTGTAAACTACTACCTTCATGCAAATCTTCAACAATTCTTTGAACTTTCTTACCTTCATTATTTAATGCATTATGTAAAATAATCATTACATCAGTAAGAATTAAGTTATCCTGTGATTTTTCCAAATGTTACATTCCCTAAAAAAATATAAATTACTAATAAAATTAATAATTTATATATAACAACATGTATAAATTAAAGTCAATATATTTAACCATAATACCAATTATCTCTTATGGAGTAGTGAAGTGGTTTTTTAACAGTGAATATATAATAACCAATTTAGATGGACTTACTTTTTAAATAGGCTTTCTTCCGCTGTAACCCTCATAACGGTAATGCCAATATTGAATTTGTGTCTCCTCTGCAGTCCAACAATAGAATATATCTTCTCCTTCTTTTACAGATGGAAAGTCAGAAAGTCCATTTTCAATATTCCTCAAAATAATCCCTTTCTCCTTAATATCTCCTAGTATCCCTTCGATTTCTTTTTCGACTTTTTCCTTGTTTTTTTGTAATCCTGATAAATGATCTACATACTTACTAGTCCCGTTTGTGTGTATTTTAGATGTTAATCCCCTCTTGAGTATACTGGATCCTGAATCTGAGGTGACATTAAATGCCAACGCATAAATTTCTTCCAACTTATCTTTTAGCCATGGAATTAGTTCATTAGCTTTTGCCAAAGAGAAGTATTGTTGATCACTCAAAACGACCTCCAGTTATATAAACGACTTTAAAATATTAGTTATATTAATAACAATCCAGATATAATTGCAATTTATTTATGAATATTTATCTCTAAGTAATATAGCGGCTTTAACTTCGTTCTGTAACTTTTTGTAGGCTTCATCTAGTGGTATGTCGCTAGATATTGCAGGTGCAAATCCGCAATCAGGGCTAAGTAAAATTCTTTCTTTATCTATAAAATTTAAAGCTATTTCTACTCTTTTAGCTATTGTTTCAGGTGTTTCTATGGTTGGTTGCCTACAATCAACACAACCTAAGGCAATATTTTTATCTTCAGGTAATCTTTTTAATATTTCATAATCTCCTGCAACTGGGATACTAAATTCTAAAGTAAATTCTTGTACATTTATCTTTTTTAAAGCAGGTAATATTGGTTGATATCCTCCTTCATTCCTCCAACCTAACCTACCTCTATTAAACCTACATATATGTAAAGCAAAATTTATATTATCAAATCCATGCGTAATTTGGTTTATACATTCTATTAGAAAATCTAAATCTTTTTTTGGATTAGAAAAGTTCTTTATTTCAATAGGGTCGATAAATGAACTGAGAGTTGGCTCATCAATTTGTATAGTTTCCACTCCAATTTTTTGAATCTCTCTTATCTCATTTCTCAAGATTTGAATTGTGTCATTTATAAAATCATGTTCATTAGGATATGCATGATCTGATACTCCTTTATGCCACATTCTTTGTCCTAATATAAACGGCGATGGAATACATATTTTTAATTTTCTTTTTGTATGTGATTTAGCAAAATAAGTTTCGTTAGCGATAAAATTTTCTACATGTTTAATTTTGTCTATAACTACATACCCGTAGGCCTTTTTATTTCCTACAATAGAAAATTCTTTTCCTACTTTTTCTCCTTCAACAAAACCACTAGCCATTTGTGCAAATACATCAGTATATGATTTTCTTCTCCATTCCCCATCAGTAATAATATCAATACCACTTTGATTCATCATAGATATTACAAATTCTAATGCATTATTAATTTGTTTTTCCCGATATATATTTTCACTATTATTATTGGTTTTGAGATTTAGTAAATCTTTTACATATTCTGGCCTAGGTAAACTTCCTACAACTGTAGTTGGGAATAGCATCAATTAGATTCCTTATTTACTATTTTTAATTGTTATATATATTTTTAGTCTAAATAAAGTTGTCAATTTAGATTATCATAGGTATAAACATTATTATTTAAATATAATATATATATATGTACATGGAAAATTTAATGAGGTTTAATTTCATGTAAAATAAAACTAAATCCGCTACTAAAGTACCAGAAAAAATACATATAATATGCAACTCAAACCAAAATCGCTACAATCGTTACTACTCTTGTGCTCTTCTCATGAACAAAACGACACCAGAAGCAACTGTTCCTACAAGACTAATGATAAAAATAATGAATCCTGCTTCTCCGAGAATCAATACCCCTGGTATACCGACTAACCCAATGACCAAGAAAAGCCAACTTATCCAAATAGGCAGAAACCCTTTTTCCATTACTAATCCTATACCCAGAAGAGCAATCCCAAGAGCCCAGAAAACTGGCATACCTGAGAATATACCGTCAGTAATCATATCCATTGTTACAGCTGTTTCTATAAATCCTTTATCAAACAAATCCATAGACGCGGTACCAAGTCCTAAAGCGATGGCCGGAATTGCTATTAAGACTGTAAAAATAGACGCAGATAAACTACCAAAAGCGGCACCACTTCCCTGTAAAGACCTCCCTAAAAACGCAATACCCAAGAAAGTTCCCACGAGGAAAAAAGTTCCTGGTATATTTAATAGATAGACAAGAGTTTTTTCTCCCGAGCTAAGCTGCAGCCAAGCCAAAGCTGCCTCTCTGCCCTCTAGATTAGAATCAATGTCCCCAAGTAGAACTGGTTCAAGTACCATCCATACAAGAAGCATCAATACTGGACAAATCATTAGCATTAGTGAGTTAAGAAAACGAGCATTCATATTTTTACACCTCAATTGTTGGTATTTGCTATATATCTGAAATTAGGACGGATTATAGCATAAACTCAGTACAGAAATCCAGATATTACAGATGATGGCTGACAACTATCACTTATCTTTGGAATTACAATACATCTCTGTACATACTAAAGCACCCATATTTGGACCATCTTGCATGCATGTACACTGATTACAAAAATTAGAGCCTGTGTCTTTACCAGACCATCCTGATTCTACAACCTCTCCTCCACTTAAAGTACAATTCTTGCCTTTGTAGGTTTCATTAACTACTTCTGTGCTCACTCCACAAGCTACTACTAAAAGGATCAACACTAGTATGAATATATATGTTAAATTTTTCATATTAAGAGCTTTAATGAATAAAGATTAATAAGTTCTCAGTTCCGCCCTGGCTTTTGGATTTAAAAGGTTATATAGAACAGCTATTTCAACCAATACAGATAAAGGTAAAAACCATATGAACTGGATATCGTTATTCATGGGTGCTAGGAACCCATTGGCAAATGCCAAAATACTCAACACTATTGACAACCAAAATAATATTTTTACCCCTCTGGCAATAATAATTGGAAGTAATATCCGTAGTACACCTATTAATAGTAGTAACAGAGCTGGAGGACCACCCTCATTGACTGTAATAGTGTCGGACGGAAATAAAAACAGCATCCCAAAAAACACCCATAGTAATCCAGCTGCTTGCGAAAATATCAATCCTGTCTGGAGATTACTTATTTCTTTTCCAGTCAAAAATTTAAATAACATTAATGATCTCTTTTTAATCTTCTAAAGTTATTAGTGATTTTAGATATTTGAATAATTGACTGTCAAGTATAATAAATGCTTATCTAGTGTGTTAATTTTGCTTAAAGCAAATGCTTGGTGATTAAGGATTAGATTTACTTCTAGGACCTGTATTAATTTAAGCATCTAAATCTATTAGATAAGCCAAATTATTGAAAATTTCAGTCTGTGTTACAATATTTGCATTATAAAATAGCAAAGATCATATTAAGGCCACCAACTACTATAGTCAAGCATAAGAATAGTTCATGACTTTTTAAAATTACAAAGAAAGGATCGAAATATGGAAAAAGAAAAGCTCATAATAGCAAAATTTAAATCTGGAGATGGTATCTTCGAAAAATTCATGGGATGGATGCAATCAGATGAAGGAATGGGCGTAAGAAAAAGTATGGCTTACCCTGAAAAGACAGTTCCAGCAATAGCACCAGACAAAAGTTATATTATGTTTAAAATTTCCGTGCATAACGAAGAGGCTTTGAAAGAATTGGCTTCAGGTAATAACACGATAGCAAAACCCATTTTCGATGAATGTATTTCAAGCATTCAAGTGTGGGAATGCAATCCATTAGCTCTATAATTTAAGTAACTTCAGGTTTGGAATAAAATATGTAATAGCAGTTTTTGACCATACAAATCAAATACTAATGTAAGAAACCCAAATTCTTAACTAAAATGGGTAGTGGATAACACTGAACTCAAACCAGGGAGCTCATTTAATAACTGTTTTCAATTTAGATAGCATAAGCCCAATTATCTATTAGCTAGTTAAGTGGTATCTTTATTGATCATATGATACAGAACTTATAAACCAGATACCCCCACCTTTTTCACCTACCTCTATAAAATCTATTAACCATCTTTCAGAAAAATTTTCTCCAGTTACATTAATAAATACTGAAGCACGTTTAGAGCCTCTCTTTGCAGGTGGTTCTTCATCTTCCCAGGTTAAATTTAAACTATCACTACTAATTTGGTTACTTTTATCTTCAAATATTGGTGTGATTTCAGTTAAACTTTTTTCATAAATATATTTTTTCACTAAGTTAAAATCGCCATTATTTAAACCATCAATATAATCCTGAACTAATACTCTTAAATTTCTTTCAGTGCATAATGTATGTCCTCGCACATTCCAGTACCTATTACCATCCTCATCTTTTCCTGTACGAACTCCAACACAATCTTGAAATTTAGGATTATGTGCAATTTCTGGAGCTAAAGGTTCTGTTTGAATACTTTGTACATCTTCTTGTTTTTTCTCTTCAGTTGGAGGTAATGGTGTAGCAGTATTTACAATCTCAGAAACCTCTTTTACTAAACTTACCTCATCAGAAGAATCTATATTTGTAACCTGAGTGCTAGGTTCACTAGTACAAGCTGGAAGAAGAAAAAGAAAACCAATTGCTAATAGGTATTTCAATTTAGAAAACATTTTAAAACCTTTAATGAATAAATATTAATAAGTTCTTATATATAACAACATGATTAAACCAATGTCAATTTAGATAGGATAAGCCCAATTATCTCTTAGCGAGTAGTGAAGTGGATTTACTAATATTCAACACCAATTGTATATAGAGTCCACGCTCCAGTAATATTCATCATCCCAAAAGTCTCTACATCCATGTAATCATTCTTCATAGATAGAAATAATATTTTTGTTCCATCTGCGGACCAAGAAGGTTCTTTTTCCCATTGCCATCCTTTATATGGGTACCAAAATGAGGTTTCAGGAATATTATAAATATTATGGTTTGAAATATCAGTTTGATTTGATCCATCTACATTCATTACATAGAAATCACCAATTGTTTCATATCTATTAGATTCGAACACTATTTTTGTTCCATCTGGAGACCATTTAGGTCTACTATTCTTGCCTTCAATTGTATTTGTAAGTTGAATTACATTAGTACCATCTGCATTCATTGTATATATGTCTTCATTACCATCTCTATAAGATGAAAATACTATTTTAGTACCATCAGGCGACCATGAAGGATGCATATCGACATTTTTACTGATCATAGTTTTGTTACTACCATCTGCATCCATTGTATATATTTGAGACCAGCCAGCTTGTTTAGATTCGAATACTATTTTCTTTCCGTCAGGTGACCAAGATG
>CENY01044614.1_pt1 | contig 32605 bp, 48 predicted proteins | sample 356181 | NCBI WGS metagenome assembly CENY01 (sample SAMEA2619840, study PRJEB7988) | marine metagenome | isolation source: saline water (ENVO:00002010), including
TTATGCAGCCTCCTTTATTTTTTTAAATGTTTGAATTATTTGTTTTGCATATTTTCTTTTTCTTTCAGCAAGTTTAAAATATTCATTACTATCTGGATAACTTGCTAGCTTACAACTTTTTGCGTATCTTCTTTTAAAGTAGTTAGCAATTTTTAAGTATTGCAAACAAACTTTTAATTTAGTTTTTTTTATTCTTTTTGTTGCAAGCTCCTTTTTCATTTCTTGTAAATAAAATTTATCCATCCCTGGAGCAACATTTCTTGACCAACTCATGCAGCCTCTTTTATTAATTTTTTAACATTAACAATTTGATAACCATTACTAGATAGCCATCTGTTAATTTCATAAGTTAAAGTATTTGGTGGAGCAAAAAATTTTACTTCCTTGCCAGTATGAGTTTTTATAACTGCATCATACCATCCACAAATTGCAGCTTTAATTTTTATATTCATTATTCAGCCTCCTATGTTAGCCAACTGTAATCGCCATCTGTAAATATAAAAGCATCTTTGGCAACTTCTGTAACAGTGCCAAACCCAACCCACAGATTTTTGATTTTTTCTTTTTTCATTCTTGCAACTTTGATGGACAGCTCAATGCTCTCCACCTCCTCTTTGCCTAACTTCCTGGTAGAAGTTATACCTTTGATTGCCATTATGCAGCCTCCTTCTTTTTTATCATTTGAAAAGTCCAACCATTTGCTTGAGTTGTAACTGAATTAGCTCCTGCAGCATTGAAATCCTGGAGTATAGTTTTTAAAACATTTTGCCAATCTTCTCCAAACTCCTCTTTGAATTTGTTTAACCACTGCCAAGAAGTATAAACATCTCCATTGACTTTGAACTCATGCTCATAAAATCTTTTTTGAGTTTGATCCAGGTTATCCTCAATCACTTTGTCCATTCTTCTGTCATCAACAAATAAATATTTTGTTTGAGCCATGCCCTCAATTCTGTTGCTGATCTCATACATATCTGTCATGCCATCAAAATGACCATACTGATACTGGTCGCTGTACTCTTTGAACTTTTTGAAATTAGCATCTGTGCCTTCTGTTACTTTGATGGTAACACTGTTGCCCATGCTGAAGTTAGAACTTTTTGCTGTTGCAACCAATCCCATCTCTTTAGCTTTCTTTTTTAGGATTTTAGCAACTTGGGCAGCTTCTGTAAGTTTTCTCATCTTGCCTCCCTTGTTAGTTGTTTTTTTATCTGTTCTAGTTTTTTTCACTTACATAATATATATAGCTACTATATATCTAAATTCAACTATTAAATTATTTTTTTTTGAAAGGACTTATATGGAACAGCAAATACTACTTTTAACACCAGAAATAAGAAAGAAGCTCAAAGAGCTTGCCTCCCAGGATGGCAGATCAATATCAAAATATATTGAAAAGTTAATTGAAAGAACCTGGAGGCAGAAGCATGGCAAGAAAAAGGCAGCCTAAAAGAGATATAATCTACACCAACGTTGTAAAAATAATTAACAAGCAGCGCAGGAAATCAAAGCAAAGATTTAAAGTAACCATGCAGGACAGGGATAAACCTTTGACCAAGTGGATTGAAGATACCCAGGAGGAGCTGCTTGATGCAGTGCTGTACCTGGAGAAGGTTAAATATGATTTGGTTCACAAAAGTAACAAGACAAAACATAGAAACACTAACAACCAGGATTTATAGAGTTTGCAAAGAATATACCAAAACAGAGGAAGTTACCTGGAATGAGATATACTTGCAGCTCAAGAAAGAACTAGATGCCGAAGAAAAAAACTCCAACTGATTACAGGCTTTATATTCATTTGCCAATCAGAGCTTACAAAGATCCAAGGCTGCAGCGATACAGGCAGGCCATGTTTATTTTGGCAGCTCTTTGTTCATACACTGATTTTAGAGGGATCTGTTGGCCCAACCAGGCAACCCTGGCTAAAGATCTTAATGTGAGCAGGCAGGCTGTATCAAGATATATTAGAATGTTAATTAAATGGAAGTATGTTAAATATGCTAGAAAAGAATTTAAGGGCCAGAAAGGCAACTGCTATTTTATAGTTTATGATCCAAAGACTACAGAGAATATGGCCAGGAAGAATGTATCAATGGCCAAGCACGAATTGCCAGAACAGGAGAAGAAAGAAGCTTTGAAAACTATTAACAAGATCTCCACAAATACTAAAAAGGGAAATGGCAAGGGAAACCCCCAGGTTGACAAAGACAAGGTAAGGGAAACCTCTAGTGTTTCGGATAGGGAAACCTCTGATGTTGCACGTAACGTATCATATAACGATAATAATAATATTAAGGTAAATTACGAAAAAAGGACAATAATGATTTATATGAAAAAAGTTATAATGGAGGTTTATGGTAAGGACTTTCAATACAACTTTAAGCAGGAGGATGAAGCTCAAAAGCTTATTGAGAGTGGAGTGAAGGTTGATGAAGAAACTTATCAGAAGATGAAGCAAGCACTGCTCTGGTTTAGAAACAAAGAACCATACAAGGATGCACCAGGCCATATCAACTTCTTTAAAAGCTTTCTATTGGGCCAGAATAAAGCTCCTTTTGATGTAAAGACTATGATAAAAAAGATTGTGAATAGGAAAAAGCTTTGATTGTACAAGATCTAAACGTTGAATTAATTTTTGAACATGGCGATAAGTAAGAAAATTTATAACATGGGGGGTAGCAAAAAAATATACAGAAAAAAAAAGGCAGCATACATCCCCTCCCAGGCAAGCAGTACGTATAGGGGTATCATAAAAAATTTTCCTTATTACACAAAAGAAAAAAAAAATAGTTATGGATTTTAAGAAATTACAAGAAAAATTATCTGTATGGTCGCTTTACAACCGAGAATACATAGTTGGTTTTATACTAGGTTTTCTGTGTGGTATTTTATTAAGCTTATGGATATAACAACAAAAACAGAGGAGGATAAATGCAAAAGACGTTTTTAAAGCTAAAAGCTTTCAAAAATACTTTTAACAAAGGCCCAAAATTTTCCTGGAAAAAATTTAAGATAGAGGAAGAAATAACTCTACAGCCAGGAACTTATGATATTGATGTTTGGGAAAATGTGAGGGAAGTAACAGCCGATAACAGGGGGAACAAGAAGGAACAAGAATATTTGACTATTGAGCTGAAAGAACCTTATATGAAACCAGAGCAAAATCAGAACGAGGCTAAAGATGACATGGATGATGAAATACCCTTTTAAGAGCCATAGAGAGTGCTACAATGGGTAAGTTAGTCAAATCTGGTACGAAGGGCCAGGCAGATCGCAAAAGCTCTCCAGGAGCTTCTAAATCGTTTTTTTGAATAAGGAAATAACATGGCAAGGACAAAAGCAAAAACAACTCATCCAGTAGTTAAATATGGTGGAGTGAGGATGCTGCAGAAAAGGATCAAGCGCAGCCAGATCATAGACCATAGCAAAGACGCAGTGGCCCAGGAACTGGTGGATCTATCAACTAGCAACATAACTGATATTATTGATTGGGAGAATGGCAAGATAAGATTAAAAGAAATTAGCGAAATTCCAGAAAAAGCTTTGAGATCTATAAAAAAGATTAGAGTATATGGGAAAGAAAATAATAATTTTGAAGTTGAAATGCACGATAAAATTAGATCTCTCCAAACAGTGGCCAAAGCTGCAGGGTTACTAGAACAAGAAAAATCGGATGATGACAAGCCTGCTGTCATTGGTATCAAGATAGAAGGGCCAGATAAGGTTGAAATCAAAGAACTCAAGAAGGTTGGAGATGATAAATCCAACTTGGATGAATAAAGCAAATCCTGTATAAGTATTCAACACGTGGGTTTATAAACAACAGAAAGGCGAGGTGGAGTATTGCTTTCTCATCCTAGGCTAGTCAAAGCAGCTCCACCCTCTAGGAAATATTATGAAATATATTTTGATATTGTATATGTGTAGTATGGTAACTGGTAAATGTCCAACAAGTACGTATGCAGGTTATCAGTTTAATAATCATTATGATTGTGTAATGGCAGGTTATGGTGTTGCTCAAGCCACGTATAAAAATTTAAAAGAGCTTGAAGAATGGGATAAAGAATATATTGAAAAAAACAAAATGGTTGTAAAATTTGAATGTAAAGAATTGAGAGTAGGTGCGTAAAAAAATTAAAAATAAACAGTGGCTGCTTTGGAATATCTATCATACTGTACTAGCTGTGTTACTTGCAGGATTATTAATTATTGAGTTAATAGAGCTAATATGGATGATCTAAATTTTAATTTTAAAAAATCTCCTACAGTTTATGGTTTCTTACAAGACGATAGCTTTGTAAGAGGAATAGTTGGCCCAGTTGGATCTGGCAAGTCGTATGCCTGCGCTGCTGAAATATTTATGCGAGCAGTGAAACAAAAACCTTCTCCTAAAGATGGAATTAAATATACTAGGTTTGTTGTAGTTAGAAACTCATATCCAGAATTAAGAACTACAACTATTAAAACCTGGCAGGAAATTTTCCCAGAAAATATCTGGGGTGGTATGAGATGGTCGCCTCCTATATCTCATCATATAAAACTACCTGCCAGGGATGGAGCTGCAGGTATTGATTGTGAAGTTATATTTCTAGCTTTGGATCAACCCAAAGATGTTAGAAAACTTTTATCACTAGAGCTGACAGGAGCATGGGTTAATGAGGCACGTGAACTTCCAAAACAAGTAATTGATGGATTAACACATAGGGTTGGTAGATACCCAAGCAAAGCAGATGGTGGGCCTTCCTGGAGAGGAGTATGGATGGACACGAACCCTATGGAGGATGACCACTGGTGGTATGATATTTCTAAAAAAGGATCTTTGCCAAAAGGTAAATTTGGTTGGAAATTTTTTGAGCAGCCTGGAGGAGTGAAAGAAGTTTCAAATGTAGATCTACCAGAGATGCCAGAAGCAAATGGTTTTACTTTTTCTGCAGGCAGTTGGTGGCAAGAAAATGATGCAGCAGAAAATATAAATAATTTACCAAGTGGATATTACACACAGATATTAGCAGGTAAGTCAAAAGATTGGATAAGATGTTACGCAGAAGGTAAATATACTTTTGTCCAGGATGGCAAGCCAGTATGGAGTGAATATGATGATGCAAGTATGTGTGTTGAAAGATTAGAACCAGAACGTGGATTTCCTATTGTGATTGGCCTGGACTTTGGTTTGACACCTGCTGCAGTGTTTGCACAAAGATTAGGTAATGGCAGATGGCATATCCTGCATGAGCTTGTAACTTTTGATATGGGCCTGGAAAGGTTTGGTCAAATACTAAAATCAGAAATAGAAATAAAATATCCTAAATATGATTTATCAATATGGGGAGATCCTGCAGGATCATCCAGGGATCAGATATACGAAGTTACAGCTTTTGAACATTTAAAAAGTTTAGGTATCAATGCCAAGCCTACAGCTACAAATGATTTTAAAACTAGACGTGAAGCAGTTGCAGCTCCTATGACTAGATTGTTAAATGGTAAGCCTGGCTTTTTGATTGATAGTAGATGTAATAAAATTAGAAAATCTTTAGCAGGTGGTTATCATTTCAAACGAGTACAAATATCTGGCCAAGAAAGATTTAAAGATCAACCAAATAAAAACCAACACTCACACGTAGGAGATGCTTTAGGATATGCGCTGCTTGGTGGTGGAGAATTCAGAAGATTAACAAGACCAAATCAAACTGGATTTGTAAGATCTGCACTTGCTAAATTAGATTTTGATTTATGGTAGAGCTGCATATAGATAAGCTGCAAGAGCTTATGGGCCTGGATGGTGTTGACAAAAAGATAACTCATTTTCATCCAAAACATTTATGGTTTTTAAATTTAAGAGATTACGAAAAAAAATATTTTGATTATATTCCTGGGTATGAAAACTATCTTGCTAAAAATACTATTCATAATGCTGCTTACACTGGTTACTATTTTGGCAAGCCAGTAGTATCTTTTGGCCTGTTAAGAATATTTCCAAAAGTTGCAGAAGCCTGGCTAATTCCTACAAAAGAACTAAATAATCTGCGTGTAGCTTTGCCTTTTCACAAAGCTACCAAAGCTTTTTTTAACCATGCCTTTGATCTTTTTGATTTAGATAGAATTCAAGTAACAGTAGATACAACGAATAAAGATGCTTTGAAGTGGATTGAAACTATGTTATTTACTAGGGAAGGCATAATGAAAAAATTTGGGCCAGGTGGAACAGATTGCATTATGTTAAGTAGAATAAAATAACAAGGAGCAAACTATGGGTGGTGTATTTTCAAAACCTAAAATTCCAGATCCACCAAAGCAGGTGGAAACTGATATATCAGCAAGAGAAAAAGCTGCAGATAAAGCTGAAGCAGATAAGAAGCAACAGCTTGCTAGACGAATACGAGCTAGAAGAACTGGTGGCAGAAGGCAACTATTATCTGCTGCAAGACAGGACAGCGAGCTAGGTGTACCATTTGGATCAACTGGATCTTTAGGATATAGCAGAAATGTCTAAAGCAAAAAATAAATATAAACGAAAACCTAGAAATAGGAAAAAGGAGGAAGATGCCAAACGTAACAACTAAAGATGGTAAGAAAAGAAATTTTCCATATACAAAAAAAGGAGCAGCTCAAGCCAAGGCTTTTGCAAAAGCTTCTGGTGGTAAAATGAAAATGGATATGAAATCTGCCATGAAAAGAAAAATTGGTAAAAAAAAATCTAAAGGATATTAATGGCAGCTCCAGAGAAATACGTTAAGAAATTTGGAAGATCCAGAGCTAACAAGATCTATAGGAGAGGCCTTGGAGCTTACTATTCCAGTGGATCTAGGCCCAAGATGTCGGCACACGCATGGGCAGTGGCTAGATTGAAAGCTCATGCTGCAGGTAAAGCAACTGTTAAAAAAGCAGATGGAGATCTGTTTAGAAAGAAATCGTAATGTACACTAGAAAATTTAAAGAAGTACCAAAAACAAAAAAGAAAGTACCAATTAAATATGTTAGTGGTGCTAAAAATCCAGGAGCAAGAGAAGCTGAAATAATTAGAACTAGAAAATTATATAAGCAAGGAAAATTAACTCCTGCTATGATGGATAGAATAAGCAAACAAAGGAGCAAAGGATAATGGCATATAGTAAATACAGTAAGAAACAAAAGAAGTTAGCTGCAGTGGCAAATCCCAAAAAAAAAATTACCAAAGCAGATTTTAAAAAAATAATGAAAAGGAAGAAAACATGATTATATTCGGTCATACTCCTAGAGAGTGGAAAAGAAGGGCCAAAGAAAACAAATGGTATGTTGTTGCTTTGGTTGTTTTTTTTGCGCTAGGAGCTGTAATATTTTAAATGGTTGCCAAGAAGTATCAAAACCCAAAAGGTGGATTGAATGAGAAGGGCAGAAAATACTTCAAGAGAACAGAGGGCAGTAATTTAAAAAGACCACAAAAAAGTGGTACGAGTGGGAGGAGAGTAAGTTTTGCTGCCAGGTTTTCTGGCATGAAAGGGCCTATGAAAGATAGCAAAGGTAGGCCAACAAGAAAGGCTTTGGCACTGAAGGCCTGGGGTTTTGGATCAGTTGCTGCAGCCAGAAACTTTGCTAACAAAAATAAAAAGAGTTAATTATGCACGAAGCAAAAAAAATATTAGAAAGAATTAAAAAGGCAGAGGGAAAGAAAGAACTTTGGAGAGATATTTACCAGGAGTGTTACGAGTATGCACTGCCACAAAGAAATCTATATGATGGTTACTATGATGGAGGAACTCCAGGACAAAGAAAAATGTCTAAAGTTTTTGATAGTACAGCCATAAACTCTACACAAAAATTTGCAAATAGAATTCAATCAGCTCTGTTTCCTCCCTACAGAAAGTGGGTACGAATTCAACCAGGTAACGAGATACCAGAAGATAGAGCTTCTGCTGCACAAATAGAACTTGATAAGATCAATGACAAAATGTTTTCTGTTTTAAGACAAACAAATTTTGATCTAGCAATAGGAGAGTTTTTATTAGATCTAGCTGTTGGTACAGCTTGTATGTTGGTGCTGCCTGGAGATGATGAAGAACCAATAAAGTTTATTACAGTGCCACAATACTTGATTGCTTTTGAAGAAGGAGCTTATGGTACAATCCAAAATGTTTATAGAAGATTAAAATTAAAAAACTCTACTATTCAACAACAATACCCAGATGCAAAGATACCACCAGAGTTTCAGAAACTTATACAAGAAAAACCAGATGAATATACAGAACTTTATGAAAGCACAATGTACCATGAAGATGATGGTTTCTATCACTACTGTGTAATATGGAAAAAAGGCCCAGATAAGATTGTACATAGAACTTATGAAACAATGCCTTGGATTATTAGTAGATACATGAAAGTTGCAGGCGAGATCTATGGCAGAGGGCCATTGATTACTGCGCTGCCAGATATAAAAACATTAAACAAAACTGTTGAGCTGCTGTTGAAAAATGCAAGTCTAAATATTGCAGGTGTCTATACAGCTTCAGATGATGGAGTGTTAAATCCTCAAACTGTAAGAATAGCTCCAGGTGCGATAATACCTGTAGCAAGAAATGATGGCCCTACTGGCCCAAGTTTGAAACCACTACAAAGATCTGGAGATATAAATTTATCACAGCTTGTTATTAACGATTTACGATTAAATGTAAAAAAGATCATGTTAGATGAGAGTTTGCCTCCAGATAATATGAGTGCAAGATCTGCTACCGAAATTGTAGAAAGGATGAAAGAACTTTCTCAAAACCTTGGCTCTGCGTTTGGTAGATTGATTTCAGAAGCTGTACTCCCTTTAGTTAGAAGAACTTTAGCTGTTATGAATGATAAAGAAATCATAACATTACCTCTGAAAGTCAATGGATTAGAGATTAAAATGCAGCCTACTTCTCCATTGGCTCTTGCACAATCTAACGAGGAAGTACAAACAGCTATGGGTTGGATGCAAATAATTCAGCAGCTTGGCCCTGTAGGACAGATGGCAGTAAGAATAGATAAGGTTGCAGATTTTGTGGCAGATAAATTAGGAATTCCTGCAGATTTAAGAACTACTCCAGAGGAAAGACAGCAGTTGATTGAACAAGCGCAGCAACAAGCACGGATGATGCAGCAACAGCAAGCAGCTCCTGCTACTCAAGAAGAAGAAGTTAATGCTCAAGCAAAGGTAAGTTAATATGGCAAAAAATGGATTTGATGATTTAGGTTGGGAAAGTTTGGATTTCATGGAAGAAGTGCAAACAACAGATGAACAAAAAAAAAAGAATTCTCTATATGCAAAAGTGTTTAACTCTCCAGAAGGACAGATTGTTTTACAGGATCTAAAAAGCAGAACTGTTGAAGCTGCATCTTGGTTTCCTGGAGCAGATGAACATTATGGGTATGTACGAGAAGGACAGAACAGTATTGTAAGAGAAATACTTTCAAGAATAGAACGAGCCAAACAAAACTAAAGGAGGGATGAATGGCTGAAGAAGGACAACAACAAGAAACAGAAAAAACAGAAGAACAAAAACCAAATGGTTTAATTGATGAGGCTAGGCAAAATGCTCCAGAAGAAGAAGCTCCTGTTGAGCAAGATCCTATATCTCATGTAGCTTCTGAAAAACCAGAGGAGGATAAACTTGGAGAAGTTGAGGATGAAGATGAAACTTTTGAAAGACCAGATTATTTTCCAGAAAAATTCTGGGATGAAAAAGAAGGGCCAGATATAGAAGCTCTAGTAAAAAGCTACACTGAAATACAAAAAAAAATGAGCCAGGGTAAAGGCAAAGCTCCAGAAAATTATGACGTTAATTTTTTGAAAGAGCAGCAAGTAGATATTGATAATGATCCACTTGTAAAAGGATCTCTTGAATGGGCCAAAACTCATGGACTTACCCAAGAAGCTTATGAAGATCTTGCAAAGATGTTCATGGAAACAGGAGAAGAAACTGTTGCTAGAACAAATGCAGATATAGCTTCACAAAAAAAATTATTAGGAAACAAAGCAGATGAGAGAATAGGATCTGTTATGAAGTTTGCTGATACTTTGAGAGCTAGAGGTGTTTTATCAGATGAAGAAGTAAAAGAATTTGATGAAATGGCAGGCACAGCTCTTGGTGTAAAAGTTATAGAAAAGATAAGATCTTACTATGGAGAACAACCAATACCAACTACAGAACCTACTGAAGATCTAGGTATTTCGCAGGATGAAATAAAAGGTATGGTTGCTGACAAAAGATATGGTAAAGATCCTGCATTTACTGCAAAAGTAGAAAAATTGTTTGAAAGAGCCTTTCCAGGCGAATATAAACCATAACAACACTGGGGTTGCACAAAATACTTGATGCAACCCTAGAATTTTAGTATTAATCAAATCAGAAGATAACCGAAAAAATTTGGCCTTCAGTTAAATGCTGTAGCCTTTTCCCAGAAAAGACAACTACTAATTAATGTTAAACAAAAACTATGTTAAACAAAAGGAGTAAAACATGGCAATAAATATAAGTAATGCGTTTGTTACTTTGTTTGATGCTGAAGTTAAGCAGGCATATCAAGGAGAAAGTAAGCTCCGAGATACTGTAAGACTACGTTCTGGCCAAAGCTCCAACACTGTCAAATTTCCAAAAATTGGAAAAGGTGTCGCTACAGCTAGAATTCCTCAAACAGATATAACACCATTAAACGTAACATATTCGCAGGTTACTGCGACTATGTCGGATTATAACGCAGGCGAATACAGCGATATATTCCATCAAGCAAAAGTGAACTTTGATGAGAGGAGAGAATTAGTGGAAGTTGTTTCTAAAGCTATTTCAAGAAGGCAAGATCAACTTATCATTGATGCTCTTAATGGATCATCAACTTCACTTTCAGTTGCAAAAACTGTTGTAACAACAGGATCTGCAACTAACTCAAACTTGAACGTTGGTAAAATGATAGAAGCTAAAAAGCTTTTAGATAAAGGTAACGTTCCAAGTGAGGACAGATGTTTAGTAATTCATGCTAATAACGTGGCAGGATTACTGGCAGATGAAAGAGCAATATCTAACGATTTTGCAGTTAAAGCTCTACTAAATGGAGAAGTAACTGCTATGCTTGGTTTCAATATCATCATAATCGGAGATAGAGCTGAAGGTGGCCTTCCACTATCAACTAATGACAGAACTTGTTTTGCGTTCCACAAATCAGCTATGGGTATGGCTGAAGGTATGGGGATCAAAACAGAGATCAACTATGTTCCAGAGAAAACTTCTTTCTTGGTTAATAGTATGTTTTCAGCAGGTGCTGTGGCTATTGATGATGAAGGTATCGTTAAAATAACGTGTGATGAAAGCTAATAGAGGAGGATAATTATGGCATATACAAGTACAAACTTACAGCCTATCGGTGGACAATCCAAGGCAGGTACTGCTCCTCAAATGTGGAGTTACACTGCACCAGGCACAGATGCGATTGCTGATATTAATACAGAAGGCTACTTCAATGGAGCAGCAGATGTATTAAAAGTTGGCGATCTAATTCATGTTTGGGATAGCTCTGTACCGACTTCAACTTTAGTAACTGTGTTATCAAACACAGGAACTGTTGTTGACGTATCAGATGGTACAGCTCTATCTGTCGCTGATACTGACTAATAACTAGACGAGTGAGGGGGAAGCAATTTCCCCCTACTCTTTTTTTTTAATTTAAGGTAAAAAGGATTATGGCAGCAGGCGATACAAAAGTAACTATAGCGAATAACGCATTAACTCTATTAGGCGCAAATACTATAACTTCATTTACAGATGGATCAAAGGCTGCAGGAATTGCAAACAATATGTATGACTTTGTAAAAAAGCATACATTATCAATGTACCCTTGGAAGTTTGCTTTGAAAAAACAGCAGCTACAAAAAGATACAGCTACACCAGTTAATGAGTGGGATAATCAATTTACTTTACCTTCAGATGCTGTATCAACTTTACCAGTAGCAGTATTCTTCTCTGGACAATCAAATGCTCCTAAAGAATTAAATTTTGAAATTTACGAAAATAAATTAGTAACGAACTCTACAGAAGTTTATATAGATTATGTCTATGATGTAGCAGAAGGAAATATGCCAACTTATTTTGTTACGTTATTAGTATATCAGTTAGCTTGGCATCTAGCAGAGCCAATAACAGATCAAACAACTAAATCTGATTATTGGAAAACTCATGCCCTGGGTAATCCTTCAGATCAAGGCAGAGGTGGTTATTTTAGAACTGCAACCCAAATAGATGCTCAAGGACAGCCTCCAAATGTTATTGAGGACTATGTACTAACTAATATACGATAATGGCAGATAACGAAAATATAGTAAGAATACAAACAAACTTTACTGCAGGAGAATTTGATCCTTTGTTAAGAGCTAGGATTGATCTTGAACAGTACAGAGCTGCAGCTCAAACTTTGACAAATGTTGTTTGTATGCCTCAAGGTGGAGTAGAAAGAAGGCCAGGCCTTATGTACATAGGTACAATACCTTCTGGAGCTTCTCCTCAAAATGGAACAAGATTAGTATCTTTTGAATTTTCTACAACTCAACAGTATGTTTTTTTATTTGTTTCAAATAGACTATACATTTACAAACAAGGAACTTTACAAACAAATATTAATTCTTCTGGTAATGATTATTTAGATCTATCTTCAACAGGAATAAACTCTGCAAAACTTGCAACATTATACTTTGCACAATCTGCAGATACTTTGATTATCTGCCATGAAGATATGAACCCTGTCAAAATAACTAGAGGAGCTTCCCATACATCTTGGACAGTATCTAATTTAGCTTTTGATTTTGTACCTTACTATCCATATTCACTAGCAACTTCAAATCCTGCAGGAACAATGACACCTTCTGCTATTGAAGGAACTATTGAAATTACATTTAGCTCAAGTGTTGCATCATCAAGTTACGTACACCAGTACATCAATGCAGAAAATGGTATTGGCAGAGCAAGAGTTGTAAAATTTGTTAGCAGCACAAAAGTAGAAGCTTTTGTTGAAATACCCTTTGCTAATACAAATGCTATTGCAAATGGAGATTGGGAGCTTGAGAATGGGTATGAGCTAGTATGGAGTAACACACGTGGGTGGCCAAGAAGTTGTACATTTCACGAAGGTAGGCTATTTTTTGGTGGATCTAAAAGTAGGCCCTCTACAGTTTGGGGATCACAGGTTGGACAATTTTTTAATTTTAATCCAGGACAACAGCTTGCAGATGAAAGTGTTGAAGCAACTTTAGATACAGATCAAGTCAACGCAATCCATGGTATTATATCAAATAGAGATTTATTAGTATTTACTTCTGGTGGAGAATTTTTTGTACCTCAAGGAAGTTTAGATCCTATTGAACCAAACAATATAATTTTTAAAGTAACTACTAGAACAGGATCAAAACAAATAAAACCTATTGTTGCTGACAATGCAACTTACTTTGTTCAAAGACAAGGTAATCAACTTATAGAATTTGTTTTCACAGATAGTGATGTAAATTACAGATCTAATAACTTCTCTTTGTTTTCATCTCATCTAATTAACAATCCAGTGGATATGACACATAAAAGTCAAATAAGCACATCAAGCACAAATAGAATTATTTTAGTGAACAATGATGGATCAATAGCTTGCTATTCTTTTTTACGATACCAACAAGTTGTATCTCCTTCTAAATGGCTGACAGATGGATTATTTAAAAATGTAACAACAGATTTTGATGAAGTTTATTGTGTTGTACAAAGAACAATAAATTCTCAAACAGTATATCATTTAGAAAAATTTGATGATGATTTTACTACAGATGCAGCTACACAATTTTTTGGTGGTACACTCCCAGGATCTACAAGTGTAACTGGATTAAATTATCTGGAGGGCAAAACAGTTGATGTTGTAAGAGATGATCTGGCCCTTTCTCAAAAAACAGTAAGCTCTGGTGCAATAACAATAGACAAAGTTCCAATAGAATATGTTGAAGTTGGAATTCCATATACTCCTACAATAGTTACACTGCCTGTAGAAACAAGGCTGCCAAATGGAAATGTACAAGGTTTTCTAAAAAGAATTACAGAAGTCAATTTAATTTTAAATAGTACACAAAGTATAAAAGTAGATACAGAAGAAGTACCATTTAGAAATTTAGAAAGTTTAAGTCTAGGAACTGGCATTGAGTTTTTTACAGGACTAAAAACAGTGCAGCCATTATCTGGATTTACAACTGCTAGCACATTAACTATAACACAAACAAAGCCTCTGTTTTTCACATTATTAGGTGTAGAATACAAGGTAAGCATATAAGGAGAAGATTATGGCACAATACGTAGCAGCAGCAGCAGCAGTAGGATCAGCAGTATTACAATACAGAGCTGCCCAGGCAACAGAGCTTGGTTACAAAGCAAAAGCAAAACAGGAAGAACTAAAAGGCAGAGTATCTGCTGTCCAGGCAAAAGAAGATGGAAACAAAGTTTTAGACAACATGATTGCACAAATGGCTTATGGTAATGCCTTTGCAGGTAAAGGAAACACAGATCCTTTCTCTGGAAGTAAATTAGGAGTAAGTATAAAAATGCAATCACAGGGTATTGCTGAATATAATATTGCCCAAACAAATGCACGTATTGCAAAAGAGATGGGTTTTTACCAGGCGAGAATAGATAGATCTGCAGGTAAGACAGCAAAAACTTTAGGTTATGCAAATGCTGTAGCAACACTAGGAACAGGAATATATCAATACGAGCAAATGAGTTAAAAATATGGCGACAAGAAAGATACAATATAGACCACTAGGAGTAAGATTAAGATCCTTACCTTCTATTACTAGATCTGACATTACAGAAACTAGAAGGGGTTTATTAAATCTTTCACAAAAATTAGATCAAATCTCTGCCATGGGATTTAAGGAGATGGGCAAACAATCTGCTATTGAAGGAGCTACAGAAGGAGAAAAATTCAAAGCATACAAAGTAGAAGAAGATGATTTTGGTAATACATCTATTAGCTTTATGGAAGCTCCAGAGATGGGATCAACTCCAAGAGAGAAAGCATATTATAAATCGGCTCAAGCTGCAGCTAAATTACAAATCAAATCTCTGTTTGAACAAAAACTATATGATGCCTATACAAGCAACAGAGCAGATATAGCAGGTTTTAATAAACAAGCAAAAGACATATCAGATGGATTATTAGAAAGTTTAAGAGAAAAAAATCCTCAACTATTTAATTATTTTCAATATGACTTTGAACAATCTTCAATTACTTATGCAAAATCAGTTTATACAAACTGGTCAAGTACAAAGAACGATATAGAAACTACAACCTTTCAAGGCTATGTAAATTCTGGTCATGCTGCAAATACTATAAAAATGGCAGCTAAAGGAGAAGAAGGCCTGGCAAAAGCAGGTATCTTTGTAAATAACATGGTTGGAGATTATTTAAACCTTGGCCCTAAAGAAGCTTTTATTGCAGGCAATATATCAATAGGAGCAGATGATACTAGATTAGGTATAAAAAATTCTAAAGAACTTTCTAAAGATATTGAGTTTGCAAGAAACACTTTTCAAAAAATATATTTAGAAGAAGTATTTAAACAATACAAAGGTAATCATGTTGCTTTGGTTAAGGCTATAGAAGAAGTAAGAAATGGTACATACATTACAAAAGACTTCTTCAATGCGCTAGAAGCTGAAGGACAAGTGATTGGTGTTGGATCTACAAGAATTAGTGAAATATTAAAAGATGATGACAGAGATAAACTTGCAACAGAACTATTTACAATATTTCATAATGAAACAGATAGAGTAAATAAATTATATGAAGGAGATAAAAAATATATAAATTTACAGGCAGCTCAAGATCAATCATCAATTCTAAAACAAATCATAAATTTAGAAAGATTATCTAGTGATGCAGATAGCTCTGGATTAGAAAAAGATATTACAAAAGCTATATCTGATTTCAAAGCTAAATATCCTACAGAAGATGCTTTAAAAATGGTTGAAACTTTAGAAGAAACATTTTTTAACAGATATAATGCAGATGATGATATGCCTGGAGTAAAGCAGTTGTATGAAGAAGATGCAAGACTTGGAATGTTAAATATGGATGATTTAAAAAAAGATACAAGACTTACTGGTGGTACAAAGGCAAAAATTTTAGAAATGGCAAATCAATATAATATTGGAGATAAACACTGGACAGATCACAATCTTTACAAAGAAGGATTGGCAATCATAAATAAAATGGAAGCTCAAAGCGCAGGAGCTTTGTTTTCTATAACTAATACAGATGCAGAAAGACAAGAAAAAATAAATTTAACTTTTAGAAAAACCTTTGAACATCTTATTGACATGAGAGGAATTCCTATAGGAAATAGTGGTAACAGAATAAACCCAATACATATTGCTGATACACTCAACAAGTTAAATGCAGATGGCAAAATTGTGGCAACAAAACAGGAATTTAAAAAACATGAAGGTGGTAAAGATCAATCTACTGGAGATCCAAACATTTCAAAATATAACAATTTACAAGTTTTAATAGAAACAGAAGAAATGAAACTTGCAGAAACTAAAGATGATAAAGAAAGACAAGCAATAGATGCAGAAATAACAAGATTAAAAACAGAGCAAGCCAAAACTTTAGAACTAATACCTGGAGGATTAAAATCTTTAGAAGAAAAAGAAAGTAAATTTGATAATTCAAAAGTATTCTTTGTAACAGAGGGAGGGCAGCTTGAAGAACTTACACCAGGTAAAGTATTACAGCTTCTTCAGAAAGATCCTTATCAACTATTGATACCTTCAAGGTTGGAAGAATATAAACAAATATTAACAATAACAGGGGATTGATGAACAGATTAGATTTAATATCATCTTTAGAAGGCACAGAAGGTAATGGAGATTTAGAAAGATTACTTGCTTTACGTACACACGAAACAAACAATCTCCATCCTACTAATGTCAGAGAAACTGCAGAAAAAGACAAAGCATTTAGTACAATAGAAAAAGCTTTTAAATCTGACAATGTTAAGAGTGCAGCTATGCTTGTTGAAATGAACAAAGAAAAGCTAGATGACGATTACATAGAAGAAAAAACAAAAGAAGATCCAAGACTAAAAAAATTCTTTACTGAAGGATATAAAATGGTTGGTACTGCTGTTGAGAGTACAATCAACAATGTTTATGAAGTAACAGATGACTTTGTACAGGTTTTGGAAAAGGTTGGTGTACCTAACGTTTATATACAAATAAAAGATGGCAAAGTAGATTTTACTACAAAAAGACCAGAAGATTTTAATCCAAGGCCTTTTGAATTTGTTGATAATCCAGATAGTATGGCAGCTAATTTAGGTGCAGGATTTTTAGAATTTATGATCCCTTTTACTGGGATGCTAAAAGCAACAAAAGCATATCAAGGTGGTAACATGGCTACTAATGCTTTGAAGGTGTATGGATCTGGAGCTGTAGCTGATTTTATGTTCTCTCCAGAATATGGCAACTTTGCGAGCTTGCTAGTAGAGCTTGGTGTCCAAAATGAGTTTGTACAATGGTTAGATAGTAGGCCAGAAGATGCAGATGATTTGTACCAAAAATTTGTAGCAAGAGGCAAGCAGGTCATAGAAGGTGGTATTATGGGTGCTATGTTTGATACTGCTATACGAAGTATAAAATTTATGAAGCAATCTCCAGAATGGGTTGCAAAAGCAAAAACTTATTTAGCTGCTAATTTTGAAGATGCAGGAAGTGGTTTAGCAGCAGTAGGATCAGATGCAGGAGCTGCTACTTCAAACATATCTAAAGTTAAACCTGCTGCAGATAAATCTCTTTCAGATGCAGGATTAGAAGTTAATACTTCTCCTACAGATACACCATCTACAGGTGCAAAAGACTTACCATCCCAAGATACAACTGTACCTGGGCCAGAGAGAACTGAAACAATCTCTCCAGAAAAAGATCTAGGAAATAATAATAATTTATCTGCCATAAGTATTGAAAACAAAATATACCAAGTTGATAACGACATCAATACTTTACTTGCAAAAGCTAACGAAAACAAGCCAATATTAACAGATATGTTAAATAAATTTGATGCACAAATAGACGTAGATATAAAAAAATTAGATAGTATTAACACAAAATTAAAAGTTAAAAACAGAAATCCAAATGGATTACCAGATTATTTAAGAGCATTTATGTTAGCAGAAAACATGAAAATTAAAGATATATCTGCACAAATTGAAAAAGATCTAAAAGTTTTAGATAAAGATTACAATAATAAAACAAGATCAATACACTACCAAATTGAAGTATCTCCTGGATTTACTTCTGAAGTACAATTAAGACCAAAAGAAATACATCCTATTATCAAACAACATCATAAGAGATGGTACAGTTTGAGTAAAAAATATGATAATAAAAATGTTATACCACTAGCTTTACAAATGCAGATATACAATGCAGAGATAAAATTAGAGGAGAACATATTAAGAATATTGGGTAATTAATTATGGGAAGGTTTGGTAAATTTAATGCTGAAGAAATGGCTAAAGAGGTACAAAAATTTCTTACTAAAGGAATACCAGAACTTGAGCAATACTCCGAAAAAACACTCAAGAAACAAGTCAAGGCCCAAGATCTACTCAAAGAAAAAGGATCTCCAGAAGAATTATTTGACAAAAAATTTATAAAAAATTTAGAAGCTGCAGCTAATAAAAACCAATTACCACCAGAATTATTCCCAGGTAACTTTGATAGTTACAAAAACTCTCTTTGGTACAAGGTAAAAGATGAAGGCGATATTGATGCTTTGATAGAAGTTGTATCAAAACATTATAGTAAAAATGCTTTGGAGGCTAGGAGAGGTTCTGTAGTAGTTGATAGAAAAACAGGAAAGAAAAAACCTGGTGTACTAAAAGATGAAGTTGTAAAAGAGCTAGCAGATGAACTAAATATATCAATTAAGACTTTGCAAAACAGAAGGATTGGATCTGTCTATACAGTAGAGCAAATGTATGGAGCTATAAAATTATTAAAAGATTTTAGAAAAGTTTTAAAATTATCTTTAAAAAAAGCAGTATCAGAAAATGCTTCTGGACAAGAAAAAGCTTTTGCAGTGCAAATGACACAAACATATTCTTCTGTACTTAACCAGGTCATGGGTGCAAGAGCTGAACTAGGAAGATCATTCAGAATATTGAGAGAAATGAAAAATGGTTTTGACCAGATACAAGATGAAGATAAAGCTTTGCAGGCTGTCTTTGACAGTATTGGTGGCAAAGAATTGAATGAAAGAAAACTAGAAGCTCTTTATGGTATTATAGAAAACAATGAGAATTCTGTAGCCAGAGCTACAAGACAGCTAAATTTAGCATCTACTAGAGATATGCTATTCCAGGTTTATTATAACAATCTTTTATCTGGTATTGACACACACATGGTAAATCTTGGTGCAGGTGTGGTGCTGCAGCATTTTCATCATCTAGCAAGATTTGCAGGTGGTACAAAAGGATCTGTAAATAAAATGCTAAACAAACAATACAAGGGCCTTACTTTCAAGCAGGCTCTTGCAGGTTACTATGGTTATATGCAATCAATGATAGATGGCACTAGAGTATTTGCTTCATCATTATTGACAGGAAGATCTATAGATACATTTTCTAAAGTGCCTATTGATGACAGTATTTCTGGTGGCAAGATAAATATTAGAAATCTTACATACAATTCTGTTGGTAAAGTAAATAAAAGATTAAGAGAAAGACTAGAAGAAGATCCTAAATTTTTAAATGACAATATATATTTCAAAGGTGCAGATGCTGTTTTAGATATATCTACAAGATATGCTCCAAGATTTATGAGAGCTGCAGATGATATGTTAAAATTTATGTTCTACAGATCAGAGCTGCATACTTATGCCTACAACAAAGCTATGCAAGAAGTAGAAAATGGAGTGCTTGCAGATAAAGACTTTTCATTAAGAGTACAAGAAATAGTTAATGATCCAATAAAACAAGCTCCAGATATAAGACTAAAAGCTCTTGATGAAGCAAGAGATACAGTTTTACAAAGAAGATTAGATAAATTTGGATCTGCTATTTATGGTGTCTTAAAAGAACAAGCAAATATTCCAGGATCTGCATTTTGGGGAACAATGTTAAAAGTAATTACACCATTTTTTGGAACACTATACAATCTAACAAAAGTGGGTTTTGAGCTTACACCAGGTATAAATGCAGCTATAGCAGCTACTCCAGGCACAAAATTAAACACTATGTTAAAATCTACAAATCAAGTAGAGAGAGATATGGCTATAGGCCACTTAATTGCTTCACATGGGTTAGTATTCTTATCAACTCTTGCAGCTATGAATGGTTATGTAAAAGGTGGAGATCCTATCTTTAGTAGTAAAAGAGATGCTAAATCTTTAAAATTTATGAAAACAGGGCCAGATGAATTTTCTGTTGTAGTGCCTTGGTCAAAGATAGATCCAGATGGAGAATTCATAGGATCTTTACATGATGGCAAAGATAGATCTTATCAAATAAATAGATTAGATCCTGCAGGACAGTGGCTTACAATAGGATATAATATTGCGCAAATGACAGAGGCAAGTGAAGGAGAGATAACAGAAGCTGTTATAAAATCTATTTTATCTGTTGGAGAAAAAACAATATCATCTTCTTTTGCTGTTAATATTGCAGATACTATAGAGATATTTTCAGATAATTATGGAACAGGAGATCCAACACAATTTACTAGAAAGCTGATAAAATGGGGTGCAAAGAACGTAGCAAACTTTGTACCAACTTCTTCACGTATGAGAATGAATATAAATAAACTAGGAGATGTAGATGAAAATGGTAACTTGATTGCTAGAACAGGAGATCTGCCAGATGTATTTACTTTAGAAGATCCAGATGATGGACAGATAAAAGTTTTTGTGGACAATGGAGATGGTACTTATGAAATGATAAATCAAAGCAGCGCAGAGGAAAATTCAAGCACGATTGATAGAATGATAAATGATTTTACTATGGAGCTTGGTAATGAAGTAAATAAAAGAATTGATAGGCAATCACTAGAGCAAGCAGTGGATTGGTGGGGTAGAGATGCAACAGAAGATCCAAGGGTTGGGCCAGGTGGTGTTATTTATTCTCCTGTCAAATACAGAGATATGGAATGGAACGTACAATCTCTTATTGATACAGGTTTATTTAGTGAAGAAGATACTCAAAAAACTGTACCTCTTTTACATAGAAACCAAAAATTTGATAGTATTGCAAACATGAGAACGCAAGATGGCAAACCTTTATTTGCTGAAATTTTAAATATTGTTGGTGTAGCAGGCGAGTTTGAACGATTGAGTTATGGGCCAAGCAATCATCCTGCCTATATTTCTATCAGAGGCCAAAGAATTAAGTTAAGCAAAGAGCAGCATAATGATTACAAAAAAATGATAAATGGAGATTTTTCTGTTTTGCCTCCAAGTGTTTTAGAAAATGTTGAATCTTATGTATCTCCAGAATATTATGAAAATGTTATGATGAACAATGTATCTTTGAAGGACAACTTACTTACACTTTTTAATTCTGATATGTATTATATCTATGGATCAGATGATGACACTGCAACTACTTCAAGAGAAACAATGATTGATAATACTATAAGATTTCATAGGCATGGAAAACCAGAGCAATTTAAAAATAGCTTTGAAACTAGCGAAAATTTAAGAATTGGTCTTGATGGCCCAGATAAATTATTGATGTTAAAATATCCAGATTTAAAGTATAAAGCACTTGAGTTGACTAAAAATATAAATGACAAAAATATGAAACCTTTAAGAGAAGTTATAGGAGCAGAATAACATGGCAATAAATCCAATACTTACAGGGGAACGTAGAAATCAATACACTTCAAGTGGATCTCTAGGCCCATATAATTTTACGTTTGTAATTTTTGCAGATACAGATCTAGCTGTTTATGTAGATAGCACAAAAAAAACATTAACCACTCACTACACAGTTTCAACAAATACCAATGGCACAGGATCTATAACCTTTACTTCTGGTAATGCGCCTGCCAATGCTGCAATAGTAACAATCATAGGTAACAAAGATTTAGCAAGAGCAACTGTATTTTCTTCTGGAGGCCCACTTACTGCAGATAGTTTAGAAACTGAATTCAATAATGGTTTATTATTTTTACAACAATTAGATGAAAAAATTTCAAGATGTTTAACTTTACCAATAGAAACAGCAAACACTAGGCCTTTTGCTTTACCAAATAAATCTACAAGAGCTTCAAAAATTATGGCTTTTGATGCAAATGGTAATCCAGAAACAACAGTAAATTCTGCAGGTTTAAGCACTCTTTCTGGTATAGCTTCTGAAATCCAAGCTGTAGCAGCAATAAGCAGCGATATAACTGCAGTAAATTCAAACTCTACTAACATCAATAATCTTGCAGCTCAAATATCTGCTGTAACAAATGTCAATTCAAACTTATCTGCAATTACTACTGTTAATAGCAATATGTCGGCAATCAACACAGCCAACAGCAACAGCACTGCTATAACAAACGTAAGTAATGCAATAACAAATATCAACCAAGTAGCAAATAATTTATCTTCAGTATCAGATTTTGCTAATATTTATTTAGGAGCTGCATCTTCAAATCCAACTCAAGATCCAGATGGATCTGCCTTGGATGATGGAGATCTTTACTTTAATACTACTACAAATAATTTACGTGTTTTTTCCACAGCTAGTGGGTGGCAGGCTGCAGGATCTGTTACAAATGGTACTTCTGCCAGATTTACATTTACCATAACTGGAACACCTACAACTGTATCTGGAAATGATGATGCAGGAAATGCCCTTGCTTATGATGCTAATTTTATTGACGTTTATGTAAATGGAGCGAAGATGGTAAATGGCACAGATGTTACTGTAACTTCTGGAAATAGTTTAGTATTTGCCTCTGCTTTAACAAATGGGGATGTTGTTGATTGTGTTGCTTTTGGTACTTTCCAAGTAGCCAACATAAACGCAGGCACAGCCATAACTTCTGGAACGTTGCCAGTTGCAAGGGGTGGTACAGGAAAAACTACTTCAGATCTATCTGGCCAGGCAGGAAAAGTTTTAGTAGTTAATGCTGCCCAAAATGGTTTTGATATTGGCCAGGCAAGCACAGCAGAAGTTTATGGTTTCAACACTTCATTTACAGCTTCAACAGTTTATTACAATGTAGCTGTACAATCTGTGGGGGGAGCAAATAAATATTTTATTATGGGAACACAGCAAAAAACTTTAGAATTAGAGGAAGGCAACACATATATTTTTGACCATCCCTCTGCTCATCCATTAAGATTTTCCACAGATAGTGGAAATACAAGTGCTTATACTACTGGGGTTACAGTAGTTTCAGCAACTAGGGTACAAATAGTAGTAGCTGCAAATGCTCCTACTTTGTATTACTACTGCTCAAGTCATGCTGCTATGGGTGGCCAGGCGAATACACCTGCTCCTGTGAATAACACTTTACAAGTTACAACAACAAATCAAGGAGCAGATAATATAGATGCTGCTACTTATGCTGCCTTTGATGATGTAATTTTTGCAGCTTCTGGTATAACATTTAGCCTGGATAATGGAGATTTAATTGCAACAATATAAGATTGATTATTTTTTAAAAATTTTATAAAAAGGAGAAACTATGGCAACTATAAATATCGGATCGCTTTCATTATCATCTCACAAAGGAGATTATGATAATTCAACTTCTTACGTTAAAAATGACGTAGTCTATTACGCAACTACAGGCAGTGCCTATATTGCAAAGCAAGCAACAACAGGAAACCTTCCAACAAGCACAGCTCACTGGAATGTTTTTGCTTCAGGATCTGGTGGTATATGGAACGCAGGTTTATCTCTTGGGAGTGCAAATCAAGTGGTGGCTGTCAACTCAAGTGCAAATGCACTAGAGTTTCAAAATGCTTCTAGTGGAAAAACTTTAAATGTCCACGCAGTTGAAAATAGTACAAGAGTATCAATGAGCCAAAGCTCAACTTATGATTATTTTAATTTTACTTACAATCAACAAAAAGCAAATAGTAAAATTAGATTAGAAGCTCAATTAATAGGTCATGGGAATAATAATGGAGTTATAGGATTAGACTTTCTTTATGATAATACACTTTATAGAGGTAGAGGTTCTTATGCCTACACAGCGCAAAACAACTTCCATAATTTAACTGCTTTGGCTTATATTACTGGTGCAAGTACAACTGGAAATAAAACTGTTCAGTTTAGACACAGCCATGCAACATCAACTGGTTCACCATTTAATGTTTTAAATCCAACAACTAGTGACGACAACAGGTTAGTTACTACTACAAGCACAATGATTGTGACTGAATATGACTTTTAATATAGGAGAAAAATAAAATGGCAAAATTTGATATAGTAGTACAAAAGAGAAATAACTTTAAAGGTTATACTGGCGAGCCACCAGTTGATGAAGCTGAATATGATGCTAGAAAAGCAGAAATGTTTGATGGCGAAGCTCCAACTTGGACAGAAGTAAAATCTGAAATGGATAATATAACAGATCCAGAAACTTTAACTGCTAATGCAAAAGCAAAATTAATAGCAGGAGAGCCTTTAACAGAAGAAGAAGCTAACGTACTTGTAGGAGTTTAATCCTATGACAAGAGCAAGGGATTTAGCAAATTTCGTAAATGGCATAGACGCAAGTAAAATTACATCTGGTACTTTTGCAGATGCAAGAATAGCAGCCTCTAATGTATCTCAACACGCACAATCTTTTGATGACAATAAAATTGTAAATGATATTTCTACATTAGGATTAAGAGTACACACGCAAGAAAATCTTAATGCGTCTAATACTTCATCTGCATCTTTTGATGTATTTCAAGATAGCTCTGGTATTGCTTCAACTACTAACTCTCAAAGAAATGCCTCTGAATATGTTTCAACAGATGTTGAAAGTGCCGATAGTCCAGTAACATTTTCATATACTGGCTCTGACCAAACCTACACACCATCTGGTAAATCTAAAATGGATGTATTTTTGTGGGGTGCAGGAGGTGGCGCAGGATATGACTACTCCTCAAGTGGGGGTGGGGGTAGACACAATGTAACTGGAGGAGCAGGAGGATTTACTTCTGGAACAGTTACAATTACTGGAACACCAACTTACAAATTAGTAGTAGGAGGCAGAGGGGAAGCTACAGATGTTACTAATGGATATGGAAATTACGCTTATGGTGGTGGTGGTCGTGCATACGTTGGAAGCCACGCAGGTATAGGTGGAGGTGGTGGAGGCTACTCTGGATTATTTTTAACCTCTGTTGCACATGGAAATGCAGTTTTAATAGCAGGTGGAGGTGCAGGTGCTAATGGTGGTATCTCTCCACAAAATGTTGACTACTCTGGTAATGGTGGAGGTTCATCTGGCCAAGATGGTGGATTAAACTCTGCTCCTTCACACACAGCAGGGGGAAATGGTAAAGGTGGTACTCAATCAGCAGGTGGTGCTAAAGGAAATCATGGCTCTGGTTATGATGGACAAGCTACAGATGGTTCTGCTTTACAAGGTGGAAATTCTGCACACATGAGTGGTGCAGCAGGTGGTGGATATTATGGGGGTGGGGGTGGCTCACATACTGGAGGGCATGGTGGATCTGGTTCTGGGGGTGGCTCTGGATATATTGGACATGCTTCAGTATCAAATGGAGTTACAACTGGCTCTACACACACAAATATGACAGGAGATAAATTACCACCAGAAACATCAAACACTCATTATTCTTCTGGAATTGGTGTTGGTGGAAATCAAGCTCATGGTGGACATGGAAAAATAGTTTTAGTGCCTTATGTATTTACAGCAAACGCAACAGGAAATTTTATTTCTACTGCAATTACAGTATCATCTACAAACAAGATGGGTGCAGTTATTACTTATCAAGATGCAGTAGGAACTAACGCATTAAACACAGATATTATTATTCAACTCTCGGCTGATAATGGATCTAATTTTTCTACAGCTACACTTACAGCTTTACCAGATTTTGCTACTGGTATTAAGATGGCGAAAGTAAATGACTTGAGTGTGACAGCAGGAACACAATTAAAATATAAATTATTATTTGCTAATCAAGCAGCAGGTTCAAAAGTAGCCAGAATAAGAGGAGTATCTTTACAATACTAATATTATGTTATGGCCAGAGTTACTAAAAAATCAACTTCTTCCAGTGTAACACTAGCAAAGATCAATACAAAACTACATCATATTCACAAAGATTTAGAAAAGAATACAAAGGATATAGCAGCTCTCAAAGAGCAGATGGCTATGGGAAAGGGTGGGTTGAAAGTTGTTGCTTGGCTAGGAATAGTAGTAGGTGGCATAGTAACTGCCTTCGGATATTTTAAATGAAAGTTAGTGAGAACACAAATGTACAGCTTCCATTACGTAATTTAATTTCTATCATTGGAGCTGTAGCTGTAGGTGTATGGGCCTACTTTGGTATTGTAGAAACTCTCAACAAACATAGTACAAGACTAGAGCTTATGGGTTCAGATCTTGAAAAGAATACAGAATTTAGGATCAAGTGGCCACGTGGAGAAATGGGATCTCTGCCTGCAGATAGTGAGCAGTTTATGCTTATAGAAGATTTATATAAATCTGTAGAAAAGTTAATACAGAACCAAGAAATGAATATGACCAACAAAGTAAATATAGAATTTATACAAAGACAAGTAGAAAAATTATTAGAGGATGTTGAAAAATTAAAAGATGCGAATAGAGAAATTAAATATACAAATGGTAGTGGACAATGATTGAAACCATAGTAGCTCTTTTATTAATAGTTAATAACGAGATTGTTGAACACAGAATACAACCTGCTATGAGTGAGTGCCTCAAGGGTAAGAGGGTTGCAGAGAGGCAGCTCAAGGGTGGCAGTAACGTACAGTATCAGTGTATAAAATCAGAGGCAGAAATTGAAACAGATAAATTAGGCAACAAACATATCAAAAAATTAATACTTAAATAGTGGCCAAACAAAAATTTATAGACTTCTTGCCAAGGCCCAAGCCTAGGAAAAGACCAGGCAGGCACAGTAAAAAACCCAATAAAAAATTTAATAGAAAGAAATACGTTGGCCAGGGCAGGTAATACAACTGTTGCACTACAACAATATTTTTTGTAAAAGTAAATCATGTTACCTTTTTTAGGCATATTAAAAAATCCTATCTTTCGCCTGGTGGCTGACAAGACCATAGGCGCAATCTCCCATAAGTTGGAGAAGGATAAGATAATCAAAGCAAAAGAGATAGAAGCTACAACCAAGCTTGATATTGCTAAAGTAGGTGTACAGCTAGAACAAGTTAAGCAGCAACAAAACTCATGGAAAGACGAGTACCTCGTAGTTTTTTACACACTGATTTTTCTTGGGCATTTCGTACCATGGACACAGCCATGGATGGATAGAGGATGGCAGATCCTGGGCCAAGCAGATCCTATGTTCTGGTATATTATTTTAACAATAGTGGGAGCTAGCTTTGGTGTAACCACAATGAACAAGATAAGGAAGAAGTAATGACAGTTAAAGAACGTATTAAAGAACATGAAGGTTTTAGAGATACAGTGTACCTGGACAGCCTGGGTAAAAGAACAGTTGGATATGGACACCTTTGCGTAGAGGATCACTGGGAAGATGGCAAGAAATATGACAAAGAATATTTAGATGAAATCTTTGATAAGGATTTCCAAAATGCTGCAGATCAATGCGAAGATCTTTGTAATGATTATGAGCTAGACTTACCAGAAACAGTTACAGATGTTTTGATAGAAATGATTTTCCAACTTGGTATTGGAAATGTAATGAAGTTTAAAAAATGTTTGGCAGCTCTCCAGGAGAAAGACTTTGAAACTGCAAGCCTGGAAATGTTGGATAGTAGATGGGCATCTCAAACTCCATCAAGAGCAGAGAAGTTATCTTTGATTGTTAAAGAAGCTGCAGGAAGTTAGATTATCTTTTTGCAATATCTCTTTTGATATACCAATTATTCCAGGTATGTTTCTTTCCATCATTATGAAACCTGCCAAGAATTCCTTTATCAACTAAAGCGCAAAGCTTGTTGTAGGTTGCTGTTACACTGCTCATCTCCATAGCAGCTAGTATTCTTACAGAAGGAGCATGGCCCTTCTCATCATTAAATTTTTTGAAATTTACAAACACTGCCATTTGTCCAGGAGTAACAGAGTAATTAATTTTTTCCTGTAAAAATCCAGATCCATCACACCTTGGACAAATAGTTTTAGTATTATATTTTTTATTGTTTGCCACCCAACTCTCCTGCTATGGTCATATACTCATTCCAGATTGATGTATGTAATCCACTATCAACTTTATCTACTTCTTTCAAAGTATCATCATTGATAAGTAGGAGCTGCTTCAAGAACTCAAGCTTCTTCTGCTTGGAAGTTGTTTTATGATTTTTTATTTTATTCATATTATTCATAAATTCTTCTGCAAAAGATTTGGGATCTTCACAATAAACTGCAGGCCCTTTCAATCTTCTCATATCCCAGGGAGATTTATCATCCTCTGGTTGAGTATCTTGCTCCTGGGCCATAGGAGCTTCAGAATGACCAAGCTTTCCTTTGCCTATAGTTGTATCATCTTTAGCCTTCAAGGCATCTCCTGGGCCTTCTATGGCCTTTTTAGATAGATCTTTTAACTGATCTACAACTGGTTTTACAGTTTTTGTAGGAAAATCGTTAGCCTCCTCTGAAGTAATAACTCCTCCTATTTTATCTGCAAATACATCTCTCAATGCAAAGCCTCTAGCTCTCATCTTTAGCATCCTATCTGGGTAAGATTTCCATGGCCCAGATCTGTTAAGCAGGCCTGCTCTGTTGGCATCTGCCATAGAGAACTCTGACTTGTACCAGGATTGCCCACGTCTTTTAACTTCACATACAGCTTTCCTTGAAGATCCTTCTCCAGATACTGTTTCTTTTATGTCCTCAAAATCTGGAGATCTTCTGCATAATGCAAGAAGGCTATCTCCATAAATACTTGGCTTGCCATTTATCACAGCAATATTCTGCAGCGATTGTATTGGCGATAGGCCAAGCTCATCTCCCCAACTCATAGCCAGGTAAATATCTGCAGGCTTTCCTCTGAATTGTTGAGGCACTAGATTTGAATTAGAAATCTCCTTGGCAAATACCATAGGATCTTTCTTAATTAACTTACTCATAAATTTAAGCTCCTTTGATTTGGATCTTCTGTTAATGGTTTAAATAAAATATCAATCAACCTGTAAGATCCTTTAAATTTAGATTGAAAAACTTTAGAGCTTGGTTGTAGATGCTGCAGCTCCTCTGGTTTTAGCTGCATAATTTTGTTGTTATGGCTTATCTCTAATCCACCTTTTTTTATTGCAGCCTGTACTTCATAATCTCTGACAGATACATACTTGCCCTGCCAAAGTTTAGTTACTTTTTTCTTTTTCATTGTCCTCCTTGATTTGGATTGTGTTGGATCTTTTTGAGTATGCTTCTTGAGCAGGTACAATTTTCTCTGGCTTTGCTTTGTAGTTTCTTGTTGGCCAAGAAATTTTAAAGTTATTGTACTTGGCAAAGGCAGCTTCTCCCATAGCTCCTTTGATTACATCCTGTGAGCTTTCAATCTTTTTCTTTCCAGATTTCATTTCAAGATTGCCCTCATGCCAGGTGTTGATAGCATCTCCAATCTGGTTGTTACCAGATAGATCTTTGGTATCATCTTTTGCTTCTGGATAAACCAAAGAGAAATCAGAACTTTTTTCTGGATCGTAAAATATTTCTTTTTCTCTCCTGCTCCAGAACTCACGCACAGCATTACTGATAAGATCCTGCGTTTCTTTGTGTGGGAATATTGGCCAGTATTGTATCTCCCACGTCTTGATATTGAATACCATTACAACAGATCTCCCAATGTTAGTACACATCATCTGGCCCTGGACTTGTACTGGCCCTTTGTACAAAGGCAGTGTTGGTTCATGGATTGATGTAACTTTGTATTCAAATACTATATCTCCCTGCAGCTCATGGGCCTGGCCAAGTGGATCTGTTACCACAATTTTTTTTTCAGCTATGGCCCAATCATCTATGCTTGCTCCAAGTGGAGTATGCACTGCAGTGTATGGTTTTTCTTTTGCACCTTTTTTAAATTTTAAATTTGGAAAATCTTTCTTTGCAATTTTTTGTAATACTTCTTCAAAGTAATCTGTGTATTTGGAATAGTTAAGCTGCTCTGGTTCAACCCAAGATCCATTCTTTTTGTCAATGAATTCCTGGAGCAGCTCATTCTTTGATGGCGCATTTGGATGTCCAACTCCCATCAATATTGGCAGCCTGCTGCAAGTCATGTATTTTAAATCATCTGTTACTTTCATATTTGCTCCTATATTAGTTAATTAGTAGTACAAAACAAGATAGTTATCTGTACATTTCCACATTTCTTACAGAGCTAGCATACCATTTGCCCTCTGTTTTGCTCTTGATCCCTCTGGCATTTAGAGCAGCAGCAATCCCTCTGTAGGTATTTACTTTGCCATTCTCTCTTATGTCCTTGATCTTTGGTAAGATCTCTCTGGCAAATTCAGCAGCAGCTTTCTTCTTTGCTTCAACAGCTAGAGCTGCAGCCTGGGCCAAGTTAGTTGTATTGCCAAGCTTGGTAATAATTCTGTTGGAAGCTTTGGTTCTGTGCTGCCCATCTTTTTTCAATTTTTTTTTGATTTGTCTTAATCCATTTCTTGTTCTTTGTTGGATCATCTTCACTTCTCTTTGAGCTATAACAGCCAGGATTGATATAGTTGTTTCATCTGCCTCTGGCATATCACAGATAGTAAATTTAACTCCATCCTCCTGGAGCTGTAAAAAGAAACTAGCTTTTCTTGTTAGCCTGTCCATTGTGGCAATCAACAATCTTGCATTGTTTTCTTTTGCAAACTGGATGGCAGCCTGGAGCTGCTTTCTGTTGTTCTTCAATCCACTCTCTTGTTCAGTAAAAGTTTTTAACAAAACAGATCCATCTCTTTTTGAGATAAAATCTTTTATCTTATCTTGTTGAGCAGCAATACCCAGGAGCTGCTTCTTGGTACTTGTTCTTAAATAACCAACGTAGTTATTCATTTGATCCTCCTATTATATTTGTTCATTAAAAAAAGTATTTTTGATTTGTGAATTTTGAAAACAATACGCAGCCTTCTTATCATGTAATCAGATAAACCATTTGATCCCTTCTCATATTTCTGGACTTGCTGAAAGGTTACTCCAATTTTTTCTGCAACTTTGCTCTGTGTTAATTTTAATTGCTTCCTTCTTCTTCTAATTTTTTTGCCAATAAATTTTCTAGTTTCCAACTCTTGGGGTGTTAGATCCATCTTTATCCTCATCTGTCCAAACAAGAATACTCTTGCCTATGACTTTAGTTTTACATTTATTTTTTTTATAAACTTGCATTGATTGTAAAAAGAATTCTTCAAGCTCTTTTGTAGTATCAAAGGTGTACTTTAGTACAGCACCAGTGGAGGATTGCACCACCACTGGAGTATATTTTTTATTTAAGCTCAAGACAGGGCCTCCCATCCAAAGTCTTTGCAAAGATAATTAGTGCCATCAACAGCAACAATATCTCCAACACTCATTGAAGTGTGTCCACATTCAACTTCATCATTCTTCATAGCTTCCTGGAACTCTTGGCCAGTAACAAGCTTGTCTTTGACAATACAAACTTTGTTAGTTTTATTTGCTATTGATAAAGGATTTGTATCGTACCCATTGAAAGCACTGAACACAGTATCTTGATCCTCATCCTGGTTGATAACACCTTCATAGACTTTGGTATGAGTTTTACCAAAGTCTTTTGTATATTTACCATAAGGGTTAAATTCCTTCTGGTAAAAAACAGTTATGTTTTTTTTCACGCAGCCTCCTTATCTTTTTTTAATACACCTTTTTTAACCTTGTCCATGTTTTTGAAATCAACATCCAAAGTTAAAGTTTCATATTTATCCCCACCATAAAGAACTAATCTCCATTCAACATCATTGTGAATAAATTTGAATTTAACAATCACTGCTTTGTAATTACAAACCAAATAATTTAAAATGTTATCTGGTAAGTAATGATTTTTATTTTTTGCTTTGGCTCTTTTGTTTAGCCATTTTAGATCTTGAGTATCAATGTACTCATACTTAACATCTTTGGTCATGCAGCCTCCAGTGTTAGTGTTGTTAAGAATTTTAACCATATATAAAATATATAATTATTATATATCATTTGTCAATCCCTGGTTGCTTTTTTATTTTAATAGCATGGACATCCCAGGTTTTGCCTTGTTTTATTACCTTGGTTTTAAGTGATCCTTCCTTGTCCAATTTGTATGTAAGAAATTCTCCTACTAAATTTTTAACTGTATCTCTGGTACAGCTCACAGTGCAGAGGCCTTCTTTTGGAAGGCCCTCCTGCTTGCTCTCAACTAGGTATTGGTGTTTCATTATGCAGCCTCCTTTATTTTTTTAAATGTTTGAATTATTTGTTTT
>CENY01019960.1_pt1 | contig 32475 bp, 35 predicted proteins | sample 356181 | NCBI WGS metagenome assembly CENY01 (sample SAMEA2619840, study PRJEB7988) | marine metagenome | isolation source: saline water (ENVO:00002010), including
ACGCTCTTGCCACTTTGCCGAAAACCCGCCATGTTGTCCCAGTTACTATTGCGTTTGTACCATTCCGTATCAGCAAATGGCGTCTTTACTGTTGCTCCGTCACGGCCAGATCCGTGCCAACGTCCAAGGACATTGGCACGGCTCCACCGATAGCCCGTTGACGCGCCGGGGCCGACGACAGGCCAAGCGCACGAGCAGGTTTCTGGCCCGTACTCAATCAATTGCCGCCATCTACACAAGCCCATTGGAGCGTTGCCGGAACACAGCTGCCGCAGTCGGCAAACGTCTGGGTATTCACGTCGAAGTGCATCCCGAGCTACGCGAGTACTGCATCGGTGAGTGGGAATGCCTTCCGTTCGACTACCTGCGCGAGGCGCACGACTTCATCAATGTAGCCCGCGCGAACCTAGACTTCGCCCCACCCGCTGGCGAGTCGTTGCGCGAGGTCTCGGCCCGCATGGTGCCCGCGATCCAGGAACTCCACGACCGCCACGCGCGCGAAGCCGACGGGGCCAAGATCCTGCTGGTGAGCCACGGGGCCGCCATGGCGGTAGCGCTGGCCACTCTGCTCGACTCGGACCCGGCCAGCTGGGTGAACTACCCGCTGGCAAACTGCTCTCTGACGGAACTGGTGCTCAGGCCCCAGCCTTACGTAAACTTCTTCAACCATACGTTACACCTTTAGCAGCGCTGGCCTGCGGCCAGTTTCGCGGGCGCTGCGCGCCAGGGTGACAGACAGGATAACGCCAACGGGGGAAACCATGGGCGAGTTCAGCAGCGTCGAAAAGCAAGACCACATCATGACCGTGACTTTGGAACGGCCCGACCGGCTCAATGCTCTGCATCCACCTGCCAATGCTGAGCTGGGAGAGGTGTTTGACGATTTCGAGGCCGACGACGACATGTGGGTAGCGATCATCACCGGCCGCGGCCGCGGCTTCAGCGCCGGCAACGACCTGCGCTATCAGGCCGAAGGGGGTGAACGGGTCCCCATGCCGATGGGTTTTGGTGGGTTGACCAGCCGCTTCGACCGCAAGAAGCCGGTACTCGCCGCGGTCAACGGCGTGGCCATGGGCGGCGGCTTCGAGATCGCGCTGGCCTGTGATCTTATCATTGCGTCCGACAAGGCTCTCTTCGCGCTGCCGGAACCCAAGGTAGGTCTGGCCGCTTTGGCCGGAGGCCTGAACCGCCTGCCGCGTCAGATCGGCCCCAAGCGCGCGCTGGGGATGATACTCACCGGCCGTCACGTTCCGGCATCGGAAGGTTACGAGCTCGGTTTCGTTACCGCCGTGGTGCCCCATGAGGAGCTGCTGGAGACGAGCCGCGACTGGGCCACTCAGATCTGCGCCTGCGCACCCCTGTCCATCCGGGCCAGTCTGGACGTGGCCAATAGCAGCGTGAATACCGCCTCACTGGAGGAATCGATGACTCGTGGATACGACTCGGTGCGCGCCATGAGCCAGAGTGAGGACTTCATCGAAGGGCCCAAGGCGTTCGCCGAGAAGCGGCCGCCCAACTGGAAAGGCCGCTAGTCTTCCAGCGCAACCCGCTGGGCTTTGTGGATTGCGTCTGCAACGGCCGCCACCGACAGGCACACATCGTTGAGCGCTTCATGTTCTCCCCGTAGAGCCATCTCCGCGATGATCTCCACGCGTGGGATCACCACATGCAGCATATCGGGCGTGGTCGCAAACTGTTTAGGATAAGGGTGGATCGCCGGATCGTTCATGTACTGCCTTGCACAAAAGTGTCCTATGTCCGTTATCAAACGCCGAATCAGGTTTGGTGCCAGAGCCTGAATCAGCCGTATCGTATTGTTTTTGAAAATCTTAATTTTGACTGAGACGCAGTGCTCAACATGGAACCAACCGACCTACCTCGACTGCAGGTGACCGGCCAGGTCATGGGCGCCGCGGTTGCTTGAAAAAGGCAAGCTTGTAAACTGCGCCACCCCATGAACTTGACCATCTACAGCCTCGCCTTCCTGGGCGGGTTCACCATCATGTCGCTGGAACTGCTCGGTGGGCGGATGATGCAGCCCTATTTCGGCAGCAGCGTGTATGTCTGGGGGAGCATCATCACCATCTTCATGCTGTCGCTGTCTCTGGGGTATCTATGGGGCGGCCGGCTTTCCCTGCGAGCACCAACACTGGGCAAGTTTGGCGCGATCTTTCTCATCGCGGCGGTGACCATGTACCCACTGGTCTACCTTGCCGAGCCCACTATGGAATTGATCTTTCGCGCGATCGAAGATCCACGCTACGGGTCGCTGGTCGCGTCGGGCATCCTGTTCGTAGTGCCCACCGTGATTTTGGGGATAATCTCGCCCTACTCCGTGCGTCTGCTGGTAGAGACTACCGAACGCGCCGGCCAGGTAGCCGGCCGCTTGTACTTCGTTTCCACGCTCGGAAGCGCTCTGGGCACGCTGGCCACGTCGTTTTATTTCGTGTTGTGGTTCGAGATGAACACGATTGTGACGCTGCTCACCATTGCCCTGCTGATCATGGGCGCGCTGGGCATCGTCCTGCAGCGGTGGAGTGGCCCGTGACCGCGCGTTTGCTGCTTGCGGCCGTCTTGTGTGCGGCCACCCTGGCGGAAACACTCCAGGCGCAGGTCATTCACCGCCAGCGCTCAATGTACAGCACGATTCTGATTGATCAGCGCGGCGATGTGATCTGTCTGCAGTTCAGCGTACGCAGCGACCAGCGCAACCAATCCTGCATGGACACTCGCCGCCCGCAAAAAATGGTGCTGGCCTATACCCGCATGATGATGGCGGGATTACTGCTGGTGCCGGAACCCACCAGCGTGCTGATGATCGGCATGGGGGGCGGCACCATTCCCACTGTGCTGGCGGAACTCTATCCGGACGCGGCAATCGACGTGGTGGAAATCGACCCAGCAGTGGTGGCCGTGGCCGAGCAGTTCTTTGCGTTCGAAGCAACACCCAACATGCGGGTGATTACTCTGGACGGCCGGGTATTCGCCAAGCGCGCAGCGCTGAACGACAGCGCCTACGACTTGATCCTGCTAGACGCGTTCAACGGGGACTACATACCGGAGCACCTGACCACCATGGAGTTTCTCAGCGAGGTGAGATCGCTGATGAAGCCCGGTGCCGTAGCGGTAGCCAACACGTTTGCGGTCAGCCAGCTCTATCATCACGAAAGCACCACCTATCAGGGCGTCTTTGGAGATTTCCTCAACCTCAAGACCTCGGCCAGCGCGAACCGCGTGATTCTGGCCGTCAACGGTCCCCTTCCGGACAATACCACCATGCGAAGCAGAGCCGCCGCGCTGGACCCAAGTCTGCGGGTGTACGACGTTCGGCTGCGTGATTTCGTCCGCCAGATGAGCCGCAAGCCGGATTGGGATACCACGGCGCGGCCGCTGACCGACCAGTACTCGCCGGCAAACCTGCTGCGTAATCGCTAGTTAGTTGCCGGCCGCCGCCCAGTACTCGTCTTTGAGCAGGCGCTTGTAAAGCTTGCCCGTGGGATGGCGCGGCAGCTCGGCGCGAAAGTCCACCGACCTGGGGCACTTGATGTGGGACAGCCGCTCCCGGCAGTAATCCATCAGTTCCAACGCCAGCTCTGGATTCGCGCGATGCATGTCGGCGGGCTGCACCACGGCTTTCACCTCTTCGCCAAACTCGGCGTTGGGAACGCCGAAGACGGCCACATCAATTACCTCTGGATGCGTGATCAACACATTCTCCGCTTCCTGCGGATAGACGTTCACTCCGCCGCTGATGATCATGAAGTGCTTGCGGTCAGTAAGGTAGAGATACCCTTCGTCATCCAGATAGCCCACGTCGCCGAGAGTGGTCCAGCCAGCGTGATGGCGCGATCCCGCTGTCTTCTCCGGGTCGTTGTGATACTCGAAGGTTCCGCCGCCGCCAAAATAAACGGTTCCCGGCTCGCCAGCGGGTAGTTCGTTGCCATTGTCATCGCAAATATGGAGCTCGCAGTTCAGCGGGCGACCCACAGACCCTCGGTGCGCAAGCCATTCTTCTGAGTTCAGCTGCACGAAGCCGTTGCCTTCGGTGCCGGCGTAGTACTCGTAGATGATTGGCCCCCACCACTCGATCATCTGCTCCTTGATAGGCACAGGACAGGGCGCAGCCGCATGCACCGCCGCGCGCATGCTTGATACGTCGTAGCGTGCCCGCACCTCCTCGGGCAGCTTTAACATGCGCACAAACATAGTGGGCACCCACTGGCTGTGGGTCACCTGGTACTGCTCTATGTACTCTAATGCGAGCTGGGCGTCGAAGTGTTCCATGACAACGACCCGAACGCCCTGCCGCAGGCAGCCCATGGTAAAACCTAGCGGCGCCGCGTGATACAGCGGCGCCGGCGACAGATAGATGGATTCCTCTGATGCGCCGTAAAGGGCCTGCAGAAGGTTGGGCATCGCGGCCTCGCCGAACCTCTGCTCCGGCAGCGGACGTTTCACACCCTTCGGATAACCCGTGGTACCCGAGGAATAGAGCATGGATACCCCTTCCCACTGCTCAGCCAACGGTTGCGTGGGCATACCGACAAGGGCTGAATCCCAGTCGTCGAATCCAGCAATGTCCCCGCCAATGGAAAAACGGTGGGCGACGTTGGGCATGCGGTCAACCAATTGCGCGACTACTTCCGCACGTGCCGCAGAAGTAATGAACACCTTGGCCTCGCAATTGTTGACGATGTATTCCACCTCGTCGGGCTGCAGCCGCCAGCTGATTGGCGTGTAGTACAGGCCCGAGCGTTGCGCCGCCCAACACACCTGAAAGAACCTGGGGTGATTCTCCAACAGCAACGCGATGTGGTCACCGCGCTTGAGCCCGATGGAGCTGAAAAGCTGCGCCGCCTGATTAGACGCCGCTTCCAGCTCGCCGTAGGTGACAATCTGCCCGCTATCGGCCATCACGTATGCAATTTTCTGCGGATCGTCGGCGGCTATGGTGCCCGGGTGGACCATTAGGCTAGTACCTTGCAAACATTCAGCGCTGGAACGCTTTTGCCCCTAGGACTCGCGCTCGTCCAACTCCAGCGATGCAGAGTTCATGCAAAAACGCAATCCCGTGGGACGCGGACCATCCGGAAACACGTGGCCCAAGTGAGCGTCACAGGTGGCACACAGCACCTCCGTGCGTTGCATGTTCAGACTGTTGTCTTCTTGCGTCGTTACCACATCAGCAGAAACGGGCTCGTAGAAGCTGGGCCAACCCGACCCGGAATCGTATTTAGTGTCTGAATCGAACAATTCCGTGCCGCAGCACACGCACTTGTATGTGCCCGGCGTCTTGGTGTCCCAATACTGGCCGGTGAACGCGCGCTCCGTTCCTGCGCGACGCGTTACCTCATAAACGTGTTGCGGTAGCTCGCCGCGCCACTCGTCGTCACTTTTGGTCACCTTACCCATATTTGGCTCCCCTGCTAAAATAATGCGGACTAGAATGCTGACCCCGAATTCGGGTTTGTCCGGCTAGGCAGAAAGCCTGGCATTGTAATCCCAGCCCCACCACAAATGGAATCGGCGCCATGACAGGAAAATTGGATTCGGACGCTGACAACGTCACGCCTCTGACGCCACCGGGGGTCAACAACTCGCCCATTCTTAAATCGAGGAAGCTTGACGATGTCTGCTACGACATTCGTGGGCCCGTGCTGGAGGAAGCGCATCGGCTTGAAGAAGAGGGACACCGCGTTCTCAAGCTAAACATCGGCAACCCCGCCCCTTTCGGCTTCGATGCACCCGAAGAAATCCTGCTCGACGTGATTCACAACCTGCCATCGGCACAAGGCTACTGCGACTCGAAAGGTTTGTACTCTGCACGCAAAGCTATCATGCAGTACTGCCAGCAGCGCCAGCTCCCAGACGTACAGATCGACGACATCATCATTGGCAACGGCGTCTCGGAACTCATCGTGATGGCCCTTCAGGGCTTGCTCAACGATGGGGACGAGGTGCTCATTCCCGCGCCCGACTACCCGCTGTGGACCGCAGCTGTAACGCTGGCCGGAGCCAAGCCCGTGCACTACCGATGCGACGAGTCTAACGACTGGCAACCGGACCTCGATCACGTTAGGCAGGTTGTCAGCCCGCGAACCCGGGCCATCATCGTCATCAACCCGAACAATCCCACCGGCGCCGTTTACGGAAAAGAAGTGTTGGAGGGATTGTTAGAGATCGCGCGCCAGAACGACCTGGTCGTATACGCCGACGAGATCTACGACAAGATTCTCTACGACGAAGCTAATCACTACCCGCTGGCCTCACTCGCAGACGATCTGCTCATCGTATCGTTGAACGGGTTGTCGAAAGCGTACCGCGTGGCAGGTTTCAGAACCGGATGGATGGTGGTGAGCGGCGCAAAGCACCGCGCCCAGGATTACATGGATGGACTGAACATTCTGGCCTCCATGCGGCTATGCGCTAACGTGCCCGCGCAGCATGCAATTCAGACCGCGCTGGGCGGCTATCAGAGCATCCAGGAATTCCTGGTTCCCGGCGGGCGACTCTACGAGCAACGTAACCTCGCGTGGCAGTTGCTCAACGATATCGACGGGATTTCCTGCACGAAACCCAAGGGTGCTCTCTACCTGTTCCCGCGGCTTGAAGCCAAGCGCTTCAACATTACCGATGATGAGCGCTTCGCCCTAGACCTGCTGCGTCAGGAACACATCCTCGTGGTGCAGGGAACGGGCTTCAACTGGCCGGATCCGGACCACTTTCGCATCGTATTTCTACCCAGAGAGCAACAGCTGCGCTTTGCAATCGAGCGTCTGGATGATTTTCTTTCCTCATATCGGCAATGAGCGACATCCATGTCGACGACTTCTTCAAGGACGGCGCGAAGGTACTCTCGCAGCTCTATTCGGTTTTCCCGCGCAAACACTCCGTCTACGTAGAAGACATCTGCGGGCCAGAGGAACCGGACGACTTCGGCGTGCGCAGCCAGCGGCACCTCGCCTGCTTCGCCACCCTGGTGTGGTTGGGCGAAGAAGGCTATCTGCGCTTTGAGGACGTCATCCGACAGGAAGCTATCGATCAGGCGGTGCTCACGGCGCGTTGCTTCACCCTGCTGTCGACGCCCTTAGCGCCCGGAGCGGCCGAGCCAAGCCAACACCTGCCCGAATCCGTGCGCGCCGAGCAGTCCAGCACAATTCACAAAATTCGGGACGCGCTCAGAGATCGCTCTTCCCCAGCACTTCGCGGCGTCATGGTAGATCTCATGACCCGCATGCGTCATTGACGCTCAGCCGGACCAACGAAATACCGCCATCTTCAAAGCACGATCCGCATACCGGTCGGGGAAGTCGTCCGATGCCGGTAAGTAACCCTCGAACCTGCTCCCCGGACACCATTTGGCCGCCTGGGCAGGCAGAAAGTCGGTGTGTAGAAACGGCGAGTTCAAACAGGCAAGCAGCCAGGCGCCAGGGGCAGTCAGCGCGTTCACCCGCTTGAGCACCTGCCCGTACTGACGCTCCGCATTGAAGCTACCGGCCTGATGGGTGGGTGGATCCACGATCACCAGATCGAACGGCCCGCGCTGACGCAGCCGCGACCGCGCCCGGAAAACATCCCTGGGCATGTTATAGGTAGAGCGCAGGTCATGGCCGTTGGCCAGATGATTCTGCCGGCCCCAAGCCAGCGCGCTACGGCTCATATCCACGTTCACCACATGCGCTGCGCCGCCCGCCAGCGCGGCTACCGAAAAACCGCAGGTGTAAGCGAACAGATTCAGCACGCGCCGACCTTGCGCCCGCTGGCGCACCCAGTGTCGAGCCGGTTCCGCATCGAGGAACAAGCCTACGTTGAGATTGCGGCCCGGACGTATCAGGAAATTCAGGCCGTGCTCGGTAACCGTGAGCTCATCCGGAATTTGACCGGCCACGACGCTAAAGCGGGCACGACGATGGGCGCGCAGCTGCACACCAACGCCGGTTACCCCATCCAGGCATTCGCCAAGCTTTCCAGCCAGCACCGCCGCGCCTGCCTCGTCGTCGCTGAAGCATCCCACTAGGACGATGGGACCAAAGCAGTCGACGGTAATGTCTTCGAAGCCCGCGTATGCATGACCCCGCCCATGAAACAACCTAACCGCATCCGTGGAACCAGGCACATGTCGGCCCGCGCAGCGCTCCACCACTACGGCGAAATCACGCATGAGTGGCCACGTGATACAGCAAGCGGTCCTCGTATCCGACGACAATCTCGATCAAGCCAGACAACGCCTGATCGAGTTGGGCATCGTCCGTGTCCACCAGCAGAGGACGTCCTTCCAGTGACAGCAGCTTGGTCCGCGTGCTCAGCACGTGAACGCACTCACGCTCGAGCCGCCCAAGAAATTCCGCGCTCAACTGCTGATTGCCGCGCCCCAGCAGAAACCCCTGAGCGCGTGTGAAGCTGACAAACAACTCTGCGGGGCCAGCTATCTCACGGCGCAGCCAATCGGCGTCCACGTCCAATGCAGGCGGCTGACCCTTGCGCACCACATCCACGCCCAGCAGCGTGGGTGATATTCCCAGGGCCGACTTCACCTCAGCCAAGGTGCCACCCGGACCCAACACGCAGGGAAGCGCCGAGCCTTCAATGAGTTCAACCGCCTGCGCGACGATTTCCACCAACGCCAGGCGTTCGCTTTCCCGCCCGCCTTGCTTCGTGTGCTGAACGAAGCCGCCTATATCCGGTACCAGTAGATCTCCGAAATAGCTCGTCTGCGCAAGATCCCCAGCCTCCAACCGGTCGCGCACCTCGGCACGCATTGCACGCACCAGCCCACCCATCGACAGCCGCGCAAGAATCTCGGCCGCCACCTCCGGCGTGGTTGCGAACACGCCGGAATGCATCTTCACTCCAGCGGGAATCCCGAGGACGGGCAGTCGCGCACCGACCGCATCGAGCACGTCTCTGGCGGTGCCATCGCCCCCCGCAAACACCAGAAGGTCGACTGCCGCGTCAGCCAACGCCGCCGCTGCTTTTCGCGTGTCGGCAGCGCTGCTCGGCTGGCCAGGGACACCAACAATGCGGGCCTTCATCCCGCAGGCCTGAAACACGCTCGCACCCATCTCGCCATCCCACGTGTACCAGGCCAGCGTGGACCGGGCGCCCAAAGCGCGCAGCGCACGCGCAGCGCGATCGCTGCCCCGCGGGCGCCCCCCTCGTGCCCGAGCAAGGGTCTGAATCTGCGCCGTATCACTGCCCTTCTGGGCCGCCTCGCCGCCGATCCCGGCGATCGGGTTGATCAGCAGGCCGACTTTAAGCATCAGCCATCCCAGCCACCCGCTCCCCAATGGCAAGCGCGCTGGTGAGGCCTGGCGACTCGATTCCCATGAGATTGATGAAGCCCGCCACCCCATGATCGGACGGTCCATGCAGCACGAAGTCACCCGCCGCTTGGCCCTCAGCCACGATCTTCGGACGAATGCCGGTGTAGCTCGGATACAGCCGGCTTTCCTCCAGAGCGGGAAAATACTCACGAATCGCTGCGGCAAACTTGCTTCGAAGCGCCGCCTCGTCAGTGGGGAAGTCGTAGCTCAGGGTGTCGCGCCACACCACGTCGGGACCGAATCGAGCTTGCCCCGCCAGATCCAGAGTGACGTGTATTCCCAAACCACCGGGTTCCGGCACCGGGTAAACCAGTTGGTTGAACGGCGCCGCGCCTGAATAGGCATAGTAGTGTCCCACCGCGAATTGAGAAGGCTGCGCTACATCGATGAGCTGACTGGCCAGGCTCGGCGCATGCAGACCGGCGCAGTTGACCAGCCATCGACTGTGCAGCTCCGCATCGGCGGTTTGTACCCGGATTCCCCCATCCACACTGCGTATCTGCTGTACATCGGCCGCGAAGGCCACCGCCCCTCCGGCTTGTTCCAACTCGCCCTGCAGGCTCACCATGAACGCGTGCGAATCGACGATGCCCGTGGTTGGCGAATGCAGACCCGCCACGGCTTTCACCGCAGGTTCCATGGCCGTCACCTCATCACCGCCTAGCCACCGCAGGGCTACCCCATTGACCGCTGCCTGATCGGCGATACGCTGCAGCTCGCCAATTTGAGCATCAGCGCTGGCGACAATCAGCTTGCCGCAGGCCCGATGCGGTACCTGTCGGGACGCACAGTAGTCATAGAGCTTCTGCTTGCCTGCGACGCACAGGCGCGCCTTCAGCGAGCCGGCCGGATAGTAGATGCCGGCATGAATGACCTCGGAGTTGCGCGCGCTGGTTTCCGTTCCAATGGCCGTATGCCGCTCAAGTACCACCACCTCACGCCCCTGCCGGGCCAAGGCTCTGGCGCAAGCCAGGCCCACCACGCCCGAGCCCACCACCACGCATTCCACGGCATTGACCATCAGCCGGACGCGACCCGCGCCAGGGGGCCAGCGAAATGCCGCAGCAGCCCTGCCCGCTCAATACCGCGTCGAAGCCCATCCAGCGACCCGCAACCTACCCGGGTTGCGTTGGCCGGATAATGCACTGGCGCACGACGATGCAGGCGGGTGAGCTGTCGAAACAGCATGGCGTCCGCGCGATGCGCCAGGAGCCGCTGCGCCACCCGACTCTGTGCTCCCACGCCGACCTCCGGCCACCCAGGCCGGTTGGCGTAGATAGTCTCCAGCCCTCCAAATCGGGCAACAAGCCTGGCTGCCGTCTTAGGGCCAACCCCCGGCACACCCGGAATGTTGTCCACAGAGTCACCCTGCAGTGCCTGATAGTCCGGATATAACGCCGGTGGGAAACCGAACTGGGCGCTGAACTGGGACTCAGTCGCCACGCCGGAAACCGGGCTGGCCAGAGTCACGCCCGGGCGCAACAGCTGGAGCAGATCCTTGTCACGGCTCAACAACCGAACCGGGCGCCGGGCTCGAGCGGCAACGGTGGCCATGATGTCGTCGGCTTCGAAGCGTGAATGTGCCAACGTCAGCACACCGAGGGAGGCCGTCAGGCGCTGACAGAGTTTGAACTGGTATTTGATGTTCTCATCCGGCAGCGGCCGGTGCGCCTTGTAGGCGGGATACAGGTCATTGCGAAAACAGCTGGTGAGGCTCTCGTCGAAGGCAACCACCAGGTAGCGCGCGCCCTGGTCGAGCACAAGATCGAACAGAAAGTGCAGATACCCCTTTACGCCGTTCACCGCCTTGCCCGCGCCGTCGAAGAACAAGTCTGGCACACCGAACAGGGCGCGAAAGAAATAAATGCTGCCGTCGACCAGGTGAATGGGTTGTTTACTCATGGAGTTGCTGCAACAGGCGAAGAATCTGTCGCGGGCGTTGCGCAAGGTGGGGACGCATGGACTGCGCAGACTCGGCAACCCGTGATGCGAACTCGTCCAACTCCGAACCGAAGTTGTCTGCGCTGACGCAGAAAGGCAGCCCGCAGGCGCCGCAGAACAAGCTCTCCAATGCCTGCACCCGACGTTCCGCCGCGAAGAACGCCACCTGATGCGCTGGTGTTCTGGGCGGCGGCACATACCACAATCCGTAATCCTCCAGATCCAGGCGGCTTGGCCCCGCCAACGCCCAATGCGCCAATTCGTGCAGCGCGCTGCGCGCGTAGTCCCGCGTATAGCGGATCATCGCCTTCGCCCCGCGCCGAGCGGGCAGATACAGGGGCTCCTGCCCGCCACCTACGAGCACCGTGTTGTGAACCCGCGAGAGCCGCGCATTGAAGGCTCCGGCAATGCAGCGATCGCTGATCACCGCCCTTCCACGCACTCCACGGCGCACAACATCCGATAATATTCAGGAGTCAGGTACTCGCGCCCCGCCAGCAGGTGGTTGAGATAGCTGCGTGAGGGTTTCAGTCCGGCAAAACGCACCGCTGGGTTGGCGAAATACGTCCAGCAATGCACGCCCGCAACGGTCACGACCTCCCGACTGTAATTCACCGGAGCGTTCTCATACGGGTCCATACGCGTTATTTCCGATGCGCTGGTCAGCCGGTAGACCACGCCTTCCGCGGCAGCCGCCGGATCGTAGGTGAGGTTTGCGTGGCCGATGTCAGGGTGTGCTTTGGAGGCCTTATCGAATACCAATCGAAAGCCTTCCAAGCGTCCTCCTTGCACAGCATCAAACTGCATCCCACGTTCGGACATGCGCGCCGGATTCATGTTGGATCCATAGGCAAAATAGAATGACACCATTACTCACCACCCTTGCGAATCCAATACTCCAGCACCTCACCTTGCAGATCTTTATGCACCATCTCATGGCCCATGAACCGGCAGAAGTTACGGAAGTCGCGATCGGTGGACGGATCCGTCGCGGTCACGCGCACAATCTCCCCAGCCGCCATGGACCTGACGGTATTGCGGACGATCATGAGCGGCTCCGGACACAACAGGCCCGTTGTGTCCAATTCGCAATCAGGCTTTTGAGTAGATTCGGCGGTCATGCCGTTGGCGATGGTAGCGAAAGGCAGCGTGGCGCCGCAACGCGCGCCGTCCGCCCTCCCACGCGCCTTGACTTGGGTCGAACCCAATTACACACTCGAACACATCGGCCAAATTGCGGTCGAACCTGAGCGGCACTTAGAGGCCTTGAGAACCTGGCGTACTCGGGTGCGCTCTGTATTGACGGAAATTCGAGCACATGCCCGGTATTTACTTCCAACGCGCACTTGGCGCAATGCTTCTGGTGGCTGCCTGGCCCGGCTACCCGCTCGCCGCTTCTGATCAGGCCGAACCCGATTTCAGCTCGGACGTAGACACGTTCAGCAACGAGGCTCAAACACCCACCACAGAGACTATCGATCAGGTGCTGCTGGATGATGATCCAGCCATTACGGCCGTTCGTGCCCAGATCGAGGCTCAGGAGTTCGATGAATCCATCGCGTGGCTGCAACAGCACATCGAACTGCTGGAGGAGATCAATCACCGCTACGACCCCGTGCTCATCGAGCCAATAACGCTGCTCGGGGACGCTCACGCCGGCAAAGGGGAACACGAGCAGGCGTTGAATCAGTATCAGCGGGCCACCCATCTCAGTCGCGTGAACTACGGCCTCAACACTGCAAAACAGGTGCCCATAGTCTATCGGGAAGCAAACGCCTTCAAAGCCATGCAGGACTACGTCAGCGCAAACGACCGGGAGGAGTATGCTTATCATGTCCTCACTAGGACGCACGGTGCCTATGACGCCGAAATGCTACCCGGCGTGTACCACCTGGCAACCTGGTACTCCCAAACCAACAATATCTTCGCAGCACGCACCATGTATGAGCACGCGCTGAACATTCTCAACACCCACGGCCAAGCCAATACGCCTATGTCACTGCCGGCTTACCGCGGCATTGCCGATAGCTATCGACTGGAGCGCTTTCCGCCCATCTACATGGCCAGCAATACGGACACGTCCGGTGCGCTTAGTCAGTTCGAGCCCACCTATGCAAACACGATATCGGTGAATAACTTTCCGGCAGCCGAGCGCGCCCTGCAGCAAGTCATCGCCATCTACCGCGAGGATCCGGAACGCTACAGCCAGCAGACGCTGGCAGAAGGCATCCTCGATCTGGCCGATTGGTATCTCATGTGGGACAAATACAGCCGCGCACATCCGCTATATGAGTACGCCTACAAGATGATCGATGCCGTGGAGGGCGTGCAAGCCGCCAACGTCTTCGCGGCGCCGAAAATGCTGCACTTCCCGGCACCGCAACCCCCGAAGGCGCCACCCGCGCGGGTACGCGGGCCACAGCAGCAGGGCGTGGTAGAGGTGTCTTTCAGCGTCACCAAGAACGGCCACGTGCGCGAGATGAAGACAGAAATCTCCCAGCCCGAAGGCATGATGGACTTCCGGGTCCGCAAAAGCCTTCGGCAGGCGCGCTTCCGACCGATCCTCGCCGAGGGTGTTCCCGCCGAGTACCCAAGCCACCGATATCAGTACAATTTCGCGTATTTTCCCCGCTTGTCTGCAGATGAGCCCTCAGCAGACGCCCTGGAGGGGTCTGAAACGGTGCCTGAGGCAACAGACGAACGAGCGGAATAGCCTAGTGGACGTACAGCAACGGTTCAGCAATCCAGAGATACGCTGATCGGGAAGCAACCGCGGAGAGCGCAGGTGGGACCAGCAACTTTCACAGAAAACATGACCAAATGGCTCCTGGGGGCCGCCCTGTCCGCAATGCTTGCCGGCTGCGCTTCCAGTTCTCCGCCACCGGGTTCGCCCTCACCCCCCTCACCACCGAGTAGCCCAGGTGCCTCTGGACCATCTGGACCATCTGGACCGTCGGGTCCATCGAGCCCATCGGGTCCATCGGGTCCATCGGGTCCATCGGGTCCATCGGGTCCAAGCATGCCCAGCCCCTCGGGAAGCAGCGCTCCAGGAATGCCCAGCCCGCCCAGCACACCTGGCATGCCCAGCCCGCCGGGTGCACCAGGAATGCCAAGCGCCGGGGACGACGGTGATCAGTCCGGCTCCGATGCAGACTCCTCCAGCGGATCAGGCACCGATATGCCCGGCGGCGAGACCAGCCATCGCGGCAGTGCCGGCCAACCTGGCAGCGACATGCCGAGCTGGATACCAGGTGGCACCACGCCCGGGGGTGATACGGGCGGTTGGGAAACCAGTAATCAACTTCCCGATGCCGCAGGCACGTCGGAGACGCCCGGAATGCCCGGCGAGGGAGAGGCCACGGACGACCCCGGCCTGGACGGTGAGCTCGATGCCGCATTGGAGGATTTTGACGGGCAGATCCTCGCCGAGCGCGAGATTATTCGCGAGCGTTCCAACGAAAATGCCGGCGCACAAGGAACAGCCATTCCCGCGCCGTCATTCAGCGAAGGTAGTGGAGGCGGCATGGAATCCGGCGGCGTAGCGGGCGCCGACGTAACCGGATCCAACGCGCCGGGAGGCCCGGTAGGGGTGCCCCGTGCGCGCAACGCACCACCCGCGCCAGTGGCTGGCGCCGGCAGCGTGCCGGACGATATCCCAGACGCCAAAGACGACGATATCATCGCCCGTCAGCTACGCGAGGCGGCAATGCAGGAAACCGACCCGGAACTCAGGGAAAAGCTCTGGGAGGAATATCGCCGATACAAAGGCGCTTGATGAAACCGATGCAGTCAGACATGAAAACCAATCCGTCACGATCCTTCCTGCTTATCATCACCACCCTGGCCCTGGCCGGTTGCGTCAGCGAGAGTGTCAGGACAGTCGACATGACGCCTCCCGAGCAACTCGACGTGCAGCAGGCCGAGGAAGAGCTGCTGGACATCGGTATTGCGGTGTTCGACCCCAACGTACCGGAAGGCTTTGACGCCCAGGTGGAGCAGCTGATACAGCCGGAGATCCGTCGCGCGGAAGCCAACTACATCCCCTATTTCGCCAAGAACCTGCTGCAAAGCACCGGCAACTGGGGTGCCGTGCGCGTGATTCCAAGGCCCACTCACGCGGTGGATCTCGTGGTGGAAGGCAAAATCCTCCACTCGGACGGCGAGAGCATGGGGGTAGAGATCACGGTCACCGACGCCACCGGCACACAGTGGTTCACCAGACAGTACAAGGCGCTGGCCAGCAAATACGCCTACGACCCCTCGGTACCCCAGGACATCGATCCCTTCCAGGCGGTCTACAAGCAGCTGGCGGATGACATGCTGGCACACCGCAAGCGGCTCTCCCGAGATGAAGTTATCGCCATTCGGCGCACGGCAGAGATGAAATTTGCGCAGGACTTTTCTCCGGACGCCTTTTCTGACCATATCAGCAGCACGCCAGACGGTGAGTTCGAGCTGAAAAGACTCCCGGCGAGTGACGACCCCATGCTAGCCAGGGTGCGCAAGATTCGCGAACGCGAATACCTGTTCATCGACACCCTCGACGAGTATTACGAGAACTTCCATCGCGACATGTTCACGCCCTACCAGGCCTGGCGTAAGGCCACTTACGACGAAGCCATCACGCTTAAACAGCTCAAGGCCCAAGCCCGTGGTCGCACCATCGGCGGCACGGCAGCCATCATCGCCGGCGTAGCCGCCATGACCGAGAGCAACAATCCCTACGTTGAGACCAGCGGGTTGGTAGGCATCATCAGCGGCGCCATCACGTTGAAAAGCGCGTTCGCCAAACGGGCCGAGGCTTCCATTCACGCGGAGGTGCTACAGGAGGTAGGCGTAGCGGCCGAAGCGGAGATCATGCCGCACACCCTGGATCTGGAGAACCAGACCATACGCCTTCAGGGCACCGTGGATGAGCAGTACGAGGAGCTGCGCGGCATTCTGCGCGAAATCTACTTTGCCGACCTGGGGCTGCCGGTGCCGGAAGAGCCAGCCGACACGCCCTGATGAGCGACGACTTCGGCGAGATCCGGCCAAAATCGGTTCCGCTGAGCCATGGCGGTTCCGAATCTAAGGCCCAAGGGCTCGAACAGTCGGCTGCCACCAGACGACTCGGCCTCATTGCCGCCCTGGGAGCCGCTGTAGTCGCGCTGGGTGTTGTTTTTTTTGTGGTGCCCGACTTGGTCGCCCCACCCGCGTCCGCTCCGATGGCCACCACTCCCGATGCCCCCAACGCACCATCCCCAGCCAGCAGCACATCGGATTCCGAGCTTCCCCCTTACCAGACCTTGCTGCGCGAACAGGCGCGCCAACAGGCCCAGGACGAGCTGGCCAGGTTCGTCGAGCTGCAGCTCACCCTGGAAGACCAGATGCAGGTGGGTGACTGGGGGATGGATGACTACGATCTTGCCAAAACACTCGCCACAGCGGGCGACGAAGAGTTCCTGCAGGAGGAGTTCGACGCCTCAATCGCCAGCTACAAAGCCGCCAGCGCAGCCCTGACCAAGCTCATTGCTACCGGCGAAGGCTTGTTCGAAGAAGCCATGTCGGCCGGCTGGGCCGCCCTGGACGCGCGCGACGAGAAGGCGGCGCAAGCACAGTTTGCCAGCGCGTTGACCATTCACCCCAAGGACTCAGAGGCCCAGCGGGGTTACCGTAGAGCGCAGCTGCTACCTGAGGTCAATGTGCTTATGCGTCAGGCGAAAAACTTTGAGCTGGCCGGGGAATCCGACTCGGCGCTCGCGGTCTACGAGCAGGTGAGGGGCATTGACCGGGACACTTATGGACTGGATGGCGCCATCGCCGAAACGCGCCGCGCAGACGTGCGCAATCGTGTCAACGCACACCTGTCCGACGGATTCAGCGCTTTAGAGCGCGGGCGGCTGCAGGCCGCACGCAGCGCGTTCGATGCCGCGCTGAAGCTGCACCCCGGCAACGCGGTGGCCCTGGGTGGTTTGGAGCAGGTAACAGAGCAGACCACCAATACACGAATTGAAGCACTGCGCCGGCAGGCACTGGCGGCGGAACAGGCCGAGGCGTGGCAGACCGCATCAGACCGCTACGCGGAAGTGCTCGGCCTAGACAGCAACATACGCTTCGCGCGTGCCGGGCGAACCAGAGCGGCGGAGCAGGCTCGCGCGGCTCTCGCGTTAAGTAACATTGCAGCGGCCCCCGAAAAGCTCTCCTCCAAGACCCTGTTCGCCGAAGCGGAGGCATTACTCGCACAGGCCATGAACCTAGAACCCCGAGGGCCCAAACTGGCAGCCCTGCTGGCGCAAACCCAGCGGCTCATCGAAGCCTACCGCCACCCGGTGGCCGTCACGCTGTTGTCCGACAACGAAACCCAAGTCACGTTGTCTAGCGTAGGGCAACTGGGAAGCTTCGAGCGCAAGCAGGTGAATCTCCGACCGGGTGCCTACACCTTGATCGGCAGCCGCGACGGTTGCCGCGACGTCCGCCAACAGATTGTCGTGCGAGCTGATATGCGACCGATAGAAATCCGCTGCGTAGAACGGCTGTAAATGCAGCAATCCCACCCAAATTCGGATGCATCCGATAACCAGCTCATTCGGCCGGTTGGCTACACACCCACTACCGAGCAGCGATCGCGCCAGCTACCGCTGAAGCCCTGGCAGATCGTGCTGCTGGCGCTGGCGGGATTTATAGGTCTTGTGTTGTGGTTCCTGTTCACCGCCAAATCCGTGCGGCTCGACTTCGACCCACCCGCACAAACGCTGGAGATTTCCGGCGGGCTGTCCATAGAGCTGGGCGGCATCTATCTGATGCGCGAAGGCGAGTTCCGCATTCAGGCGAATGCGCCGGGCTATTACCCGCTGGACCAGTCGCTGTTCGTGGGCGAGGCGCGCAGCCAGGATCACGCGTTCGAATTCGCCCCCCTGCCGGGACGCGTCACCTTGACCAGCCAGCCGGCGGGGGCGTCGGTTTCATTGCTGACGACGGACGCAAAAGCCGGCGACGAGGATAACCATGCGCCGCTCGGCACGACCCCTACCGAACCCGTGCAGCTGCCGGCCGGACCACAGACGCTGCGATTCTCTAAAACCCGATATCAGTCCTCGGTGCTGCAGGTGGAGGTCGAAGGGCGCGATCGAGAGCAGGAGATCACCGCGGAACTGGTTCCCAACTGGGCCGATGTATCGCTGACAAGCGAACCGTCCGGTGCCGCTATATTCGTGGACGATGTAGAAACGGGCCAGGTCACGCCCGCCACCGTGGAGGTGCCCGCCGGCGAGCACGAGATCCGCATCAAGGCACCCGGACACAAAAGTTTCCGCCAGCGCATTCTGGTGGCGCCGTTGGAGCAGGTCGCGCTGCCAACGGCAAAGCTGGTGCAGGCCGACGGACTATTGGCGGTGTCGAGTACCCCCGCAGGCGCCGGTGTCACCCTGAACGGGCAATTTCAAGGCGAAACGCCGCTGGAGCTGTCGGTCAAATCGTCGACTCCCTACCGATTGCAGATCTACAAAGCTGGATTCGCACGTCAGGAACGTTCCGTCTCTGTCGCCTCCGGAGGAGAACGGGCGGTGCGTTTCAATCTCAACCGCTTGACCGGCCAGCTGGTGGTGGTGGCTGACCCGGCGGATGCGGAACTGTTCGTGAACGGAAGCCCGCGCGGATACGCCAACCAGACGCTTACCCTACCCACCTTCAACCAGCGCATTGAAATCCGGGCAGACGGCTATGCCGGCTACGCCACCCAGATCACGCCCCGCAACGGCATGACCCAGGAACTCAAGGTGCGGCTGCTGACCCTGGAGGAGGCGCGGCTGGCCGCGTTGACGCCCCAGATAACAAGCGCCCAGGGCCAAGAACTTGTTCTGCTCTCACCCAAACCGTTTACCATGGGCGCCTCGCGACGAGAACCGGGACGCCGCGCGAATGAGACCATCCGTGAAGTGAGCATGGGCCGACTGTTCTATCTCGGGCGTCACGAGGTGACCAACTTGCAATTCAAAGCGTTCGCGGCAGGCCATGATTCCGGTCAGTTCGAGGACCGGGCTCTCAATGAAGACGATCAACCCGTTGTAAACGTAAGCTGGGAAGAGGCTGCCCTGTACTGCAATTGGCTGTCCAAGCAGGACAACCTGCCGCCGTTCTATCGAGCCGATCTGGGAAAGGTGGTCGGCATTGTGCCTTCTTCTACCGGCTATCGGCTGCCCACCGAAGCCGAGTGGGCGTGGGCAATACGGCAGAACGGCGGCGAACCCACACGGTTTCCCTGGGGCGGCAATCTGCCGCCGCCCGACCGTCACGGCAACTATGCAGACCGCTCGGCCTCGCACCTGGTTGGACGTGTCATATTCGGCTATAACGACAACCACATCGGTGCCGCGCCCGTAGGAACCTATCCTCCAAGCGCTATAGGCATTTACGACCTGTCCGGAAACGTCGCCGAGTGGACCAATGATTTCTACGAGATCCCCAATGGTGAACCAGTCAACGACCCGCTTGGTCCAAGCAGTGGTGACTATCACACGATCAGAGGGTCTGGCTGGATGAACGGCACCATTTCCGACCTGCGTGTTTCGTTCCGCGACTACGGCATAGGCGGCCGTCAGGACGTAGGCTTCCGGATTGCCCGGTTTGCAGAGCCATCGTGAAGGTCACTATCGCCACTGGCGCCGCCATCATCCTGATCGTCTTAGCGAACCCCTGGCAGGCCCGCGCGACAGAGAAGCAATCACCTGAGAGCAAACCCACCGAACAACCAGCGTCCGAGGCGGAAGGCACCTCTCCAGAGATCTTCATTCCCACCGAAGAGATCTCCGAAGACTTCGCCGTGCCGTTTCCCGTGGACATCTGATCATCCCGGCATCGAGGGCCCATGAAACGCCAGCTACCTTTTGATCTGATCTACCAAATCGCCGCTCTGCTGCTCGCCATCATCGTGGTGCACCTGGTGTACATCACCGTAATCCGGCCCAACGCAGACGCCATCCTCACGGCTCAAGCGGAAGCCGCCGCCGCTGGGGGCGCGTACGTGCAGGACCGGTCGCTGTATGTGGTGCTGCGCGACTACGAGCAGGAAGCCTGTTTCGTGCTGATGTTCTGGTCCATCGCCATCATGGGCTACAAGGCGCGCAACGCACTGCGCGAGCGCAGCCTACTGGGCGATGACATCGTCAGGGTGAGCGAAGGAATGAGCGTGCTGCCCGAAGACACCAGGGAATACACGCGCGCCGTGCAGGCCCTTCCACCAGAATCTCAGAACTTTCTGTTACCTCGCACCCTCATGGCCGCATTGCAGCGCTTCGCCTCCACACGAAATGTGCAGGACGTCTCCGAGGCCGTGCGCAACGTGTGCGATGCCGAGTCCGATCGGCTGGACAGCGAGTTGTCCACCGTGCGCTACATCGCCTGGGCCATCCCGTCCATCGGATTCATCGGAACCGTGCGAGGCATCGGAGAAGCCCTGGGCCAAGCTTACCGAGCGGTGGAAGGGGACATCGCAGGGGTGACAACGAGCCTCGGCGTGGCCTTCAACTCTACCTTCACTGCGCTGGTGATCAGCATCATCATCATGTTTCTCATGCATCAGCTTCAGCTATTGCAGGAACGCCTGGTACTCGATACCCAGACCTATTGTGATCAACGCCTGCTGCGGCACCTGCAGGTTCGCGACCGATGACCAGCATACTGGACATCAACGATTGCGCGCTGACGTTGTACGACGGCGGTAATCGGCTGTACAGCGAGCCGGCCGTGGCTCTGATCCAGAACAAAAACATTCTGTTCGGCGATGCCGCTCTGCGCCGTGCCCGGATGCACCCGCAGCAGGCAAACCAGCAATACCTGGCCCGTTTGAACGCAGACCCCCTGCCCCACCCAACCAATCTGGCTGCCAACCACGCAGACCTAGTCTATCTGCACCTGAAAGAACTCACCGCCATGGCAGACGAGCTGTTGCTGGCCGTACCTGGAATCATGAGCAGCGACCAACTCGGGGTACTGCTCGGAATTGCCCAGGAAGCCGGTGTAAACGTGTGCGGCTTTGTCGACACGGCGGTGGCATCCGCCGGCACTTGTGCATTGGCCCCGGTCACCCACCACGTGGAGCTGCACCTGCACCGCGCCTGCGTGTCCACCCTGAAAGTGAACGAACAGATTCAGCGTACGAGCGCGGAGGAGATTCCGGAGAGCGGGTTCGCCAACCTGTTGGACGCGTGGGTCAACGTCATAGCCGACCGCTTCGTACGCGACACCCGCTTCGACCCTTTGCATGCGGCCGAATCCGAACAACAACTCTACGACCAGGTCTACGAGTGGGTGCTGGGACCCGGGTCATCCATGCAGCCCACCCCTGCAGCAGAGATCGCCATCGACATCGACCACCAGAACTATGTGCGCCACGTGGACGTGCCACGCACCGTACTGGAAGACAAAGCGACCCAACGCCTTCAGCGCCTGCTCGATACGTTGCCCAGCGGCGCCCATGTCACCTTGAGTGCTCGCGACGCCGGGCTACCTGGCCTACGCGCCGCCTTGCGGCACGCCGGGCATAGCGTCACCGAGTTACCCGCCGATGCGCTAGCGGCTGCCTGCCAGCAACACGAGGCGCGCATGCGGTCCTCCGGAGATGGCCTGCGCCTCGTCACCAGCCTGCCCAACGGCAACCGCCTCACCGAGTCATCGCCGGCCGAAAGTGCAGTCCGGCGCCCCACTCATCTGCTCAATCGCGCCAGCGCCCATGCCGGTGCCGTGGATGCCAATCCTCCCGAGCAGCCCTTTGCCATCGAGCGCCGCGGCGACCGCGTGCACCTGCGCACCGCCGAAGCATCCGTGTCGCTCAACGGCGAACGTCCCGCCCCCGATGCATTGCTGCACAGCGGCGACGAAATTGCTCACGGGGGTGCCCGCTACCTGCTCATCGCCGTGGAAGGGTGACATGGCGCGCCGCGACCGCCGCTTCAACGTTTTCTCCCTGTCATTCCTCGATGTGATGTCCTGCGGCTTCGGAGCCGTGGTGCTGATCTTTCTGATCATCAATCACGCCACCGAGGAAGAAGCCAAGGTGATCAACAAGGATCTGCTCTCCGAGGTTCGCCTGCTCGACTACCAGGTGCAGAACGGAGAACGGGATCTGTTCGAGCTCAAGGAACAACTCGACGCGCTTCTCGAGCGGGTCAGCGATTCGGACAGAAAATTGGCCAGCACCGATTTGCGCCTTGATGAGACCAGGGACAAGTTTGCCGAGTTGGACGCCGAGTCGCTGGCCCAGCAGGAAAGTCTGGAATCCCTCAAATCCGACGTACAAACCCGCGAGCAGGAGCTCGACCGGCTACGTGCGATTGCCGAAGCTAACGACGGCGGCCGCGTCCGGGCCGTGGCCGGTGAAGGCGATCGCCAATACCTCACCGGCATGAAGGTGGGGGGCAAGTACATCCTGATCGCCCTGGATACCTCGGCGAGCATGTTGGACGACACCATTGTGAATGTGATTCGGCGGCGCAACATGCCGGAGGAACGCCGGCGCTTGGCGCCGAAGTGGCAGCGCGCTGTGCGCACGGTAGAGTGGATTGCCGCACAGATGCCGCTGGACGCTCATTTTCAGCTCATCGGCTTTAACACCAGAGCCCAATCCCTGGTGCCAGGCCACGAGGATGTCTGGGTGCCCCTGGGCGAGGGTCGCGAACTGAGTGATGCATTGGAAGCGGTAGCGCAGACATTGGCTGAGGGGGGCACGAGCCTGGTTAATCTGGTCACGGCCATCAACGAGATGTCTCCCCTGCCGGACAACGTTTACCTCATTGCCGACTCGCTGCCCACGCAGGGCACGCGGGAGGCCCGTCGCGCCACCATTACCGGCCGCGACCGCCTGGAGCTGTTCAGCGACGCTATTCGCGCCATCCCCAAGCAGGTCCCCATCAATGTAATCCTGTTTCCCATGGAGGGTGACCCGCTGGCTTCGGCTGCCTTCTGGAATCTGGCCAGAGTGTCGGGTGGTTCGTTTCTGTCCCCCTCGCGAGACTGGCCGTAACCATGCGCACCTCATCGCGCCGCGCCATCGAGGAATTCAGCGTCTCTTTTCTGGACGTCATCTGCTGCGGCTTCGGCGCCATCATTCTGCTGCTGATGATCACCAAGACCGTAGAGCCCATCCTGCTGGAGAAATCTCAGATCAATCTCGAAGGCCAGGTAGCGGCACGGGAGAACGCGCTCTACGAGATCAAGGGCCAGATCACCGAGCTGCGCAAACAGATCAACGAAAACTCCGGCCAGCTGGATCAAAACCTGCTGCGCCTGGCCATGCTGGAACAGGAACTCACCCGTATCCTGGGTCAGTTCGCCACCACCGCCGAGCGCCAGGAAGAGCGCATGACGGAGTCTCAGCAGCTGGCGGCTGCTAAACAGTCGCTGACCGACGAGATGCAGCGGCTGCTGGGCGTGGACTTCCGCCGCAATACGGAGCTGGTGGGTGGTATCGCCGTAGACAGCGAGTACATCATCTTCGTTATCGATACCTCGGGCAGCATGTTCAACGCGGCCTGGTCTCAGGTCTTGAAGAAGGTCAACGAGACCCTGTCGATCTACCCTCGCGTAAAGGGCATTCAGGTGATGAACGACATGGGGGACTACATGTTCCCGGAGTTCGCCGGACAATGGATCGCCGACACCCCTGCCCGCCGCAATGCCATTCTTACGCGCCTGCAGACCTGGAATCCGTTCAGCAACTCGAGCCCCGTAGAAGGCATTCAGGCCGCCATCAACACCTACTACTCGCCAGACAAACGTATCAGCATCTACGTGTTTGGCGACGATTTCACCGGCGAATCCATCGAGCAGGTCGTAGACGAAGTGGATCGCGTCAACGTCGCGGACGAGACCGGCCAGCGCCGAGTGCGCATCCATGCGGTGGCTTTTCCGGTCTATCTGGCGCGGCCCTCCGGGCGCGTTTATCGCTTCGCCGCGCTCATGCGCGAGCTGGCGTTCCGCAACGACGGGACCTTTGTAGGACTGTCGGAATTTGAGTAGGCTGTTGTGGTCCAACTGACAGGAATTTGGGGCAGTCGGGCAGTGCATATGCTCAACAATCACTGGTTAGTCGCGCGCTTGGCGGCAGTCGCTGCAGTCGGTGCCCTCGCTGGCTGCGGAGGCGCCAGCGTAGCCGTGCCCACCAGTTTTCCGGTGCCCCTGGTGCAGCGGTTGCCGGTAAGCATGGGCGTGCATCTCTCCGACGAGGTCCGCACGTTTGTGCACCAAGAAAAACTCAAGAACGCCGGCGATTGGAGCATCAACCTGGGCGGCGCCCAGGAACCCATGTTCAACAATCTGGCCAGCGGCATGTTCGCCACCAGCCGATTCGTTCGCGACCCGCAAGACCCCGGCGGCGACGTCGACGGAGTGTTGGTGCCCAGTATTGCCGAAGTCCAGTTCTCCACCCCCACTCAGACACGCAGCGACTACTTCGAAGTGTGGATTCGCTACCACTTCGAGCTGCTGGGCAACGACGGTCAGGTCATCGCGGACTGGGACCTGACCGCTTACGGCAAGGCCAACCAACGCAACTACGGAGGACTGCAGGGTAATCAGCCCGCCCTGCAAGCCGCCGCGCTTGCCGCCTGCCGCGACGCCATGGCCTTCTTCACCATTCAGTTTCGCGGCGTGCCCGCGCTCAGAGACTGGCTGGCAGCCATGGGAGCACAAGCCTAATGATCACCCGTTTGCCTTTATTGCTTGGATTTTCCGTTGTCATGGCATCCCTCGGCGGCTGCGTCACTGCCACCGTTCAGGAGGTTCGAGAATCCAGCACGGGAATGGAGACGGGCGACTCCATCGTGGTGCTTGGCCGTCGAGGGCGCCCCCAGACCGGCGAGACCGAACTCGACTTCGTGTCCTGCATCAGCGAGAACCTCAACAAGGGCGACGCGAAAATGCAGGTGGTCTCAGAGCAGGACTTCATGGACGCCATGTTTCCATGGTTCGAGCCACGCACCGCGCCAGCCAAATCCGGGGACCTGCCCGAGCTGATGGCCCTGCCGGCGCTGGCCGATCGCTTCGAAGAGCTGGGGTTGCGCTATCTGGTATGGGTGCAAGGGTCCACCAAGCGCACCGACTCCGCCGGCACCCTCACCTGCAGCGTGGCACCCACCGGGGGCGGCTGTTTCGGCTTTCTCACCTGGGAGCAGGATTCCTCCTACGAAGCGTCCATCTGGGACGTGCGCACGGGCCGCGTGGCCGGGAAGGTCAGCTCGGATGCCGCGGGTACCAGCTACATGCCCGCCCTGATCGTACCGGTGCCAATCATTGCGCGGGTACGCTCATCGGCATGCGACAGTATGACCGACCGGCTCAAGACGTTTATCTGGGATACAGGTTAAATCGAGAAATAATCTATAAGCTATTGTAATAGCTTATTGTTTTGATCTGATCTCAACCACCTCGCCTGTGACGTAGCGAGGCTCCACCGCGTACCACTCGTTGAGCGACACCTTGTGCTTTTTGGCCATGCGGTCGCACAGCTCATAAAACGTGGGCCGGCCGGGATCGGTGACGATAACCCGTGACACCCCTGCCTCCAGGGCTCGCGTGATCAATCGGCCCAGCGGCTTCACCAACTCGTCCCAGAAGCAGATGTCCGAGCCCACCAGTAGGTCCTGCTTGGCCAACTGCTTGTTGGTGAGCTTCTCAAATCGGCTCACCAGCGGTTCGATTTTCACGCCGTTCAGTTCCGCCAGCACGTCCAGAAACGGATACACCTCGCGGTCGATGTCCACCGCGGTGACTTTGGCTTTGAAGCGCTTGGCGCAGAACACCGATCCTGGCCCCCAGCCAGAGCCGATTTCCATGACGCAGGACTTCTTGGCCATGGGATTGTGCTGCAGGTAATCCATGAGCAGGAAGCTCGAGCTCCAAGTTTTGTGACCGTGCACCGATGGCTGATAGGCCTTCTTCAGGCGCCGAATCAATCGGTGTTTTGATTCCAGCAGATAGATGCCATAGGCCTGATAAATATTGGGTTCAGGCAATCGTTCCAGCTTGGGCATAAGCGGCTCAAGGCTCCAGTGGCAGGAGAAAACAGCCGCGCATGGTAATGCCTGGCTGGCCCCAGGTATATCCCCACGGCGGCGCGCGTTGCCTCAGCGAGCGTCCATTCCGTCCGACAGCAAATACCCGACTGTTTTACTCTGTTATTAATGGCTAGAATAGGCGCCCCGTTAGCAAAGAGTCTAATCCGCCGTGTCCGAGACCCCCATGGACTCCCTGGTAAATGCCGAGTATGAAGCCGGATTTACCACCGACGTCGAGACCGAAACCCTACCACCTGGGTTGGACGAGTCCGTTGTCAGATTCATTTCCGCTAAGAAAGGCGAGCCGGAATGGCTCACCGAGTGGCGCCTGAGCGCGTATCAAGCCTGGCAGGACATGCCAACCCCGCAATGGGCCCACGTGCACTTCCCGCCCATCGATTTCCAGTCCATCTCCTACTACTCAGCACCGAAAAGCCAGACAGATGGCCCTACTTCGCTAGAGGAGGTAGACCCGGAACTGCTGGACACATACAAAAAGCTCGGTATTCCGCTGCACGAGCAGGAAATTCTGGCCGGCGTGCGCAAGGAAGTCGCCGTGGACGCCGTGTTCGACAGCGTTTCCATCGCAACCACCTTCAAGGACAAGCTCGCCGATGCCGGCGTGATCTTCTGCTCCATTTCAGAAGCCGTCCACGAGCATCCGGACCTAGTGCAGCGCTACCTGGGCAGCGTGGTTCCTCAGCGCGACAATTTCTACGCTGCATTGAACTCAGCGGTATTCAGCGATGGCTCCTTCGTCTACATCCCCAAAGGCGTGCGCTGCCCCATGGAGCTATCCACGTATTTCCGCATCAACGCCCAGAACACGGGGCAGTTCGAACGCACCCTTATCGTGGCTGATGCGGGCTCGTACGTAAGCTACCTAGAAGGATGCACCGCTCCCATGCGCGACGAGAATCAACTGCACGCAGCGGTGGTGGAACTGGTTGCACTGGATGACGCGCAGATCAAGTACTCCACGGTACAGAACTGGTATCCGGGCGACAAAGACGGCAAAGGCGGCATTTACAACTTCGTCACCAAGCGCGGCGCCTGCCGGGGTGACCGCTCCAAAATCTCGTGGACCCAGGTGGAAACCGGCTCCGCCATCACCTGGAAGTACCCAAGCGTGGTGCTGCGCGGCAACGACAGCGTAGGCGAGTTCTACTCCGTGGCGCTGACCAACAACTACCAGCAGGCCGACACGGGCACCAAGATGATTCACATGGGGCGCAACACCAAGAGCACCATCGTCTCCAAAGGAATCAGCGCAGGCAAAAGCGAGAACAGCTATCGCGGGCTGGTGCGCACCACCCCGTCGGCCCAGGGCGCGCGCAACTATACGCAGTGCGACTCCCTGCTCATCGGGTCCGAATCGGGCGCGCACACGTTTCCTTATATCGAAAGCCAGAATCCCAGCGCCATCATCGAACACGAGGCCAGCACCTCAAAGGTGAGTGACGAGCAGTTGTTCCTGTGCCAACAACGCGGCATCGATGCGGAGAAAGCGGTGAGCATGATCGTCAACGGCTTCTGCAAGGAGGTGTTCCGCGAGCTTCCCATGGAGTTTGCCGTCGAGGCTGGCAAGCTCCTCGAGGTGAGCCTGGAAGGAGCGGTAGGATGAGCTTGCTGCAGATCGAAGAGTTGGTGGTGGAAGTTGCCGGTCAGCGGATCCTGAACGGACTGAACCTGGCGCTGGATACCGGCGAGGTGCATGCGATCATGGGGCCCAATGGCTCCGGCAAGAGCACGTTGGCCAACGTCATGGCCGGCCGGCCGGGCTATGAGGTGGTGGAAGGCCGCATCGAGTTCGACGGAGTGGAGCTGGCGGACCTGGAGCCTGACACGCGTGCTCACGCAGGATTGTTCCTGGCGTTTCAGTACCCGGTCGAAATCCCCGGCGTCAGCAACATGGAATTCCTCAAAGCCTCCCTGGACAACCTGCATGCGGCGCGTGAGCTCGAAGCGGTGAGCACGGTTGAATTCATGAAGTCGGTGCGTGCCATCGCCGAGGAATTAGACCTGAACCCGGAGTTCCTCAAGCGCGGCGTGAACGAGGGGTTTTCCGGCGGCGAGAAGAAGCGCAACGAGATTCTGCAGTTGCTGCTGTTGCAGCCCAGGCTCGCTGTGCTGGACGAAACAGACTCCGGCCTGGACATCGACGCCCTGCAGGTGGTGGCCAAGGGCGTGAACCGATTTTCCGGTCCCGACAACGGCGTGCTTTTGATCACTCATTACCAGCGCCTGTTGGATCACATCGTGCCGGACGTGGTGCACGTACTCGCCGAAGGCCGCATCGTGCGGTCCGGCGACAAAGACCTGGCGCTGGACCTGGAAGCCAAAGGCTACAGCTGGGTTGTGGCCTGATGGACGTAAGCAGCGCACTAGGCCAGCTGAATCTCGGCTCCAAACCCTGGCTCGGCCGCAGCGCGAGCCTGGAGCGACTGAGCGAACTGCTCACCGGGCGCCCGGTTCGGGAACACTGGAAATACACGCCCATTACCCGATTCGTGGATGCCTTTGTGGCCAACTGCGCAACGATTGCGCCCGCAACCCTGCAACTTGAGGACTCAGACCAGGGCGGCGTCAGCGTGCAGTCTTTCAACGAACTGGCTGGAGATGACCTGGCCGCGGTGCGTAATGCACTGGAGGGGTTGGACCCTGCGCGCTACCCGTTTGCCGAACTGGCGGTACTCAATGATGCGCCCGGCTACCTCATCAAAGTGCACGGTGAGCTAGCGGATCCGATCAGCCTGAACTTCACCAGCCCCCAACAGTTGGTTCTGTTAGATGTGTCCGACAACGCCCAGGTGACGTTAATCGAGCGTAGCGGGCCCAGCGCGTATGCCACTTCCACCTTACTTCGATTGGGACGGGGTTGCCGCGTAACTCATGCGCGCTGCGCGCTGGATGCCGCGCTCGAGCATCTCTCGCTGTTGGACGTTATCCAGGCAGCCGATTCCAGCTACGACCTGCAGCAGTATCTGGTAGGTGGCGACAAGCGCCGTGCTGAGGTACATCTAGTGCTCGCCGAGCCCGGCGCCCACGCCAGCGTTACCGGCGCCTATCTCACGGAGCAAGGACGGCATCTCGACCAGCAGCTTGTGGTAGAACACCGGGCGCCCAACACACGCAGCAGACAGACCATCCATGGTATCGGTCTGGGCACGAGCAAAAGCGTGTTCAACGGACGCATCCACATTCACGCCGGCGCCAGTGGCACCGATGCCACGCTCAGCAACAAGAACTTGGCTTTAGGGTCCGCCACCGAGATCGACACCAAGCCCGAGCTGGAGATCTACACGGATGACGTAAAGTGCGCCCACGGCGCTACCGTGGGGCAGCTCGACAACGAGCAGATTTTCTATCTGCAGAGCCGCGGCATGCCCGAGGCGCAAGCGCGGGCACTACTGTGTTCTGCCTTTGTGCGCACCTGTGTTACCGGTGCGCTCGCCGAGCAAGTAACAGATCGGCTCACTCGGGGGCTGCGGTGAGCCAGAGCATTCGAGCAGACTTTCCCATCCTCGACCGCCAGGCCCACGGGGAGCCCCTCGTGTATCTAGACAGCGCTGCGACCACCCAGAAGCCTCAAGCCGTGATCGATGCGGTGAGCGGCTACTACGAAACCATGAACGCCAACGTGCACCGTGCCGCCCACGCGCTGGCGGACGAAGCCACTCAGGCGTTCGAAGCCGCACGGGAGAAAGTGCGCGCATTCATCAACGCGCCCACGCGCGAGCAGGTCATCTTCACGCGGGGTACGACGGAATCCATCAATCTGGTCGCCAACGCGCTCAGCCAGCGCCTCTCACCTGGGGACGAGATCCTGATCACCCGGCTGGAGCACCACTCCAACATCGTGCCCTGGCAGATGCTGGCGCAACGTTCGGGTGCCACGTTAGTTGCTTGCGACATCACGGACAACGGCGACATCGATCTGGAAGACTTCGCGCGGCGTCTTAACGACAAAACGCGGGTGGTAGCCATCAACCACGTCTCGAATGCCCTGGGAACTGTGAATCCTGTGGAGACGCTCATCGGGCAGGCACACGCAGTTGGGGCTGTGGTACTAATAGACGGAGCCCAGGCCAGCGCGCACCTGCCCCTGGATATGGTGAGCTTGGACTGCGACTTCTACGCCTTTTCCAGCCACAAGATGTTCGGTCCTACGGGCATCGGCGTACTGTACGGCAAGCGCGACCTGCTCGAAGCCCTACCGCCCTGGCAGGGCGGTGGCGAGATGATCGAGCACGTCACCATGGAACACACCACCTACAACGTGCTGCCTTACAAATTCGAAGCCGGCACACCTAATATTTCCGGCGCAGTGGGACTGGGCGCGGCCGTCGACTACCTGACGAGCATCCCCCAGGCCGATCTGGTGGCCCAGGAAGACCGCCTGGTCCAACTGGCCGTCAGCGAACTCAAGCAGATGCCCGGCGTGCGTCTGGTCGGGGAGCCCGAACGGCGCCTGTCCGTCATCTCGTTTCTTGTCGATGGAGCGCATCCCAACGACATCGGCACGCTGATGGACCGCCAGGGCATCGCAGTGCGCACGGGCCACCATTGCACCATGCCGCTCATGGAGCGGCTGGGCACACCCGGCACCGTCAGGGCTTCCTTTAGCCTGTATAATTCGCAAGACGATGTAGACCGATTTGTGGCTGGGATTCGAAAGGCGCAGTCATTCGTTTAGGATATTCATCATGAGCGTTGCAAGTTATCAACCCGGCGAGCAGATCACCGTAACGGCGGCAGCCGGTGTGCACATCCGCGGCCAGATCCACGCATCCGGCCACAAATACCTGCGCCTGGGCGTAAAGGAAAGCGGCTGTAACGGGTACATGTACACGTTGGATTACATCGACCAGCCTACCCCGGAAGACAAAGCCTTCGAGATCGACGACGGTCTGTGCGTATACGTGAGCGGGCAGGACCTGCCTCTGGTTGCCGGCACCGAAGTCGATTTCGTCACCGAGGGCCTCAATTCTGCATTGAAGTTCAAAAACCCCAACGCAGAATCTCACTGCGGCTGCGGCGAGAGCTTTTCCATCGACCCTGCCGCCTGAGCATGGAACAACGGATCATCAGTACCCAGCGGGATTGCCCTGCCCGGCTGGTTCCAACCGGTGATCCCATCAACATTCCCGCTGGCACCTTTGTCACACTCACCCAGACCCTCGGTGGCAATTACACGGTCATCATGAATGGCAACATGGCGAGAGTGGACTGCGCGGATGCCGACGCACTGGGATTCGAACCGGAGCTGCTGCAATTCGACCCGCCGGCCGACGGCCAGGTAAACCCCGGTCAGGTCCAGCAAGCGCTGGAAAGCGTGTATGACCCGGAGATACCGGTGAACATCGTAGACCTCGGTTTGGTCTACACCTGTGAGGTAGAGGACTCCAGGGTAGCCATCGAGATGACCCTAACGGCGCCGGGCTGTGGCATGGGGCCCGTGCTTGTGCACGACGTGGAGTCACGCGTGGCCAGCGTGCCGTTCGTCACCGATGTAGCCGTGGAACTCGTTTTCGATCCGCCCTGGTCCCGCGACATGATGAGCGAGGAAGCACAGCTCGAACTCGGTCTGTTCTGAGCATGACGGAGGGCATCACTGAGCTGGACGCCATTCGGGAGAGCTTCGAGTTCTTCGATGCCTGGGAGGACAAATACCGCTTTGTGATCGATCTCGGCAAGGATCTCCCGAGCCTGCCGGATCATCAGCGCGTGGAAGACAATCTGGTGCGCGGCTGTCAGAGCCAGGTGTGGTTGGTGGTCGGTGACGGACCTGATGGTAGCCTGCAGCTGTCCATCGACAGCGACGCGCATATCGTTCGCGGCCTGATCGCCATCGTGCTAGCGGCGTTCGACGGGCGCACCCCCGAAGACATTCTTGGATTCGACATCGAGGCACTGTTTGCCGAGCTCGATCTGCTATCGCACCTGAGCCAGACCCGTGGCAACGGTCTGCGGGCCATGGTGGCACGTATCCGCTCGGTGGCCGAAGCGCGTCTGGCTAGCTCTGATCGCGGCTGAGAAAGCGCCTCCAATCCTCCGCCCTATCCACATCCCAGATGGGATCCAGCACCCGCACCGATAACCCGATCGCCTTGGCTCGCGCCAGGGTTTCGCTGGCCACGTGCGGCGTGCCCCAAACCATGTCCGAAAAAAGCGGCGGCGCC
>CENY01144097.1_pt1 | contig 32382 bp, 33 predicted proteins | sample 356181 | NCBI WGS metagenome assembly CENY01 (sample SAMEA2619840, study PRJEB7988) | marine metagenome | isolation source: saline water (ENVO:00002010), including
GAGGCAGGCGCTGACCCTTCTCGCATTATCATGGGACATCTAGACACATTCCCAATGGAAATAGTTAAACAAGTAGCTGAAACAGGTGCATATCTGGAATATGATACGTTTGGGTGTGAACAAAGTTTATTAGAGAGTGATTCGCTACCTACGGATCCCAGAATGAATATGCCAACTGATGTGCAAAGAATGCAAAGATTAGAACAGTTAATTGAGTGGGGATTTGAAAACAAAATAGTAATTGCCCAAGATATTTGTTTTAAACACTGGTCGTCCAGTTACGGTGGTCAGGGGTATGCCCATATACTTGAGAGCATCGTTCCACGAATGCGAAAACGCGGATTTTCTAATCAGAATATTGACAACATATTAATAGAAAATCCAAAAAGAATATTAACTTTTAAATAGCCTATGCAAACAATTGTCAAAGGTATTAATAATTGCATAACAGATATTGAGGGTATCAAGGTGGGGCATTACACAGACCTGGATTCTGCTACAGGATGCACGGTTATTATGTGTGAGGATGGAGCAGTGGGAGGCGTTGCCACACTAGGGTCTTTCCCAGGTTCGAGAGAAACAACCATGCTTTCGACAACTTCAGTTGATTCTGTTGTTCACTCAATTCTACTTACGGGCGGATCAATTTTTGGCTTAGATGCTGCCACAGGCATTGTTAAATGGTTAGAAGAACATAAAAAAGGTCTCAGAATCGGTCGCATATTCATCCCAAGAGTTCCCGCAGCCGTAATTTTTGATTTAGGTTACGTTACCCAAAAAGTACGACCTTCTGCAAATAATGGATACACTGCATGTGAAAATGCCAACAATTATCCATCTTTACAAGGCACAGTCGGTGCTGGAACAGGCGGAACAGTTGGAAAGTTAACTAGTGTCGACAGGGCAATGAAAGGAGGTTTTGGAACGGCTTCAGTGGAACTTGGTGATGGGCTGATTGTAGGCGCAGCTATCGTCACCAACTCTGTAGGAGGAATATATGACCCAAATTCTAGCAAACCAATAGCCGGGCCTATAGCTGACGACGGTTCAATAATTGATTCTATGGAGTACATTACTTCTAATGACTACACACCACCTAACTGGATTTCCGGAACCAACACTACTATTGGGGTTGTAGCCACTAACGGAATCTTAACTACAGCTGAAGCTAATAAGTTAGCAATGGTTGCTCATGACGGATTAGCAATTTCTGTGAGGCCATCTCACATGCAATTTGATGGAGATACTTTATTCGCTATTGGCACAGGCACTTCAGAAACTCCGATTGAAATGTCAAGAATGTGTGCGGCAGTGGCACATTGTGTCGCAGAAGCAACTGTAAATAGCGTAATCGAAGCTACCAGCTTAGCAGGCATTTACGCGATCAGAGACCTGGAACAAAAAAGTCGTCACTTTTAAAACACTCTGTATTTTAAATAAGCGTCTAATGGATCCATTCCTTTAAGTATTGCCTTGCGAAGCTCTGTTTCAGTATTGACCAAGTATTCAGACCTCTCAACTACTTTCTCTACATCATTTGCTCTTATGATTATGATGCCGTCCATATCCCCTATCATGTAATCACCACTAAAGATTTCAACGCCATCAATTTCTATAGCCTCAGCCATTGATGTGACTTTCCATTTTCCGACTACATCAGACGGTGTCATATATTTACAGAACACTGGAAATTTCTGCTTTACAATTACTGAACAGTCACGACAGCCTCCATCGACCACATATCCTAAAACCCCTTTGAGCCTCAATGCTTCTACAGACAGTTCTCCCATATGAGCAATACTTGAGTCATTTGGCTGGCCAATCATAACCATTCCAGAAGGAGCATCACTCAACAGTTTTGTCCAACTCATCAAGCTTTCATCATCGCTTATAGAAGTATCCACAGTTCCCGAAAATGTCCAAACAGGACCTGCCAAAGTTAATGAGTTGTCTAATGGGCGAATTGTTTTAGAAAGTAAATTTGCTGTAAGACCTAATTCTCTCATTGCATCATAAACTGCGCCTGTATAACACTTTTGTAATCTGTTTGTTAAGTCTAAATTTTTTGAACCCATTTTTAACTCCTTATTTTTTAAAATCTATTTCTTTTCAAATTATTATCATTTTTGATATAGAATTCACAAATATGAAAATTACAAATATCGAAACATTTATTGTAGACGCTGGATGGCGACCTTGGATATTCGTCAAAGTAGAATCAGATAATGGATTAATTGGATATGGTGAATGCAGTGAAGCTCGAACCCCTTATGGTGTAGTTGGAACAATACGTGACATGTCAGACCTGTTGATAGGAACGGACCCAAATGCATACGAAATGAGATTTTGGGACATGGCTCGCAAGAACATTCAGGGGCCAGGAGGGGTTGCTGCTAAAGCGATGGCTGGAATTGAAAATGCAATTATTGACCTTAAGGCCAAAGCTTTAAATATATCAGTTGTCGAGTTATTTGGTGGGCCAACAAGAAATGAAACCCGCTTATACTGGTCGCACTGTGGCACGACACGAGCTCTTAATCACAACCTGTTGAAGGTTAAACCTATAAAGTCTTTATCAGATATATCTGACTTAGGTAAAGAAGTTGTTGAAAAAGGTTATACAGCACTCAAAACAAACATAATATTGCCCGGAGACCCTGCACAAACATATTTTCCAGGCTTTGCTAGCGGTCCAGGAACAACTGATCAAAACGTTTCAATTGAATTGTTGAATCATATAGTTGATTTAATTAGTACTTTTAGAAATTCAGTTGGCCCAAAAATCGATATTAATCTAGACCTTAACTTTAATTTTAAACCTGAAGCTGTAATGCGTATCGCTAAAGCTTTAGAGCCATTTAATCTTCTGTGGCTCGAAACAGATATTTATAATCCTGATGCGCTTAAACAAATAAAAGAGTCGACTGACACTAAAATATGCACCGGTGAAAATTTATTTTATATGAGAGAGTATCTGCCATATTTCTCTAAATATTGCGCTGATGTCTTTATGATAGACATACCATGGAATGGATTTGTTCAATCTAAAAAAATCGGTGATTTAGCGCAAGCTCACGACCTGAATATTGCCCCTCATAATTACTATAGCCATTTGTCTAGTTTTATAAGTGCAAGTTTATGTGCTGTCTTGCCAAACGTGAGAATTATGGAAATTGATGTAGATGATGTTCCATGGAAAGATGAATTGGTAACTGTTCAACCAGATATAGAATCCGGATATATGAAAACTCCTTCTGGACCGGGATGGGGTACTGAACTAAATGAAAAAGTTGCCAAAAAGTATGCTTGGACAGGAGGTCAATTTGGTGGTTACTAGAAGGATTAGACTCATTGGCTAGAATTCACGTTTTGGGAGCAGGAACACCCACACCAACACCTACAAGATTCGGGTCTTCTTTTGCACTGGAGTTGCCCAATGGGGAACAATTAATGGTTGATTGCGGCCCTTCTGCAACCCACAAATTAGTTAAAGTTGGGCTATGGCCAACAAACATTGACTATATGTTTTTTACACACCACCACTTTGACCATGACATAGATTATCCTTGTTTCTTATTATGTCGATGGGATCAAAGTATCGGCAAGGAAAACAAACTGAAAGTATTCGGTCCTCCTCCAACCGAAAAACTGACTTGTGAAATTATCGGATCTAATGGTGCTTTTGCACATGACTGGAAAGCGAGAATAGGAGCTCCTGGAAGCCAACAAGTATTCATGAATCGTGGCGGAACACTACCCAGGACCCCTCCTGAAGTAATAGCTAAAGACATTGGGCCGGGAAAAGTATATTCTGGTGAAGACTGGGAAGTTACGGCTGCTCCCGCGGTGCATGTGCAACCATTTTTGGATTCGCTGGCATACCGATTTGACACCAGTGAAGGTAGTATTGTGTTTACAGGCGACACCGAACCGTGCGACTCAGTACGAGACTTGGCCAGAAATGCAGATTTAATGCTATGCATGTGTTGGGATGAACAAGAAAGAATGGAGCAAATGGGCGAAGCCATAGGTCAATGTGGAACTACGGCTGCGGCCCAACTAGCGCAAGAAGCCGGTGTGAAAAAATTAGCCCTGGTTCACATAGGCCCTAACTTATCTGAGCCTAAAGCAGCACAACGGGCAATTAAAGAAACGAAAAATGTTTTCGATGGTGAAATAATTTTTACCGACGAACTGATGTCTTTTAATCTATAAAATCTTTCAGTCGGATCCCCGTCCAAATCGATCGAGGTCATATTCGATACCCACATATAATTCAGGGTATCTTAAACCTGTGAAACGTTCGGTGGAATCTCTAAGTCTTTCAGCAGGTGCCCACGCCATCCATGTTTTCCAGGTGTTTTCATAATTAAAGTTCCAAAAATAATACACCGCTGCTCTTACTCCATCCTCATACAAAGGTAAAGCGTGAACGATATCTGAACCCTCGTACCACTCATGGGTTTCTTTCAAGTAAGCATAATCTATTTGCATGTCTTGTAAAGTTTCAAATAAATCGGGCGCCATGGTCTCCAGTTTAGGTGAAATAGCAGTGTTAAAAGAAAAACTATCGGTAACATAAGCAGGTCCTGCATCAATTAATGCCCCAGAAGACACAGAAGATTTAAACCATGACTCAGTATCTGGGTTAGAGGCTGCTAATATGACTTCTAAAATACCGTCCTGTATTAATTTCTTAGCTTTTTCATCTGTAGTTTCAACGACTTCAACTGTATAGCCATATGCAGTTTCGGCCATATATTTAACAATAGCTATAAGCGTATCGCCGTATTCATCATCGAAGCTTGCCACTCTGATAACGATATCAGCTTTTGATCCATCAACTTCTCCGACAGTAGAACCTTTAGAATAACACTCGTCGGCTGCCCATAACAAAAGTAGAGCCACTACAGCCATTAAAACACCGGGAATAAGAATCTGTACCCATGGTTGTTTTTTAATATCGTCTAATTTCAATCCAACCCTCAAAGTTGCAACGCCTAAAAATAAAACACCTCTGTCAATAACAATTAAGTGAGAACGCCAGAGGAACACGCCCTAATCTTATCAAATTATATCTTATAAATTGTTATTTACTGGCGATTTTTTCCGATACGTTTTACTATTTACCATTAATTAAAACTCTGACTGGAGATTCACTATGTTAAAGACACCTACCGCCATAATGGTCGGCCCTAATAAAATGGAAATAGATCTGATGGACATTCCAGAACCTGGAGATAACCAGGTAATAGTAAAGCAAATAGCCACAGGCGTTTGCCTTTCACAGGTTCATCAACTGAAAACTATGTCACAAGATGTTTGCCCTCAACTGCTTGGACACGAAGGTATAGGTCAAGTAAGCCATGTGGGTAAAAACGTTACCCATCTAAAAGAAGGTGACTGGGCTATTACTACATGGGTACCGAGAGCAGGTTATCCAGGCCGTGATTATATCGATGGAATAGTGACCGGGGCTAAATACAAAGGTGAATTAGCAAAGGGCCCGCTAAGCACCTACTCAGAAGATTGCCTTGCGCCTGATCAACTTGTAGTAAAGATTGACTCCAAGTATGGAAAGCCAGAAAACAGCATAGTTGGATGTGCTATTTTGACAGGAGCAGGAGCAGTATTTCACACGGCTAAAGTAAGAGCAGAACAATCGGTAGTTGTGATCGGAGCAGGTGGTATTGGGCTATCTTCTATAAAAATGGCTTCACTAATGCAGGCATACCCAGTAATTGCCGTTGATATTAATGATGAGAAACTTGAATTTGCAAAAAAATGGGGAGCAACCCACACCATTAACTCAGCAAAAGAAGATCTAAATGCAAAAGTATGGGAAATCACAAAAACAGGAGCTGATTTCGCGTTTGATGCAGTAGGCCTTGTCGCCACTCATGAAGCAATATTACCTATGGTTAGAAGCGGCGGCCCTGGTGGAGAAAATGTGGGCGGAATGGCAGTTTTAATTGGATGGCCCCAGCCAGAATTTAAATTAAACGCTGAGCACTTTGTATATCATCAAAGACAATACAGAGGAAGTCATGGCGCGTCCATCCCTGATATCGATTTCCCCATGTATTTAAGACTCTCTGAGGAAGGTCTATTTCCTCTCGATAAATTAGTAACAACAAGTTATGCAATAGAAGATGCTCAAAAAGCTATAGATGATCTAGAGCATGGAAAAATAGCTGGAAGAGCGTTGTTAACATTCTAGGATGAAAATATGACAACCAAAGTACTAATTACTGGCATGAGTGGCCTGATAGGAGAACTAGTAAAAGAAAAACTAGAAAAACTTGGCTCATATGAACTGACTGCATTAAACCGGACTAACATTATTGGCGTAAAGACAATTCAAGCAGATATTTCTGATTTGAGTTCAATAAAAGACGCTTTTGTTGGTCAGGATATTGTTATTCATCTAGCTGCCGTATTAGTAAACGCAGACTGGTCACAATTAATGTCAGTTAATATTAACGGCACTTATAACGTTTTTGAAGCATCAAGACTTGCTGGGGTAAAAAGAGTAGTAAATGCCAGTAGTGGAGCTGCTATCAAAGGCGTTGTAAGAAACGGAGATGTATACAAAAACCTAGAAGACGGGAAATACGAAGATGTTCCCATTCCTTGGAAGATGATAACTCATAATGATTTTCATCCATACGGACTGTACGGCGTTTCAAAGATGGCAGGTGAAGGCCTGGCCAGACATTTTTCTGACGTGCATAAATTACCAATAATAAATTTGAGAATCGGCACTGTAAGGCCATCTGGAGTGCCCGAGGAAGATCAGGACTACTCTATATATTTAAGCCATCGTGATGTTGTGCAATCAATACTGCTAGCAATGAACGCCCCGGATGACATGTTATTTGAAACATTTTTGGTTACATCTGATAACAAGTGGGGATACAGAGATATTGAACACTTTAGACAGGTGCTCGGATTTACACCAGAAGATCGAGCAGAGGATTTTCGTAATAACACAAATCAACCAGTCAATAAACGCACTCCGACAGGGGGTTATTGGGTTAAAAACCAGGGACTATAACAGTTGCAAATACTCACATCAACAGCCCATTCATACGAGCTGATCACTGATTGGGGTATACCGCCAAAAAGACAATACTTTAAAGAAAGTGCAGCAGTAGCTGTAGATGCTAAAGATAATGTTTGGGTATTTAATATACCTACGAACGAATTGCTGATTTTTAATAACGATGGAAACTTACGGAAAATATGGCCCCACAAGTACGATAACATTCATGGAATAGATTTCGACGCATCCGGCAACGTATATCTCGTAAACCGAAACTACCATCAAATTTTAAAGTACACCAGTAATGGCGATTTAATCATGTCCTTAGGTGATACCAAAATGCCATCAGAAACTGGTTACAGTCTCGAAATCGGGCGTAGGACAAGTTGGAAACATCCTGTCCTAAATGCAGGAGGACCATTTAATGTTCCGAGCGGGGTGAGGATTGCAAGAAATGGCGACATATACATATCTGATGGATATGCCAATTGCCAAATACATCGTTTCTCATCATCGGGGCAACTTATCCAAAGTTGGGGCTCACCAGGAAAACTTGAAGCCGGTCAATTCCATTTGATACATGGCCTGTTTATCGACTCCAAAAATCGAATATTAGTCTGTGACCGAATGAATAATCGAATACAAATTTTCGATATGAATGGCAAATTCATAGGGTTTTACAACGGTTTATTAATGCCAAGCAAGATACATGAAACTCCAGACGGTCACTATGTCATAACCGAACATGTTGGCAGAATCTCAATCATTGATGATACAGGTAAATTCCTATGTAAATGGGGCAACGGAGATGGTGGAGTAAACAAATCGGCATCCGGTATGTTCCGAAAACCACACGGTTGTGCAGTGGACTCAAAAGGCAATATATATATTGGAAATGTCATTCCTGATGGTGACCAACCAGGATCAGGAGACAGAATAATTAAAATTGCGCAAATTTAAACAGAAAATAGAAGCTTTAATAATATTGGATAAGCCAGTATATTATAAGTAAGCTCTATAAAACTTTATGTGCCCAGGTGGCGGAATGGTAGACGCGGCAGACTTAAAATCTGCTTCCCGCAAGGGAGTGGGGGTTCGAGTCCCTTCCTGGGCATTCCACAATGAAAACTTAAAGTATACCGAGTGTCTCTATTACCAAATAAACCCTAAACTGAATTATTAAATTATGTACAATAAAATCCAAACTCAAGCCTGGATAGTTATTAGTCTTTGGCTTATAGCAACTATGTTTGGATTCATCATGGTGTTTACGCTTGGGTTATTATTACCATCGATTGCTGAAGAGTTGAATTTGTCTCCAGGAATGCAGGGTGTGCTAGGCTCATCAGCATTTTTAGGTCAGGCGATTTTAGCAATTCCGATGGCTTGGTGGACTTCAAGATTTAACCCAGTAGCGGTAATAACATCCACGATAGTTTTGGGAGCTTTATTACTAGTATTACAGGGCTGGTCTCCGAGTTTCGCTATCTTATTAGTTGGAAGATTTGCTTTTGGAATAGCTTTGGTAACTATGGAACCACCAGGAGCTAAACTGATTTATCAGTGGTTCCCAATGAATAAAATATTATTTGTTAATGCTATACAAAACGCTCTTTTTGGATTTTTAATGGCAATTGGCGTCTTAGTAACACCGATATTACTAGATGCTCTCGATGACTGGCGGGTGCTACTTTATTTGTCAGGAGCCGTATATGGGTTCATAGCTATAGTTTGGATGTTGCTAGGCAGACAAAATAATCAATCAGATAAAGAAACCAAGGCTGAAGAAGCTGCTCAAGATTTTAATCCAGCAACCCCATTAGCAAAAGTCCTGCTACATAGAGATCTTGTGTTGACTTGTGTAGGATTTTCTTCAGCCGCTGTTGTGTTTTCATCATTCAATACCTTTTTTCCAACATTAGCTGGCGATAAAGGTATATCGCTAGCGTGGAGCGGCATAATTTTAGCTATTAATTTTATAACTGGGGGGATTCTGGGGCTTATCATGTCTAGATACTTTGGGAAAATATCATATGCAAACCTTGTTATGATTTTCCTTATTGTGGTTATGGTAGTCAGTTACACTTTAATTACACTTACAGACAGTCGAGCATTATTAATCGTTTTAGTTGTTTTCACAGGTATATCTGGAGCATACTTCCCTATTCTTTACACAGAAGCATTTAAATTAAAAGGAGTAACAGTTAACCGTATTCCGGTGGCTGTCGCAGCTGTCATGGCTTCCTTTGGGTTAGGCCTGTTCATAGGACCAATAATTACAGGCTTCCTTGAAGAAACACTTGGTGATTTAGGTCTTGCCATGATTATTTCAGCACAATTTGGCGTTCTTCTATTGCCTGCTGGATTTTTCATTCGATTTACCAATGACACCAAGAATACTGAAAGTCCATCACATCAAACCAAATAAACAGATTACGCTAGTTGACTCAATAGACTTTGAAATATATTGTGTGAGTGCATCGGGTCACAATGTATCCTCGCAAAATTCTTATTGATTTGCATCGATCAATTGTGCCAAAGCATTACGTAAATTGAAGATCTCACATGGCAAATAAAATTTTAGAAAAACCTAATAGATCTGCTGTTTTTTCTTGGTGGCTGTATGATTTCTCCACCACTGCATTTTTCACCAGTACTATAGGGGTATTATTCCCTTTGTGGATAAGAGATGACATGGGCGGTAATGACGCTACAGTTACATACACTTGGGCTATAGCCATGCTAATTAATGCAATTCTCGGACCAGTATTTGGAGCTCTATCTGACAATGCAAAAAAAAGAATGCCACTTCTAACTGCTTTTTCTCTAATTGGTATCGGCACATCCTTCCTAATTGGCACATTCAATAGCATCTCATCTTCTTTGATCCTGTATGCAATCGGTTTAATTGCCTTGCACACAGCGGTTGTTATTTATAACTCACTAATTCCGGAAGTCAGTAATAAAAATAATCGTGGATTTATTACGGCGGTCGGGGTAGGAGTCGGATACGTAGGAGCATTAACCACAATACTGCTGGCTATATTCATAGTCGACGACACATGGGGGCTAGATATGGGGTATGTGTTTGGCTTCAGAATGACCGGAATAATCATGCTAATTACAGCATTACCACTGCTGTTACTACTAAAGGAAAAACCTAAAGTTGTTGAAAACCTTAGCTTAGGAAGCATAATAAAGTACGCTTTTACAGATCTTATAAATACAGCAATCGAAGCTGGCAAAATTCCGGGCCTATTAATGTTTTTCTCAGGGCGTTTTTGGTACTACTTAGCAATACAAACAGCATCAGTAATAGCAATACTTTTTGCAACAGACACTGTGGGGCTTACTACGACCGAAGCGATGTTAGTTTTAATTGTAGGAATATCGGTTGCAATACCATTTGCGCCTCTTTGGGGCAAACTAAACGACAAAATAGGTCCAATTAAATGTATGAATGTAGTTTTATTGGGCTGGGTGTTAAATATACTAGCAACTATAGCAATACCTGTATTAGGTCTATCGCCTAATATTTGGTGGGTAATCGGTATAACAAGTGGAATATTCACTGCTGGCATATGGTCTACGGATCGCCCATTACTTACTTATATAACAATTGAAAATGGTGGCAAATCAGAAGGTGACATAGGTAAATTTTTTGGATTGATGAGCGTCACTGGCCGCCTGTCAACAGTAGTGGGGCCATTTATATGGGGGTTATTAGTGGTTACTTTTGGTTGGGGACAAACAATTGGAGTTGTATTTCTTCTGATTTCAACAATAATCGCTCTTTTTTGTTTATACGGAGTCAAGATCGAACTGACTGACACGAAAAACAAAAGCTAGAAACAAAAAGTTACATTCGAATTTAGATATAAAATCGAGGAACCCTAGCACTTATTCCACAAAGCACTTCATAAGGAATTGTAGAGCTCCAATTACCCACATCCCATGCAGAAATTCCCAGATTACCGTCTTCTCCTATAATAACCACTACATCTCCTGATTTAACTCCAGATATATCCGTTACATCCACCAGAATACTATCCATAGCCACTGCTCCAACTATTGGAGCATATTTGCCATTTATTATTACCTGGCCACGATTTGACAACAATCTATTCAATCCATCAGCATAACCAACTGGCAACGTGGCAATAATTGAGTTCTTTTTAGTTTTAAAGGTTCGATTGTAGCCAAGAGCAGTATTTGGTGGAACTTTCTTTATAAACCCAACTTTTGTTTTAAACGACATTACTGGTTTAAGAGGCACAGGAGTTTTCAAATTTCCAGGTTTTATCCCATACACAGATAAACCAGCTCGCACCATATCAAACCAATTACCTTTATGCAGAAGGGCTCCAGCGCTATTGGCTACGTGTCTGACAACAGATTCGTCGTTCAATAAATTGTTATCAATAAGCACCTCCTGGAAAGTTGAAACTTGCTTTTTGGTGTAGGTTAAATCTGTCTCATCAGCGGAAGATAAATGTGAAAAAATTCCTGTCAACTCAACACCTTTATAACTTTTAGCCTTTTGCAAGAATTTGTGTATGTCATATGGGCCTATTCCAAGCCTTCCCATTCCTGTATCAACTTTCAGGTGATAAGAAAATTGTTTTCCTTTCTGTTCGGCAACTTTGGAAAAAGCTTTCAAAGTTGCCAAATCATATATTGTCGGCACAAGTGAGTATTCAAAAAAGATCTCTTCTTGACTTGGATAGCAACCTCCAAACACAAGTATATTTCCAGTGATGCCAGATTCCCGGAGTTTCTGGCCTTCTTCGGCAATAGCTACTCCAAAATCTTGAACACCCATATCTTGGAGACACCTGGCCACACGCTTATGTCCATGACCATATGCGTCCGCCTTGACAACTGCCATCACCTTAACTCCATCAGGCAAATGAGTTTTGATTGAGTTTAAATTAAACCTCAAAGCTTCTAGGTTAATTTCAACCCAAGTTGGGCGCAAACCATATAAATCAACTTCACTTCTTTTAACAACCATTGACCTAAACTTAACTTTCTTTTACTGCGGACAAACCAGAAATAAACTGAACATTTGGAAGTTTAGACAACTCATCTCCAGGAAGTTTTAATTTTGAAGAACGATCACCCGATCCAAGAATTATAAAATCTAATGTTTTTATATTTTGATCGACATATATAGGCATATCATTAGGTAAACCGAAAGGAGTCACTCCTCCTATCAGCATTCCGGTAATTTCTTTTGTCTCATCTGCGGATGCAAACGAGGCCCGTTTTACATCCATTAACTTGGTTACAACCTTATTTACATCTAAACGCGAATTCGCCTGTACTAAACAAGCCACATACTTTTTAGGGCCACGCTTAGAGGCAACAATAATTGTGTTACCGCTGTTTTCTAATGGGTACCCATATTTTTCACAAAATTCCGCTGTGTCAGCGTATTCTGGATCAATAAGTACTATTTCATGATTTATCTTATAGTTATTTAAAGCAGTTAAGGTCTGCTGATTAGATGTACTATTATCGGACATACTTCCCAATATTCCTTAAGTATCGTTCTTTCTATTATCTTATATTAATCCTTAGGAAGCACTTCACTTTTTCGAATTGTTTGACTAACTAAGCGATCAGGATTGGGCTCAGGTAGTCCGTTTGCAAATGGCAAAAAGGTATTTCTGTCAGTTAACTCATTGGATGGATCGCATAAATCCTGAACATAAAATCTAGAGGATGGAAATAAATCTCCAGGATATGTGAAATTGCTTAGAGTGGCCAATTCAATACATATTGCACCACCAAGTGCACTCTCTAACATGCCTCCCACCCATACCGGAACGCCCTGATTTTTGGCCATGTCATGAATTTGTTTTGAGTTAAAAAGCCCGCCTACTCTGCCTGGTTTAATATTTATATACTGACAAGCATTTATCTCTAACGCTTGCTCCGCTGCCTTAACACTATGGATAGTTTCATCTAAGCATATCGGAGTTTCAATTTCTCGTGCCAATGCAGCATGATCTACTATGTCATTCCAATGAAGAGGTTGTTCGATGAATGCAAGATTTAACTTATCAATCTCTTTAAAAAGTGACAGATCATCCAAAGTATAGCCTGAGTTGCAATCAATATGGAGTGTAATATCAGGAAAAGTTGAACGTACTGCCTTCAGCATCTCTAAATCCCATCCTGGAGCCGCCTTTAATTTAACCCTAGGAAACCCTTTGTCCACAGCTATCTGAATGTTTTGTATTAACTCATCAAATGAATCAAGAATACCAAAATCAGCACCCGGTATTACTTCTTTTGATTCTCCGCCAAGTAATCTATGCAAAGGTTCGGATGTGATCTTACTCTGAAGTGTCCAGTAACATATTTCAATAGCAGCTTTAGCAAAGCTATTGCCTTTAAAAATTGATAACTCCCTATCCATATCTTCAGGAGACTTATAATTTTTACCTACGATATGTGGTCCAAAAATCTCTGACACATGATAAAAAACAGATCCGGCACTTTCATTTAAATATGTCGGTGCATAGAATGGAGTTGACTCTGACCAAGCATATGAATCCCCGCTGTAAGCTTTAGTCAAAACAGAATGTATATCGTAATCCGCCCCATATGCCGTACGCCAAGGCTGAATTAACGGCATTGCGACATAGTAAACTTCTAATTTATCTATATTCATTTAATATCACCCATATTTTATGTATATTTTTAAAATAGTAATCGATCAGTGGATATGTGACTGCTCATAATGCATCCGAAGTAAGTCTACTCCAAAATCCTCATCAATATCTCGAATAACAGAATGAATATGATTCGCGTCATTTTGAACATTATCCTGTTCAATTAATAAACTATGCGGTCTCGTGCGCTGAATACGAAAATATCTGCCTTCATTCAAAGAAAAACCACCAGCCCAAGCAAATTTTAACCTTTCAAACCCTTCATCTTTAAAAGAATCCAGAATTGGCTTAGATAATTCAGGTCTTAACCGCTGAATATACTCATTTAATAATTTTAGGAATAATCCTTTCTGAGACTTATTCATATTAGTTACCTCAATACCATCATGCGGTAAAGTTGTGCCGCTACCATCAAGTAATAAAGGGCTATTTAACGTGTAAATATCCAAAGGAGCTAGTTCACTAACTAAAGCCTTAGATCGCTGCGCATTATCAAAAGAAGACATTAATTCTCTCGCCATTTCATCTGTATTCCACAAAACACCTGTACCTGCCCCATCATATCCGTCCGGAATGATTCCCGGGTTAGATCCCATGAAATTTGGAGTCGAAGCTATCAACCCACCATCTACTATTGTGAATGCACAAAACAAATGATGTCCATTTACGCTCCAGCTCCACGAATTAGAACCAGGGATTCCAAATATACGCAAGTAATAAAGATCTGGATCTCTTTCAAAAATTACGGCATTTCTATCAGCTTCAATCTCCTTTAACACAACTTCCAAAGCGGTAATATTTTTAGCTATCTCAGTTCCGACTACTGACAACCCTGTAGATAGTAAGGCAAACATTAAGTTTTTCTGTTTATCATCCAGGTTTTTTAACGGCAATCCGCGAAACTTTATTGGGGCATAATGCCAAAGAAGACGCTCATAATGTACTTCCGTATACAGGGCTAATAACTTCTGATCAATGGTTAAATTAGTGATCAATGTATTAGCTGCTTCTGTCATTTCAGCAGCAACGTCCGGTAAATATGGACTCGAATGAATATATTCCCTATCAAGTGTATTAGTCATAAAACTTCTCTGAGTTACACAACGATCCTTGAGAAAAATTCTGGCACCCCAGATACACCTAAATCCGAAACATCGACTCTATATAAGGCACCAGCATATTCACCATTCAATGCTTTATCCTCTCCTCCAGCAGAAGTAATATACATTTGATTGTAGTGTTCGCCGCCAAAAATTAAACTCGTTGTATTGCGCATTGGTATGTCTAACTTACTCTCTAAAACACCAGACGCAGTATATTTATATACTCCATAACCTCCAAAACGTGCAGACCAAATATTGCCATGAGAGTCTACAGTCATTCCGTCCGGCAAACCACCTTCTGGTGTCTGAACAAAAGTTTTGCGATTAGACAAATCACCAGTTTTTATGTCGTAATCAAATATATCGATTCGATATTCAGTTGAGTCGGTATAGTACATTTTCTTTTTATCTAATGTGAAACCCATACCATTAGATATTCCTATGCCATCAAGAATGGGTTTAAAAGTACCATCTAAATTAAACCGATATAGTCTTCCTTTGCCCGAAGAATCTTCTATTGTTCCAGCAAATACTCGTCCTACAGGATCCGCTATAACATCATTAAACTTCCTTCCCTGCTCTTCTTTAATTTCATCGATTAAATACCTAAACTTACCATTCTCTAATATAGCCATACCCGCAGGGTCCATAAAGCAAAGCAGGGATCCATCAGACTGAATTGTAAATCCACCTATTCCATTAGGTGCTTGATAATATAGTTCGTGTTTATCGCTAGCAGGGTCATACCTGTAAACCTGGGCATTTGGTATGTCTACCCAATATAGTTTTTTGTCTACAGGATTCCATAGTGGACCTTCACCACACTCATTAGCATAATCGGCTATTAATTCTGGGCTCACTTTGTCACTCCTTAATAAATATTTGCTTAAAAGTAAAAGCGGACCTTAAATGTTTTAAGGTCCGCTTTTTATATTCTTAATTTGATATTTATGATCACATTAACTTACAAATTAACCGATCTTTATATCAGTTCACTGTGCCGCAGCGCTAAGATTTGCTCCAGCAGTAAATCCCACTCTTTTATGAGCTGGAACTGTAATTAGCGAACCAGCCTGGCCTCCTCTAATTGGGCGAACCCTTCTGGCCTTAACTTGCCTAACTTCAAAAGACCCAAAACCTGTCAAAACAACACGATTATTAGCAGCAAGGGCTTCTTGGATACTATCAAGGACAGCATTAAGAGCAGACTCTCCTTGGGCCCTAGACCCTCCTAATTTAGAAGCGACCCTAGCCGTTAAATCACTCTTTCTCAATGTTGCCATTTACAACTCCCTCCTCATAAGAGATATGTTTACTACAGCCATTAGTAAACTTTTTAAACATAATGCAGAAGAAGAGTTTAAACAGCACCATATTATTTTACTGTCATGCACTCTATTCCCGTGCCACCGCACTGGAAGTCCCTCCGCGTATAGACCCGATAGTATGTTTTTATACGAATCATGTCAAGTCTTGAAATCCAATAAAGTTACATATCAACTATATTAAGAAAAAATTCATATGAAGCGTCAATTAATACCATATTTCTAGTATTTGTAATAGAACTTTTGTTCTGTTAATATATATCTTATTATAAAAGTTTATCTTAATAAATGAAGTTTGCATGTATATTAATAACCAACCTGGCCACAGCATGCGAGCACAGAAAAAACATAGATCTATACGGTAAACAATTATTAATATTTCATGAAGAGAATAATGTTAAAACTATTATTGAAAACTCACTGGATTCCCATATTTTATTGCCAAAACTCACACTAAAAGAAGCCTCGTATAAATATCCTCATGCAGTATTTATTCCATCTGACAAAATTTACTACAAGCAATTATTACACTCCATAGCTGATCAACTCCTGCTTATAAGTCCTCTAATAGAAATTGATTTCCAAATATCATCTAATCAAAATTGTATATATATGAATTTATCTGGATTAGAAAAAATATATAAACCCTACAAAACCCTTGAAGAGCACATATTAAACAGCATTCCAAAAGATATAGAAGTACGTATTGGAGTGTCAAATGAAAAATTTACTTCATATGTTGCAGCTGCAATTGCAAATCCAAGTAAAACTATGACAGTTAAAAAAAATAGCAAGGAATTCTTGAATGATTTATCTGTAGATTTTCTGCCAATAAACTCAATATTGAAAAAGAATCTTTATGAGCTTGGCATTAATACTCTAGGAAAGATCGCATCTTTCGAACTAAGTCATATGCAAGCTCAATTTGGAGTTACAGGAAAAGCTGTATGGGAGCTTGCAAATGGGATAGATAAAACAAATTTAAAACCTTATGTAAAAAAACATTCTGTAACTGAAAAACTTTTTTTTGAAAGGCCAATCTCGGCAATGAGCATATTAACATCGGGAGTAGAAGTAATAGTTAATCGTGCCTTCTTAAATCCTTATATGCACAATAGATATGTAAGATTGGCAACATTAAATATTAATATGACAAATAATTGCGTATGGTCAAAAACAATCGTATTTAAAGAATCAGTTAAAAGCACAAAAAAAGCTATGTTTGCAATTAAAACAGCAATAAACAATACTATCCTTCCTGGGGAAATAGAAGAAATAAGCATAACTTTCTCTGCAATATCTAATGAATCAGGGAAACAATATAGCATGCTTAAAAATGTTCGCAGTCAGGATCAATTACGCGAAAACATACTACAACTATCAAAACGATTAAGGGTTAAACCACCAATATACAAAATTAAGGAAGTAGAGCCATGGTCTCGAATACCAGAAAGAAGGCATGCTTTAGTAGACTTCGAAATATAAACCAGCCAAAATACATAAAAGTTAAAGTAAATCAAAATAATCAACCAATAAGTGTTTTAGTAGGAAATAATTGGAGAAAAATAACAAAAATCAATGATTACTGGGAAATTAATGATGAATGGTGGGGTGACTTTCCTATATCACGAAAATATTATTCTTTAACCATTGATAATGATATTAGAATCTCGCTATTTATAGACCTTACAAACATGTCATGGTATCAACAAAAAGCACATTTATAGAATTAACAGGAGATTTATATGCAAGCAGATGTTAATGGAACCAGTCTGTATTATGAAGTGATAGGCTCTGGGAATCCACTATTAATAATGCACGGTGGTTTAGGCTTTGACCATACTTATTTTCGACCTTGGATAGATCCACTTGCTAAAGATTCACAACTAATATTTTATGACCACAGAGGTAATGGGCGCTCAGACAGAACTAAACCCCTAGATAACGTATACCACTCAACATGGGCAGATGATGCTAACGAATTAAGAAAACATTTAGGAATAGAAAAAATGGTTTTAATGGGACACTCATACGGAGGCGTTCTAGCCCTACATTATGCATTACAGTACCCCGAAACTTTATCTGGCCTTATTCTAGCCACAACTTACCCAGCTTGGAATTATAAAGATACGGTTTTAGAAAAAGCTCGTAAACGTGGCACTTCTGAGCAAGTATCCGCTATAGAAAATAGATTTTTTGAACGAGTTAAAGATGACAACGATTTAGAAGAGTTAGCAGGGCTAATAGGCAACATGTATTTCCATGACCCCAACAACCCGATAGCAGCGGATTTTGGTATAAACGTACAATTTTCAGCAGACGGATATAACAGAGGATTTGTCGACATCCATGCCGAACATGATGTAATAGATAGATTATCTGAAATTACTACTCCTACATTGATCCTATGCGGTGCAGACGACTTCATAACTCCTTATGAACAAGGATCAGCAATACTCCATGCGGAAATATCTAATTCAAAGTTAATAATGTTTGAGAAAAGCGGTCATTGTATTTTTGCAGAAGAACAAGAAAAGTTTCTCAAAGTAGTAAACAGTTTTGTTTCCCAATTTTAAAGATCAAAATTTTCCAGTTAAAACGTAAAATAATATGAATGAATTGTCAGGAAAAGTGCAAACGGTTTTAGGGCCAATAAATCCACAAGAATTAGGGATAACAATGGCACATGAACATTTAGTTGTGGATGTCGAATGCAACTTTATTATGCCGGAAGAAGCGACTGCAAAAAGTATGATAGATGTGCAAGTATCGAAAGATAATATTCGTAATGCAACTAAATACTGGACCACAATGAAGGATAACACTCATCTATACAATGAACAAAAAACAATCGAAGAGGTATACAAATATCGCTTGGCTGGCGGAGACACAATCGTCGACGTAACAAGTATTGGAATAGGCAGAGACCCTCTAGCCTTGGCGAGGATATCAAGAGCAACTGAATTAAATATCATCATGGGTGGCAGTTATTATGTGCCACTTTCATACCCAGAAGATATGGATTCGAAAACTGAAGATAGTATTTATGAAAATATAGTCGAAGATATAATTTCAGGCGTTAAAAATACAGAAATTAAAACTGGAGTAATCGGTGAAATCGGCAATCATTTTCCCATGTCAAATAACGAAGCCAAGGTGTTAAGAGCCTCAGCAAGAGCGCAAATAACGACTGGCGCTCCTATATTGATTCACCCAGGTTTTCATAAAGATTCCCCTGCAGCTATTATGAAAACCTTAATAGATTCTGGGGCAAATCCTGAAAAAACTATAATTGGACATCTAGCAATCACATTTGACCTTAAAACAATCTTTGAGCTAGCTAAGTCAGGCTGCTATTTAGAATTTGACACCTTTGGAATCGAATGGACATCAATGTCAGCTGCACAATCAACAGGTGACACAGGATATACAGTGCCAAGTGATAACGAACGCCTAGACATGCTTGAATATCTGATCGATGCCGGTTATGAAGACCGCATACTATTGGCACAAGATAATTTCATCAAGATTCAAATGACAGAGTTTGGAGGAAAAGGCTATGCGCATTTATTAGAAAACGTGGTGCCTAGAATGAAATCAAGAAATTGGCCAGATAGCGTCATTGACAAGATGCTTATAAAAAACCCAAGCAAAGCATTTTGTTTTATGTAAAAAATTATGAAATTAAGCAAAAGTTTTGAAACGAGCATGGTTGGTAGTTTCCCTAGACCTCATCCGGTAAGGGATGTTTTCGCTTCGAATGCAGAAATAGACCCCATACAAATATCTACTCCAGGAAAAGTGAATGAAACATCGGTTAATTTTGTTAAAGGAATCGATAAAGACTACGAATTCGATCAAAAACGGTCTGGCAAAAAAGATTCACCTGATACAAATAAAGATCCACAATTAAACTATATGGACGGCCTTGTAAAATACGCTGTCCTTTTACAAGAAATTGCAGGTTTAGACGTAGTAACTGACGGAGAATGGAGAAGACAGGCATACACTCATGTCATTAATGACTTATGTAATGGATTTATCCAAGATCCGAGACCTGGAATTAGATTCGGTTTAATCGTTACAGAACCGATAAGTGCAAAACAACCAGGGATTTTGGCAAAAGATGCCAATTTCTTGATAAATAATAGTGATCGACTAACTAAAATATCCGTACCATCACCATATATATTGGGCGCCAGGTTATGGGACCCAGATTATTCGATCAAAGCATACCCAACTCGTGAAAAATTCATTGATGACTTAGTGCCCATATTGAATTATGAATTACAAGAGCTGGTTAAGTCTGGCATAGACATAATTCAAATCGACGAACCAGATATGGCAGTGTTGTTAGACCCGGCCAAAGAACCTATTTATGGCGATAGAGAGTATGACCTCAGATTAGGATCTAACAAAATAAATGAAATGATTCATGGAATAAAGAAAGTCCGGACAGCTATGCACATGTGCAGGTGGAATTCATTAAATAGAGGTTGGCATTGGGAAGGTGGATATGAACCGATTATAGATACATTGAAATCCATTAACGTTAATCAGTTTTTCATGGAATTCTCTATCCCTGTGGCCGGCAGCGTTTCAATCTTGAAAGAATTACCAGAAGATAAATTGATAGGGTTAGGTTGCCTCGACCCGCGTTCTGAAACAATTCCCTCATCAGGAGATATAGTACGACGAGTAGAAGAGGCTCTAAAATATGTAAGCCCAGATAGGATCGGATTAAATCCAGATTGTGGGTTTGCACCAGATATCAGACATAATATACCGCTAGATGAATGCTATGCGAAATTGGTAAACCAAGTAAATGCTGCCAGGATTTTAGAAAGCAAATATTCGTAGATTCACCGATTAGATATCCAATCCCCCACTTCTTTTAGAAACTTATTTTGTTCTTCAATAAACGGGAAATGGCCACTGTTTTCATAAACAATCAATTCTGAATTAGGCAAATTTTCATGCAAGCGTTTCGCGCCGTGCTCAACAGGAGTAATCCAATCGTGTGCTCCGCCTATTACGAGAGTATCCGTAAATAAATCCTTCAGCCGATCTAATGTCGACCAATTTGGCAAAAGATCTTCAAATGCCCTATTCCAAGCAACAGCTCTACAGATAACAGCTTCACTAATTTCATCGATCTTCTGTTTATCAAAGCCATCACAGAAATATAAAGACATTAAAGTTTTTGCGATACGAGTTAAATCCTCATCTGATTTAACTGGATATGGAAACTCATTTGTCCATACATCAATCTGCTCAGAAGTTCCGCGTGAATGAACGGTAGCTGACACTACATCGGGATAATCGAATTGAGGCAGTGTGGTAATTAAAACTAACCCTTTAAGCCTCTCAGGATATTTCAAGGCATATTCTTGCCCTAATACGCCTCCATAAGAATTACCAGCAAGTATAAAGGTTTCATCCCCCAAAAAGTTCCTTAAAGCATCGAGGTCGTCCACAAAAGTGTCATGAGTAACATCATCCATTGAAGTCAGTGCTTCAGATCGCCCATTCCCCCTGTGATCATAAAAGACTAACTTGAATTGCTCAGCCCATGGATCGAGCCACGGCCGGAAAGGGGTATGGTCGTAACCTAGCCCACCATGAAGCATATAAACTGGAGTGCCCGATCCTATTACAGAATAATATAATTTTGTGCCATTTATATCTGCGTACATTTTTTAACTATACTAATCAACATGAGTCATATTAAAACCCATTTTCATACCTTCGTTATCAAAACTGCCTTTAACAGTTCCAGAATCATACTCTCCTACAAAAGTTACGCCAGAAGTTGGTTCACTCATTGTTAGAGTGGTACCTTCAAACGTCACCACACCTAAAGGCTCATCCATAATGCCTTGAACTGGAACACTAAAAGAACCTGACATAGCTCCATCGGCAGCCATTGAAAGTGTCACATTGAAACCAATTTGAAGGCCCATAGCTAAAATTTTCCCTTCCCAATCTCCCAAAATGTCGTCCATCGAAACACCACCAGATTCTTCGGTAATGCCAGGTTCGGCAGCAACTTCGACCTCGACAATCTTTTCGACTTCTACGATCTTTTCAACTTCGACAATCTTTTCGACTGCTACTTCTACTATTTTCTCTACCTCAACAATTTTTTCAACTTCCACAATCTCAATTATTGGATCAGGTTTAGAGCAAGCGATTGTAAGTACTGCGAACAAAAACACGCTTATAAAACCAAATGTTAATATTTTCATAATTGTTATAGCCTCCAATTTATATAATCCGTAGATGAATGAATGTTACATTCAGAAGATTACAAAGACTATAATCTGTATGCATATAAAAACACAAGTTTGAACACAGGTATTGCAGCAGGAGTAAATAATGAAAGAGTATATCATCCCAGTAAGTTACGACTCCCTGGAGGAACGTATTGAAGCAATGGACCGAGATGGATTTGTTTATTTTCCTCAACTTATACAAAAAGATGAAGTTGAACAGCTTAGGTCGCATATGGAAGCACTTGAAGGAATAGAGGAAAGCTTCGACCAAGACAGTACTCAAGAACTTAATACAGACAGACATGGATCAAATTCTCCATTTTTAAACAAACATATAAACAATTGCTTCAACCGAGATCCGTTCTTCCTGAAATACCTAGATTATCCTGAAATAATTGATGTTTGGGAGGCAATACATGGTTCCGATTGTCATGTAATAGCAATGACCTCATGGATTACAGGACCTGGACGTCCAGATCAGGAGCTTCATGCAGACTGGCAGCCGTATGCACTTCCAGAAGAGTACATGCAAGACCCGAGGGTAAAAATGCCAAATTACATAAGCACATTTCATATTTACCTTGATGATCTATATGAAGAACTAGGTCCAACAAAAGTAATTCCTGGAAGTCATAAAGCAGGAAGGAAGCCAAAAGATGGTGAGGATAACTGGAATGGCAAAACTGCAAAAAGCGTCATGGTTAAATCAGGAGACGCCACAATTCACAGAGCAGAAATCTGGCATCGCGGATCAGCAAATAAAAGCAATCAAAACAGATACCTCCTACAGACCGCATGTGCTCAAAGAATGATCACTCAGAAATTTCCCCCGTATTTATCAAGATTTAGGTTTAATGAAGATATACTAGCTCAAGCAACCCCACGACAATTAAAAATGCTAGGTAATCACGAGCGAGGAAATTTCGATTAATTGTTATCATCAACGATAGCTAAATCTGGTCAAATCCAAACCGTCTTAGGTCCAATCATGCCAGATGATTTAGGAATCACTATGACGCATGAGCATCTTTTGATGGATGTACCTGTTTATGAGAGTCATCCAGAAGAAGCTTCGAAATTACGTTTTAAACATGGCTCTTGGGATTTTGAAATGATAAGCAAAGGTAATGAACTATGGAGCGTAAACCGAAATAATTTAACTTTAAACGATGAAAATGAGATTATTCAGCAAGTCCTGGATTACAAATATTCAGGAGGTAATTCTATGGTTGACTGCACTAACTATGACCTTGCACAAGACCCTAATGGCTTAGCTAGAATTTCTAGAGCCACGGGATTGAATATAATAATGGGCTGTGGGCACTATGTACCGGCAGCTCATCCAAATGACATAGATTCAAAAACTAAAGACGATCTGACCAGAAGAATGGTCAGAGATATTGTCGACGGAATTGGCGACACAAATATACGCCCTGGCATCATCGGAGAGATAGGTAATATCTGGCCAATAACAGAGATACAACAAAGACTGCTGGAATCAGCCGCAGATGCTCATAAAGAAACCGGGCTACCAATTCTTATCCATCCTGGATCAGATGATCGGTCTCCATTAAAAATAATTGAAATCCTAGTTAATAGCGGCATGCGCACTGACTCTATTATTATGGGACATCTGGATTTCGCAATAAATTACAATTCTCGGGAAGCATTAAACGAATTAGCTCAAACCGGTTGTTTCATGGAATATGACATTTTTGGTTTTGAGGAAAGTGGGTTGCTATTTAAAGGTAACTATGGAGAGTTATCAAATGACCATAAGCGAATTGACACGATAATTTTCCTCTTAGATAAAGGTTATGGTAATCAATTAGTGATTGGACAAGACGTGTGCCTGAAAAGACATCAATCTAAATACGGCGGCAAAGGATATTCCCACATCTTGAAAACAATTGTCCCCAAAATGTTAAAAATCGGAGTGTCGCAATCTGATGTGGACAATATTTTGATCAACAACCCTGCTAATGCATTGCAAAAACGTTAGTAAATCAATCTTTTGCTAATTTTCCAACTTGCTCATCATTAATTTTGCCAATCGAATGAAGCCATTTGATCGTGTCAGATAATGTTTCAGAATATGGGCGTAAGGAGATTTTTAACTCGGCATTTGTTTTTGAATCATCAAATATGGGATCCCATTTCGCAAATCTGAATCCTTCTAAAGTTACTGGAACTCGAAATGGCAGAAAAGGGCTCAGTAGATCAATTAACCTAACTGGAATTTCAATTAACCAAGAAGGCACCATAAAATATCGGATTTTCCGACCTGTTAATTCAGATATCTTATCTATAAGATCTGTAAAGGGTATTCGCTCACCACTAATAAAATACCTTCTAGCACCTTTACCAGGCTCCATTAATTTAACATGTAGTTTTGCTAGATCTCTAACATCAATTAATGGGAAATGTGCTTTAATCAGTGGATTGTATCGGCCTTTAATTATATCGATAATAATATCAGTACCTTCCCCAAAATGTGGATCTTTAGGACCGATCACACATCCAGGATATGTGATCGTAATTGGCGCTCCTTGACTCTGATAATTCCTTGCAACTTTTTCAGCTTGGGCTTTAGACCCAACGTAGGTCCCTTTAGGATTTTTTACAGCTGATTCAGGGTTTAATTTTTCCCCATCGGGTGGCATTAAGGCTGAAACGCTTGATACGTATATGATTGGATCTAATCCTGCTCTAAAAGCTGCATCCAATATTGTTTGGGTGCCTTTTACATTTACCGTACGGATTTCTCTTGCTCGCCTTTTATCCATAGTATAGACAGCCGCTGCATGTACAATAGCATCCACTCCTTGTACTGCTCTCTCCACCGAATCTATATCAGTAATATCTCCAATTTCATACTCAATTTTTGAAACATCTATGCCCAGAGGCATTAATGCAGATTCAATACGATCGATTGAACGAGCAAATAATTTTACTTGATGCCCAGCGTCTAATAGAGCAGAAACGGTATGAGAACCGACAAATCCGGACCCTCCTGTTACAAGTATTTTAATGAACTTTCCTCCTTAAAAAGGTCTTTACGGCATCATTGAGAAGCTAACCCGATTGATTTGTTGGGCGTCAACTAAACCCTGTAATTTAAATCAATATGTAATTAAAACACACTAGTATGACTCATAATGTGTTAAATCATTATAAAACAAGCATAATGGTATCAATTTAGAACAATAGTATAAATGTTTGATTGACTCGGTGTGAAAATGCAAGAACCTATTTTAGAAATCCAGGGCGTCGTAAAAGATTTTGGAGGATTACGAGCAGTAAATCACTGCTCTTTTGAAGTTCAGCAAGAATCAATCACTGCACTCATCGGTCCCAATGGCGTCGGCAAAACAATTAAGACCAAAATAACAAAGAGACATTTTCATTGTGTAAATTCACAACAAGTATATTATGTATTTGAACGGTTTAATTAGTCATTGAACAGTTATTCCTTTATACTAAAGGATATTTTTATTTTAAGCATAACGATTTATTGAATGACTGGAGATGTAATTATGAAAATTAAAACAATTTATTTAGTTGTACTGAGTTTAGCTATATTTGCTTTGGCTGCTATGGCTTGCGGAAGCAGCGGTGGCACCTACAAAATAGGTTTGCTTAGCCCTCAAACAGGACCTATAGCAGTATATGCCCCAGGTTTTGAAGATGCGGCAAATGTTGCAATCGCAGAGTTAAATGACAATGAAGAAGGTAACGTTTTTGAGTTAGTAGTTGTTGACTCGGGATGTGATGGTACTCAAGCGGCAACAGCTGCTCAGACTCTCATAGACTCAGGTGTTGTTGGTATAGTCGGAGCTGCTTGTTCGGGAGCTACTCTTGGAGCAATAGCAGTTGCAGCAGAAGCTGGGATTCCAATGGTTTCCTATGCGAGCACTTCTCCAGCAGTCACAACAGCCAGTGATAATGGATACCTATTCAGGGTAGTTCCTAGTGATGCTCAGCAGGCAATTGCGTTGACCGCAGTTGTAGCGGATGGTGGAGACACTAATCCCGCTGTCGTATACATGACTAATGACTATGGATCTGGCCTAGCGGATAACTTCGCTGCTAACTGGTCTGGTGACGCATGTACTACAAACGCATATGACCCAACAGAAGGTTCATACGACGCATCTACTATAGCCCAATCGGTTATTGATGCTGGATGTGATTCAGCTGTTCTGATTTCATACGCTACTGATGGTGCAGCAATCATCGAGGCCTTGAAGGGTCAAGGTTTTTCAGGAACTATCTACGGGGCCGATGGCATTGCAGACGCAGCGTTTGCTGATGCTTTCACTGATGCTGCTGCAGTAGCAGGAGTAATCGCAACCAAGCCTCGTCCAGGTGCTGAATCCTCAGTTCAAGCAACTTTCAATTCGGCTTATAGTGCCGCTGGAGGAGATGCTGAAGGAATATACACCCATGAAACCTATGATGCTGTCAAAATCATTGCTCATGCTGCTTTAGAAGGTAGCGATGACATTCGCGATGATCTTGCTAGTGTCGGATCTAATTACGATGGAGCGAGTGGAGTTCACACTTTTGACTCCAATGGAGACGTAGCCGGTACTGGGTATGAAGTATGTCAGTTTGACCCTGCATTTACTTGTACTCGTGTATGGACTGCTAGCGGGGGCCTAGCTAGTCAATAAATAATTAGAAGTTTGAGTTAAGAATCATAACCCGCCTAGTTTAGGCGGGTTATGATTCTTAATTTTTACAGTTAGTATCTTGGATTTTAGTATGGCATTTTTGTCAAATAATTTCAGGAAAATTCATATTGCTCATAGTTGGTTAATCCTCTCTTTATTTCTTTTTATTGATAGTTATATAGGGTTAAGATTTGGCTCAGGTTTACTCTCATGGAGTGGTATCCTAAAAGGTGATATTCTTTGGATCCTTCAGTCATTAGAAATGATGGCATTTGGGATAGTAATCGTAAATAAGGCTGTCAAAAGTTCAACCGGAAAATTTAAAGCTTTGGCATTGGTTGCAACCCCTGTTTTTCTCTTCTTACTAGCTTTATTCACTCTAGACACTTTGCTTAAAGGCAAAGAGATCACCACAATTTTTTATTATAATTTGTCATCGATTTCTCTTAGCGCCCTGTACTGGTCGGCAGCATACATGACCGTTGCAGTGGGATTAGCACTCACATATAAAGTACAAAAATATGGCAATTTTGCTCAGGCAGAAATCATGTTACTCGGCTCTTACGTCGCCTTAATCATGATGTGGTCAGATATGTTTTTCCCTATATCTGACGCTTCCAGCGATGGAATTCTAAATTATAGATTATTGGTCGCATCAGCGATTTCAGCATTTGTTATTTGTGGATTTGTTGGGGTGATCATTGATAAATCAGTTTACAAACCACTACGAAAAAGATTTGCTTCTGCCCAGGTGCTGATGATCACATCCCTGGGAGTTGCCATGGTGATTAGAGCAATTTTGTACATGAGATTCTCAGCGAAAACTTTTCGATTTATTCCGGATAAAGATTGGCGCTTATTATCCTCAAATGTTGAAGTGCCTACACAAAGGGTTGATGTGGTTGTAGGCAGTAGAGTGGAAGAACCTTTTATTAATATTGTTAGTAACATTGGCCCTTATGGTTTCTCTTATTCAAAAATCGCCTTGGTTGTCGGAGTTCTCATAGCGATTTCTTTATTAATGTTTATTATGCACAAAACAATTCTTGGAAAGAAAATGAGAGCCGTTTCAGACAACCCTGATTTGGCTTCTACTAGCGGGATAAATGTTGAAAATATACACTCTGCAAGTTCCTTTTTATCGGCAGGTATATCTGGACTGGGTGGTGCTTTATTAGCCGCGATCCTGCCTGTAAATCCTGAACTAGGCCTATCCTTATTGTTACCTGCATTTGCTGTGATAGTACTGGGTTCAATAACTTCGATACCTGGTGTAATCCTCGCGGCTTTCATTATTGGGATTGTTAGAGCTATATCAGAGCCCTTACTCATTGGTGCGGGGAATGCTCTTGATAGACCTACGGCAGGAGGGTTTGCGGAAGTAATGCCTTTTATATTTTTAATTGGAGTGCTTTTATTGATGCCTAGTGGGTTGGGCAATGCCCTACATAAATGGAATGTAAGTAGATTTAAGAACTTAGAGAAACAAAAGCGTAAATCTTTATTCTTTGTAACCGATTTGTTTGAGGTCTTCTCAAGATTTTTAACTATAGCTGTAAATTTAGTCGTGCAAAGATTGATGATAATAAAATCACACCGGCTGTTTCTTATTTATATTATTCAAGTCAAATCTTATATATTGGAACTTTACTTTGAGGTATTAAATCGAATTGGCAGTTACTTACAAATTGTATTGAATATGGCTAAGTGGTCCACACCACAGCTATTAAAAATAGACAAAGAAACCAATCGTGGATCATGGATATTTTTTGGTGTACTACTATTTGGCTTAATTCTTATCTCTATCCTTCTTCCCAGTGTCTCCTACTATACAAAAGTGATGCAAATAGCAAGAATTGTCGCTTTACTAGGTATTTTTAGCCTTCTCAGTTTCTCTTTAAATATTCATTCTGGATTTACAGGAATGACAAATTTTGGGGTGATTTTTTTCGCTGGGATAGGTGCAGTTTTAGTGGGGATCTTGTCAGCACCAATAGAAACAAATGGGTACGGATGGGGCACCCTCGAAGCTACGATATTTGCAGTTTTATTAGCTGCGATAATTGGTTGGTTAATCGCATATCCAACTGCACGCCTTAGAACAGATTACTTCGCTATCGTAACGATATCTTTAGGTGAGATATTGAGGATTTCCTTGCAAGCCGAACCTTTGCTTAGAGCAGGAACCGTAACGTCTGCGATGGGCATTTCTAATTACGAATTACCATTCAAAGATTGGTGGAATTCGGGTTTTGCTGATTCTGTAGGAAGCTTCATCGGTTTGCCTGGTCAGGCCCCTTATGTTTTACTTCTTGCAACTTTATCGATAAGCCTATGCTTTTTAACCTGGTGGATTATATCTTTATTACTGAGTTCGCCTTGGGGTAGAATCCTAAAATCCATTAGAGAAGACGAAGAAGTAAGCCAGCACCATGGTCACAACATACTTTCGCATAAAGCTGCCAGTCTAGCCCTTGGTGCAGCTATTGCGGCATTAGGGGGTGCTTTATGGGCTTGGTTAAACACAGCAGTGTGGCCCGACTTTATGAGCCCCATACGTTCAACTTTTCTAATATGGGCGGTGTTTATAGTTGGAGGAAAAGGCAATAACAAAGGGATGTTTATTGGAGCATTCATAATAGTACTTGTGGAGTTCATTTTTAACGTTTTGGTAGTTTCTCGTAGTAGCTCAGATTTGATTTTCCATTCTTTAACTACCTACATAGACAAGATTTTTGGTTGGATAATATATGATCTGGGTGGTTTGATATGGTCCGAAAGATCAATAATTGAAGCATTCCCTAAAGGAACCGTTATATTAGAGCTATCATATCTAAAGTTAGCATTGATTGGCTTGGTAATAATTGTAGCTCTAAGAATTGCGCCTAAAGGATTACTTCCTGAAATACTCTTTAAACCAAAACGAAAAGGGAAAGCAGGTGAAAATGAGTAGTACCGCAATTCATGTATCAGAATTAACTCATGACTTTGGAGGTCTCCGAGCTGTTGATAACATTTCATTTACTATTAATGAGGGAGAACTAGTAGGTTTAATCGGCCCTAACGGATGTGGGAAATCCACCACCTTTAATTGTATATCCGGGTTGTTGGACCCTACATCAGGTGAAATAGAAATTATGGGTAAAAGCACGAACAATCTTAGGCCAGACCAAATTAACAACCTTGGTATCACAAGAACGTTTCAGCATACTAGATTATGGAAAGAAATGACTGTTATTGAAAATATTCTTGTACCTCCTAATAATCAATTATCCAGTAATCCAATCTTGAGTTTACTAAGGCCAAATTCAAGAAAAGAAGAAGCAGAAAGGATTGAAAGAGCCTACCAAGTACTCGAATCGTTGGAGATTGCTCACGTTGCCGATAATTTAGCAGGTAAACTTTCTGGCGGACAAAGTAAATTAGTGGATATAGCAAGAGCTTTGATGGGATCTCCAAAAATTCTACTTCTAGATGAACCAGTCGCAGGAGTGGCAAGTGTTCTGGCAGAGAAAATATTTCAAAATCTACGAACTCTCGTTAATGAAACTGGTATATCGATTCTAGTAATAGAACATAATATGGATTTTATTCTTAGATTAGGCGTGGATAGAATAATTGTAATGGATTCGGGGAGAATATTAATGGAAGGCACTTCAGATGAAGTTCGAAGTAACAAATCTGTTATTGATGCGTATTTAGGTTCTTCAATAAAGTAAATCCTATGGAAAAGATATTAGAAGTCAAAAATATATCTGGTGGATATGGATCGGTTCAAATTCTTAATGGAATCGATCTTACAGTATATAAAAGCGAATTCGTAACTATAATTGGCCCTAATGGGTGTGGGAAATCAACTTTTATAAAGGTTATTTTTGGAATTGCCAATCTGTATCAAGGGGACATCATTTATAAAAATGAGGATATCACAGGAATCAGAGCAGACTCTCTTGTTAAAAAAGGTATTGGTTACGTGCCTCAAATAGATAACGTTTTTCCTTCACTCACTGTAGAAGAAAACCTACAAATGGGAGGCCTAAATTTAAGCAAGATTGAGATAGATGAAAGGATTGGACAGGTTTACGATATATTCCTTAACATTAAGCAAAAACCTTACCATTTGGCCGAATCTTTATCAGGTGGTGAAAGGCAAATGCTTGCAATATCGCGTGTCCTAATTTCTAACCCATCTTTTATCATGTTTGATGAACCGACTGCTGCATTATCACCAAAATTTAGAGAAATGATTCTTGAAAAAATATCTGACTTACGAAAAATGGGGATCACGGTACTAATAGTGGAACAAAATGCCCGTGCATCTTTAGCAATGTCAGATCGAGGATACATTTTTTCTAACGGAAAAGTGGTTCATACTTCGGATGCTGGAAACATGCTGAGTGATGATGATATAGGTAAATATTTCTTGGGCGGAACACAATAATTAGAGAAACTCTAATTCCTATCTATGCCCGAGCTAATTTCCTTAATAGACCACATATAAGATCTAAAAAAAGCATTAGGATCAAGATCGTCCAGGAAGCCAGACCATAGATCATTAGTTTCCACGATATTATCTTCATAACAAAGAGATATCTTCATCGTGTAAATTCACAACACGCATATTATGTATTTGCACGGTTTAGTTGGTGTCTTTGAACAGCTATTCCTTTAATTGGAGTTGTATTAAGGCCGAAATTAAACCGAGTACAACGCAAGCTATCCACATTGTGTCATAGGATTGATGTTGATCAAAAATCCTTCCACCTAACCAAGATCCTAAAAAAGAACCTATTTTACAAATCCATGACGTCGTAAAAGATTTTGGAGGCGACGGGCGGATTCGAACCGCCGAATAGAGGTTTTGCAGACCCCCGCCTTAGACCGCTTGGCTACGTCGCCTAAATACTAATACCGTCCCTATTATCACAGAATATCTTACTAACTGCTGGTGCCGAGGGGGAGACTCGAACTCCCACAGCCTTGCGGCCACAGCGCCCTCAACGCTGCGCGTCTACCAATTCCGCCACCTCGGCATCACAATAAAAAACTTCAAATCATGAAGGGTTAAGTAGTGTGACAGCTAGCATTAAGTGCTAATAGGTAACTTATTTTATATAAACAGTGGGTAGAAGTAAAAGTCAGTCCAGCGTCATCTAACAATGAAACTAACAATGAAACTTTCTTGAGTTGAATTTAAGAGGCTATATCAGACAGCAGATGTACAGGCATATCCTTAGTTTCGGTAATAGGCTTCGTGTAGTACTTTAAAAAAACC
>CENY01149951.1_pt1 | contig 32123 bp, 33 predicted proteins | sample 356181 | NCBI WGS metagenome assembly CENY01 (sample SAMEA2619840, study PRJEB7988) | marine metagenome | isolation source: saline water (ENVO:00002010), including
GAATAGTTGTTGATCGGGTTCAGAAAGTTGATTATATATCCCCGACAAAACTGTAAAGGGGCTATTGTCATCTAGGCCGGTCAGTATATTTCGTTCGCATTCGGTGATTCTCATAAGACTTCCGATTGGCTTGCAACCTTGGGCAACTATGGTGTCTATTTCCACGTTGCCATTTAATGCTATACCTGCCACGCCACGGTCTGTTGTACCGTTAAAATATATAGCGTTACTTCCCGGTTGTGATCCCCCACTAGCTATACCACCGATAATTGTGGAGTCTGGAAAAGCGTAGTCCATTCCTTTGATAAGACTCTGTATTTCAACTGTGAAAGGATCTGCAAGAATAATGAATTTGGGTTCTGAGTCTCTTTTCACCTTAACCAGAGATTCCCATTTTTCAGGTGGTTGATCACCATCTGGCAATTCGCTACCAGTAATGTGAAATGGGGTAATTGAAACATCAGGCATTATTGCAGCCGTCAGGGCTATCCCTGGCCTATTCTCAACCTCAATTCCTTCACCTATCACACCGTTACCAGAACAGCCTATCAGCGTAGTCTCGGGGAAATATTCTGAAACTAATTCCGGTAAATCTTGGTAGAAGGCTTGAAAATCTGGAGACACAAATGCTATTAGCAGGTGCGGTTGACTCTCTAAATCGGCTTCAATTGCCGACAGACATTCACGGACGCCAGTTTCAAAATCTGAGGACTCTGATATTTTTGAGGACCAATCCATGTTTGTGTTTAGTAACCTCTGATTCCACTTCCACCTTCTAGCATTTCTCTAACGGAGTCTCTGACAGCTATTGTTGCATCCACTGAAACCATTATGTCTTCATTTCGATATTTGCCTGCTGCGTGTATTTTTTCAGTACCTTCGTCGGTAACTTTGATGCAGTCAGGGTGATCAGGTTCCCCTGGAAATCCCATTGACTGAGCAAGGTCATTGGGCCCTCCAGCAAACACATTTATTCCATCTACCTTTAATATTTCGTCGAGATTGTTATAGGCTTTTATGTCTTCTATTTGAGGCATCAATAATAAGTCATCATTGGTGTCCTGCATCATTTTTTTTAAGTCATCAAGAAGACCGAATCTTTGGACTCTTTTGCTTGTGTAGCTCCTATGACCCTGCGGTGCGAAGTAGCAACAATCTACCATCGCTTCTGCCTCTTCCCTTGTATTTACAAACGGAATAGTGATGGCTTTAATGCCCCTGTCAATATAATTCAAAATATTGCTGGGTATCTGGTCTGGTACTCGCATGGTGGGGGTGACTCCCCATCCATCGCACATTCTGCAGAATCTATCTATTGTTTCCGGGGTGACTGGAGCATGTTGGCCATCGTAATTTACAAAATCCAGACCCATAGCTCCTGCCAATTCAACCATCTCGTCGGCATAAAAACTCAATGATATGCCATATGATTTTTTGCCTTCTTTCATGTTTGAAATAATTTTGTTAGCCATTTTCATCAACTCCTTATTTTTAGGGTTTACCTGCAACGGTGCCAATTACGCTTTTTTATTGCCATGACGGTATGGTCTAGTTTGATTGTAAGACAATTTGGTGGTTAATGATTCTTCTAAATCCAATTCAAACTCACCGCATAAGTCAGCTATTCTAATAATGACATCTGCCAATTCCACCGTAAATCCTTCCGGTTTTCCCTTTTCATCGAACCAATTTTCACTTATGGAATCTTTGCCCTTGACTCGATAGACTTCCAGGGCCTCACTGACTTCACTGTGTATAAGAGCAAGAAGTTCACCTACATTTCGGTCAGGATCATCCCACCATCCTTTGGATTTGGCAGTTTGATGTGACTCTTGTATGAGACTTTCAATTGTCATAGACATTATTAATGACTCCAGTAGAACTAGTTTATGAAGGGAGCCAGTGATTGAATGGTTGCTTCATATGCCTCTTTTGTGTCTTCATTTAGGACCAATCTTATTTCATCCACACCTGCATCAAAAAAGTTTTGCATTTGGGCCGCACATTCTCCTGGAGTGCCAATTATAGTAGTGGCATCAACCATTTCATCAGTAACAAGGCTGGCCGCTTTTCCTCTTTCCTTATCTAGGTATGCTTTTCTAACCATATCAGCCTCTTCCCCAAAACCGATACGATGCATGTATTGATGATAAAACACTCCCATACCACCAATATAAAAAGATATGTGAGGACGCTCCCTGTCTCTTGCAAGACCAGGGTTATCCGTAACGTATATGGAAACTTGAGGTGAAATGGTGATGTCATCAAGGCTTCTACCCACAGATTCTGCACCTTCTTTGATCTGAGATACGGCAGCATCCATTCTGGAAGGAGCGAGGAATATAGGCAGCCATCCGTCGGCTATTTCCCCTGTCATTTTGAGACTAGGAGGACTTAAGGATGCTATGTATATCGGTAAATCAGGCCGATGAGGAGTAAAGCGCAATCTAAACCTGTTTATTTCAAAAAATTCTCCTGAATGATCCAATCTTTCACCATTCATAGCTTTTCTCAGTATGTCAACATATTCTCTTATCCTGGTGATGGGTTTTGAAAATTTCTCACCGTGTAAATCTTCAATGACTAATTTACCACTCGCGCCTAGTCCCAAAAAAAATCTCCCCTTCGACATAACATCCATGTTTAGCGCTGTCATAGCTAGATTTGCAGGAGATCTCGCAAACACTGGAACTATGCTTGTACCAATTTTGATTCGTTTGGTGACAGCTGCTATTTGGGCCAATGAAGTAAAAGCATCTTCCCCCCAAGATTCTCCCATGGTGACACAGCTATATCCCAAGTCGTCAGCCATAATCGCCAATTCCTTGGTTTCGTCCCAAGATCCACCTGGAGCTCTCAGACCCATTATTCCTACATCACCCATGTCTTACTCCTTTTTGCCCTTTTGAATTTATTTTATATGCTAATTTGACTCAATGAATTCGTTTCCAACAATTTCCATAGTATTGATAGCTTCTTCGTGATTCAAATCTCCCCATTGGAAAGAAAGTAGTAAGAAATTGCAGCCGCTGCGATTTTTGTATTTTCTTAAATATCTAATAACCGATTCTGTAGATCCTGCGACAACCTGTTCTTTTTCGATTGCTGTTTCGAAATCAATTGTCCATGGAAGTATCCTTTTCCCAATTTCATTTTCAACCATTATTTTAGGCCTGCGACTTTCTCCACCAGGGAGAGGTTTACGAAAATTGGACCTATAGATTTCATAAGATTTTCTGGCTCTGATTAACGCAGATTGATCAGTCCTTCCAATGAATAGACGTTTGGAAACTCCTAAGAGAGGGTTTTGGGAGAAGTGGAACCATGATTTTTCATTCTCATATTTAGCACGTGTCTCTGAGTAAAGTTTATTTATCTTTGGCAGATCAGCAATTGTACCTTCGGTTATCAAATTGCCGCCGATTTGACCAGCTTTCATCGGATTCCCGGCAACCCATATGGGTGGATGTGGCTTTTGAAATGGACTTAGTTCCATCCATAGATCTTTGAACTGGTAATGGTCACCTGAGAAGTTTATAAATTCCTTGGTAAGGCCCTGCATTATGATCTCTACAGACTCATTATATATATCATCAGAATCTATAGGATTTTGTCCCCACATTGCGAGTTCATCACCCACGGGTGCTCCTCTGCCAAATCCAACATCCAACCTTCCTGAGGTCAAGTTATCAAGAGTACAGATTTCTTCAATAATGCGGATGGGGTGATGAAGAGGTAGAACATACACCAAAGGACACAATCTGATAGTTGACGTTACTGTTGCTAGTGCCCCCAAATAGGCCCCTTGAACTGGAGCTGCAGTCAGGGGAGAATGATGGTGCTCAGCCACATGGTAAGAATAAAACCCTAGGGTTTCAGCCTTTTTCACCATGGATACCCTCTGACTATATTGTTGGTGAAGTGGAAGGGATTTAAGCCGTTCCACGTGATCAAATATTCCTACTTTCAAGAACTTATTCTTGATTGGTTTATGAAGCCGGTTCAGCTAAAAATATTGGAATGACACGTGTAGTTTTCTGTTGGTATTCATGATAAGGAGGGTATGCGTCTACTGCAATTTCCCAGAGTCTTTTTCTTTCATCTGAGTCAGTGATTTCCTTTACATTCATGTCGTATATATCTGATCCGTCCTGAATTTTAACGGATGGGTTGGCTTTGAGATTGAAATACCATACGGGATGTTTAGGCGCGCCGCCTGTTGAGGCGACTAATATGTAGTTTGAGCCATCGACCGCTTTCATAAGAGGCGTTTTCCTCAACGCACCGGTTTTATTTCCAGTATTTGTGACGATTATGACAGGAAGACCTGTCTCCCTCAGAGTGGTCCCTTCTTTTCCGCCGCTGGATTCATATAGTTCAACTTGTTCTCTAACCCAGTCCCTAGGACTTGGAATGTATTCGGACATTGGAAGACCCTCTTTTTTCTACCTATTAGTTTCGTTGCTGCTTTTAAGCAATCGCAGACACTACATTTTCTTTATGATACTTTTTTACCTTTTCCCGAAGCAATGGTATTAGTTCCTTGCCCCAGTATATAGCGTCTTCAATGGGATTGAATCCTCTAATTAAGATAGTAGTGCCACCAATTTTGTAGTAATTTAGCAGGGATTCAGCCACTTGGTCAGCAGTTCCGACTAGAGCAGTACTGTTTCCTGTCCCGCCGGTAGCAGCAGCAATTGGCATATAAAGTCGCTCGTCCTGTATGTCTCCCTGTTTGGCAAAGTACACTAGCCTCTTTGATCCGATGGACATGGTTCTATCATTGAATGGGGCATTTTTGTCTTGAACTGCATCCAAGGTGTCATACGCTCTTTCCCAAGCCTCTTTTTCAGTATCTGCAACTATAGGTCTGGTAGAAACGGAGAACCTCACCTCACTAACGTCTCTTCCCGCATCTCTTACTCGCCTCTTAAAATCATTGATTTTTTTACTAACATCATTGAGGGGTTCTCCAAAAGTGGCATAAACGTCACATTCTTTAGCTCCAATGTTTAGAGCTATCTCAGAAGATCCTCCAAAATACACTGGTATTCTAGGTTTTTGATAGCAATCCACATCACTAAACGCCTGATTAAATTTGTAAAACTCGCCAGAGAAATCAAAGGGGGAATCCTCACTCCAAATCCTCTTAACTATGTGCATGAATTCACCAGATCTTCTGTATCTGTCCTCTTTAGTCAAAAAATCCCCGTCTTTCTGTTGCTCAACTTCTGAACCTCCACTGATTATATGAAGTGCAATCCTGCCCTCTGTGAGCTGGTCGAAAGTCGCAGCTTTTCTTGCGAGTAAAGTGGGACTAACAAAACCTGGTCTATGAGCGATTAAGAACCCCAATTTTTTTGTGTGTGCCGCTGCATGCATAGCTACAATAAATCCGTCAGCGGCGCTTGATCTGTAGCCTACTAAAACTTTGTCAAAACCACTATTTTCATGAGCTTTTGCAAACTCAATGATATGGTCCCCGCTAACACCGCTGCCAATGACGGAGACTTGATTTTTACTTGATGTCCCTTTTTCAGCGCCTATCATCCCGATTATTTCTACGCTCATATTTGCTCCTTATTATTAATCTTCCCAATAATTGCCTTGGGATATTTGGTTGACGATGTTTTCGGAAAATTCCCATAATTGTTTTGCCATTGCTTGATCTGCTCCGTGTCTCGATGGTGCCTCAATATTGCAGTTAGAGAAATATTTACCACTTATGTGCTTGAGGTCTGGATGAGTACTCGCATATATTTGAGTGGCGGCACCTTGATGAATATTTTTGAAGAGCAATTTATCCGCTACAACTGCCCCAAATTTTATGAGAGGGTTATAGTTCCGAAGTAGATTAGTTCTGATCACTCCAGGGTGGACAGCATTGGCTGTTTGATCGCTACCTTCTAATCGGTTGGCCAACTCATTAGAGAATAAAAGATTCGCCAATTTCGAGTGCCCGTAAGCTTTATGAGGGTTGTATTGTTTAGAGCCAGAAAAGTTACCGAATTGGATTCCGTCATGATATGAAAAAACTTTGTGTGCGGAGCTAGATACCACAGTTACCCTGGCTTCATTAGTGAGTAATGGCATCAGTAGATTCACCAGCATAAAGTGGCCAATATGATTGGTTAAAAATTGAAGTTCGACACCATATTTTTGTTGCAACTGTGGGAGTGCCATTATCCCTGCGTTGCAGATGATTGAGTCTATTCGAATCCCTAAATTAAATAGATGATTTGCGCATTTGGTGATGGAATGTGGTTCAGATAAATCACATTCAATGGGGAGGAATTCGGGGTTTGCACTTGGTTTTATGGCATTGGCTTTTTCAATGGTTCTCGCCAAGCCTATTACTTTGGCCCCCCTTAAAGATAAAACTCTCACCGTCTCTAACCCAAGCCCTGAATTTGCTCCTGTAACTACGATCGTCTTGCCTGTAAGATCGATGGATTTGGTTACTTCTTCTGCTGTTGTGTGGAATCCCAAACCGTTTGGTCCATTCTTGCCAAAACGATCCATGAACGGAATTCGTGAACTTGATAATGATTCTATCAATAGGAGCTACCTTCAAAGTAGGTGCGATGAATTCTAGTATTCATACACTGCACACCGCTCGCAAATCGTCTCCGGTATAAGGCCCACTGCGATTAAAATCTTGAATACTTTGCAAGCAAAGCAGTATCCGAATACCGATTCTAGGAAGGCAAATATACTCAGGACTGCAAGTAGAAGTATGCAAATATAATGGAGATTAGCTAACCAAAAGATAAAAATAAATGTCGAAAATATTAGGCCAATACTTTGGGCAAAACGTTTGGGTGGGCCTGGCACTAATTTTTCATCAAAATTTAATTTGGGAACTAGAAATTTTGTGACTAAAAGTGCAAGGGGGCTGACTTTTGGACCAGATGAAACCCTAGCCAAAAAACCATAGGCCATTATCAACAAGACTACCCAAGCAAAGTTAACTTCCAGACTGATTAAGCATATAGATAGGAGAGACATTAAAAGCACCCCAGATGCTACTAACCGTGCAGCTGGTTCATTTATCAGTTCGGGAAATGAAAAGAATTCTTTCATAAGTCAGCCGTCCATTTTTATAAATTGGGTTGAGGAGTGGTTCTAAGGTATTCTTTTATTATCGTGTGACCTTTTGGGAATTTGCCTGGGATTTCTTCTGTAGCTACTGCAGGTACTACGATACAATCCTGTCCATCTTCCCAGTCAGCTGGAGTAGCGACTTGGTAATTCGCAGTAAGTTGAAGGGAGTCCAAAACCCGTAGGATTTCGCTAAAATTTCTTCCTGTTGATGCTGGGTAAGAGATGATTAATTTCACCAATTTATCCGGTCCAATAATGAATACTGACCTAACTGTTAAGGTGTCACTTGCATTCGGGTGTATCATTCCGTACGAGTCAGCTATTTCCTTATTGGGATCTTCAACAAGCGGGAAATCTACATTGGCATTTTGAGTCTCATTAACATCCTTTATCCACTCATTGTGTGATTCAAGGGGAGTGAGATCAGCCTTGGTACCAACACTGACTACAAGTACCTTTGCATTTCTTTTGGAGAATTCAGATTTTAAATTTGCAACCCTTCCTATCTCAGTAGTGCATACTGGGGTAAAATCGGCTGGGTGAGACATAAACACGCCCCATTGATCTCCAAGCCAGTCATGGAAATTGATCTCTCCTTGAGTGGTATTTGCTGTGAAATTAGGGGCTTCGTCTCCAATTCGTAGGCTCATTTTTTCTCCTAATAAAAAAACCCCGCTTTTGCGGGGTCTTCTACTTGATCAGATGGTCTTTTTTTAGCGAACGATCAGTACCCCGAACCTCGTGGGCGGGTACAACAAGAACAGTTATTTGAGTTTATCGATAGTTGCATCTTGCCAACCATCCTAAAACACTTTATGCCAAGTTTTCAAGTAGTGAGGGTGGAAATTTCATAGCATAATTTATCTTTTCTTATCATTGGTAATTGATTTAACATGGTTGAAGTTAAAGGGAATGTTTCCGTCGGCGATTGTTTCAAGAGGTTTTACTAATGACTGTTTCAGCCTTAATAGTACTGGCTTTGCGGGTAATTCTTCCATTATCAATATTTAGAAATAGGATAACTGGCGCCATTCTGTCTATGGCATTGGACCTACTTGATGTAGTGATAGTAGATGCTTTGCAAGTAGCTTTAGGTGAGGCTCCGGTTGGCTTTGGGGAAAATTACCAAATGTTCGACAAGTGGCTAGATATGTATTACTTGTCAATAGAAGCGGTAGTTTGCTTGGGTTGGCCAAACCGGTTAGCGAAGTTCGCCGCTATTGTTCTTTTTGTATTCCGCTTGGCAGGTATCTCCGCTTTTGAAATAACAGGAGAAGAGTATAGGAAGCTTATTTTCTTTTTCCCTAACCTTTTTGAGAATTTTTTCCTGTATTACATAATCTGTGATAGATTCGCGCCTCGACTTATCCCAACAAGAATAAAATCACTCTTGTTCGTTTTATTGCTTCTATATGTGCCGAAATTTGCTCAAGAATATGTTTTGCATTTTGCAGAAATTAAGCCGTGGCAATGGGTTAGGGCCAAGGTCCTTTAGTTAGTGTTCGTCGAGGTTAAGAATTTGATTTCTCTCCCTCTAAACCCTCGGTTTCCATTACTTTGGCTGCACTTTCATGTTGAGCAACATTATTTAACCTAGCGTCTGTAGCTCTTGCCCAGGTTTCTCTATTATTCACTACAAATTCTATAGAATCTCGGTAATCTACCAGCATTGAGTTTATTTCTGGTACTACATATCTTGCTACCAAATCCCAACTTTTCTTGGTATTTTCTCTGTTGGCCCAGTCGTGAGCAAATCCAATAACGGCACCAAAACCACCTGTAACATCAATCATTTCCTGTATTTTCTTTATCAAATCGTCAGGAGTACCGATAACAGCATTGCCTACACCCGAAAAAGCCGTGGCATCCACAGCTTCATCAGCTGTTTTAAAAATTTGACCGTCGTCAGGTCGTAACGCTCTAGTGGTGTATTCGTTGTTATGTATTAACAGCCCATCCTTAGCTTCTTCTCGTGCTTGATCTCGAGTTTCGGCGATGTGCCAACTCATTAGTACACGCCAATTTTCTCTGCTTATTCGGGTTCTATGCTTGTAGGCCGATTCTTCTGCAAATTCCCATTGCCTTGCAAGCGATTTAAGGCCCTGTGAAGCCATTCCTCCAATTGATATCACGCCAGTTTCATATTTTCCTGACAATGTCATACCAGAAGGAGTAAAAGTTGAAGCGACAACGAATTCCATGTCTTTTTGCAGTGGTCTGAGTTGTAATTTAGCATCCCTCAGCTTAAACCATTCGGATTCGTATGAAAATCTTTCGCCCGAAAAAAGTCTTTTAATTATTCCAATTGATTCGTCTTGCCTTGAACGCAAATGCATTGGATCTAATCCCAATGTGTGTGCATCAGATGGAAGTGCTCCTGGGCCAGAGCCAAATATAACTCTTCCTCTTGATTGATAATCCAGTTGCACCAGTCTTTGGGCAACCATGAAAGGGTGATGATAGGGAAGTGAAATGACCCCGGTTCCCAGTTTGATTCTTTGAGTACGTTCTGCTGCTGCAGCTAAAAATAATTCTGGTGAGGCTATGACTTCCCAACCAGTCGAGTGGTGCTCACCACACCAAAATTCGTCAAACCCTAGATTGTCGAGGTGTTGAACAAAACTCAGATCACTTTGGAGTTGGAGCATTGGGTTTTCCCCTATTGGGTGATGTGGGGCCAAGAAGGCACCAAAGCGCATGTTGGTCAAGTTATACTCCCGTTTTCCGACAATCAAGATTCTGCTGCCGTTGCTTTCCTTTTTAGGTCTTTTAGCCCTGCCTGTATGTATCCTTGGAAGCTACATAAAAACATTCTGCCACCTGCCAAGACCCAGCGTTCTATATTGTTGTCTCCTGCGGTAGATCCTGTAGCGAATCCTGCTGAGGCAATTTTTTTCATCGAGTTTTCGATGGTTTTTTCGACGTCAGGATGACTTGGCTTACCAAGATACTCTGGTCCCATGCTTTGAGAAAGATCACCTGGGACCACCATGAAACAGTCTACTCCATCTACCGTTAATATTTCATCGAGGTTTTCAACTGCCACAACATCTTCTATCAAAGCCAAAAGCATTACTTCCTCATTAGCTTTGGTTATATAATTGGGAACCCCCAATCCTTGCCGGGAAGAAAACATTCCCCTATTACCTTCAGGGGTATATTTCCCGCCTTGTACTAACCTCTCAGCTTCTTCCTTCGTATTTACATGTGGCACTAAAACAGCTTGAGCTCCCCTGTCCAATGCTCTTCCTACCAACCAAGGATCGTTGTTGTTTACTCTTACCAGTGAGGTCATACCCCATAGATCACATGCCCTAGAAATATCGCTTATTTGAGACCAAGTTGCTTCCCCGTGCTCCATTTCTATCCAAATTACATCCACTGATCCTGTTGATCCTAGAAAATCAATCATATCTGTATCGGTGCATGACACAGCAATGACGGTTTCTCCATTCTTTAATTTTTGCTTCGCTCTATTTTTTCTTAATTCGGGCATGGTATTTATGATCTCCTTACCTTGTTGGTTACACGGTGCTAGATAGCTTCAATGTCACGTAGGTTTTTAATTTGGGACTCGCTGTATCCGAGAGATATCAGAACCTCATCGTTGTGCTCTCCTAATTCTGGTGCGAACCCTGGGTTGCTTGGGGTTTCAGAAAAATTCCATGGAGAGCCATGGATCTTGATTTTATCCCCTATTTTTGGATGGAAAATTTCCTTGACGTATCCGTTTGCAACAACATTTGGATCATTCGAAGCTTCCAACATAGTATTAACCGGGGCAGCGACCATGTCTGCTTCACGTAAAATGGATACCCAGTGCTCTCGAGTATCAGTTGAAAAAAGGTTTGCCAAAGTGGATAAGATCTCATTCTTCTTGTCCTCGGAGTCAAAGGCCAAACCTAAGTCAAGGAGCCCTTTGTCTTCCATGGATTTGTGGAATCCAAGTATTTCAAGAGCAGGTATCCAGTGGCGAGCATCTAGCTGTATAGCCAGAGGTTTGCCGTTACTGTCATTGAAGCATGCGGCAATTCCTGCCCGATTTCGGCTACCGTTAATTCTTGCACCCGTTATAGGTGCTTGGTTTTTCCACATAGTTGTTGCCATAGTCCAGCCCATGAGTCGAAATGCACTACCAACCAAAGAGGTGTCCACTTTTTGGCCTTGCCCAGTTTCTTTGGCATGAATTAATGCTGCTAGAACACCACCAAAGGTAAGTATCGCTGTAGTTTCATCTGCAACTGAGGCCACACCAGTCCGCATAGGTTGTCCAGGTATAGAAAAAGCTTCAGTAACCCCAGATAAGGCCTGTCCAACGGCGTCGGTACCGGGCAAGTTTGCATCGGGCCCTTCCAAGCCGTAAGCTGACACAGATGCGTAAACTAGTCGTGGGTTAATTTTTCTTAATTGCTCGTATCCGAAACCATTTCTTTCAGCTGCACCAGGCCGAAAATTTTGTCCAAAAACATCTGCACTTTCAATTAACTCATACAGAATCTTTTTGCCCTCCTCTGATTTTAGATTCAAAGTTATGCTTTTTACACCTCTGTTATTGGTTTCAAAAAAAGAGCTAACTCCGTTTTTAATTTCACCTGAACGCCTTGACCCATCTCCAGTTCCAGGAACTTCTATTTTGATAACTTCAGCTCCTAGATCGGCCATTAGCATATAAGGAACTGTTCCGGCCTGAGCGGTTGAACAAGTTACTACTCGTATTCCTGATAATGCTCCTACTTTATTACTCATTAGGGTTACCTCCAGCGTTCCACGTTGTTCTTATCTAATTTGTTATTGTTTCAGTTTCAGTTTTGTGTGTATTAATCCATTCCCAGTTCAAATCCACTCCAATACCGTGCCCTTGAGGAGCATAAACGTTTCCCTCTTTATCTATAGCATCTAGGTCATCACTATAATTCAAATATACAGGTGCCTTAGTGGAAACCACATTTGGGTGTACTAAACCGAGTTCGTAAAAATTCGTATTTCTTATGGACGACATTACATGTCTATGTACTGGCCCAGGTCCGTGAAGTTCCATGTCCAGGCCGAAACCTTCTGAGGCATGGGCAATTTTCATGGCTCCGGTAACTCCTCCATCTTCATGAGCTCCACATCTAACATAATCTGTACCATCTGCGATTATGAAATCAACATGTTGTTCAAGAAGCCGAATATGCTCTGTTTGAAGCAAAGGCGTTTTTACTAACTGTCTGAGTTTCCTATGCGCAAACTGTGAGACACCGTTGTCTTGGAATGGATCCTCCCACCAAAAAAATCCAGCCTCATCGCAAGCTTTTCCGAGTTTTAGAGCGTCGCCAAAATTCTTTATTTCACAAGCTGGATCAATCAATAGGTCTAATTTGCTGCCTAGTTTATTTCCTAAATTTAGGACGTTTTCTATTTCCCGTTCGATGTTTGTGCGAGCTTCTCCCCATCCATGTACCTTGAAGGCCTTGTACCCCATATGTAAGCATTCTTGAGCAAAGTTTTCGAAGTCTTCTGGGGTAGTTAGCCCGCCATTTTCATCTCCGTGTAGAGTAGACGCATAGGCTTTTAGTGGTTTTAATTCCCCCCCCAATAGACGGAACAATGGTTCTTCATAAAATTTTCCTGCGATGTCCCAAAGGCAAATATCAATTACTCCCATACCTAACATTGCTAAGTGGCGAGAGCCTCTTTTCAAGTCATTATAAATTGATTCCCTAGCTAGGGAATCTTTACCAATCAAGTATGGAGCTAAGATCTTTATTTCAGCTAGCGCTATGCTGTTAACGTCAGGATATTCGCCAATCAAGCCGAGATCAGTATGAATTCTTAGCAAAGAACTAGATTGTTTGGCATGTCCGCCTGGTTCGTAAACCATATTGAAAGTGTTGTAGTCTCTACCCAAATCAGTTAATGAATGTGAGTAGTGAATGGCTTCTATTTTGGTTATTATTGGCGAATCTTTCATTACTTGACCATCCTATAATTAGTGGTTACGCGGTAGTGGTTTATATTTCAGGTTTTTTCCATCCACCCGACATTTGCTCTAGTACAAGAGCTATTGCTAGCGAGATATCCTCTCTCCAAGGTTTGGAGATTATTTGTACACCAATCGGTAAATTATCTTCCGTGTTCCCGTATCTGACTACTGTGCCTGGCCATCCCGTAAGGTTGTATGCGCTTGTGTACGCAAAAGCATCTTTATTTTTGCCGTTGAAAGTTTCCCCATGGTTGCACGCAGCAAAAGGAGCAGTAGGAGTGATTATTGCGTCATATTTTTTTATAAATGTCAGCATTTCACTACGGTATTGATCCAACCTTTCAAGGTTAGCTGTGTAGTCTGACGTTGGTACAGGCTCCGCACTATCTATTCGTTTTTTTAGGAAAGGAGAGATTTCCTTAGTACCGGCATTTTCCATCAACCTTTTCACCCATGCCCTGCCGTCACCGCCGTTTAACCCATTAGTTATATCAGGGACCATTTGCAATGCAAGTGGTCGGTCTTCTTCAACTTGGCAACCGCTGGCTGCAAGATCTTTTGCCGCCTGTTCAACGGTATCCTGGATGGCTTGAGAGGGTTTGTGGATCCCGTTATCGGTATAGAAAGCTATTTTTAAATTAGATACATTGACTGAACGCGGGTCTTCTAAAGGGATTTGAATGATCGCTGGATCAATCCAATCAGGCCCACAAAGAATCGGCAGGGTCAGTATCAGGTCTTCTACGTGACGAGCCATTGGCCCATTTTGAGTTAGAGAGTCAACAGATCCCATAGTGTGGTTTACTATATGCCCGGTTCTCGGAATTCTTCCGCTGTTAGGTTTGATACCTGTTATTCCACAAAAGTGTGCAGGCATCCTTATACTTCCCCCAGTGTCGCTGCCTATGTCCAGCGGTGAACCTCCTGAAGCGATAATGGCAGCAGCTCCGCCGCTTGAGCCTCCAGGAATTCTATCTCTGTTATAAGGGTTGTTGGTTCGACCATAGACCAGGTTGTCTGTTTCTCCAGCTAAAGTAAATTCCGGTGTGTTTGTTTTACCCAGCAGTATGGCTCCGGCAGCTCGTAATCTAGCCGTGACCGTCGAATCTTTGTCTGGTATGTGATGTGCTCGGCCTTTCGTTCCTCCTGTAGATATAACACCTTCTGTATCCAATGAATCTTTCAGAGTCATCGGTACTCCGTGCAACGGGCCGATGAATTCTTTTTTGGAAATTTTATCGTCTGCTATATTTGCTTCAGTAAGTGCTCTGTTAGCACACATTTGTACAACGGCATTAAGCATTGGGTTTACTGAATCGATCCGTTCTAAATGCATCTTGGTGATTTCAAGACATGAAACATTTTTCTGTCTAATTTCTGATGCTATTTGGCTTGCTGACATATAGATTAAGTCGTTCAAGGTACTTCTCCTTACTTCACTATTCCGAATAATATCACTAGCACCTTATGAATCTTTGAAAGAAGTTTGCAAACAAGTTATTCCAGCAGTGTTATATTTGACCCATTTTCAAACTGGCTATTTGTGAAGTTAATGAACCAAAATACATTAAAGGTGTGGTCTAGCAATAGACTTTGGGCTGTGTCTGTAGGCGAAACTCTTGCGTGGGCAGGGCTTTTCTATATATTCCCTGCATCATTGCTACGGTGGAAATTACATTTTGCATGGAGCATATCAGAGTTATCTGTGGCACTTATGATCGCTCTTATAGTTTCAGCTGTTTCCGGAATAGGCTCAGGGAAAGTGATTGATAAAGGATTTGGTAGAGAACTGATGATGATTGGAGTGGTGCTGGGAGGGGTTTGTTTGGCCATTGTACCTTTCATTCAGTCGTTAGGGTCGTTTTATATATTGTGGGCTGTAATAGGTGTTGCCATGGGGGCGTGCCTTTATGATCCTTGTTTTGCGATCCTGACTAGGCAATATTCTTCTGAAGCTAAAGAACCCATTGTGATGGTCAGCCTTTTGGCAGGGTTTTCGATAACATTTTGTTTCATATTGTCTACCTACATTTCCAGTGTTTTCAGTTGGCAGTTCAGTTTCTATATATTTGGGTTTTTGCTGTGTTTTTTAGCAGCGCCACTTTTTTGGTTCGGGATTTCTGCTGACAGAGGAGAAAAATCCTTAAAGGAAGAGACACCCTGTAAACCAAACGGATTTTCTACATTCGTGGGTGATCTGATTTCAAAGCCGTTCTTTTGGGGATTAAGCATTATGTTCGCGGCCTTTGCATTAAATCACATAATGCTGATAAGCCAGATACTGCCATTATTTGAGAGCAAGGGGGCCACTCCGACTTCATCTGTTTTGATTGCTTCAGCTATGGGGCCAATGCAAGTCGGTGGCCGTGTGGGATTACTGTTAATTGAAAAACGGCTAAAAAGGCAGTTTGATATTGTCTGGGTTGCTATATTTAGCTGCTTGATTTTGGTTTGTGCCAGTGGAATGCTTTATGTTTCTGAAACCAGCCTTCTGGTTCTAGGTGTTTTTGTCGTGTTCCAGGGAGTTGCGTTTGGAATCATAAACCTTGTCAAACCAGTAATAGTTGCCACCCTTTTAGGGGAATCTGACTTCGGATTTATAGCTGCGATCGTAGGTGTTGGCTATATTCTAGGGTTTGCTGTTGCTCCAGGGGTATCTGGATTAGTATCAGATTTTTGGGGTCTTGATGTTCTTATTTCAACGACTTTTTTGATTGCTTTATTGGGATTTGTTGTATTTTCCTATGTAGTACTAAAAAGTCGTAAAGTGATTAATCTGAAAGGCTGGCGATAAATTCTGCAAGATGACCGCCTATGTCGTTGGGAGATATTTCCTGAATAAAATGCCCTCCCTTAACGGTTACTTCTTTTTGATTGTTCCAGGTCCGTGTTTTTTCTCTCTGCTTGCCTACTAATATAGATCCAGGTTCAGCATTTATAAAGAGTTTTGGGATGTCACATACACTAAAAAAATCTGAATATGATTGTACTAACTGAACGATTTCCTTAGGTTCTCCAGCGATGGGTATTTCTCGGGGCCAAGTCAAAGTAGGTCTTCTATCTTCTCCTGCCGACTTAAAGGGCTCCATATAGACTTTCAGGTCTTCCTCTGAAAGTCTTCCATCTCCAGCTAGTATTCTTTCGACAAATATATTTTTGTCTAGGATCAACTCTTCTCCGGCATCGGATCTAAATGCTTGAAATATATTCCTTGCCACTTCGGGCCAGTCATCCCAACTTTCTATTGGGCTTGTTATCGCTTCCATATAGGAAACACTTTTAACTTTTTCAGGGTTTAGAAAAGTCCAGTAAAACCCAAGCGCTGAACCCCAGTCATGAATAACAAAATGTACTTTTTTAAGGTCTAAATTATCAAAAAGCCCATATAGGTATTCGCTGTGTTCTTCAAATTTGTAACTATTGGGCCCGGGGTTGTCCAATTTGTCTGATTCACCCATACCAATGAGGTCTGGAGCTATGATTCTTCCAAGATGAGCAACGTGGGGAATTATATTTCTCCAAAGGTATGAAGATGTTGGGTTTCCGTGTATGAAAACTATTGGGTCACCTTCTCCCTGGTCTATGTAGGCCAAGGATTTTCCGTTTATGCACATACGCTTTTTAGGATATTGATTTGCAAATGAATTGTCGTTAGACATCACGTTTCCATGGATTTAATTTTTCATTCTCGTTAGTTGGATTCATTTTACCTGCTGGATCTTATCAAAATGCCCTGAAACATTCTTTTTTCCTACTTAGGTATAATCGCGCTTACATTTATTTTTAGGAGAACACTTTGGATACTAGTAAACTGGAAGTTGGGCAATCGGGTCGGATAAATGTAGAAGTTACTACTGAAATGACGACTAATAGGACTGGTAATGCTGGGGATGATGTATTGTCTACTCCGGCTATGCTGGGACTCATGGAAGGTGCCTGTATAAAGCAGTCTGATCATCTTTTGGATAAAAATGCCTCAACGGTAGGGTATGCGGTTGATGGGCTCAGACATATTGCGAGGACTGACATTGGGGAAACTGTGGAAATAAGCACATATCTGACTGAAGTGGATCGAGCAAAAGGTCGCCTCACTTATGAAATAGAAGTGACCCATAATGGTAGTACCGTGGGTAAGGCAGTACACAAAAGAGCGATAATTTCTAAAGGATGAAATTATCTGATACCAATGTGGGCGGCAATACATAGTTTTGAGCTTTAGGAAAGGAGAACCAGTTATGCAGGGAATGTTTTTTACTGGAAATTCTGTTGTGGAGGCCATAAATATTGACAAAGTGGGCCCAGCCTCTGGTGAGGTATTACTAGAAATGAAAGCTTCCGGTGTGTGCGGTAGTGATTTAAAGAATTTTAGAGCCCCAAAATCGGATAAACCGAAACAGTCCGATCTGAAAGTTCCTGGTCATGAGCCCGTTGGCGTTGTAGCGGAAGTTGGTCCAAATGTAGGTGGTCTTTCCGTTGGAGATAGGGTGATGATGCATCACTACACTGGATGCCTACAATGCTCTATGTGTCTTACGGGATACACTCAAATGTGTTTGGTTTCCCACGAGGTTTATGGATCAACAGAGCATGGTGGGCATCAGGAATACATGCTCGTTCCAGCTTATACATGTATCCCTATGCCAGAAGGTCTGGATTTCGTTTCTGCAGCTGCTTGTTCCTGTGGCACGGGAACGGCTTTTCATGCAGTAAAAAGATTGAACCCTACTGGGTTGGATACAGTGGCTATATTTGGTCAAGGACCTGTTGGCCTTTCGGCAACTATGTTTGCTGCACAGCTGGGTGCAAGGGTTATAGCGGTTGATATATCCCCGTACAGACTGAATCTGGCTAGGGAGTTAGGGGCTAGTGAAGTGATAGATTCATCTTCACACGATGCAGAACAGAGCATTAGGGAACTCACTTCAGGAGAAGGTGCGGAATGCACCTTGGACGCCACAGGTATACCAGAAGTAAGAATTCAAGCTGTTGATAGTGCTAAGTACTGGGGAAAAGTATGTTTTGTAGGAGAGGGTAATACCACGACTTTTGATGTTAGTGCTCAAATAATTCATAAACAATTAACAATATTAGGATCCTGGACGTTTAGTCAGGCTGGTCTGGGTGAAGTTGCAAACTTTGTCATCCAAAGACAATCGCCTATGGATAAATTAATCACACATACATTCCAACTTAAAGAAGCCCAAAAAGCGTACGACACTTTTATTTCAGGTGAAACAGGGAAAGTTATTCTGACAATGAATTAATCTGGTGAAAATCCGAATCTTAAAGTTTTTGACTTAAAACAGAGCGATTGGATTTACGGGTGACCCTGTGCCTCCTTTCACCACTAGTGGTGCTATGGTCAAATGAAAGGTATATCTGCCTAACTCTTCACAGGTGTTTGATAATCGATCAAAATCTGCATTGTCCAAAATTGGCATTCCCATGTGAGGGATGATTACTTCGTGGACGGCTATCCGTGCCGGATAGTCGTGATCTCTATACCCCGATTCTTGTAGATCCCAGCCTAATAATGAAGCATCTGTATTATAAAGAAATTCAATTATTGAAGGTGCATTTCCAGGAGTGTTGGGTGGGAATGTCATTTTTAAATCTGGATGTGCTTTCCAAAATGATTTATAACCAGACCGTATGAAAACTGCATCACCTGTTTGGGGAGTTATTCCTTGGCTTTTTGCCCAATCTTCTAATTCCCAACCTTCCACTGGTTTGTCTAATTCAACAAAATCAGTACCTCTAAATTTTGGGATGTCATACAGAACCCCTCTTGTCACGATACCGTCTCTCCAGTTTTCTATTGAATGACTTCTAGCTCCTGATTCAGTTACAAGAGCCGGATCCTTATCGTTGTATAGACGTCCTCCTTCTTCCACACTTTTAGTAAAAAAATGGCATAGGGCGTCTATGTGTGTGTTTACAAACCCATGATATGAGACGCCAATGTAATCTCCAGAACCTCTTTCATGGACCGACATTTCGTGATCGGCTGGTTTGGGATTTCTGTGTGAATCGGGAATTACAGCCTGCGTTGCCAACGGATTCGCACATGAAACACTCTTTCCTGTTTTAATAAGGTTAGCGGTTTCCTTTACTATGTCGGTATTTATGTGGTTAAGTGTTCCAAATTGATCATCATCTCCCCATCTTCCCCAATTACTGAATTTAGTTTTGTAATCGAGATATTCTTGTACCGTCGTTGGTGTTCGTTCTTTAAGACCCATGTCATCTCACTTTATTTAGATTTTTCTTAATTAAATTAAATTGTTAGTCTAATTGAGTTGGAATCATAAGATTTCTGTTATTTCCCTGAATTAGAAATATCAACCATTAGATATTGCTGAATGGTCCCAAGGGGTTATCCATTTGTCCTTTATTTCCATACCGAAACCAGGTGCGTCCGAAGGTTTGATATATCCGTCTTTTGGCATGGGCATACCTGGTATTGGACAAACCTCCTCAAGGGGTATACCCGGGTCTGATCCCATCCAAAATTCTGCCATCGGTGATTCTGGCATGGATATAGCGAAATGCTGTCCCCATGGGGATGCCGCTGCAGCATGCGGAATAATAATTAGGCCCGCAGCTTCTCCAATGGCATATATCTTTAAGGCTTCTGTTAAACCACCGCACCACTTTAAATCTGGTTGAAGCACATCGACTGCTCTATTTTCTACCAATTGCCTGAAGGTCCATCTTCCATGATGATCTTCTCCTGTAGCAAGGGGAACCCAGTTGATAGCTTTTCGAAGTTCGATATGTCCTTCGAGATCTGTGGGAATTAACGGTTCTTCAAGCCATCGCAACCCGTATGGTCTAAGGCGTTCGGCCATCCGTATGGCGAATTCAACATTGAAAGACATCACGGGGTTATACATCAATTCAGCATTGTTACCTACTGTTTCTCGGGCAGCTGAGATTTTTTCTTCAACTAAATTAAGGCCTTCTATTCCCATGTCATAATGAGCTGGATTTGAGACTTTAAAATGTTTGAATCCTAACTCTATTGACCAGTCTAGATCGTCCGATGTCACATAGCAGAGGGATTTCTCTCTACAAGGGCCTCCAAGTAGGCTGTAAACTGGCTGCTGCATTAACTTGCCCTTTAGATCCCATAAGGCAAGGTCTATACCGGACTGGGCTACCGTAGCTATTCCACCAGATCCAAACCTTTGGGTAGATCGCCACATTAGGTCGTTTAGGAACTCTAAAGCGAAACAATCTCTTCCTTCCAGTAAAGGTGCAAAATGATAATCTACGATTGATGCCGTTATCTCCCCAAAGCTTGTTTGACCTAGGCCCCAAGTGCCATCTTCTGCAATAACCTGTACCCATATGCTTTCGTTGGTGTTTGCACCGGGCATTCGTCCGTGAGCTGTTGTGAATTCCGGGTATTTATTTATCGGAAGAGCTCTGGCAGAGGTATTGTTCCAGTTTGGTCTTCTTGGTTTGGAAGTAGGAGGTGATTTTGGTATATCGACCTGCACGGCTCTAATTTTCTTTATTTTCATTCACTCCTCCGCTGTATCTGTATGAATTAGAAATTTCTAAGACCGACCTGATTGTTTTCGCTGCATAATACAGGTCTTTCCGATCTGGTTATACTTCTCTGAGTTTTCGAAATGTTAGCATCGTTACTATTGCTAATAGAATTAAAGCGCTTCCATGTAGGGACAGCGCTGCAGTAACCCCCAATACTGATGCCAAGGCACCGATTTCTAAACTTCCTAATGGGGCAGTACCCACCGCTGTTGTCCACGCTCCCATTACTCTACCTCTTAAATCATTAGGAACGAGTCTTTGAAGCAATGTTTGGGAAAATAAGTCAGATAGGGCCATCATTCCACTCATCACAAATATAGCTATGATGGCTACATAAACGGTTGGTGCCAGTCCCAGAAGAAGAAGAGCAATACCAAATACATGTAGAACGATAATAAATTTGATGCCTTGACGACCTTGTTGCCCAAATATTGAAATTATAGCTATAGCTGCGATACCTCCAGCAGAGCTAAATGCGTTAAGGAGACCTAGTCCTTCAGGGCCCATATCCCAGATGTCTCTAGCTATACTCGGCATTAAAGCTTGAGAGGTAAATCCTAGAAGTTCAACAGACATTACAATAAAAACCAATGCAGACAGAGTTCGATTCCGTTTTAGTTCTTGCCAGAATTCATAGAAACCATTTGAAAGATTACCTTTCTTTGAAGGCGCGGATTGCCCAGGTGATTTGATTAAGGTTAATATCAAAAAAGCGCATCCACATCCAATAGATATGGCAAAATATCCGGCTCCGGCTCCCCATTTACCGAGTACAAAACCGACCACTAATGCACCGACCAGTCCACCACTACGCATCGCCAGAGCAAGGTAGGACATGCCTAATAACCCATTTTCGGTCCCCACTAAATCAAAAACAAAACTACGATTGATAGTATTAATCATCATGTGACAAGTACCTCCAATCGCTGGAATTATCAGTAAGTGCCATAATTCTGACTTTCCATATGCCAGAAGTAACCCCATCAGGAATGCGATCAAAGTAGCTGTAGCCATTAATGATCGAATGAGGGTTCTCCTGTCAACAAGATCTGAAATAGTACCGGCTGTAAGACCTAGAAAAAATGCTGGGGCATGACGTATGCCCATTGCCAGACCTACCATGAACGGTGAGTCAGTTAATTCTAGGATCACCCAGCCTAAAACGACATTTTCACCACGAGTAACACTCTCAAAGAAAGTTGCAGAAGCCAGTAACCTGAAGTCCCGTAACCTTAGGACGGGCGAGTTTTTAATTTTATTTAACAAGTTAGTTATTAAATGGGAACAAATTATCTTCCAAAGGAGTTTTGACCTGCAGATGTGCCCCCATCAACCATGTAGACGCCACCATTACAGAAGCTGCTTTCATCGCTGGCTAGAAACATCATTAGTTTACCAACTTCCTCCGGTTCTCCATATCGTCTTAAGGGGTTCCCTGCGGCCACGGCTTTCTGTGCTTCCTCAACTGTATTGAAGCCTTGCTTCCCCTCTGCCACCCTTTGTTCTTCAATTGATCGCATCATCCGGGTTTGTATAGGAGCTGGATTAACTGTGTTTACTCGAATACCCATGGATGATCCTTCCATGGCAGCAGTACGCATTAGTCCGATGACTGCGTGTTTTGATGTGGCATATGGGGCCATGCCTGCCGATCCCCTAACACCAGCTGTAGAGGAAGTGATCACAATACTCCCTCCACCTCTTTCTTTCATCACCGGCATCACATACTTTAAACCTAGCCACACCCCTTTGACGTTCACCTCAATAACCTTGTCAAACATATCTACCGGCGTATCTATTATTGAATTAACTTCACCTTCAATTCCGGCATTAGCGATAAATACATCAATTCCACCATGCCGTTCCACAGTAGCATTTACAAATCTCTGTACTTGACTAGGGTCTGTAGTGTCAGCTGCGACGTAGCTCACATTTTCATCTCCAATGGCCCGGACAGCATCTTTCAGGACTGATTCATTCAGGTCAACTAGGACTACATGGGCTCCTTCCTCGGCGAAAAGTTTCCCTGCTGCTTGTCCAATACCTCCCGCACCACCTGTTATTATCGCAACCTTATTTGAGAGTCTTGCCATAAAGCACCTCTTTTTGTTTTACGTATTAAATTTTCGCTATCGAATAATTAAACTCTGTAAATGATTCGGCTGTTAGTTTGAAATCCGCTTGCCGTAAGTTCACTTACAGCATCTCTGTTTTTCTTATGATCAGGATCAGTGTTTATGGTTGATATATTACCTGCAAGTTCTTCCAATGTTTCGATTGGAGAAGTAATTCGTACAATGTCCAAATCACTTGCCAGTGGTCGTGTTACCATCGGTTTCTTGTTGAATTTCTCTCTCCATTCCAGAAGGGCTTCTATCAAAAGTTGCGACTGACCTCTTTTCGCTTTCAAATACCTTCGGTTGATGTATTGAGCTTTTCCCATATCTGTATTTTCAGGAGGTGCCAGAATTATCAAGGTCTGGTAGGTTACTTTTACTGAAAGCTCCTCAAGAGCCATCAGCCTTGATTGAGCTTCTGGTGAATTTAATATAGACGATTCTAACTCCGTTACCTCACTTAGAGTTAACCCGGTAATAGCAGTGGTTACGTCTCTAGTTTGAAGATGAGAAGATGCACTTGTAGAAGTCACGATGCCCGATTTTCCAGTGGCATCTAAGGATTTTTTCACACCTTCAGACAAAATGAATTCTTTTCCAGGTAATGGTACTCTTCGAATTTCAATTAAGGCGTCAGTCATATATGTCTCCTCAGGTTAGTAAATGTAATAGGTATGAGAGTGATTGTAATGAATTTGCCTACTTCCTACAAAATAAGAGATAAATACTAGATTTGAATCTTGCTTGAGTTGGCGTATTTGATTCATTAACCTAGAAATTACAACGAGATTATCAGTTTGAGGTGTGAAGATATGAAGATGGAGTTCGGGGTCCAGGTTAATTGTTACGAAACAGACTGGTCAGAAATTTCCAAAACAATTCTGGCTATGGAAAAAGGCAACTGGAATAGTCTGTGGTTTGCTGATCATTTCTTGCCACCCCATGCTTTAAGTTCGAAAGATGACCCAGTAGATGCAGAAAAAGGAAATGCTTTTGAAGGATTTACTATTTTGGCTGCAGCGGCAGGTATGACAAAAAGTCTTAGACTGGGTCATTTAGTTCTAGGGAACACATATAGGAATCCTGGTTTAGTTGCCAAAATGGCTACTACATTGGATCAGGTCTCTGAAGGCAGATTTACCTTATCTCTAGGGGCCGCTTGGTATGAACGGGAACATTTGGCTTACGGATGGGCTTTCCCTTCTATGAAGGAACGGTCGGATAGATTTGAAGAGGCCTGTGAGTTGATCAAGCTATTGTTTAAGTCAAAAACTCCTGTTGATTTCAGAGGAGAGTATTATCAGTTGGAACAAGCTCCAATGTCTCCTGGATGTTACCAGCAACCGCATATTCCGCTACTGGTGGGTGGTACTGGGGAAAAAAGGACGTTATTGACTTTGGCTAAATATGGGGATGTATTTAACTTAGACGGTTGGTCGGGTAGAGGAATGTCTATGGATTTGTACAGGCATAAGATCTCCGTTTTGGAAAGCCATTGTGAAAAAGTAGGCCGAGATCCAGATGAAATAAAGAAAACTTTGCTTATGCCTATCAAAATCACAAATGATCCCAAAGAAGCGAGGGATTTTATTCGAAATTTAGGCTACCGATCCACTGACCCTGCACATGGCAATTATGGGGGTACATTGATGGAAGCGGAAGAAAGTGGCTCTGTCGCAGGAAGCTTGGATTATGTAATTGAGAGAATCGAAGAATTCGCTGAAGAAGGAGTGGAAGAAATCATGTTCGGGGGTATAGAAACAGGAGATGTCGATACCTTACGAATGTTGGACGATGAGGTTGTGGGCCATTTTTTATAGAGAAAAGGCAATATTGAGGTAATCAGAGACATTGGACAAGCAGATTAATAGAATTCTCATAAAAGATGCCGCCTACGTTATCACCATGGACGAGAAGAGACGGATAATTAGAGACGGGAGCATACTCATAGAAAATGACCTTATCAGTGCTGTAGGTAAGGCCATTGATGTCACTCAAAGTGATGTTGATACAGTAATTGAAGCCAAGGATACGGTAATTACCCCTGGATTCATCAACGGTCATTGCCATATAAGTTACGCCCATGCAACTAGAGGGATATTTCCGGATGATCTTGGAGATGATTATCTCGTTAATGTTTTTCGTCTCCAAGATTCCATGACGGCAGAGGAGGAGTTGTGGACCTCACTTTTAGCTATAACAGAATTATTGAGTTATGGCACCACCACTATTATGGACCCTGGGAGCACTAAAAATGTAGATGTATGTCTGGATGCTTATGAAAGTTCTGGTATAAGAATGATTACTGGGGTTCAGTTAGCCGACGCAGAAAATCCATATCGGATGAAAGTATATTCTCATGAACAAGCCTTACGAGTCACTGAATCATTTTTATCTCAATACAATGGTTCACTTGAGGGAAGGCTTTATGCTTGGGTGATGCCCTTTTCCCCAGAATATGTGTCTGGGGAGCTGCTACGCGAACTAAAGGTCTTGTCGGACCAATTCAACGTTGGTTGCACCCTGCACATAAATAAGGCCGGTAGGCTCGCGTCTGATGATATTAATGAATCTCCCGTTATTGCCTTGGAAAGATTTGGGTTTGTGGGAAGTAATGTGACTCTCGCTCATTGTCTGGGATTGTCTGACGAGGAAATTGATATTCTTGCATCTACTAATACTGCTGTAATTACATGTCCAACCAATGTGGTAAAAAATGGTGGTGGTTATGGTCAAAATTTCCCATTGGCTGAATTAATAGAATCTAAAGTGCGAGTTGGTATAGGGACTGATGCTGGTAACAATTCCAATTTACTGGAAACTAACCGGGCAATGTATTTAGCCGCTGTACTTACAAAAGATGGTACTGGTGATCCTGCTCAAATTCCAGCCGAAAAAGCTTTAGAGCTAGCAACTATTGATGGGGCGAAGGCCTTGGGGTTGGAATCTCATATTGGGTCGCTCGAGGTTGGCAAGAAGGCAGATATAGTGATGTACGATACGCTGAGACCGGAGTGGCAAACACTGTTTAACCCCGTAAATAGTCTTGTCTATAACGCTGATGGTAGAAGTGTAAAAACTGTGTTAGTGGATGGCCGAGTACTAATAGAGGACTACATTCCGAAGTTCGTAGACACGGAACGATTAATAAGGAAGGTGCAAGGCATTGGGTCAACTATGATGAAACGAAACAATGTATCGTTTCCCTCAAAGTGGCCCTTCGTTTAGAAGTTTCAGTAGCTCCCATATTTATAAGGTATATCTGCTGGTGTTTGAGCTTTAATCCATTCTGGTCTTAGGTCTCCAATAATGGAATCTATCTCTGCGAGGTTCGTAGAGGTAAGTTTCCACGTTGCAGCTTTAGCTGCATTTTCTACTTGGTCTTCTGATTTCATACCTACTATGGCAGATACTATGGCTGAATTAGCCAAACTCCATGCAATCGCTAGTTGTATTAAGTCTCTGCCATGACTTTTGGACCATTCTTCTAAATTTTGTGTTACTTCATAAATGGTTTTGAAGAGATCGCCATTGAAAAAATTAAACAATCTTCTCTCATCATCCTTAGCGAAAACGTGACCGGGTTTATAACTACCACCTAATAAACCTTTTGCTAAAACAGAATGAGGAATAACCCCTATTTTGTTTTGCTCACAAAAAGCAAGGGTAGGGTCTTCCTGGCGAAATAGCAGATTGTATCGAGGCTGAGAGCTCACTATTGATCCAAATGCCATAGCTTCGCATGTTTGTTCTGATGTGAAATTAGACAAACCTATATGCCGAATTTTCCCTTCCTCCTTCAAATCATTTAGTACCTTCATGGTGTTTGCAATAGGCCATTTGGGTTGTGGGGTATGAAGTTGATAAAGATCAATATATTCGGTTTTTAATGTAATAAGACTGTTTTCTAGTGCCTTACGAATATGAGATTCAGAATGGTCTGGTCCAGAGATCTTGGTCGCCAGTATCACCGACTCTCGCCGACTTTTTAAAGCTTCCCCGAGAACGGACTCGCTAGTCTGATATCCCTCAGCTGTATCTATAAATGTTATTCCTGCATCTATTGCTGCGTGGATAGTTTTAACAGCTTTTTGGGGATCTACTTTTCCCATTCCACCACCAATTGGCCAGGCCCCGAAACACACTGTGGATACCGCTAAGTCAGATTTTCCTAAGAGTCTTGTTTCCATTTAATCTATAAAGGTAATGTTTTTGGGAGACCAAGTCCGTATTCATTTGTATCTTCAATTGTTGACATGTATGCGTGTACGGTTTGAGCTAAATCAATGATAAAACCTTCTTGGCTGAGGGAGTTGACCATAGAAAATTTGCTCATAATGGACACCGCGTATGGGGTGTTAGGTAGATATATTATTCCTGTGTCTCCGCGTACCTTGTCCATGCCACCTGGTTTATTGGCCACAGTTAACTCAGGTCCAATGGCTTTGTTGAGATAAGCCGATTTCGGCTTACCCATTATACGTAGAACCTGCGATGCCACTCTAGGAGAGGGCTTTTCATTATGTAAATGGTCCATCATAAGAACCAATTCATTCGGGGTGGAAATATTTTCATCCCCTCTGTTTATTGCATCAGGGTCCATCATTTTTCGCCTGAGTTTTGTTTCAGACAACCCCATATCCCGAATTAAGTCATTGATGTCTTCGATACCTGCAATATCTATACAAGTATTCGTAGCTGTGTTGTCTGAGGCCAGCATCATCAGGATGGCTACATCCAAGATAGTAAATTCTGGGTCATTTTCCAAAAAATGAATTATTCCACTTCCCGATCCATACTTATCCCGGGTAAAACGAATTCTTTTTGATAGGTCTATTTCGCCTTGTTCTTCTAGATGGAAAAGTTTGGCTAATATATGTATTTTTATCGTTGAAGCTGTAGGAAAGATTTCGTCTCCGTTTATGGAGATGCTATTTCCGCTGTTGAAACTTTTTACAGATACTCCCGCGACGCCGTTAAATGCGTCTATTTTGGTTCTTAATGTATCTTCCAATTGCTGCCAAAGGGAGTCTCTACTCATATCAATTCCGTTTTACCTTGGATGTAATGCAGTTTGTCTATTTTTAACATAATTTCAGGCCATAGTGTAGAAGATTACGATTTTGGATAAAATTACAGGGACAAACAATGATTTGTTTCTCCTTAAGAGAGGCAGCTCAAGAAGTTGGTAAGTAGATTGATTACACTTTCAGGCTGTTCTTGCTGTACCCAATGGCCGGCATTGTCAACCAATTTTATCCCTGCCATGTTAGTACATATATCGTGCTGCATTTTATTTATGGCACCTGGTCTTTGGTATATTCCCCAGTCTTGTTTTCCTGCAATAAACATTGATGGTATTTTGATTTGCATACCAGAGAACAGTTTCAAATGTTCTCTGTTTCCTTTGCTACCTCCTGATCTGTACCAATTAAGTCCACCTTGGAACTCTGTTCTACGATATTCAGATGTGTAGACTTCCAGTTCCTCATTTGTGAGCCATTGACAGGAATTGATTTCGAGGTCGGTTGGCATATGCTTACCTACAGCTTCAGGCATCGTATCGTTTAAATCCATGATGTAATAGGTTGGCATTTGTGCAAGCTGATCTGCTGTCCATGAGGATAACGGGAACGGGTTGTTTTCTTTCCAATCCGCACTTTTGTGATGGTAATAAGCTCTAATGAAATTAGATAGACCAGAATCAGATTTCATAATGTGGGAATTTGCCTCCGGGGTGCGGTAATAGTGCTGATAGTGTTTTCTTGGTCTATCAAGATTGGCTAATTCCTCTGAAATAGTGTCTGTGTATGGATCACGGGCCTCTTTTCTTTGTGAGGTGTCAAAAGGGATGGTTGGAGGTCCAGTGAATGGAGCACTCATCATGACAACTGATTCAAAAATGTCAGGTCGTATAATGGAAGCCCAACCTGCTACCCCAGCGCCGGAATCGTGTCCTATAACACTTTTTGCCTTTTTGTATCCCAAAGCTGAAATGAAACACAGTATGTCTTTTACTAGGTTAACCTGGTAGTAAGCAGATAGGTCAGACACATAACTGTTGTCCCATCCGGTTGTCCTACCAAATCCTCGCTGATCAGGGGCCACAACATGGTAGCCCAATTCTGAGAGTGGGAGTAATATTTTTCTCCAGCTAAATGATAGTTCTGGAAACCCGTGTAGCAGCACGATGAGAGGTTTGTTATCGCCTTTGTTACCGGCTTCCAGATAATGAATGTTAAGTCCATTGATGCCTTGGCAGGTTTTGGATTTTATTCCTGCAGGAATAGTGTTGTTGCCATAATCAGTAGTACTTATATTCATGTTTATGCCTATTTGAATGAACAGTACTTTTAGTACTCCGCAAACATTTGCTGTAGAAGCTTTCTGTCCTTTGTGATTGTTAGTGCAACCATTAGTAATATTCTTGCTTTCTGTGGGTGCAAATTGTCAGCTACAAGAAGCTCTAATTTTGAGATTCTGGGTGTGATAACTGTTCGTCCAGCTGTAGACCTAGATGCCAAAACCACGGGAATCCCATCTTTTGTTGCCCGGGCCGCAGCATCCATCATGGTTGGTGGTAATGTCCCAGATCCAAAGCCGGATACTATTAAACCGTCAGAATTGTTTTTACGAACCGCTTCAATAAGCATATCGTCAGACCCAGCATAGGCATACACTATGTCCACACGAGGAAGTTCGTCTAATTTTCGAACATCAAAATCTGAGAACACTGTATGTTTTCTTGTAGGAGCCCGATAGAAAAGAACTTCTCCATCAGAGTCCGCGTAACCCAAGAAGCCGAGTTCATTAGCTCGGAAAGTTTCTACCCTAAGTGTGTTGGCTTTATAAACATCCCGAGCACTGTGTATTTCGTTGTTAAGTATTGTAAGAACACCTTTACCAACCGCATTAGGGCTAGCTGCAACCCTAATGGCGTCTAGCAGGTTAAGATCTGCGTCAGTCCCATATGAGGTAGGCGGACGCATTGCTCCGGTAACTATCACGGGCTTTTTATTTTGGATTGTTAAATGAAGAAAGTAAGCCGTTTCTTCCAATGTTGCTGTCCCATGAGTCACAACAATTCCGTCGACAGAATTAGAGTCCAGGAGTGTATTGATACGCTTATTCATGTCTAGCCATTCTGCGGGACCAATTGCAGGGCTACCCACGCTAATCATATTTTCACTGCTGAGATCAGCGATGGTATGTGCCTCTGGTATTCGGCTAATAGACTCTTCAATAGTGAATTTTTTGCCTACCTCGGCGTACTGTGTGTAATCCAGTTGATTAAGTCCTATTCCGGCAATGGTTCCCCCTGTACCTATTACATGTATGCGGGGGTTACTAGAATCTGACATTTTGCCTCAATTTGATATGGGATTTCCGATCCCTTGAAAAAAATTGCTACTTTATTTCTATTTCCATAAACGCGACTTCAATTTCAGAGCGGTTTACTACGTTGTGTTCAGCGCCAGCATATCTGAAATACGGAATACCAATGGCTATATTGTTTAATAACTCTGTTCCGGATTTTTCCACTATTGTCAGAACTCCAGTAGTCAGCGGCACCACGGTGTAATCTAATTCATGTTTGTGCCAGCCAGTTTCTTCTCCAGGTGCAAAGCGCCACTCTGTAACTTTTACTCTATCGTTGTCCTCAAAAACTGTAGATTTTGCATCCATAGACTGAGTTAGACCCTTATATGAATTGGTTGCTTTTGAAGGGGAAGTATATCTCTAAATCCTATTCTTTGTATTTGACTGATATGGTGGCAGATAAATTGGTGGGTTTGGACTTTGAGATAAGTAACGCAGTCAATTAGCAAATGTATATTTCAATTAATATAATGCGATTATTAATTAAAGGAGTTTAATTGAATGAAATACGCATTGAGAAATACTTGGGTATGCCAGCGTGGGAAAAGTCCTGAGGCCATGACGGGTTTCAAGGCAGTGGCTGAAAATTACAGGAATATGGGGGTCGTTACAAGGTTGTACGTGGACATTTCCGGGGACATGGATGTAATCGTAATGGAACTTGAAATTGATAGCCTCGATGGATATTTTAAAGACCATAGAGCCTTCTACGCTGGAATGGATGATGCTACTAAAGGGTTAATTGACGGACTAAATGAGAATACATCTTCAGGCAAGCGTGTCCTTTACGAAATAATCGAATTATAGCTTTTATATTTCAATTTAGCGGTATTATAAGATTAAAGCCAAATTGGATATGACTGGAGGCAGTAAGGCCGCATGATTGATTACGTAGCGCTTGTAGCTCAAATCGCAACAGGGGCCGCAACTCTAGCTGTAGCAATTTTTTTGGCCTCACAGCTTAAGCTGCAGCATAGAGATCTAGCGGAATCGACAAGAACCCAATTGACTAGTGGAATTGTCCAATGGATTGGACTAATGATCACGGACCCTGGATTTACTAATATTTACTTAAGGGGTATTGAAGGTGACGGTTCCTTGGATAAGGAAGAGCAGCATAGATTTAATGTATTTATGGTTTCCTACTTCCTGAGAATTCAACAGTTATGGGACTATGACAACAAAAGCCCTGATGCATTGACATACGCAAACATAATGTTAGGCACGGGTCCAGGGGTACTGGATTGGTACCGTGATATGGGGCGTTTCGTTTTCAAACCTGGGTTCGTTGAGTACATCGATGAATTGATTGAAAAAGAATGACAGTAAGAAAATTCCAGACAATTTATAAATGTAAATTAACGTATTTCCATTGATTCGATTATTTCCATAAATGTAGTACTTTGTTCATCTTTGCTAGATGATTCGTTTATGAAAACAATGGACAAAACCCAAGGGTCTATTACTGCTGTCAATATTTGAGCTGGTTCACGGCTTCTAGAATAGATGCCCGTTGTGAGATCAGCAGGTATCTTTTCTATATGTTTGGTTGTTTCCGCTACGAAATTTCTGTCGTTTGTTATTCTGTCAGAGGTGAAATTTCGAAGAGTTACACCTTCCATTTTCTGGCCTTCTATCCTGATGAACCCGCCATGGGGATTCCGGATCTCAATATCAGGGATAACCCACTCTGGAACGTCCCTCTCGTTTTGTTCAACCAAATCCCACTGTTCCGGATAGCTTATGGAGAATCCGATTTCATAATCATGATATGTTTGTGAAAGCGGACGGGTAGGGTTGGAGGCTATTGAATAGCGTTGGTGCTTTTCTTTTGTTTCAGCATCTTTAACGACCTCGACTGGAACTTCTTTGATAACCTCAACTTCCCGGATAGCTTCTACCTCAACTGGAACTTCTTTAGTAACCTCAACTTCCCGGATGACTTCTACCTCGACTGGAACTTCTTTAGTAACCTCAACTTCCCGGATGACTTCCAC
>CENY01072818.1_pt1 | contig 31908 bp, 30 predicted proteins | sample 356181 | NCBI WGS metagenome assembly CENY01 (sample SAMEA2619840, study PRJEB7988) | marine metagenome | isolation source: saline water (ENVO:00002010), including
TCACCGGACGCACGCAGCGCGGCACCCAGAATGAAGTTGACTGCAAAGGCTACGTTGAAGATGCACAACCAGCGAATGTTGTCGGCCGCCATCTCCAGCGTTTCGGGGTCGAGCCCGAATACGCTGGCCACGCCGCCGGCGTAAAACAACCCCACCACGGTGATCACCAGAGCGAACGAACCAGCCAGGGCCAACGATGCCATGGTCACCCTGCTGGCTTCCGCGTAGTCGCCGGCTCCCCACGCTCGAGCAACCAACGCCGTGGTGCCTGCGCTCACTGCCATCAGCACCGCTTGCATGGCAAAAAACACGCGCTGGCCGGCACCCACCGCCGCCAACGCCTGGGCACCCAGCTCACCGACGAATTTGGTCTGCACCATGCCCACCACGGTGTAGGACAGGTTGCCCAGAATCGAAGGGATCGCCAGCTGCCAGATGCTCGGGCGTTCCTCGTGTTTATGCGTTTCCGCTTCCGCCATTTCTTTCACGCGCTTTTTTCGCCAACCTCCCTTCAAGGCCATCCCCGTGATTTACAGGAAACCCGCTGCTACCATCCACCATTCATTTTACTATCGCATGGGGAAGGGAAAGTGCCCGACTACCAAGACATCGAAGTAACGCAGGACGGCTTCGTCACCACAGTAGAAATCCAACGACCACCACACAATTTTTTCGACTACAGCCTCATCAAGCAAATCGCGGACGCATTTAGCGCCGCCGACGAAGACTCGAACTGCCGTGCGATCGTATTGGCATCCCAGGGCAAATCCTTTTGCGCGGGCGCAAATTTCGGGACAGGGAAGGACAACGACTCCGGTAGCAGCAATTCTACAGGGGATGGGTTCTGGGACACCACTGGAATGCTGTATCGGGAAGGCGCTCGCCTGTTTGGCAACAAAAAACCCATAGTCGGAGCGATTCAGGGCGCCGCGATCGGCGGCGGCCTAGGCCTGTCACTGGTTCCGGATTTTCGGGTAGTCTGCCCCGAGACCCGATTCGCAGCAAATTTTGTCAAGTTAGGTATCCATCAGGGTTTCGGCATCTCCGTAGTGCTTCCGCGTCTCATCGGGCAACAGGCAGCCAACATGATGCTGCTCACCGGGCGCCGGCTGAACGGCCAGCAGGCATTGGATCTTGGGCTAGCGGACGTACTCACCGAAAAGGATACCCTCCGCGCTGAGGCCCATAAGCTGGCCCAAGAGATGGCCGAAAACGCTCCCCTAGCCATGATTTCGGTACGAGAAACCATGCGCGAAGGCCTTGCAAAGGCTGTCGCGGAGACCACGGAGCACGAACTCGCCGAGCAGTTGCGACTGCGCGCCACCGAGGACGCGCTAGAAGGGATACGATCCGTCGCGGAGCGGCGCACCGGCAATTTCCAGGGACGCTAGCAAGTGGAACTCGGCAAGCTCGGTGTCTGGTATTTCTTTGACGGCATGACGAGTTCCGCCGCAGTAGAAGCGGCGCAGCGAATCGAAAGCCTAGGTTATTCCGCCTTGTGGATTCCCGAGACAGCGGGGCGCAACCCCATGGTGCTGGCTTCCTACCTGCTGGCAAACACCAGCACGCTCAACGTTGCCACCGGGATCGCCAACATCTACCACCGCGAGCCCGGCGTGACCGTGGCAGCGCAGCAATCGCTGGCCGAGCAATCTGGCAACCGCTTTCTGCTGGGCATTGGGGTGTCCCACAAGCCATTCGTGGAGGGCGTCCGCGGGCTCACCTACCGGCCGCCCGTGGCCACCATGTCACAGTACCTGGACCAGATGGCGGCGGCACCTTATCAAGCGGTGCCGCCAGACGAAGTCCCGCCCACAGTCATCGCGGCCCTGGGCCCGAAAATGCTCGGTCTCGCCCGGGACAAGTGCGCCGGCGCTCATCCGTATTTCGTGTCTCCGGACCACACGGCCATGGCCCGCGAGATCCTGGGTCCCGACAAGCTGCTGTGCGTGGAGCAGAAGGTGGTGATGGAGACCGAACCCAGCGCGGCGCGTGCGCTGGCTCGTCCCGCGGCCACGCTTTACATGGGTTTGCCCAACTACCGCAACAACTGGCTGCGCATGGGTATGGAGGCGGCGGACATCGAAGGAGCAGGCAGCGACCGGTTCATAGACGCCACCTTCGCGTGGGGCACGGCCGAGCAGATCAAAGCGCGCATCGAGGCGCACTTCGACGCGGGCGCCGATCACGTGTGTATCCAGCCAGTGAACCCCAATGGGGAGTTTGGCGATCTGCATTTCGAAACGCTTCAAGCGCTTGCCGAATAGCTTCCCGAGGAATTTCAGACATGACCGATTCAGGCAACTTTTCCGACCAGGTGGTGGTGGTCACAGGCGCTGCGGGCGCACTGGGTCAGGCAGTGGTGGATGCGTTCGCCGACTCGGGTGCAACGGTCGCCCAACTAGACGTACTCCAGCTGAACAACACCCACTACTCGGCCACCTGCGACCTGACTGATGCTGGCGCCTGCCGGCAGGCGGCCAACGACATCGTGGCGGCCCTGGGTGGCATTAACGTGCTGGCGAACATCGCCGGCGGGTTCACCATGGGCGAGACGGTGCATGAGACCAGTGACGATAGCTGGGACTTCATGTTCAACCTGAATGCGCTCAGCGTATTGAACATGGCCAGAGCCGTGGTTCCCACCATGCTCGACCAGGGCGGTGGCAAGGTGATCAACGTAGGCGCACGCGCCGCGTTGCGGGGCGGCGCGCTGATGGGTGCTTACAGCGCCTCCAAGAGCGTGGTCATTCGCCTCACGGAATCCCTGGCGGATGAACTCAAGGCCCAGGGCATCAACGTGAATTGCGTGCTGCCCAGCATCATCGACACGCAGCGCAACCGGGCAGACATGCCGGGTGCGGACTTCAGCAGCTGGGTTGCGCCGCCGGCGCTAGCGAAAGTGGTGCGCTTTCTGGGCTCATCAGACGCAGATCCGATCCATGGTGCGGCGATCCCTGTGGAGGGTCTCGCCTGAGCAGCGCTTAGGCCGTTGCGTCAAAGCGACCATATCCTCCGCGAAAAAATAACAGAGGCGTCTGCTCGGGCTGAACGATCTGCAGATCACGTACCCGGCCCACCGCAATGGTGTGATCACCAGCATCGTGTTCCTGCTCCAGATCGCAATCGATGTAGGCGATCACATCGGACAACACGGGCGAGCCGGTAACCCCCGGACGCCAGTCGAGACCACCGAATTTATCGATTCCCGACTGCGCGAACAGATCGCACACGGCGCGCTGATCTTCACCGAGAATGTTAATGCAGAAGGAGCCTGAGTCGCGCAGTTTGGGCCAGCTCGTGCTGGACTTGGCGGGACACAGCATGACCAGCGGCGGATCCAGAGACAGTGAGCTGAACGACTGCGCCGCGAAGCCGGCGGGCTCCCCGTCCAGCGTGCCAGTGGCGATTACCACGCCGGTGCAGAACTGTCCAAGCGCCGCGCGAAAAGCGCGGTCATCGAAATCCGCCATGGAGTCCCCCAAGAGATCGTGAGCGGCGACTATACCTTCGCTGCCGGCCCGTCACCAAATCCACCGGATCCGGCTACGCCGCTAGTCAACCCCGACCATTGCTTTAAAATCTGCCCACGCAAATCACGGAAGCGAAAGTGACACTAGACTCGTTCCGACAGGAAACACGTGCTTGGCTGGAAGCCAACTGTCCTCAAAGTATGCGGACCCCCACGCCAGAGGGCGACGTAATCTGGGGTGGGCGCAAACAGGTTTACGCCAACCCCGACTCCAAGCTGTGGCTGGATCGGATGGCAGAGCGAGGCTGGACGGCTCCCACCTGGCCCGAGCAATACGGAGGCGGCGGGCTCACGCGGGAGCAGAACAAGGTGCTGGAGCAGGAGCTACGCGCCATCGGTGCCCGTCCCGCGCTCCAAAGCTTCGGCATTTGGATGCTGGGGCCGGCCCTGCTGGAATTCGCCAGCGAAGACCAGAAACACGAACACCTGCCCAAGATCATTCGGGGTGAGATCCGCTGGTGCCAGGGCTACTCCGAACCCGGCCAGGGATCTGATCTGGCAGGCCTGCAGACGAAAGCAGTAGCCAAAGGCGACCACTACGTCGTGAACGGCTCCAAGATCTGGACCTCGTACGCCGACGAGGCTGACTGGATTTTCGCTCTGGTGCGCACCGATCCCGAAGCGCCCAAGCACGAAGGCATCAGCTTCGTGCTATTCGACATGGAATCTCCCGGTGTGAGCACCTCGCCCATCGCGCTCATCAGCGGCTCGTCGCCCTTCTGCCAGACTTTTTTCGACGACGTAGAAGTCCCCAAGGCCAACCTGGTGGGCGAGCTCAACAAGGGTTGGACCATCGCGAAGCGTCTACTGCAGCACGAGCGGCAGATGGTATCCGGCATCGGAGGAATCAGCGCCCTGGGTGGCAGCGGACGCAAGCTCGAGGATTTGGCCAAGCAATACCTCGGCGACGACGAGGGCAAGGTTGCCGACCCGGTGATGCGAGATCGGGTGGTCGGTCATCGCATCAATGATCGCGCTTTTCAGCTCACCCTGGGGCGAGCAGGAGAAGAGGCCAGGGCTGGCAGCGCCGACGGCAATCTGGCGAGCCTATTCAAGTACTACGGCACCGAGCAGAATAAGCGCAAGTACGAGCTCATGCTCGACTGCATGGGCACCAGCAGCCTCGGCTGGGAAGGCGCGGCCTTCGGATTCCGGGAACTCGCCACCACCCGGTCGTGGTTGCGCTCCAAAGCAAACTCCATCGAAGGTGGAACCAGCGAAATACAGCTCAACGTCATTGCCAAACGCGTGCTAGGCCTGCCGGATCGACCTTCGCAGGTAAAGCGCGCATCAAGCTCAACCACGTAGGCAAGGAAACCTATGGAAACCATCATCTTTTTGGTCGTTCTGGCTGCCCTGGTGTTCTGGGGCGTGGCCATCTACAACAAGCTCGTCACCCTGAAGAACCGCTTTGAGAATGCCTTTTCCCAGATCGAGGTACAGCTCAAACGACGCTACGACCTGATACCCAATCTGGTGGAAGTCGCAAAAGGCTATCTGGACCACGAGCGAGAGACCCTGGAGGCCGTCATCTCCGCACGCAACCAGGCAATGCAGGGCCTGCAGGCAGCGGCTCAGGACCCAGGCAATGCCGACGCCATGGCGCAGCTGGCCAGCGCGGAAGGCATGTTGGGCGGCGCCTTGGGTCGTCTCAACGTGGTCATGGAAGCCTATCCTGACCTGAAAGCGAACCAGAACATGATGCAGCTCGCCGAAGAGCTCACCAGCACAGAGAATCGCGTAGCGTTCGCGCGGCAGGCATACAACGATCAGGTCACCGACTACAACACCTACAAGCAGACGTTCCCGCCGGTGCTGTTGGCCGGCGCCTTCGGCCATAGCCACGATGCGAGCCTGCTCGAATATGAAGACCGTGCCGAAATTCAGGATGCGCCTTCGGTGTCGTTCTAACCCTTCGAAGCGACGTTGAATTTCTATCAAGCTCAGGACGACGCGCGGCGCAGCACCTGGCGGCTCATTGCCCTGTTCGTCGCGGCAGTCCTCTCCCTCATCGTCATGACCAACCTGCTGGTGGCCGTGGTCTACGTATGGACGGGCAACCACGCCATGCCCACGTCTATTTCCACGGCCACACTGCTGGCGCAGCTACCCACCGAGTACTGGCTGACCATCAGTGTGGGCGTGGTCGCAATCGTGGCGTTGGCGAGCCTGTTCAAGTTTGCCTCGCTGCGCGGCGGTGGCCGGTCCGTGGCAGAGGCACTGGGCGGCAGACTGATCTCACCCGCCGATAGCGATACTGGCAGGCGCCGCCTGCTCAACGTCGTAGAAGAAATGGCCATCGCCTCCGGCATCGCCGTACCGCCCGTTTACGTCATCGACGAACCAAGCATCAATGCATTCGCGGCTGGTTTCTCGCCAGACGACGCGGTAATCGGTGTCAACCAGGGGACCCTGGACCACCTCAGCCGCAATGAACTGCAAGGCGTGATCGGGCATGAGTTCAGCCACATCCTCAACGGCGACACGCGCATCAACCTGAATCTGATTGCCACGCTGCACGGCATCCTGTTCATCGGTCTGGTGGGCTGGGGAATCCTGCGCGCAATGGGGCGCGGTCGCCGGAGCAGCAGTTCTTCTGGGGGCGCACCGGTAATGGCGCTGGGCTTCGGCTTGCTCATCATCGGCTACGCAGGGAGCTTTTTCGGCAATCTGATCAAGGCAGCGGTGAGCAGGCAGAGAGAGTATCTGGCCGATGCCGCCGCGGTGCAGTTCACCAGGAACCCGGATGGCATAGCCAGCGCCCTGAAGAAGATCGGGGGCTTGAGCTTTGGCTCAGCCATGTCGTCGAGTGCGGCGGCGGAAGCCAGCCACATGTTCTTCGGCCAATGTCAGGCCCTTTTCATGAACCGGTTGCTGTCCACGCACCCACCACTGGAGCGCCGCATACGAGCTGTGGATCCATCCTGGAACGGCGAGTTCACGCCAGTGGAGGCCGACCTGGCAGCCATGGCGGCCGGCCAATCTAGCCAGTCCCTGGGCGCCCAGCTCAGCGACCACCAGCGCGCGGTGCACGCGCCCGATCACGGGCAGGCGCCGGAAGATGTGAGCGATCGAGTTGTCCAGCAGGTAGGGCAGTTGCATCAACAGGCCCTGGACCACGCGGTGGCCATCATCGGCGCCACGGAGTCAACGCTGCGTGAAGCCGCCCACGATCCTTGGGCTGCACGGGGGCTCATTCACGCGATGCTGCTGGACGACAGGGACGACATCCGCCGCACGCAACTGCAACACCTGGCCGCCAATACGGAACCTGTAGTTTTCCAACAGGTGGGGCAACTGGCGGACGTCGCACGAACTCTCGACGAGGGTCAGAAGCTGGTGCTGGTGGAGATGTCCATGCCCGCCCTCAAAGAGCTGTCTCACAATCAGTTCCGCCGGTTCATGGAAAACGCCATCACCCTGATCAATGCTGACGCCCGAGTCGATCTCTTCGAGTGGGTTCTGCACCGGCTGCTGGTGAAAGAACTTCACCCCCATTTCGAAGGGCCATCGCGAGTGCGCGCACGCTACGCCACCATCGACAAGGTGGCGGAGCCTGCCCGGGTACTGCTGTCGGCCCTGGCGCGTGAGCAAGGGGATGCGGCTTCCTTCGATGCAGGGATGCACGCGCTGGGAATCCAGGGCGCCCTGGACGACCAGCACGATCCCAACTTCGCCCGGCTGAATGATGCGCTAAGAGAGTTGCGCCGCCTGAAACCATTGGCCAAGCCGCAACTCATCAAGGCATGCGCCGCCGTCGCGCTTGCAGGTGATGAGCCAAACGCCAGGGCATATGCACTACTGCAGGGTATCAGCGCCGCTCTGGATTGCCCTCTGCCACCGTTCGTTGTTTCCGCAACGTGATTATTGCCTTGCGCGTTGCCGCCGATAGACTGATGCTTTTCTTGGGCGCCTCATCGAATGGCTGATGCTCCCGAAGACGCGCAACTTGCAGCGCTCGACCTCGGCTCAAACAGCTTCCACCTCGTGGTGGCCCATCAAGTCAACGGACGCATTCAGATCGTCGACCGCATCAAGGAGACGGTGCGTCTGGCGGAAGGTCTGGACGACAAGAACCGTTTGTCCGACCTGGTCGCAGAGCGTTCGCTAGCTTGTCTGGAGCGGTTCGGCCAGAGGCTGAAGAACCTGCATCGCGCCAACGTGCGCGCCGTAGGCACCAACACGCTTCGGCGGGCCAGCAACGTTACGGCATTTCTGGAGAGCGCTGAGGACGCCTTGGGATTTCCCATCGAGATCATCAGCGGCAGGGAAGAAGCGCGGCTGATCTACCTGGGCGTCGCCCACTCCATCGAGGACAACTTCGACCGCCGTCTGGTGGTAGATATTGGCGGCGGCAGCACCGAACTCATCGTCGGCCACGGCTTTGAGACCGACCTGACCGAGAGCCTGCACATGGGTTGCGTGGGCATGTCCAGAACCTGCTTCGAGGACGGCCGCATTCGGGCCACCGACTACAAAGACGCGGTCAATCGCGCCCGCCAGGAACTGACGCCAGTGGCAACGGCATTCGTTGAGGCAGGATGGGACACTGCCATCGGGGCATCGGGCACCATCCTCGCGGTGCAGGAAGTGCTCGCGCAGCTGCAGCAAACGCATGCGGGCATCACGGCCGATGGGATCAAGCAGATCAGAAAACAGCTGCTGGACGCCGGCCACGCAGACAAGGTCTCCCTACCCGGCCTATCGGCCGACCGTAGAGCCGTATTTCCGGGCGGAGTGGCCATTCTGGACGCCATATTCCAAACCCTGGAGGTGGACACCATGCAGGCCACCAATGGGGCGCTGCGCGAAGGTGTCATACAGGACCTGCTGGGCCGCGTGCAGCACCAGGACATTAGAGAAAACACCGTTTTAGACCTTTGCGGCCGCTATCACATCGACCAGAAGCACGGGCGGCGGGTGCGCGACCTGGCCATCTCCCTGCTGGCACAGGTGGCGGTGGCCTGGAAGCTCACCGACCCCAACGATGCGCTGCTGCTCAGCTGGGCCGCCGACCTGCACGAGATCGGCATGGATATCTCACACAGCCAGTACCATAAGCACGGCGGTTACCTGCTCAACAACATGGACCTACCTGGATTCTCCCGGTCGGACCAGAGCCAGCTGGCCAACCTGGTGCGCACCCACCGGAGGAAGTTTCCCGTCGATGAGGGTTACTCCGAAAAAACCACCCGTCTGGCGGTGCTACTTCGGCTGGCAGTGCTGTTTCACCGCAACCGCACATCATCACCGCTTCCTCACGTGGCGATGGCGGCTGAAAACCGCCACGTAAACCTGATGCTTCCTACCGACTGGCTGGAAGGACACCCGCTCACACGGCTGGATATCGCACAAGAAGCGGACTACCTGAGCACCATCGGGATAGAACTGCTCACCGCCGAATCCGCCTGAAGGCACTCAGTCGTCGGCAAGCCTGGCCAGCAGGCGCTCCTGCGCGCGCTTGCGCTTGCTCACTGGCGCCGTGAGCTTTTCGTAACTGCCGTCTGACTGCAGTACCCAGGCCTGGCAGTTATCAGACAGGTAAAGATCGAGCTCTCGAAGTATCCGCTTCTTCATCCGCTTGTCGCTGATGGGAAAGCAGGTTTCCACACGATCGAAGAAGTTCCGGCCCATCCAATCGGCACTGGAAAGGTAAACCCTGGGATTGCCATCGTTCTCAAAGCAGAATACCCGGGTGTGCTCAAGGAACCTCCCAACAATGGAGCGCACATGTATGTTCTCCGACACGCCGGGGATACCTGGCCGCAGTGAACATATGCCGCGCACCACCAGGTCGATCTTCACTCCTGCCTGACTCGCCACGTACAACGCCTGCATTACGCGCGGCTCGATGAGCGAATTCATCTTCGCCGTTATTCGAGCCGGTTTGCCTGCGCGCGCGTTTTCCGCCTCGCGCCCAATGTGCTCCAGCATCTTGGCGTGCATGGTGAACGGCGCCTGCAGCAGCCGGCCGAGCTTTGTGGTCTTGCCCATGGAGGTCAGCTGCTGAAAGATCTGCTGAACGTCGTCGCCGATCTCGGGGTCGCAGGTAAACATTCCGTAGTCGGTATACAGCCTGGTGGTCCGCGTATGGTAGTTGCCGGTGCCCAGGTGCACGTAGCGGGCCAGCGATTTTCCTTCCCGACGAATCACCATGCTCATTTTTGCATGTGTCTTGTGGCCCACCACGCCGTAGACCACCTGCGCACCAACGCTATGCAATTTGTTGGCAAGCTCAATGTTGGCTGCCTCGTCGAAACGGGCCATCAGCTCGATCACCACCATGACCTCTTTGCCGTTAGCGGCCGCCTTGGTAAGCGCCTCGACAACGGCCGACTCCACTCCGGTGCGGTAGAGGGTTTGCCGGATGGATAACACTTGAGGATCAGACGCAGCCTGACGCAGAAAGTCGACGAACGGCGCAAAGGATTCAAACGGGTGGTGCAGCAACACGTCGCCGGAACGAATCGCATCGAAAATGTCGTTTGCGTTGCGCAGCCGCTCCGGGATGCTGGGCGTGAAGCCGGGGTACTTGAACTCGGGACGATCCACCAGGTCGGGTAGCGCGGCCAGACGCATCAGGTTCACCGGGCCACCACATCGGTAAACGTCCTGAGAGGTCAAGCGAAACTGGTCGGTAAGAAAGCGCTCCAGTTCCTTGGGGCAATCGTGCGCGACCTCCAGCCGCACGGCATCCCCATAGCGACGCGAAGGCAGCTCTCCCTCCAAGGCTCTCAACAGATCGTCCACTTCCTCCGTATCGACGAACAGGTCGCTGTTACGGGTAACCCGAAACTGGTAGCACTCCTTGCACTGCATGCCGTGAAACAGCTGGTCCACGTGCGCCTGGATAACGGAAGACAACATGACGAATTCGTTGGGCGTCTGAGAGCAGGATTCCGGCAGGCGGACGATCCTAGGCAGAGCGCGGGGTGTCTGCACGATGGCCCGACCACCACGCCGGCCAAAAGCATCATCGCCCTCCAGCGTGACGATGAAGGTCAGACCCTTATTGAGCGGCTGCGGAAAGGGATGTGCCGGATCGAGAGCGACCGGGCTGATGATGGGCGCCAGCTCACGACTGAAGTAACGCTTGATCCAAACACCCTGCTTGGTGTTCCAGTCATTCTCTTCGAGGAAACGGATGCCTTGGATGTCCAGCTTGGGCAACAGTACGGAATTGAGCACCTCGTACTGCTCGGCGACCATATCTTTCACGGTCTCCGCGATCCTTCGCAGCTGCTCGGAAGGCGTCATGTTGTCAGGCCCGCGCCGACTCGCTCGATACGCTTCCTGCTGCTTCAAGCCAGCCACTCGAATCTCGAAAAATTCATCCAATATCAGGCTGGAGATACACAGAAATCGAAGGCGTTCCAACAAAGGTACGTCCTCGTCCGTTGCCTGTGCGAGCACCCGACGTTGGAATGCCAGCAGCGACAGCTCCCGGTTGATGTAGAGCTCCGGGTTGCTGAGCTGGTCGGCGTCTGAAACTACGATTGCCGCCAACGTTCAATCCACCAGATTCGCGTAGTGAACGATCCAGTTTATCATAGGCCCCTGACACAACCGTGACAGTGGATATGGCCCAACAGGACCGGGTTTACCGCCGGCCACAAACGCAGATCGTGGATTTCGCCTTCGATGAATCGGTGGCCAGCGTCTTTTCGGACATGATCCGCCGATCCATTCCGGGCTACGAAACCATCGTTCCCATGAGCGCGCTGCTGGCCGCGCGTCACCTCGAAACGCTGCCCGCCACACGCCACCTGACTTACGACCTAGGCTGCTCCCTGGGCGCTTCCACCCTCGCCCTGCTGCGGCAGTTCTCTGCAAACACTTTATCGGTGGTCGGAGTGGACAGCTCCCCAGCCATGATAGAGCGCGTAAACCAATCCGTTACGGATCCACGGGCCCAATTCTTGTGTGGCGACATTCTGGAGGTACCACTGGAGCCTGCTGGCGCAGTCATCTTGAACTTCACCCTGCAGTTCATCGCGCCCGAACACCGCGATACGCTGCTGCAGCGCGTGCGCCATGCGCTGGAACCTGCCGGTGTGCTGGTGGTATCCGAGAAAATAATCTTCGAGGATCCCGAGGAACAAGCGCTGTTCGACGCGGCCCATCTGGACTACAAACGCGCCAACGACTACTCCGAGCTGGAGATCAGCCAGAAGCGCACCGCTTTGGAAAACGTGATGACCCTCGACAGCGACGCACAGCACCGCGAACGTTTCGCACGGGCAGGGTTCGGCACCGTACGCAAGTGGTACCAATGCCTGAACTGGGCGTCGTACCTCGTCTATTGCCAGTGAAGTGGAACAAACTTTTCTCGCGCCTGCCTCAATGGCGCACCACGGCCCATCAGATCGAAGCGCGTTTCAGCCAGGACTTTCACGGGGATTTTGATCGCTGGCAACAGGCCCTGGATGCGCTGCCAATACTGAAGCCGGCATCGCGCGACCTGGGTGACGTGGTCACCGTCGAGGGCAAAGCCAAGCGCGCTCAACTGGATCAGTTGCGCGCCGCCCTTATGGAACTGCACCCCTGGCGCAAGGGTCCGTTCAACCTGTTCGGGGTGGAGATCGATTGCGAGTGGCGATCCAACTGGAAGTGGCGCCGCGTCGCACCGCACATCGGTCCCCTCAACGGCGCCACTATCCTCGATGTGGGCAGCGGCAACGGATACTACGGCTGGCGCATGCTGCAATCCGGCGCCAAGCTGGTCGTGGGGGTAGACCCTACCCTGCTGTTCTGCATGCAGCATCTGGCCGTCAACCGGTACCTAAAAAACAACCGCAACTGGGTGGTTCCACTGAAGTTCGAGGAGCTTCCCGGCGCACAGTTCGACGTGGTGTTCAGCATGGGCGTGCTCTACCACCAACGCGATCCCCACGCGCATCTGCAGCGCCTGTTCGATTTCACCAAACCCGGCGGGCGGGTAGTGGTGGAATCGTTGGTTGTACGCGGCGTGCCCACGCTGCACCCCACCGGTCGCTACGCAAGAATGGGCAACGTACACGCGGTGCCATCCGCGGACGAACTGTGCGATTGGCTGCGTGGGGCGGGGTTCGAAGGCGAAAAGCTGGTAGACGTCAGCACCACCACCATCGATGAGCAACGCTCGACTTCGTGGATGCGCTTCGAATCGCTGGCCGAAGCGCTGGACCCCGACAATCCCACCTTGACTCTGGAAGGCTATCCCGCCCCCTCCCGCGGCGTGGCCGTGGCGGCAAAACCGAAGCGTGGAAATGGGGAATAAAAGTGCGTACGGTCACGGGTCAACCTGAGTAACGGTGAGCGCGTGCTTCTCGGCGTCATTCCAATATCATTTCGCTTCCGGGGCAAACTGGGCAGGCTGTCGAACATTTATCTCTGCTTTCTCGACAACGATGGCAAGGCACTGCACCCCACCCAGATTGCCAAGCAGACGGGAATTCGCTTCACCGAAGTCAGCGCGCGCCTGGAGGCAACACCCGAGTTGTTCGTTCGCCTGCCTAAACGAGACGGCATTACCCGCTATCGGCTGACCAGCGCAACGGCGGCCAAGGAGCCCGAAGAAGTGGAAGTATTTCTGAATCGCGAGGCACGCAAGGAGAGCCTGCTGCTGTGGGCTTTCGGCACTATGGTGCTGCTTATGTTGCTCATCGTCGTGCTGCTGCTGGGACCGGCCCTGTAACAGTGCCAGAACAGCTCAACCCCGCACAGCAGCAGCTAAGGAACGAAGCCCGGGCCTTCGCCGCATCTGTCGATGCCGAGGCTAGCGCGGCAAACGTGCGTAGCGCCTCACAGGCCGCCGGATTTTTCACCATGACGCAGCCGGCAGAGTTCGGTGGCGCCCAGGCCAGCGTGCTGGAACTCACCATTGTGCGCGACGAGCTGAGCGCCGCCGGCATGCCCCACGCAAATGCGGTATTCGGTCCGGGTCCCGGAGTCCTCGCCGGTGTGAAAGAGCCCTTGCGATCAGCGTATCTCCATCCGCTCATGGCGGGCGGCAAACGTGCAGCGTTCGCATTCACGGAGCCCGACGACGCACCCCATCCTACCCGGGCGGCACGCGAAGGCGACTGGCTGATAGTCAACGGCGCCAAGTCTTACGTCACCGGTGGTGCGGATGCGCACTTCATGAACACGTTGGTGCATATCGAAGACGAAGGGCCAGCACTCGTAGTGATAGATACCGACGCCAAGGGCGTGTCCATGGACCGGCGCTTCGCGTCCCTGGATGGCAGCCACCACGCGGCATTCTCCTTCACCGACGCCCGGGTGCCGGCGGCAAACATCATCGGACAACCCGGCGAGGGGCTGCCGCGGGCCATGCGCCAGATAGGTGATACGCGGCTGGCCATCGCGGCAAACTGCGCGGGCACGATGCGGTGGGTGGCCACCTTCCTGGAAACCCACCTGGATGGAAAAGACCGGGCCGGCAAGCGGCGCGGAGACAAGGAGGGCGTGCGCCTGCGCTACGCGGATCTTCGCATCGCGGCCTTCGCCGCACGCAGCATGGTCTACCGCACCGCACGACTGGCGGACTCCGGAGCCAACGTGGTCAACGAAGGCATCGCCTGCAAAGTCTTTGCCACCGAACATCTGCAGAACAGCGTGGACACAGCCATTGGGCTGGTAGGCGGCAACGCGCTGGTGGAATCGCACCCTCTAGCCGTGCTGTACCGCACGGTAAGGTCATTACGCCTGGCAGAAGGCGCCAATGACGTACTGCGGCTCAATCTGGTGCGCGGCGCGCTGGAGCTCAACAAAGGCGTGCTCTAGCACCGCATTAGTGAAAGCAGGCTAGCGCGAGCCATACTCCTCGCGGTTGTCCTGCTTTGCCGCCGGCGCTTTTTTCAACATAACGTAAACAGCACCGGAACCGCCGTGGTGATTGCGCGCGCTGCAGTAGGCGATCACCTCCGGCATCTGACCCAGCCATGCCATCACGTAGCTTTTGATTCGAGCCGGCGTTGCACTCTGCTCGCCGCGCCCATGGGCGATGATCACGGTACGCCACTGCTGCCCCAGCGCGAGGCGAAAGAATTCGAACACCGCCAGGCGGGCTTCCTTGACACTCTTGCGGTGCAGGTCCAGCGATCCCTGCAGGGGGTAAGCGCCAGCCTTCAGGCGCGCAAACACGCCACGCTGCACGCCGTCTTTCTTCCACTCCACCAACTCACGCGGCGCCAACTGGGGCACCTCCCCCAGGGTCAGGTCGATGGGGTCAGCTGCCTCGCGATTGCCCAGTGCTGCCTCTCTACGCTCGAGCTGGGCAGGCGTAGCCTCGGACGGCCCGCTCGGCCCCGTCACCCGGGGTTTGCGCTGGAGCGGCTCCACGTCACTCATGGCTTCGCGAAAGCTGTCTTCCTCGCTCATGCTGTCGCCCTCTTACAACCCAACGCCCGGGTACTGCGCAGAGCGGGTATCCGGAATGGGCCGGTTGTCAGCAGCATGATAGGTGGTCACGAAGGACAGCTTGATCTCGTCGGTAAGGTTCTTACCCGCCGCGTGAAGTGTACGGCAGCCGAAAAAAACCACATCCCCCGCCCGGAGTTCCACGGTGACGGCCTGCTCAAGCAGCGACTCGTTGGCAGGCAACTCCGAACGCAGGAACAGGTCTCGATCGAGCCTGCCGCGATCGATGTCCATGACGTGGCTGCCGGGTACCACCTTGAGCGCCCCGTTGGTTTCGGTCTCTTGCCCCAGCGCGAGCCAAACCGAGATCAGTTCAGGCCGGTCGAACGACCAGTAACGGATGTCCTGGTGCCACCTGGTGACGCTGCTGTAGCCCGGATGCTTGGTCATCACGCAGTTGTGGTGGGCCTGGGAAAGCACCACGCCCGCGCCCCCAAACAGCGCAGCCAGGTGCTGCCGCACCGAGGGCCCCGTGGCCCAGGCGCGAAACGCCTGGTGGCGAGCGTAGGCATGCAGCAACCGCCGTGGCGTGTGGCCACCGGGTGCGTCCATGCCAGCCGGCGCGCCCGGATAGCCCACCTCGGCTTCGAACTCGGCCGGACCTACCAGCGGGTTCAGGTGAGCGGCCGCCACATTGCGGATCTCTTCCACCAGCGATGCGTCGCACATGCCGCGCACCACGACATATCCGTCGCGTTGGAAAGCGCGCAACGTCAGCTGATCGACGGGTTGACCCTCGGCAAGCAAGGCTAGTCCATCTGCGCCTTGATGGCGCGCAGCGTCTTGTCTCCGTAGGGTGGGCGCAACCCACCAAGACTGGCAACGTCTATCTTGCTCTGGGTAAACACCGACTTGGCATGGCTGAACGTTCGAAACCCGTCCACCCCGTGGTAGGCACCCATACCCGAGGGCCCTACGCCGCCAAACGGCAGATCTTCCTGGGCAACATGCATCACCACATCGTTCACCGTGACCCCACCCGAGGTGGTGTGCGCGAGCACATGGTTTTCCTCCGCAATATCGCTGCCAAAGTAATACAGCCCCAACGGGCGCGGCTTGGCGTTGATGTAGCGAACGGTATCCTCCACCTGCGCGTATCCCTTGACGGGCATCACCGGACCGAAGATCTCATCGCTCATCACACCGAGCGAATCATCCGGATCAACGATGAGTGTGGGCGGCATCTTGTGATGAGGTTGCTGGCGAAAGTCCTCCTCCGCCGGGTTGATCTCCACCACCCGCGCGCCGGCGTTTTCGGCTTCTTCCACGAGCGCCTTCAGGCGCTCGAAGTGGCGCTCGTTGAGCACCGAGGTGTAGTCGGGATTATCCAGCAGGGTGGGATACATCTTGGCCACCGAGTTGGTTGAGCACTCAACAAACTCGTCAACACGCTCCTGCGGCACGAACACGTAATCCGGCGCCAGACAGATCTGGCCGGCGTTCATCATCTTGCCCATCATGATAGCGTCACTGGTTTTCTGCATGTCGGCCGAGCGGCCCACTACCACCGGAGACTTTCCGCCCAGTTCAAGGGTAACCTGCACCAGGTTCTCCGCAGCCGCGCGCATGACGTGACGCGCAACGGACGTCGCCCCCGTAAACAGCAGATGGTCGAAGGCGAGCCCGGTAAACGCCGCGCCCACGTCTGCGCCGCCGGTCACTACCGCGATCTCTGTGGCATCAAAAGCGGCGGGGAACATTTCAGCAAACAAAGAAGACGTGGCCGGCGTGAACTCTGACGGCTTGATCATGCACCGATTGCCGGCGCTCAGTATTCCTGCCAGCGGGCTGAAGGTGAGATTGACCGGAAAGTTCCAGGGGCTGATGAGCCCCACCACACCCAGCGGCTGATAGTCGATGCGCGCCTTAGCCCCAAGCAGATTCAAAGGAAACGGGCCCGCCTTGCGCTTCTCTGACCGCATCCACCGCCGCACGTGCTTTTGCGCATGTCGGAGCGGCCCAACCGAACCAGCCACGTCGGTAAGCAGCGACTGATGCTCGCTGCGATGGCCGAAATCCTCACACAAGGCCTCTACCAGCTGCCTTTCATGGGATTTGACCAACCCGACAGCACGCTCAAGGCGATCGAGCCTGGTCTCTAGGGAAACCGCGCCTTCGGCTAAATAAGCTTCACGCTGCGCATCAAGGATTTGCTGCAATTCAGACGATGATTCTGATGAAGACATTGGGGGCACACCTTTTTCGTCGGCCGGCTATTTTGGCATGGTGCCCGGAAGAGTGCAGCGCAGGCTAGACCTCGTCCGTCATGCCATCAACCGCCCCCGCGGCGCCATCGAAGATGGCGCTGCCGTTGACGGTCACCTTCAGTCGCGCGTCCTCGGCCCAGTAGCGCGCCTCGACGTAGTGGTGCTCCTCGAAATCCAACTCGATGTTGGTCCACACGTATTGGGGCGTGCGCGCGCCCGCCGGCCGTCGTTTGCGCAGACAGCCATCCACGTAGAGCTCAAGCGCGCCGGATGCCGGGCACCTGAGCTGGAACGACTTGTGCCGGTGCTGAAACTCCATCTGCCAGGCCACCATGGGTTCAGGCCCGCTCGACACCAAACATTTCGTCAACGTGGTCGTGGGGAAGCGGCGCGGTGAGCTTGGAGACGCCCCAGGTCAAGGCCACGGAGAAGATCTCTCCCATGGCAGCACAGGACCAGGGATTGGGTGCCTCACGGGCCAGCCAGACGGCCACATCATGCAGCGTGCCCGGTTCAAACCAGGCTGGATCGATGAACCCGCCGTGGGTGACCGAAAATACTGTCACACCGCTGAGCAGGCCGGCAAAAGCACCGGCCTTGGTGACGCCACGCCAGATCGCACCCAGTATCAGAGGACCGGCAAATGCCGCCATCATCCCTCCGGTACCGATCCACACGATCATAGCCACGTTGGTATCCATCAGCGCCCACGCCATGGCCGTGCAGATGATCATCACGGCGATGGTGCTGACCCTGCTGATCACGAGAACCTGGCGGTCCACCACGTGCTCGGCGGGCTGCTTCGCCAACTTGGGCACTATCGTGCACCGATACAAGTCATTGGCGATGATCTGCGACGAGGAAACCACCAGGCCGTCCGCGGTAGACATCACAGCAGCCAGGATGCCGATACCGAGCAAGGCGGCCAGCCATGCCGGGAACAGGTCGACGAACAAGGCCGCCAGGGCCATGTTGCTACTCGCGCCAGGCTGCATGAGGTCGTCTCCAAGCACCGCTCGCGCCAGAAGGCCGCCCAATCCCAGCATGCCCAGTGTCAATCCAAACGTGAACGCCAACCCAATGAATCGCCGGCGCTGCCGGGGCTCCTTCAAAGCCCAAAGCTTGTTGCCGATGTGCGGAAGCATGCCCAACGGTATGTGAGACAGCAGGATGGCCACCACAGACCACCAGGAGTGGTAGCGCACGTCGTTCGGATTCAACCAGCTCACCAGATGGGCATCCTGCTTCTCGAGGTTGTCCACCATGCCACCGAAACCACCTTCCACGCCGAACCCGTTGACAAACAACACCACGACCAGCACGGCGATGAGCACCATGATAAAACCTTGCACGCCGTCGGTGAGGATGTCGGCGTGGGCGCCACCAAGCGCCACGTAAACCATCAGCACCGCGGCGGTTACGGCCAACGCAACGCCCGGAGACACCCCTAGCATGATCTCAAACATCACGATGCCAGACACCAGCTGTCCGGCGAGATAGAAAAACAGCAGCAGGGAAAACACAGACACCAGTATTCGCACCCAGTCGGACTGATAGCGCGCGCCTAGATACTCGGGAATGCTACGGCTGCCGAATACCTCTCCACCACGACTCACCATGCGCAGACAGATCAGCACTCCCAGGTACACGCCCGCCGGATACAGAAATACCGACCACACGGCGGCAAAGCCCGCATCGTATGCTATCCCGGGAAAGCCAACGAACGTGGCACCGCTGGCAGTTGTCGCCGCAAAGGCAAAGGCAAGAAACACCGGGCCGTAACCCCCGCGAGCGGTGGCAAAGTCGTCCGCGTTCCTGACCTTGTTACGGCCGACAAACCCGAAGGCAACCATGGCGCCGATATACAGCGCCAGGAACATCCAAGACCAGCTGACAAGATCCATGCAGCCCTCCTTCCCTTACTCGCGAGAGCTTATCAGATCATCTCGGTGTGATAGCAAGCAACGATTGATAACGCTGCCTAGAACAACGCCATCTGACTTTGCCCCGGCGGCCGCATGACATCGGTGCGCCGCTGCGAGGACGGCGAGAGGGTGAAGAGCAACGGCGAACGGATCGGCTTACCGGTCCTGAAGCGTCGCCTGTCCAAGGTCATCAGCGGTCCGCACTCCTCACGGGGTCGCTCGGACGTCACTATCGTGGAATAGCTGGTGCGGGTGAGCCCGCTGTTCGCCAACGACGAAGGTCTGCTGCCCGGACTGCTGCACTAGAAAGACTGGAAACCTTGGCGCGATGCGTGGAAGATCGTGTTGCATACGCCATGAACACGTTCACGCGCATGACCAAAGTAGAACAAGAAACCCCCTGGGAGGAACCATGATCGTAATCAACGCCAAGATCACCGCTGACCAAGCCACAGTTGCCGCACTGGCCGAAGCCATCGGCAAAATGGAAAGAGCGAGCCTGGAAGAGCCAGGATGCAGCGAATACTGCTTCTCAGTGGAGGTCAGCAACCCGGGCGTGTTCCGGATCACCGAGCGCTGGAACTCGGTGGAGGACCTCAAGGCGCATTTCGCAACTCCACATATGGCGGAGTTCCAGGCGGCCATGGCGGCGAACCCGTCCCAGGGCACCGAGATCCACTGCTACGAAGCCGAGGAAATTCCTTTCCCGGCCATGTAGCCAACCGTGCTTACCGTCTGGGGAGGCGCCACCAGCCGCACCCTGCGCGCCTATTGGATGCTGCATGAGCTTGGCCTCGACTACGAGGCCAAGCTCATCGGACCGCGTACGGAAGAGACCGCCAGCAAGGCGTTCCGAGCCTTGAATCCCAAAGGCAAGGTACCGGTGCTGGTGGACGGCGATCTGGTGCTCACCGAGAGCGCGGCCATCGTCACCTACCTGGGCGACACCTACGGGCCCGACTCCGGTCTCGTGCCGCGCCCCTACACCCCCGAACGGGCACGTTACAACGAGTGGTCGTCATTCATTCAAATGGAACTGGATGCCCACACGCTGTACGTGGTGCGCAAGCACCGCGACCTGGCCGCATTGTATGGCGAAGCCCCGGCGGCGGTGGCTACCGCCATAGAAGGATTCAATCGGCAGGTAGTCGTGGCGGAACAGACGCTGGCGAAGCAGCCCTTCCTGCTGGGTGAACAGTTCACCGGCGCGGACCTGTTGCTATCCACGTGCGTGCAGTGGGCCGTGCTGTACGACATCCCGGTCTCGGATACCCTCGCAGGCTTCGCCGAGCGAACCCGGGAGCGCCCCGCTTTTAGACAGGCAGCCAAGCTGAATTTTTCCATCTCGCCCGGGGCCTAGGTCGCGGCGCCGGCAAGCGCTATGACTGCATCAGCCAGTCCAGAATGCGTTGGTTCTCCTCGCGGGGATAGGTGTGCGACAGGTCTTCCAACTCCCGGTACGTGATATTGGCCCCCGCTGCCTTGAGCGTATTGCACGCCATTCGCGCCATGTCTGTCGGAAACATCCAATCCAACGCGCCGTGGACGAGATAGATGGGCAGCCCGCTCAGGCGCTGTCCGCCGCAACCCTCCAAGACAAACGGATGGAAGCTACCGGATATAGGGGCCAGATGGGTGAAGGGGCTGTCGTCACGCAGGCCACCCAGATAGGAGAACGTGCCGCCGTCTGACATGCCGGTGAGCAGGATACGCTGCTTGTCGACGTTCCACAGGCCCTGCGCACGTTCCACCAGCCCATCGAGACCGGGCAGATCGATCTCCGGCTCCGTCAGCGACCAGGTGTTCTGGCGGGAGGTGGGAGAAATCACGATAGCACCCCGGGAGCGCGCATCGCGCAGCCACGTCCAAAGAAAGCTCCGGCCGTGCCCGCTTCCGCCATGCAGCGCCACCACCAATGGGTAGGGATGGGTTTCGTCGTAGTACTCGGGCACGTAAATGGAACAACCACCCCGCTGCTGAGACTCGTTCTCCGCATGGATGATGCCGGCGCGCTCTGCACTTGGATCGCAAGCCCCCAGGCGCTCCAGCAACTCGGCGTCGTCACGCAGTTCTGGAGCCACGAAGAATCGATTGACCGGCGGCAACATGAAGGCCACCGGATAAAGGGTAGCAACAGCCCGGCCGGCGTGCCCCGTAGCAGCGTACGCGGCCATGACGGGGTTGGCCGCCGATACCGCGTCGCCCAAGCCCGCCAGCGCCTTGGCGGCATGGTCGGCGGAACCGGCTAGCGCATCGCGAAACCCCGCAAGATGCTCCGGCCAGGGCGCCTGCTCGAACGTAGCCCGATTGTCCTGCAGCGGCGCCAACAGCCCTTCGAGCGCCTCCGCCAGCCCACTGACGTGGGGTGGATGCAGGTGTCTGCCCGCCCGCTCCAACGCCTCCAGCACAGTAAGCAGATGCGGCAACAGCCCCATGGTGGCGTCCAGCAACGGGTCGGTTTCATCGGCCATGGCGACCCTCCTTTGCCACCACTATAACCGATGACTGCTCCTCGCCCGCCCGGCACCGGCATTGGCGACCAGGCCACAGATTGATTAAAGTCGCTCGTCTGGCTCGAAAGGGGGCACACATGGCCGGGTTCGACCGCAGCGCAGAAGACGTGGGCAACGTGCAGATGCTCGAGCACGTGAATGTCACCGTGCCAGACCAGGGCGTGGCAGCCTTGTTCTATGTGACCGGGCTTGGATTTACCCGCGACCCCTACATCGACTTCGGCAATTTCAACATGTGGGTAAACCTGGGAGAGCAGCAGTTCCACCTGCCCCAGTCCAAGGCCCAAGTGCTGCGCGGCCACACTGGGGTGGTGGTGCCCGACCTGGAAGACCTTAAAAAGCGCCTTGGATTCGTCGCAAAGCCGCTGGCAGACACCCAATTCGCATGGGAAGAGGCAGACGGCTACCTAGCCCTGACCTGCCCCTGGGGCAACCAGATTCGCGCGTTTGCCCCGGGGCTATTCACCAAGATGGATCTGGGCATGCCATACGTGCAGCTCGACGTACCCCCAGACACCGCGCCGGGCATCGCGCGTTTCTACGAGCAGGTGATGGGTTGCGCCACGGAGGTGACCGACACCCAGGCACGGATACACATCGGCTTCAATCAAACGCTGGTATACGCGGAGAATGATGCGCCCCTGCCTGAGTACGACGGCCACCATATCGCTATCTACGTGGCCGACTTTTCGGGACCGCATCGCTTCCTCGACAACCATGGCCTGGTCACGGAAGAGTCCGACCAATTTCAATACCGCTTTCAGGCCATCGTCGACCCGGAAGGCGACCCAACACAACCCCTGTTTGAACTGGAGCACGAGGTCAGATCGCTCAGCCACCAGATGTGGCGCCGACCGCTGGTGAACCGCAACCCGGCGGTGAATTTCTTTACCTACCGGAAAGGTACAGAGGTGTTCACGCCGGCATGAGCGAAGCTCCCAATCTGACAGACCTCAAGGAAGAACCCTACTACAAGGCCCTGGGCGACGAGGTGGAGGTATTCGAAGCCGCCTACCACGCGCGTCTTCCCGTACTACTCAAAGGCCCCACCGGCTGCGGCAAGACCCGCTTCGTAGAGCACATGGCGTGGCGCATCTACCGACGGGACAACGCCGTGGATATCGACAACCCGTTGATGACCATTTCCTGTCACGAAGACCTCACCGCCACCGACCTGGTGGGTCGCTACCTGCTGCAGGGTGATGCCACCCTGTGGAGCGACGGGCCGCTGACCCGGGCGGTGCGCACCGGCGCCATCTGCTATCTCGACGAGATCGTCGAGGCGCGCAAAGACACCACCGTGCTGATCCACTCGCTCACAGACCATCGACGCATCCTGCCCATCGAGAAAACCGGCGAGCTGGTGAGCGCCCACCCGGATTTTCTGTTGGTGATCTCATACAACCCCGGCTACCAGAGCGTGCTCAAGGATCTCAAGCCCAGCACGCGGCAGCGCTTCGCCAGCCTGACATTCGATTACCCGGATCGCGAAACCGAAAGCGAGATCATCGCCCACGAAGCGGATATCGATGCGACCACGGCGGAGCGCCTGGCAGTGATCGGAGAGAAGGTCCGCAACCTGCGCGAGCATGGCTTCGAGGAAGGCGTAAGTACCCGCCTGCTGATCTACACCGGCGCGCTGATCAACGGCGGCATCGATCCCCGGAGGGCGGCAGACATCGCCATTGTAGGCGCGGTGTCCGACGACGCCACGGTGCAGGAAGCCATCGCCGACATCGTTGATGTCGTGCTACCTGCCTGAGACGCCCCATGGTCACCCTTGTGGACGTCGAAGCTAGCCTGGCGCTTTTCGCCGAAGGCATCGCAGGCCGCTACTACCACATCAAGCCTTCCAGCCAGTTTGCAAGCCGCCGCGTGACGGTGGACGATGGGGACGCGGCGCTCACCACCGATACCCTCCTGCTCCCCGAGACCATCGCGTCGGACAACGCCGCTTTTTATCGCGTGCTTGCCCTGGAGCAGCTGGCTCAACGGGAGTTCGGCACGCTGGCATTCACCTTCGACGGCGCCCAGGAACGCATCCCCACGCTCGCCACGCCACCCCCATCGGCCACGGCGCTGCGCATGAGCGACTTCGAGGTGTTCTACCAGAGCGTATCGCACCCGGGTGTGCTGCAGCGGTGCTTTTTTTCCTGCGAGCGGGCGCGCCTGGACGCTCAGCTGAGCTACCATTACCCAGGCATTCGAGGCTACCAACGGGCCTATCACCAGCACCTACTCGCCACCCTGGATTGGCACGATGAGCCGGCTTCCGCGCTCGAGGTAGCCAACACGCTGCACGCCTACGTGCTGGGGGCGCAACCGGGCGATTCGGACACGTCAGTTCGCTTGTTAGAGATCGTCGACCGCGTAGCAAACACCATGGCGGACGTGTACGACACTGCCCAGGCGGCGCTGGACTGCTACGAACTTTGCACGCCTTATCTGGTCGACGGCATTACCGAGCTGTCGGCGCCCGAACTCGATGAGCTTGATGACCCTACCCACTGGCTGCAGCGAGAGGCTCGCCTGGAGGACTGGCAGGAAGACCTCAAGGCCATGGATGCAGCCATGCTGCAGGTGCAGATGCTGCAAGGCGATGAGGCGGCGGCAAAGAACGTAGAAGGCATGGCCGACGGCGAGATCCGTCCCGACGATGTGGACCTCACGGCCATGCAGAACGAACGCGACATTGCCGCCCGGCGCCTGGACATGGAACGCTCAGCGGTGCAGGACGCCCTGGGCAAGGCGCAGCTGGAAGCCCGCAGCTACCGCTACGACGAGTGGGACCACACCCAACAACGTTACCTACCAAAGTGGTGCCGCCTGTTCGAGGAAAAACTCGAAGCCAGCGAAGACCAGAACGTAGATGCACTGCTGCAGGTCATCGAAGCCCATCGCGCCGATGTGCAGCATCAGCTGGAGAACATCAAGCCGTTGGGGTTTCAACGCGTGTACCGGGTGGCCGACGGCGACGAGCTGGACTTCAACGCGGTAATACAGGCGCGGCAGGACATTCGCGCGGGGCAGACGCCCGATGAGCGCGTCTACTCGCGCCGGGAACGCGTCCACCGCGATGTCTGCGCCGCCTTCCTGGTAGACCTCTCCGCCTCTACAGACGATGTGATCGAGCCGTCGGAACAACCCGGAACCCCTGAAGAACCAGCCGAAGAGGTCAACCTGCGGGACCCTTTCGGCGCGCCCGACCCGGAAGAACCTCTGGTACCCGAGGAGCCGGGGCGCCGCATCATCGACGTGCAGCGCGAATCGATGCTCGTGATGTCGGCGGCTCTGGAGCAACTGGGTGACAGCTACGGCATCTACGGTTTTTCCGGCTACGGGCGGGATTGCGTGGAGTTCTATGTTGCCAAAGAAGCGGAGCAGCCGTTCCACCGCAACACGCTACGCGCCATTGCGGAAATGAAGCCCATGCGCAGCACGCGAATGGGTCCGGCGATTCGCCACTGCACCACCAAGCTGCTGAAGTCAGGGCATGCGCTGAAGGTACTCATCATACTGAGCGACGGTTTTCCTCAGGATGCAGATTACGGCCCGGAGAGAGGCGAGCACGAGTACGGCGTGCAGGACACCGCCAAGGCGCTCAGCGAGGCCCACGACAAAGGCGTGGAGACCTTCTGCGTCACCGTGGACAGGTCGGGCCACGACTACCTAAAGCGCATGTGCCCCGACGAGCGCTACCTGGTCATCGATGAAGTAGAGGATTTGCCGGAAGCGCTGAGCAAGGTCTACCAAGCGCTCACCGGCTGAGGCCGCAACGGCTAGTCGTCGCTCATCACGCCAAACAGGTGCAGCAGCGACAGGAACAGGTTGTAGATCTGCACGTAGAGGGTGATGGTGGCCAGAATGTAGTTGGTTTCACCGCCATGAATGATGGCGCTGGTCTGCCATAGGATGGCCGCACAGGCGAACAGCACGAAACCACACGAAATAGCCGTGGTGATCCCGGACAGATCGAACATCCACGCCAGCAGCACGGAACCCATCAGCACAAAGAATCCCGCTACCAGAAATCCACTCAAGAAGCTGAAGTCCTTACGGGAAATCAGCGCGTAGGCAGACAGGCCCACGAAGGCCATGGCCGTGGTGCCAAGGGCCGAGGCAACCAGCATGCCACCATCCGCACGAGCCAGGTAAATACTGAGAATGGGCCCCAAGCCGTAGCCCAAGAATCCCGTGAACACAAAGGTCCAAAACAAGCCCCAGGGGCTGTTCGCAGTCTTGTGTACGATGAACAGCAGGGCGAAGAACCCAATCAGTGTAGGCAGAAAGCCGAGATAGGGTGCTTGAGCCAGCATGGAAACCGTTGCCACCACAGCGCTGAACGCCAGGGTGAGGCCCAGTAACATATAGGTGTTGCGCAGTACCTTGTTGATCTCAACGGCCGGCAGCCCGCCCGCAATCGCAGCGCTGCGTGCCTGAATTTCCCGATAATCAGCCATTTTCTTTACCAAGCCTCGCCATGATGTTCATATCCAACAGGTTATATAGGGGGTTAGGTCGCAACTTTCAAGGGATTGCGTCACCAGCCAACGCTGGCGCGCCTGCATCAAGGTCCAGAAAAATCGACTGAGTGTTGGAACTGTGACCGCAACCGTTCGACAATCCCCCAATGACCAACCGCCACCCATACCGATTCGAGCGCGGCGGACGCATGTGGACCACGCTGGTCTTGCTGTTGCTTGGGGCCACTATGGTATCGCTTGCCGAGTCGAATCACTGGGTTATGGAGCTTTTCGCCCATTTCCGACTGCAGTATCTGGTTGCCGCCGTCGTCGCACTACTGATATCGCTGCTGACCGGACAGCGTGCCGCCTTGGTTGCCAGCTTAGCGGCCGTGGCCATCAACGGGTGGTTCGTCGGCAACTATGTGCTCAACATCGGGGTGCAGGCAGCGGCCGCACCGACGGAACACCCATCTGCGCTGCGGATTCTGCACGCCAACGTGCAATATCACTCGCAGCCCATCGGAAGGCTGCTGCAACGTGCGCGGGCCGAACAGGCGGACATCCTGCTGATCCAGGAACTGAATAATCATGGCGCCAGTGTTCTGAGCACAGCGCAAGACTACCCCTACCGGTCGCTGTTCCCCCAGGAACATCCATATGGAATCGGCATCGTGAGCCGGACCCCGGTCGAGGTGACCGCCGAACAGGACAGCAGCGGCTTATACACATTCCTCACCGCAAGGATTCCCTGGGGCGACACCAAGCTAAACCTCGTCTACCTGCACCCACCGCCACCCCTGTCCGCCCAAAGCACTCAGATCCGCGACGACCTGCTGCAACGCATTGCAGCTCGAGTGCGCCACAGCACCAAGGTGCTGGTGGTGGGAGACATCAACAACACACCGTGGACACGCAGCTTCGCCCGTTTCGTGGCTACCAGTCGCATGAGGCCACTGCGCAACCGCCTGCCCATGGGCACCTGGCCGCAGTGGCTCGGCTTCGAAGGCGGCTTTCTGACGCGGCTGCAGATCGACCACGTGTTCACGCGCAATGCGCGTGATATTCAGGAATTTCGCGTGCTGCCCGACATCGGTTCGGACCACATGCCTGTGCTGGTGCGATTGACGTCTGCCTGAGCATCACCAGCTCGATTGCCCTTGCCGGGAGACGCGTTTTCGGTAATCTGCCCGCTCCCACGATCAGGAGCCAGCTTTGAAGCGACTGTACTTCGTGCGCCACGGCCAGACGGAATGGAATGCCGCAAGGCGGGCGCAGGGTCAGATGAACTCGGATCTCAACGATCTGGGGCGCCGGCAGGCCGATGCGAACGGAAGGCTGCTGAAAGATCACGGCGTGCAGGCCCTGTTCGCCTCGCCACTGGGACGAACCCGGCAGACCACGGAGATCGTTCAGCGGCACGTACCCATAGAGGCCATGTTCGATGAGCGCATCATGGAGTGGGATTGCGGTGACTGGAGCGGGCACACCTGGGACGACGTGCAAGCCAAATGGCCCGAAGAATGGGCTGCGCTGGAAGCCGACCGGTTCCATTATCGCGGGCCAGGATGCGAGAACTTCCCCGACATGATCGCCCGCACCAAGCCGTTTCTTGCCGACGTTCTCGCACGCCCCTTCGATGAGATCGGCATCGTCTCGCACGGTCTCATCGGGCGGGTAATGATCGGCGTACTGATGAACTTCAGCGAAAGCGAAATGCTCAAACACACCCAGCCCAACGACGTTGTGTATCGCGTATGCGTGCCGCGCGAAACGTCCCAGCCGCCACAACTCGATCACTTCGTCGGTGGCGAAGGTCCCTTTCCGGGCGCTATCGCGGGATAGACCCAGCCGAGGGGCACCAAGGCCGAGAGGCGACGTTTCTGCTTGCCTCCGGTATGCTCGCGGCCAACGCAACCATAGCCCGACAGCGCCCTGATCATGTCCGACAGCCTAGAAGCAGGAACGCGAATACTCTCCGCCACTGGTGAATCTTTCACCATTAGCGAATCACTGGCCGCCGAATTCGAACCCGGTGATCGGCTCGTGGCCAACGCGCAAGCGGGATTGCTACGCATACCGGCCCACGAGCAGCGCGTGGCCGCTCATTCCGTTGCCAACTGTGCGGCGGCTTTCGAAGCTATGGATTCGGTGACCGACGAGCAGATCGTCGACTTCTTCCAACGGTTCGCCCAGGCGCTTTCCGACGATTCCATCTGGAGCCAGATCCAGGCCGTCAACGACACCGATGTGCAGGATGCAAAAGCTCGCGGGCGTTCCACCACGAGGTTGGTGGTCTCCGACAAAATGCGCCAGAACATGATCGAAGGTCTTCTCGGCTGGTGCGCCACCCCCTCGCGGCGCGACAACGTGCTGGAAACCGTGGAGCACGACGGCTTTCGCATCGAGCTGGTGGGCGCCGCCCTGGGGATCGTCGCGTTCGTGTTCGAAGGACGGCCCAACGTACTGGCGGATGCCTGCGGCGTGCTGCGGGGCGGCAACACGGCCATCTTCCGAATCGGCCGCGACGCGCTGGCAACTGCCCGCGCCATCATGGAACTGGCCGTGCGTCCCGCACTCGTGGACGCCGGACTGCCGGAGCACGCATTGGTTCTGGTGGATAGCCCTTCTCATGCAGCGGGCTGGTCATTGTTCCTGGATCAGCGGCTGTCCCTGGCGGTGGCACGAGGATCAGGCGCGGCCGTTGACCTGCTGGGCTCTCTGGCGCAAAGCGCGGGCACACCCGTCAGCCTGCACGGTACCGGCGGCGCCTGGGTGGTGGCATCCACCAGCGCCACTGGCGATGACTTCTCCCGAGCGGTGCAGGCTTCTCTAGACCGCAAGGTGTGCAACACGCTGAATACCTGCTGCATTCCACGTGCCGCGGCCAATCGCCTGGTGCCCGTTCTTCTGGAAACGCTGCAATCCGCAGCCTACACCCGAGGACAGTCATTCAAGCTGCACGTGGCTGAGCAAAGCACCGACGCAGTGCCGGCGGAGCTGTTCGAGCGCGAGGTGAGCATCGTCCGCGCGGATGGCCCTTGCACCGAACGTCAGGCAGAGCCCATCGCAGAATCAGCATTGGGCGAGGAGTGGGAGTGGGAAGACTCACCCGAAATCACCTTGACCATTGTGGATTCGGTGGATGACGCCGTGGATCTCTTCAACACGTACAGCCCCAGGCTCGTGGCCTCGCTTATCAGCCGCGACGAGGACGAGCAAAAACGATTCTGGGACCGAGTGCGCGCCCCGTTTGTGGGCGATGCCCACACCCGCTGGGTAGACGGTCAATATGCTTTAGCCAAGCCCGAACTGGGGCTTTCCAACTGGGCCAACGGGCGCCTGTTCGGCCGCGGCGCCATTCTCACCGGCGACAGCGTATACACGGTGCGCACACGCTACGTATCCACCTGAGATTCAACTCCATAAAATAACAACCGCATCTGGCTGCTTGTCACTCCGATCGAATCCTGGCGAACTTCTGCAGAGCGTGGCAATCCAGCGGCACCAGACCGCGGTTACCTCCAGCGCTGTAGACCACCTCGGCAACGTACAGATCGCCGCGCGAATCCGCCCAGATACCATGGGGAGCGAAAAAGTTTCCCGGGCGCACCGGGTCGTCGCCGCCGAAACGCGTCACCACCTCCCCGTCGAGATCGAGCACCGACACCCGGGCATGGGGCATGTGGGGGAGGATTTCCACGTCTGGGCGTCTGCCGGCTCGCTCGCCCAGCTCCGCCACGTAAATGAACCCCTCCGAGTCGATGAATAAATCGTCCGGTCGAGTCACGTGGTTCCATTCGGTGATGTATGTCCCATCAGGAGCAAACACCTGCACGCGGGAGTTCTCTCGGTCCGCCACGTAAATCCGATCACCTTCGTCAATGGCGATGGCATGGGGTAGCCGGAACTCTCCGGGCCCGGTTCCCGGCTCGCCCCAGGAAAATTCGTACTCCAGATCGCTACTGAACTTGTGCACCCGGGCATTTCCATAGCCGTCGGACACGTACAGCTCACCGGCGCGGGACAGCGCCACGTTAGTCACCATGTTGAAGGGATCACCGCCGTACTGCACCGGAGTCATACCGGCAACGAATCCCGTATCGGCCGGTTTGTCTTTCTCTCCCAAAGTTTCCAGCAGTTCACCAGAGCGGGAAAAAACGCGCACCGTGTGGTCGAAATTGTCAGCCGCGTACACACGGTCGTCAGGACCAATGTGCAGCCCGTGGGGATTGGTGAAAATCCCCTCACCCCACGCTTCAATAAAGCTGCCGTCGGCGTCGAAAACGATCATTGGGTGCTCGCCTCGATTAAAGGCGTACACCCGATCGTCGGAGTCGGTGGCAACACCTGCCACCTCCACGAAACGCCATCCCTCAGGCAGCTTCTCCCAGCCCTGAATCACCTCGAATTCAATACGCGCCACGCGCCGACACCCCTGTGAGCATCCTCGGGCCACCAAACTATCGGAAATCGGCCACGAAGTGCAGCGTCGGACAAGGGATTTCACCGCCCTTGCGCGCCAATATCCCGGGAGTGTACTCTCCCGCGGCCCACAACCACGTATCTCGACTGTGCTGAAAGGGTTCGTTCGACAATCTGAATTTGCCCGACTGCTGGCGGCCGCCGCGGTGCTGCTGCTGTTCGCCGGTCAAACGGTTGCCGCGCTGCATTTTCATGAAGATGCCGCAGAGCCGGCGTGCGTGGTCTGCGCCAGCACTCAGCAGAGCGACGAGGCAATCGCCGTCAAAAGCGTCGCGCAGACCAGCTACGCGACGGTGCTCCCGTGCACACCAGCTTTTGAGATAACTCCGCGGGGCGTCTACCAGCCACCCCAACGGGCCCGCGCACCGCCGGCACACTGACACCCACTGACCGACGTTCATGCCGCTGCGTTCATCGCCGCGGCGATTTTTCCGCTCGTATTTTTGAGGTTGTCATGAAATCAATCTGGCTGGTTGGGCTTATAGCCGTCATTCCCGGCACTGTAGTCGCGCAGGAAGCGGCGCAGACCAACAACGAAATCGAAGAAGTGGTGGTGCAGGCGCACCCGCTTTCCGCCGAGGGCCTAGCGCAGGCCGCGGTCGTACTTGAAGGCGACGCGCTCACGCGCAATGCAAGCAGCAGCATCGCCGAAACCCTCGCTCGGCAACCGGGCGTCCACAACTCGTCTTACGGCAATGCCGCTGGGCGCCCGGTAATCCGGGGCCTGTCGGGACCAAGGGTCCGCGTCATGGAGGACCGTCTGGAAACGCTCGACGTGTCCGTGACCAGCGCGGATCACGCCACCACCGTGGATGCGTTGGTGGCCGACCGCATCGAGGTGCTCAAGGGACCCAGCACGCTGATCTACGGCTCCGGGGCAATGGGCGGTGTGGTCGACGTGCACACCGGAAGGGTGCCACATTTCGCTGTCGAGGAAGTGAGTGGCGGTATGGAGGTGCGAGCCGAGGATGCCAGCGAGCAGGTCAGCTTGGTAGGCAAACTGGATTTCGGGTCGGGTCCACTCGCGTTTCACCTAGACGGTTTCTATCGGGACGCGGGTGACTACGACATTCCCGGCTGCGTGGAATCGGACGTGCTGCGAGCAGCCGAGGGCGGAGAACCGTGCGAAGTTGAAGACACCCTGCCGGGCAGCAGTCTGGAGACCTGGGGTGGTTCTGCAGGCGCCTCCTTTGTCGGGGAGCGCGGATTCATAGGTTTTGCGGTGAGCCGCTACGAGAGTGATTACGGACTCCCGGGAGGACACAGTCATGGACACGAGGACGAACACCATGACGAAGACGAGCATCACGATGAAGATGAACACGACGAAGACGGACATCACGATGACGATGAACACGACGAAGACGAACATCACGATGA
>CENY01162850.1_pt1 | contig 31829 bp, 28 predicted proteins | sample 356181 | NCBI WGS metagenome assembly CENY01 (sample SAMEA2619840, study PRJEB7988) | marine metagenome | isolation source: saline water (ENVO:00002010), including
GGGCCGAGGAGCTGCGCGGCAGCAAGTGCACGGACGCGGTTGTACCTTATCGACCCGAGCGTGTATTGGCAGCCATTTACGAAAACCACCGGCGCCAGGCTCAGCGGCCCGACTGAAGCGCCGCAGCCGAAGCAGCCAGGGCGTCCCCCACATCGGTCCACGCCACGCCGAGTCCATCGGCACGATTAGAAACCAGCAGCAATCTCTGCCCAAACAGCCTGATCAGATTAGGCGACAGCCTGTTCAGCCGGCGCTCCTTATCCACCCCAAAGCAACCAGCCAGCGCATCCGCAACCTTGAGCGGATAGGCGGCAAAGAATTCCAGCGCCAGCCGACGCGAGCCGAACCGTCGCACGGGCACCGCGCCCAACGCGATCGCGAAAGCAACGAAATACTCGTTCCACGTCATCCTACCGGAACTCGCAAGGTTGTATGGGCCAGCATGATGCCCGGCCTCCAGCAACAGCTTCACAACGGCGCTGACAACGTCATCAACGTGAATCAGATTGCAGAAGCCGTCTCCCGCTGCGCCCAGGTCTCCCAACCGGTGTGAGACCAGCAGCCGTGCGAAGCGGCCACTCCATTCCCAACCGTCGGAGCCATAGATGATCCCCGGACGCAGCACGGCGGCGCCTTCTGCTTCCAGCAGGCGGTCCGCCTGAGCTTTTGCGCGAGAATAACCGCCGAGGTCGCCCTTGAGCGGCGACATTTCATCGATCTCGCCTTCCACATCGCCATAGGCCGCCATGCTGGACAAGTACACTAACGGCTTGGGCCACTGCCCCAAGCAGTGGGCCAAAACACGCGCATTTCTCACGATCGAACCGTTGGGACCGTTGGAGCCTCGTACGCAGCTGACCACCGCGTCCGCCTCGCGCCATAGGGGTTCCACGGCCTGCAGGCGCGCGGCGTCGCAGCGCACGTAGTCGTAACCCGGGCCACCACCTCCTGCGGACCGGCCACTACCTACCGCGCTGACATCATCCAGCGCAGCGAGACGACGAACCAAGCGGGACCCCACGTACCCCTCTGAGCCCAGTACCAGTATTCGCTGCCCACTCACGATGCCGGATCCAATGCCAATCGGTTCTTGAGGTGATCTGCCAGTCGCAATGCCAGCGCGACGATCGTCAATGTGGGGTTGGCCTGGCTCGACGTCGGGAACACACTGGATCCGGCCACGTACAGATTTTGCACACCGTGTACACGGCAGTCGGAGTCCACCACACTGGTTTTGGGATCGCTACCCATCCGCGTGGTGCCGATGTGATGCCCACCGAACGCGCCGTAACGTGTCATCTCCAGCTCGACCGCCTCTGGATCATAACTGAGCGAACCAACGGAACTGAGATTCTTGGCCAGCAAGGAAAAGGATCTGGCGACGGTGGCGATGTCTTCATCCGTGTAGCGCCAATCTACAGACAAGCGCCGCATCCCCAACCGGTCCTTATCGGCAGACAGCGTCACGCGACTGTCCGGATTCGGAACCTGCTCCGCGTGAAAATCCAGGCTGAACCGATTGGCCTTGGACGGAATGACGACCGATGGGAACTTGCGCTCGCTCAATCCACGATCACGCGCCAGGTGCCAGGAAAATCGCACGGCCATGAATGGGTCCGACAATACGTTCATCAGATGCCTGGACAGATCCGCCAAACGCAGCGGTGCCGGATCGAAAAGGCGCCTCGCGTATTCGTAAGGAATGAACCAGCGGCCAAAATAAAGCAGCGATAGGATGGAATTGCGATGCGCCGGGTCGGTAATTCGAGGATGGTGCAGGCGCGCGACGAAGTTACCCACACGGTGCTCGCGCTGTACGTCCGCCGGAAGCGAAAAGCGGCGGCGGCAGTAGATGCCTTCGTTCGTGATCACATAGCCGTGATGAACGTGGCGATCGGAGTCAATTGTCACCTCGCCCATGGTGCCGGCAAGATGGCACATGTAATACCTGCCCACCGAATCGTTAGCGTTGCCGACACCATGCTCGTGTACATCGTTGCTGGCCAACATGATGCGGGCATTCTCAAGACCACCTGCCGCTAGCACGAATACGGAGGCTCTGACGAGGAACTGAGCACCCTCAAGGGTTTGCACGCGCAACGCATCGGTAGCGATCCCGTTGGCGCGCAGCATGATCCCGGTGACATTAGCCCCCAGCACAACTGTTATGTTGTCAGCGAGTTCCAGGCGGCGCGCGTAACGCTTACCAAAGTCGGTAGGACAACTGAAGCGCTCAACCCATTCGGTGATCACGTCCGCAGCATCGAAACCGGCGATCATTTCGGGAAACGGATCCCGGCAATCGGCGGCGCGGTATGCGTACTCCCCCGCCTCACAGATTCGATTCGCGCGGGCATAATGAGGCGACAGTGCCTCCATCCCGAACGGCCAACCACTGTGGGGAATGTAGTCGCGCGCTTCGAAATCGATGGGGTCGAAGGGGACGCAGCGGCCGCCCCAGGTGCTGGTAGAGCCGCCGAACTGACGCTGCCGGTAGCGATCGGTTGGGCTGTGCAGCGCCTCATCGACCACATGGCCCGCGTACAATGATTGGGCGGCCTTATCCAGTTTGAATTGCCCGCTTTCGAGCACAATCACGCTGGTATTGCTGCCGCAATACTCCAACGCCAAGGCCAGTCCGGCCGCACCCGCGCCAACGATGCAAACGTCCGCGTTCAGATCACCGGAATCGGCCAGGTTGGCCACATCGACAAACATCTTCTATCCCTGAACTAACAGCCTATCCTTGAGAAGCAGCCGTCGTCCCACGTTAAAGTGAGTCCACATATCGAAGCCTCATTTTAGCGCAACGGGCCCGATCAAATGCGACGAATACCTCAGCGCGGCCCGTTGCCCCCCCCTACCGGGCGGCGCTCCCTTTCTTTGCACGCCAGCACCGCGTAAATTACCGCCTGCTCACACCTTTTGTGGAGAATGTCGTTGCTCCCCGATTTCCTGGTAATCGGCGCATTCAAGGCCGGGACCACATCGCTGCATCACTACCTCGACAAGCACCCCCGGATCTTCATGACCCGGTTGAAGGAGCCGAATTTCTTCGCCCATACCAAGTCCGACCCCAATCACGACAACCGCAACATATTCCCGGTAACAGACCTTGCCCAGTACGAGCGGCTGTTCGCTGATGCCCGCGCAGATCAGTTGAAGGGGGAGGCATCGCCCGGCTACCTGCCAAGCAAACAAGCCCCCCGCAAAATCAAAGAGCAGATTCCGGACATCCGGCTGCTGGCCACACTTCGAGATCCCGTGGATCGAGCTTACTCGCATTACCTGATGGAGCTGCGCAACGAGCAGATCAGCCTGCCGCCCAATCAAGCATTCGACGCCGGGGGCTACTGGCTGGAGGCGAGCAACTACGCGCGTCAGCTCAACCGGTATCTCGAGCACTTTCGACCTGATCAGATCAAAGTCGTACTCTACGAAGAAATGAGGTCGGATGCAGACAAGGTTGTTCACGACATCCTCGACTGGCTGGGGCTACCTCCATTGGACACGCTCAATGCGAACGAGCAACACAACCGAGGAGGCGTGCCCAGGTCGCAGTTCATGCACCGCGCATTGAACGTTGCGCGCACCCTTCCTGTGACTCGCATGATTCCACCCGGCGTCAGACGGCGGCTAGCCAGACTGCGAGACCTGAACCTGGCTCCAGCACCCGAGCTCTCGCCCGAAGAATCGCAACGGTGGCGGGACTACTTCGCAGAAGACATCGAGCGCACTGCGCAGCTACTGGACGTAGATTTGAGCCAATGGCTCAGCTAGCTCCGCGTGCCGTATACGTTGCCGGGCAAACCGGCATTCAATCTATCCCCGATTGCTTCGTAGTTCTTTCTGCAGATTCCAGAAGAACAGAACATTGCCCAACAAATAACGTCGCCACAACCGACTCGGCTCGGTAACAAGGCGGTACAACCATTCTAAACGCACGCGCCTGATCCACGCCGGAGATCTGGAAATGGCGCCCGAGATATGATCCAGAATGGCCCCACCAGCAATAGCGACCTTTACCCCAGCGTCCGTGAGCGCACCCCAGTGCTCGCCGATGAAGATCTCCTGTTTGGGCACGCCCAGCCCGACGATTAGGGTTCGCGCCCCACACTCACGAATCGCCTCCACGACAGCTGCCGGATCGTCAAAGTATCCATGGTGGTAGCCGGCCAATCGCACCGCCGGCCAGCGCCCGGAAAACCGGCTGGCGGCCATCGCGATTCTCTGCGGCGTGGTGCCCAGCAGGAACACCTGGTTCAGCTCCGGATGGGCGGGCAGCCTACTCACAAAGTCGGGAATCCAGTCAGTACCGGAAAGATTTTCCACCACAGGCGTTTTCAGGAGACGTGCGGCGATTTCAATGCCGGCGCCATCATTGAACAGAAACTCGAACCCCTCAACCGCCTGCTGATAGACCTCGTCCTTTATGAGGATGTTTACGCAGTTGGCGTAGATCCAACCTACTCTTGCAGGACGCTCCTGGAGCCACGCAAAGGCCAGATCCAACGACTCCTCCCAGCTTGTTCGGATTACGTCGACTCCGCCAATATGCAAAGGCTTGTTAGCTAGCGGGTCTAAAGAAGTCATTGGCGCCAATGGATGCCTGAGTCGGGGACACGATGAGCATGGTGTACAACTACTTTAGCTGGGCCGCAAGCGTACAAACAGTGAGCGCTTACGCATCATGGTACATTCCCAACCGATATACTCCGTAGCAAGCCCAATTCCGCGAACAAAAAGTGAACCCTACGCCCAATTCTTCCAACCATTCCCCAATCTTACCCACATTCATCGGTATCGGCGCCGCTCGCAGTGGAACGACATGGTTATCTCATTGGCTGAGCCAACACCCTGACATCTGGATTCCACATCTTAAAGAGCTCCACTACTTCAGCAGATCGAGCAAGTACTTTTCGACCAGTTTCCTCGGTCAAGCCTCCCTGCCGCGAAGACTATTCGGGCGCGATACCAGATCGAAAGAGTTCCACCGTCAGCTCGCACGGGCCATAGGGCGGAATATCCGTCACCCATCGTCTGAACGACTCCGGTGGGAATGGAAGTACTTCCTGAGCGAAGTTTCACACGAGTGGTATGAAAGCTTGTTTGTCGGCCGGCCGGAGCCAATCACCGGAGAGATCACGCCAGCATATGCGCTGCTGGATGATGCAGACGCGGCCAACATGCAGCGTCAGCTGCCCAATACCAAGTTCCTTTACATCATGCGCGACCCCGTCGACCGCGCATGGTCGTCAATTCGTTACCATGAGAAGCGCTCGGGCAGCAAACTAACGAGCATGAGTGCCTCCGATATCGAGAAACACCTCTCAAACGATGCGATCGTCGGCCGATCGGATTTCGCAGGCACAATTCAGCGCTGGCGCCAGGCACTTCCGCAGGAGCGTTTCTGGTTGGGATTTTATGACGACATCGTGAAGGACCCCATACGGATGCTGACCGGCGTGTACGAGTTCCTGGGTGCGGACGTCGAAGCCATTGGCCCAGACGCGCTCAAGGAAATTCACCAGAAGGTCAATGACTCGGCGGCCAAGGAAATGCCCGTCAACATCCGGCGATTCTTAAGCCAGCAATACTTGCCTGCTCTGGAACGACTTGCAAAGGATATGCACGGGTGGCCGGAAAAATGGTACCAAGACGCACTGACCGCTGCCGGGTAGTCGGTCGCTGAAGCCCTTTGCCCCTTTGTCTATGCGCCCGCCCAGTCTTACAGATTACTGGCAAGAACTTGCCGGACATCCTGGACTGTTGAATGGATCCGGATTGTTCCGAATATAGGGCAGAACCCCCTCCCGCCAAGATTGCTTGGTCGGATCGCCCACCTTAACGTCCTCTGTACCCGTATAGGTCCAATACATGTGGGTGCATTTCAGAACGTCCTTGCAGAATTCGACCAGGGTCTCTGGATTGTAGCCCCCCGCCTGCCCGACCCAATGGCCGCCACCGAGCTGATCCCCCGCCACACGATAGATAACAGGAATCAATCCCGTTGGATCATCAGTGCCAAGCGAATTGTAGATCCGTATCGGCTGCTGGTCAGTGGTGTGGTCAGCAAACCCATCAGGGCAGTCGGGATCTTGCACCGGCAGCTGTTTAGACCAAGGTTGACCAACACATCGAGGTGCCAAATCGGTATTCCCCAAACCGATGCCTTCCTCCTGCGCCCAGGCTACCGTTAGATCATAGTCGGATGGTTTCCCAATCTTGTAGTTGATATTGAGCACGACGCTGGTACGAGGGAACGCTGATTTTGCAGCCATAGCGAGCTCTTTCAGAGATTCCCTGTGCAAGTCTTGAGAAAAACCAGGTTCGTTGTTACGTCCGGTCGCCGACTCGAGATTGATGATCACGGCCTCAAGATTGGGGTGCGAATCCAGGCGCCTGCCCATCTCCGCCAGCAGTCCTGCATACTCCGCCCTAATGTCCGGGTCCCATGTCCTCAATAGTGATTGGTTATGATTTGTGCGGTCACAAATTGACTTGCCAGGATACGCATCCCACAGCCACCCGGGGTAGACATTACAATCGACGCACTTGGTCTCATTTTCCCAGTTGTCATCTGACGGGCAAACGCGTTCGTTATCGCGCCCAAAAAGCTGAGGCTTTAACCACAATATGAGTTGCTTTTGTGTGGCCCTTTGTTCGAGAAAATCCAAGTCCTCAATGATCTCATCGAGGTTTTCATAGTTATTTCTCTCCGGTTCCAAGAGGCCCCAACGCAACACCAGCGTGTGTCCCTGTATGGCCGTCTCATGCTCCAGCGACGCCCACCATGAATGCCTCTTGCGTTGGCTCGCATCGTCCAACCCGACGTTACCATGCCTGCCATGAGGGTCGTTGGTATAGTGGCCCGGATTCCACTTGCGCGACATTGTCACGTCGTTGACTTCGATCCAGTCTCTGTCCGTGGCGCCGCGGTAGTCAACAAAGCTCAACTTGGCTCGCTCACCCCGTCCTATGCCCGTACCATCGGCATACCAATGCAACGCGTTTGAGTCTCCGGCATCGATGTAGCAGGTGCCAACGACCGCGTGATCCGTGCTCACCGCACCCCAATCAAGCACAATCGTATCGGCGGAGTAGTCTTCATCGTCCATGATGCACAGGTCGGTACCCACACCGTTGACCGAATTATTGACCTCTTCGATAGTGGAATAGTCGCAGCCACTTCTGCAAACGGTCGCCACACTCCCGGCAAGACCCGACCCTTCGCCGCCAAGAAGTAACGGCGGACCCGGTATGTCAGCTACGGCAAGCCCGGCAAGCAGCACCAAACCTGCTACGTAGAACCTGGACGCTCCTGGAAACACAGTACGACCTACATCTTCAAAGCTAATGGTCTCTCTCCGCAAATCCAGACAGCGGTTAGTATGCGATAAGCCCAATGGGTTGCTTTGACCCAGGTCTCAATCCCAATCCGGCCCCGTCAATCCACATAACCAAGCTGCGCATTCAACTTACCCGCATAGTGATCGAAATACGCTCGATTATGCAAACTTAAGCCAGTTCGCCAACGCTCGTCCAAGCTCAGCTCCTGCTGGCCTTTCAGACGCATGTCATTGCCATTGATCAAGTGCTGGGCGTTCGGCTTAACCTCTGGCGCTGAATCCGCGTAATCGACTTTCAGAAACTCGCACAGCCTTCGCATCGCGCCCGGCGGATCGGCCATCAGGTCTTCGTAGCGCAATCGAAAGAGGTGTTCTCCCGGAATATTGCGCCACAAAAGGTTGCGCGCTCGACGGTTGTACCGATACCAGGCGCGCACTGAATCCCGAGTACTGAATCCGCTCGTTTGTCTCGAATGCAACACGGCTCGGCCATCGCGCGTTAGGTAGACAACGCGCACCTGCGAAGGGTCTCGCTCATAAAGAGCGATTGCCTTATGCACATTCTTTGACGAGTCCACAAGAAAGCGCTTGTTCCACACCCGCTTCAGGATCTTGTAGAGGTAGAACGAATTCTCGATCCCGTCGCGGAGCGACCGTGTAAGGGGCAATCGCAACGGATGTCCGTGCGCAAAGGTGTATCGGATGTCGCAAAGCGCAGTGTGCACTTTGGTCTGCGCGAGGTACTTTCGTGTTTGGTGCGCATGATCTATGACCACTCGCGCCAAGGCGTCCCACTGGTGCAGCGCATAGGGCGTCGTTCGCAGGTCGATACCGCGCTCACGAACCACCTCTTCGAAAACTTCTGCCCAGGATTCGCAAGACGACAAGGGCGCCCCACAAGAGCAGGTCTGATCCAGAGCGATGGCCTTGCCAAGAAATGAAAATTCACCGAGCGAGGCCCCTTCCGCGTGTCCGCCTATCAACACGTCGAGTAGCGTAGATCCCGATCGGGCGGCCGAGCAGATCAAGCAAATCATCGCTGCACTCTACCACGCTTACTCGAGATTCCAGAGATCACGCACACAGCGCATACCAAAAGTGAGCGCTACGACACCTGCGCTTACCGACGCGTTCGTCAGACAGTGATGCTCGAAGAACCGGGCCGGGCACGACGCGTCGCTCGCGTACGCATTCGCCCGTTTCGCAAGCGTGAATTAATCATAGGGCTGGTTTAAGCTGATCCACTCACAAAGATGCCGGAGGGGCATCAACAATGCGCGACCAACTGCTGCTCACCAACCTCCGATTATTTACCGGCGTCGACGAAGAGGTGATCGACCAAGGCGCCGTTTGGGTAGAAGGCAATACAATCCGCTTCGCAGGCGCCGCCATGGACCTGCCGGAGATCCCAGACGAGGTTCGGCGCTTGGATGCGGGGGGTCAGTTTGTTATGCCGGGCATGACGGAATCCCACGCGCATCTTTCCTACGCCAACGATCTGCCTACGGCCATCGGCGTGAAGCCCGCCCAGGAGGTGATGGTGCACGCGCTGGACAACGCCCGGCTCACCCTGGGAGCCGGCTTTACCTCGGCCATCAGCTTCGGATCCGTACACCGCGTGGACGTGGTGCTGCGAAATGCCATCAACGCGGGCCAGATTCCCGGCCCTCGCCTGGAGGCCTCGGGCAGGGATCTGGGCGCCACCGCTAGCAACGCGGACCTCGGCGACTCCCTGGCGCTGCTGGCTGACGGTCCCTGGGGCGTACGGCGTGCAGTGCGCCAACTCAAGAAGAACGGCGGAGACATCATCAAGCTGTTTCTAGACGGGGAGGGTCTATCCGAACAGTCACCGCCCGGGCAACTGACCTACACGGACGAAGAAGTGGCGGCCGCGTGTCAGGAAGCACACGCACGCAACATGCGGGTAGCCACGCACTCGCGCTCGGCGGCGGCGGTGAAGCAGGCGCTGCGCTTCGGCGCTGACGTCATCGGCCATGCCAACTATCTCGACGAAGAAGCCCTGGATCTGTTCAAGCAGAACCGTGATCGGGTGGCTGTGGGCCCCGCCATCGCCTGGGAGATTCAGTTCATCAACCATTGCGAGTCGTTGGGGTTCTCCCGCGCCGCCGTGCGGGAGATGGGCTACGACGCCGAAGTCGAGGCCACCAAGGTTGCCGTCAAGAAGCTCCTTGAGATCGGCGTAAAGGTGCTGCCAGGCGGCGATTACGGATTGAGCATCACGCCCCACGGTAGCAACGCCAAAGACCTAGAGTACTTCGTGGACCTGTTCGGCCTTTCTCCCGCCGAGGCGTTGCTGTGCGCGACGCGAGACGGTGGCGCCGCCGCCGATCCCAATGGCATGTTGGGAACGCTAGAAGCCGGCAAGCTGGCCGACCTGCTGGTGGTGGACGGCGACCCCACCGCGGACATCACCATCATGCAGGATCACTCGCGCATAACGGCGGTAATGCAAGACGGCAGGCTGTACACCGGGCTCACCAACGACAACCCGTATCTTGCGACGCCCGAGCAAACCGACGCGATCCTGACGGCACGCGCGCAATCTGAGACGTTGCGAAAGCAAGCGGAATACGCCATGCGCTCCGCCGGCTGACCACAGACCAAGAAAACACCAACGTAAGGACGGAAAAGATGAGTCGATCATGGATACTGATCGCTGGAATAGTCGGGCTCGCCGCATGTGCCGAGAGCCCGGAGCCGCAAGCCGACCAAGCGCCCGCAGAGCCCTCCTCCCTGGATCTCTCCTCCGACAGCGGTGCTCAGGCGGCCCTGGAACTGTATCTGGCGCGCCAAGCCATGCCCGGACGCGCGCATTACGACGCAGTGTGCGCCAGCTGCCATGAGGGCGCCGTGGAAAAGGCTCCGCACCGGGAGATGATCGGCCTGATGAATCCGGAAGCCATCCTGCGCACCGTCACAACGGGGATCATGGTGGAGGAAGCATCCAGCCTGACCGATGAGCAGCGCGTGGAAGTCGCTGAGTATCTCGCCGGCGCGGAGATGGGCAGCGTGGCCTTGGCGGATATACCCCAATGTGCCGACGACGTGGGCCTGGACCTGTCGCGTCCCCCGCAGATGCCCAGCTGGGGCTTGCAGCCCGCCAACACCCGACACATAGACGCCCAGACCGCGGGGCTAGAGGCAGCCGACGTCTCGGCACTGAAGCCCAGGTGGGCGGTCAAGTTCCCAGGGGCCAACCGGGCGCGCTCGCAACCGACCATGGCGGGCGGTTTGGTTTTCGTGGGCGGGCACAACGCCAAAGTGTATGCCCTGGATCAGCAAACGGGGTGTCAGGTGTGGTCTGCTGAAACGTCCGGCGAGGTACGTACCGGCATCGTGGTCGACCAGTGGGACTCAGAGGTGGCCAAGCCACGCCTCTATTTCGGCGACGTGCTGGGTTTCGTTTACGCCCTGGACGCCTCCACGGGCGAGGAGCTGTGGCGCCAGCGTACAGACGACCATCCCAACGCCACGGTCACCGGTACGCCCACACTGCATAACGGCAAGCTACTCGCCCCGGTTTCCTCCCTGGAAGTGAGCCTAGCAATCGACCCCAACTACGAGTGCTGTACCTTCCGAGGCTCAGTGGTGGCCTACGACGTAGCCAGCGGCGAGCAGCTGTGGAAGACCCACACCATTTTCGAGGAACCTCGCGTACAAGGTCAGAACCCGGTGGGCACCAATATCATGGGGCCCTCCGGCGCCACGGTGTGGAACAGCCCCAGCATCGACCGCAAGCGCAACCAGCTGTACGTAGGCACGGGCGAGAACATGTCCTCGCCGGCAACGCTCACCAGCGATGCCATCTTTGCCATAGACATCGACACCGGCAACGTGAACTGGACCTGGCAGGCCACCGCTAACGACGTGTGGAACACAGCCTGCGACACCGCATCACCGGCCAACTGCCCCCCCGAGGACGGACCCGATTTCGACTTCGGCTGCGCCACCTTGCTCGCTACGCTCAGCGACGGTCGCGATCTGGTGGTGGCCGGTCAGAAGTCCGGGTTCGTGCACGCCCTCGACCCCGATACGGGAGAGCTGGTCTGGCAGACCAGGGTGGGCCGCGGAGGTATACAGGGCGGCGTGCACTTCGGCATGGCCGCTTCCGGCGACCGCTTGTTCGTAGGCATCTCCGATATGGCTGACGGGCGCACCTACGACACGCCGGACCGCCCGGGCCTGCACGCACTGGACATGAAAACCGGGGAAATCGAGTGGTATTCCGAGGCGCCCGATATATGCGATGGCCGCATGGGCTGCCACCCCGGAGTATCCCAGGCCGTGACTTCCGTCAACGGCATGGTGTTTGCCGGCGGCATGGACGGTGTCATGCGAGTCCACGACGCCGCCACCGGCGATGTATTGTGGAGCCTCGACAGCACCGCCGAATTCGCCACGGTCAACGGCGAGCCCACTCAGGGAGGGTCCTTCGGAGGAGGCTCGGGACCGGTGGTTCAAGACGGTCTGGTGCTCCTGAGTTCCGGCTACGGCATCTACCTACACATGCCAGGCAATCTATTGCTCGCCTTGGATACTGCTGAGTAAACTGCAAGAACAAACCATACACGCGACCAACGTCAATAACGTCAACAAGGGGGGAACCCATGGACACATCACATGACCACGAAGTGGTCTCCATTTACGCCTACAGCGACGAGCAGATAGACAAGCTGTGCACACTGGCACCGGAGTGCTGCCTGATGTGGGGCACTAAGGACGGCTGGCCAGTAGGCGTCATCCACGCCTTTGTATGGCATGAAGGTAAGATCTGGATCACCTTTGCTTCGCACAGGCACCGCGCCTCCGCGATTAAGCGCGACCCCCGAGTTTCCGTATGCATAAGCGGTGCCCCCTCCAACGACCCGGAGTGCCCCGGCGGCGCAGCCACCTGCAAAGGGCGCGGTGAATTCTTCGATGACGACGAAACCAAAAAGTGGTTCTACCGTGCGCTGGCAGACAAGGTAAGCGGCGGCAACAAGGAAGGCTCCGACGCCTTCTACAGCCTGCTGGACTCTCCTCTGCGCACCATTCTCGCGGTAACGCCGGAAAAGTGGATCACCTACGACGGCGCCAAAGCGGGCCGCGACATGGCTGGCCAACTTCCGGAAGACGAGAAAACCCCTATGCTGGAAAGCGACCGCGTTCGCATGAATAAGGAACGCGAAAGGCGCGGATTGCCGCCTCGCGACTAGGCTCGGGTGGCACGGCCGCAATCAGAAAGCGGAAATTCCAGGTTTCGCATCGCTGCTTGCGGCCTTCCGGGCCACCCTCGGCGCGGCGCTTTGGCGCCCCGTAAACCTCGAATTTCCGCGTTCTGCTGACGCCCTCTACCCCCTCAGTATTTGCAGGAGGCCATGTTGCTGAATACGTATATGACGTGGCGACGGCCTGGGCCAGGCGCTTAGTAGCTCGCCAACCCGCAATCCACGGACAGCTGCTGGCCGGTGATTCCTCGACCGGCGGGGGATGCCAGAAATACGGTCATCTCGCCGATCTGCTCCACGGTGTTGAGCTCTCCGGTCATGGTTTTGGCCTTGAAAACGTCGTTCACCATCTCGTCGAACGTCATGCCCATGGTCTCGGCCAGAGCCGGCCCTCCACCGGTAACCGCGTCGGTGAGAATCAGTCCGGGACAAATGGCGTTCACAGTCACGCCCGACCTACCCACCTCGGATGCCACCGCCTTGGTGAAACCGTTGATGCCGTGCTTGCAGGCACAGTACGCGGCCATCACTGACTGGCCTTGTTTGCCCTCGATAGAAGAGATGTTCACGATGGTGCCGTAACCGGCGGGCAGCATGTATTTCAACGCGCGCTTTGCGGCCAGGAACGTAGAGGTGAGGTTGAAACGCAAATCCGCTTCCCACGCCGCCTCGTCCAACTCGGCAACCGGTTGCAGTGCGTCACTGCCGCCAGCGTTGTTCACCAGAATATCCAACTTGCCGAAGCGCTCCACGGCACCGTCCACCACCGCGTGTATGTCTTCAGTTTCGGTCACCGACCCGGCGCAGAACCAGGTACGATCGGGCAGCGCCAGCTCCGCCATGAGCGCCTCACCTTTTTCTGGCGTGCGGCCGTTGAATGCCACGCTGGCGCCTTCATCCAGCAACGCCCGCACTATGCCCGCGCCGATACCCCGGCTTCCGCCAGTCACCACCGCCACCTTTCCCTGCAACTTCGACATCACGCTCTCCAATAGTTAGAAGCCACTGCCCATCGGCTCACTTGAGGAGCCCGAATGCATCCATTTCGTCCAATGCGCTCATCGCGTTGCCAAGCAGTACCCGGCCTAGTCGCTGGCCCCGCTCGTTGGCGAGATCCAGCGTTCCGGCAATGACCACGGCAAAGCACAATAGATACAGCGCGCTCACGCGGTAACGCTCCCGGCATCGTTCGAGATCGTAGTCCACGCCTCTTCGCGTCAATTCGGAGTGGTAGTACGCCACCAGGTCTTCCTGGGCTCGCACATGGGGCTGTACGCTCTGGGTAACGAAATAGGCGACGTCCTGTTCGGGACACGACGTGCAGATCGACTGCCAGTCAACGAACTGCACATCGTCGCCATCAAAAAAGATGTTGTCCAGGCGCACGTCGGTGTGCGACAGGCAAATAGGATCCAACGTCATCTCATCAAGCAGCCGGCCTACAGCGCCAGGCAGAGCCTCACCCGCTATGGCGGCACTCGGGACGATAACCTCGGGGAACTGCTCGTTCACCACGGGCCAGCCCATCTGAAAGCCACCGATCATGCCGTCGCGCTGGGCCGGATTGTTGTGCGAGATCAACCCGGGAAAACCGTCCGCGTGCCAGGTGCTAGCATGCAGACCGGCCACAGCGGATAGAATGGCTTTCGCTTCCGGTAGCGTGCACCCCTCCACCTGGTCGCCCACGCGCAGGTGCCCGATATCCTCCAGCAGCAGCACGAAGTTCTCGGTCGACTCATCGAATGCGGCGAAAAAGCAGTGGGGCGTGCGCATTTCCACCGATTGAGCAATGCCGTCGTAAAACTGAATTTCACGGCCGTACATGTTGTAAGTGGACGCCACCGCCCGGTTGTCGGGCGACGGCGAAGGAAACTTGGCGATGACGGTTTGCGGGTTCTCGGCAGCGGTGGTCAGTAGCACCCGGGTCACCATGGCCATGATTCCGGCGCCCTCCCCGAAAAAGGTGACTTCGAAATCTTCGACCGGAAAGCCCAGCGCTGCGCTCAACCAGGTGGCCGTCAGTTCGTCTGGGGTAGTGGGAAAGTCGCTCATCACGCCTCCTGAGGGCCGGTCCTGGCCGGCGGACACTCTCTTTCTACACATCCTTCCCCTTGCGCTCAACACCTACTACCCTTAGCGCTGGATTTAGCGGGAGGACGCCAATGATTCGGGGAATACACCACGTTGCGGTTTCCACGCCCAACCTGGAGAGGATCGTCGCCTTTTACTGCGACGTGATGGGCGCGGAGCAGGTCTACGACGGCGGTTGGGAAAAAGGGTCGGACATCATCGACCAGATCGTCGGCTTGAAGGGATCTTCATGCAAACAGGCGATGCTCAAGCTGCACAACGCCTATCTGGAGTTCTTTGAGTACCAGACGCCTACCCCGGAACCCAAGGACCCGGCCTATCCGCCAAACAATCACGGATACACGCATTTCTGTATCGACGTGGTCGACATCGACGCGGAGTACGAGCGGCTCACCAAGGCCGGCGTCAAATTCAACATCCCGCCGCCGGATTTCGAAGGCGGAGACATCCGCGCCACCTACGGGCGCGACCCCGACGGGAACATCATCGAGATCCAGGAGATCTTGAACCAGGACCACGCGTTTTATCTGGACGCTGGCAAATAGCGCCGACCCTCACATCCAACGCGTTGCCCGCGCGCTGAGAGCCGGTGCGCTGGCTGGTACTGTTCGGCCTGTGGCTGTCGTACATGGCCTTCGGCGTCGTGGTGAGTTCGCTGGCGCCCCTGGTGCCCATCGTGCAGGTCGACCTGGCAATGTCGCACTCGGCCATGGGCAGCGTGCTCGGCGCGTGGCAAGTGGTCTATATATTCGCGGCGCTACCGGCGGGGATGTTGCTCGACAAGCTAGGCGGCCGCTGGGCGCTCACCCTGGGCCTCGGACTGCTGGCAATTTCCGCCCTTGGCCGCTCGGTAGCAAGCGGCTACCCCGCGCTGCTGGCGGCCGTCATGGTGTTTGGCATCGGCGGCCCCATCGTATCGTCCGGCGCGCCCAAGATCGTCACGAGCACCTTTGAAGGCAGCCAGCGAGGCCTGGCCATGGGCATCTACATGACCGGCCCCATCCTCGGAGGCGTGCTCTCGTTGACGCTGACTCACTCGGTTCTCCTGCCCTGGTTCGACCAGGACTGGCGATCGGTGATGCGGCTGTGGGCGATGGTCTGCACCGGCGCCATGGTCATCTGGTTCGCCATCTCCAGCCTGGCTGGGTACAGGGTGCCGGGCTTCTACCAGGAGATGGCCAGCGAGCAGGAAGCGGCACCAGCTTACTTGAGCGTAGTGCGCAACATACTCAGCAACGGCGCAGTATGGTTGCTGCTGGTCATGGCGGTAGGTGCTTTCCTCATCAACCACGGTTTGAACAACTGGCTGCCAGAGTTGATCCGAAACACCGGTCGGCCGCTGGCAGAGGCCAGCATGTGGTCCGCCCTACCCATGGTAGTGGGCATATTCGGTTCGCTGATCATCCCCCGACTCGCCACGCCCGCCCGTCGCTTCAAGATTCTCATAGGGCTATGCGCCTCCGCAGCAGCCGCCTGCCTCACTTTGCTGCTGACGGGTGATGGCGTGCTGATTGCGTCGCTTATCCTGCAGGGATTCGTGCGCGCATCGCTCATGACAGTGTTGATTCTCACGCTCATGGAGTTGCCGTCCGTGCCCGTTCGCCACGCGGGAACCGCCAGCGGGTTGTTCTTCTCCGCGGCCGAAGTGGGCGGCGTGCTCGGCCCGCTGGGCTTGGGGTTGATGTTCGACCTCACCGGTGGGTTCGCAGCCGGCCTATACGGGCTGGCCAGCGTCGCCACCCTAATGGCTCTGGGCGCAGCCTGGCTGTCGCGACTGGCGAAGGCCCCCACGCCGATCCAGTCCAGCTCGTCCTGAAGCCTGCTGGAAGCTGCTCCAAGACAGGCGCTGGCTCATTCCGCCGAGCGAACCCGGGCCAGACTTGCCCGATAGTGCTTCATTCCCAGGGCAATGAAGATTACCGCCAGGGGCGCGCCCACACAGTTAACGATGGTCAGCGAGTAGCGCACCATGAGATCGTCACCGAACACCTGATGCGTAATAAACCCCACCAGTGCCGCCCCCAGCGACAAGCCTACGAAGTTACTGAAGAACAGATAGGCCGATGAGATCTTCGCGCGCATCTCGTTGGGGGTAAGGGTCATCATTGCCGTGGCGGCTAGTCCGGCGGGCACCGCGCTGAAGATCTGGTACGGCGCGTAGAAGATGGCCGCCCAGTCGCCATCCGGCGCCCAGACGAACGACGCCAGAGCCAGCGGCGCCAGCGGTATGGAGCACAGCATGGTGGCTCTGAACGGCGCGTCCTCATAGCCGCGCCGGTGCAGGACGCTGGCCACCCAGCCACCAAAGAGCGCGCCCCCCGTTCCAAAGATGGCCACCACTATGCCGTAGACGGTGCCAGCGTGTGCTTCCGTCCACCCGAAGGTCCGGATGAAAAAGGTCGGCACCCAGGCGAAATTAGCGTAGGCCACCAATACCAGCATGGTGAAGCTGCCGAACAGGGCAGTGAACGTCTTCCAGTGCTCCCGAACAAAGCGACCGAACGCACGCAGCGTTGCCGACTCCCCATCACCCTTAATCCCGCGCCGCAGCGGCTCGCGGATCGTGAAAATCAGTAACGCGAGCAGCAAACCGGGCAGACCGATGACGATGAAGGAGAACTGCCATGGGGCCACGGCCCCAAACCCCCATACGGTAATCTCATCGAGGCTCTTGGCGTATCCGATCACCGCACCACCAATGATCATCGCCAGGCCCACTCCGGTCAGATTACCCATAGTGAATATGCTCATGGCAATGGGAAGCAAGCGCACCCGAAAGTAGTCGCTGATCATGGAGTAAGCACTGGGGGAAAGGCTCGCCTCGCCGCTACCTACCCCAACGCGGGCGAGAAAAAGATGCCAGAAGTTTCCAGCCAATCCACACGCAGCCGTGGCCAGACTCCAGAAGGACACGCCGATGATGATGATATTACGCCGATTGAAGCGGTCGGCCGCGAGCGCGATGGGGATCGACATCAGCGCATAAAAGATTCCGAAAGGTGGACCTTGAAGCAGCCCGATCTCGAAGTCGTTCAGCCCCAGGTCCAGCTTGATGTCGTCTACCATCAGCGCGATGACCTGTCGGTCCAGAAACGAGAAGATGGAGCAGATAAAGAGAATGGATACCACGTACCAGGCGTAAGCCTGGCGCGGCCAGGGCAAGTCGCCCCCGCGCACTGTTTCAGATCCTTGCGACACCCCAACTCCCCAATGCCCGCCAGCGCGCCAATATGCCAGAGAAAGCCCGTACCCCCAAAACAGAGCAGCCGAGCACGGGGGCTTCGCTAACGCCGCCCAGGGGTTGCGTCCGAGTGGGTGATCGTGACATCGTCATCGGCAAATTCGTTCAACAACATAAGAAAACAACTAAGGACTGGAGGACCACATGATTAGCAGCGGACCCCTGGAAGATCGCCTGGCCATTCGGGAACTGGTGGACTCATACAACGACGCCGTCATGCGCTTCGACGGGGAAGCCTGGGCCGCCAATTGGCGTGACGACGCCACCTGGTGTCTCGGTGGCAACGACGTTACCGGCAAAGACAATTTCTTTCCCGTATGGCAGAGCGCCATGGGCGGGTTCAGCTTCGTCGGGTTTTTCGCCTCTGCGGGCCCCATCGTCGTAGACGGCGACAAAGCCCACGCCACCTGGTACCAGCAGGAGTTCCTGCATCAGAAAGACGGCACCAAGCGCGAAGTTACCGGGCAGTACGAAGACGACTACGTGAAGGTAGACGGACGCTGGTACTTCCAGCGTCGTGAGTACAACGTGCTCAACTCCTCGGAGTCCTGACCCGCACGCAACCCTGCCGGCATGGCTCGCAACGGAGCCATGCCGCAATGACACGCCCGACAGTTACCGTCTCTAACCCTGCCGCACTATCGAGGCCGTGAACGCCTCGCCGGTCGGGCGTGGGCGATCGCCCGCGCAATCGTAGCCCGGCAGTTTTTCATCGACTTAGATCTCGCTAACCAGGCTGAACGATCGAGGTGGTGGAAAGCCCTAGCGCACATCACCTAGCGTTTGGTCCTAGCCTCAAGTTTTGCCTCCCCGCTCAGGCAGGAATCACCTCACGCACTGCCGCAAGGATCGCCTTGGTGTCCGGGAGGTAGATGTCCTCCAGTACCGGCGCGAATGGTACGGGAGTAAATGGGGCTCCCACCCGTTTCACCGGCGCGTCGAGAAAATCGAATGCCTGGTCTGAAATCGTAGCCGCGATTTCCGCTCCCAGGCCGCAGAACTGCACCGCCTCCTGAGCCACCACCGCCCGGTTGGTTTTCTGCACCGACCTGATAATGGTGTCAGTATCCAGCGGCGACAACGTGCGCGGGTCGATCACCTCGGCGCTCACGCCCTCGGCGGCCAACTGCTCGGCGGCCTCCAACGCGTCAATGACCATCCTGCCGGTAGCCACAATGGTGACGTCATCACCTTCTCGCTTCACATCCGCAACGCCCAACGGCACCTCATAGGGCACATCGGGCACCTCGGTGGATGTCTGCAGGCAGCGCTTGTTGCTGATGAAGATCACCGGGTTGTCGTCGCGAATGGAGGCGATGAGCAGGCCCTTGGCGTCGTATGCGTTGGAAGGCATCACCACCTTGAGCCCGGGCACGTGGCAGAACCAGGCCTCCAGGGTGCCGGAATGCTGCGCAGCGCTACTGCTGTCGATGCCGGCATGAGTGGTCAGTACGATGGGCAGGGTGGGCTGACCACCCAGCATGTACTTCATCTTAGCCATCTGGTTCACGATCTGATCCATGGCCACGCAGACGAAGTCCATGATCATGATCTCGATGACCGGACGCAGACCCACAGCCGCCGCACCCACGCCTATGCCGGTGAGCGCCAACTCCGAAATAGCCGTGTTGACCACACGCTTGTCCCCGTACTTCTGGTGCAGGCCAGCGTCCGTTCCAAAGGGGCCGCCCACGCGCACGTCTTCCCCCGCCACGAACACGTCGGGATCCCGGTCCATTTCCTGGTCCAGAGCCTCCGCCACGGCAACGGTCATGTTCTTCTCGCTCATCGTGCCGCTCCCGTTTCGGTGTAAACGTCACGGTAAAGGTCCTCCGGCACCGGGTCTGGACTGCCGGCCGCAAATTCGATGGCATCCTCCATTTCCTGCCCGATGCGACCCGTGATGGCGTCCGCTTCGGCCGCGCTGAGCACCCCGCGCTCGGCCAGTTCCTTGCGCCACAACAGGATGGGATCCCTTGCCCGCCAACTGGCCACCTCTTCCTCGTCACGATCGAGCATGCCGAAGTCGCGGCCGACATGGTCGTAGAACCGATAGGTCTTGCACTCCAGCAGCGTCGGACCCTCCCCGCGGCGGGCCCGGGCTATTGCCTCGCTGGCCGCTTCATGCACGGCCATGATGTCCATACCGTCTACGATCACGCCCGGGATGCCGTAGCCGGTGGCACGATCCGCAATGTCGCTGACCGAAGTGGTGCCTGCAATGGGGGACCACTCGCCATACAGGTTGTTTTCGCACACGAACACAATGGGGGCCTTCAGCACCGACGCCATGTTCACAGCTTCGTGAAAAGCACCTTCGTTGGTCGCACCGTCGCCGAAGAAGCAAACGGTCACGCGACCGTCTTCCCGATAAGCCGACGCGAAGGAGACTCCCAGAGCGATGGGCGCCCCGGCGGCAACGATTCCATTTGCGCCAATCATGCCCAGGTCCAATGCGGCAATGTGCATCGAGCCACCCTTGCCACCGTTGTAACCGTTGGACTTGGCAAACAACTCGGCAAACATGCGCTTGGGATCTCCGCCTTTGGCGATGAGGTGGCCATGCCCACGGTGTGTCGAAGTGATGTAGTCATCCGGCTGCAACGCCTCGCACACGCCGACACCAACGGCTTCTTCGCCGCAGTATAGGTGCACTGACCCGTGAATGCGGGCCTGCTCCATCAAGCGCGCGGCCCGCTCGTCAAACTCGCGAATGCGCGTCATCTGCTCGAACATATGCACGAGCTGTTCGTTGGCAAGTTCCACAACGGCCTCCCCTGTTCTAGACCTTCACAGGCTAACGGAGCAGCTTCGCGGGCGTCAAACCGTTGACAGGCCTGCGGCCATTCCCGGAGCATCGCAAAAAAACAAGGAATACGAACATGCGGATCTGGCGCGCCGAACGCTTCGGCAAACCTCAGGAAGTTCTGGAACTGGCCGAGCTCGAATATCCGGAGCCCGCCCACCAGATGGTGGAGCTTAAGGTGGAAGCCACAGGTGTGGGGCTGCCCGACGCCTTGATGGTGGCCGGCAACTACCCCGCCGTGCACCGGCCACCGGTGACCCCCGGTCAGGAGATTGCCGGTGTGGTCACCCGCGTCGGCGCAGGCTGCACCGTGCAACCGGGCGATCGAGTCTTGAGTTCTACGCGCTTCGCCGAAGGTTTCGGCGGCTTTGCCGAGCACTGCCAGGTGCACGAATCAGAGACCCTGCCCATTCCTGCCGGCATGTCCGCGGAGCAAGCCGCCGGATTCTGGGTACCCTTTCACACGGGCTATGTGGGGGTCATACAGCGCGCCCAGCTACAGCGCGGCGAGACCATGCTGGTGCTAGGCGGGGCAGGCAGCTCGGGTTCAGCGGCGATCCAACTGGGCAAGGCGGTGGGCGCCGAAGTGATCGCCACCGTGAGCTCGCAGGAGAAAGCCGAGTTCTGCCGCTCGCTCGGTGCGGACCACGTAATCAACTATCAGGAGACGCCCATCAATGAGGCAGTGAAGGCGATCAAGGGGCGCGCTGGCGTGGAAGTAGTTTATGACCCGGTAGGTGGAACCGCTTTCGCCCAGGCCGTGAAGTGCATGGCCCGCCACGGGCGGGTGGTGCTCATCGGCTACTCTAGCGGCGAGTGGCCCAAGATCGATCCGCTCAACGCCATCCTGCGTAGCTACTCGCTGATTGGTGCGTTTCCCGGCGCTCGAACCCTGGAGGAAACCCAATCCCAGCACGCTGAGATGTGTCGCATGGCAGAAGCGGGACAGATCAGGGTGCCCGTAGACAAGGTGTTCGAGTTCTCCCGGGTGCCCGAGGCCATCGCTCGGGTGGGCGAGAGCAAAGCGGTGGGCAAGGTGATCGTGCGCGGCGCCCTGGCTTAGCGGGCCCTCAAGCTTTACCTGCGGCGACCGCGCGCTGTTTGCGCGTCTGCTCGGTAAGCTCCGCGAGCCATTCGTCTGTGGCCCGATCCTCGAGGATCTCGATGATCTCGTCATCGGGACCGCGGATGTACGTGGTCTTGTGCAACCCGAGATCAAGCGGTTTGGTATTAGCATGGAAGCCGGCCGCCACTACCCGTTCGTAGAGTTCGTCCACGTCGTCTACCTCCAGTGCGTAGTGTGTCACGCCTTTGTCCGCCGGCCGGTAGTCGTCGGGGAGCGGACGCCCTTGCGGGGAATCCCATTGCCACAACTCGATCATGGTGTCGCCCGCGCGTAGCCAGGTAACGCGGCCACGCGCTTCGTCCATTCCGACCACCGCGTTGAGAGGCGGCACGTCGTCCAGGTCCGAGTCGAAAACCAACTCCAGACCAAGCAGATCTCGATAGAAGGCCAACGATCGTTCCATGTCGCTCACGCTGATGCCTGTGTGATTAACCCGCTTGATGGTGGCTTTCGCCTTCTTTTCACCCGCTTGATCACTCATGAAACACCCCCGGTTGTGCGGCGATCATGGTCACGCCGCAACAAGGCCGGGTCAAGCCTGGTACGAGCGCGCAAAGCTAAGCACGAAGCTCACCGGCACCGAGCCGCCGATGCTTGACAGGCCAGCCACCTCCCGCAGCCGCTCCACGCCCGCATCCAACCCGAATGCGGCCGCATTGACGACCACGGGCTTAAGGCTTGCGACAACGAAACCGTCGGAGGACACGCGCGTGACAAGCAAATCCACGCCCATCTGCACGGATTCACCGTGCAACTTCAACACCACCTCTTGACGGGTCTGAAGGCTCTCGCCGGGGGCTAGCGCCAGGTAGCCAGGCAGGTCCACTTCGGCGGAGAGGCTCGCTGTCGGAAACGCCCCAGTTTCGAACAGCAGCTCACGCATTCGTTCGTCGCGGATGGGGATCAGCGTATCCACGCTGGCAAGCTCGATTTGCACATCGGCAACGCCCGCCTCGCTTACTGCGCCACGCAGCTGGGTGAAGGTGTGTACCTCTGAGACATTCACCGCCTTGGTGGATACGAAGCTCACGAGCGAGTGCGCCTTGTTGAGCTGCCACGGCCCAACCGGAGCCTCCGCGCAGGCGGCCATGAGTACCGAAACAAACGCGCCAAAAACCAGCTTCTTAACCACCGCTTCACCTCCTGTTTGCCCAGATGGTCCGCGACCAATTCGCGTGATGCAAGTGCGGTATGACACCCCCTCATCGCAGGGCACGCACCATTGGGACACGCTCGAAGGGCGGGTAAGATGCGCACGCGCCAGAACCGATTGAGGTAACCATCAAAAACCTGCTGCTCAGCCTGGTCACGCTTGCGCTCGCCCTGGCCGCAGCGGAGACGGTATTGCGCTGGTGGGTGGACCCTTCACGCGTTTACCGCACCATCCGGCCCCTACCCGCAGTCAGTGGGTTTCACAATGCCTTGCGCTTCTGGGAACAACACCGTGCCAACGGGCCATCGCAGGTTGGCCACGATCCGCTTCTCGGGTGGGATTTCGACATCCAGGGGGATCGCATTCGCGGCGTCCGCCGGGCCACCTGGGCTGCTGATGATCTGGGCATCGTGGCATTGGGGGATTCGTTTACCTACGGCAACGAAGTTGGTCCCCGGGAGAACTTCTCGGCGCTGATCGATGCCAGGCCAGGTTTTCGGGTCTTGAACATGGCTATACCCGGTTACGGCATCGGCCAGGCATGCCTGAAATACGCCTACTACGGCACCGAGCACAACCCTGACGTTGTGCTGTTCGGCATCTATGTGGACGACTATCACCGCACCAGCCTCGGCTTCACTTCGTCCGCCAAGCCTTACTTCGCCATCTCACCCGCTGGTCTGGGAGTGCTCGGTCAGCCGGTCCCCACCCCAGCCGAGCAGATAGGCGGGGTGCAACGACAATTGGATCAGCGCAGGTCCGTTCTTTGGGACGCGTTGCAAAGCCTGTGGCTGAAAGCGACAACGGGCCCGGAGCAGGAGGCAGCGTACTTCGACGCCACCGATTTGATCGTCACCGAACTGCTGCGGCAACTAGGCGACAGTCTGGGATCCCACCAGCGCCTGATCGTGATACATATCCCCAGAGCCGAGCACTTCGTCGACCCTGATCCCTTCCGCGCCGCCATGGGGAAACGGCTCAAGGGGATATACGAGGCACTCGATATCGAGCACATCGACCTCGAGGTAGAATTTCTGAACGGCGCCAACGCGCAGCAAGTTTTCGATCGCTACTACGTACATCGCTCGAGCGGCTCGGTAGGCCACTTCAGCACAGCCGGGCACCAACGGGTGATGGAGCTTGTGCTCCAGCGGCTGAAAGCCGGTCGCTAACCCCCCGCGGCTCGTTCTATATCCTTGTCGAGCACCAGATAGATGTCGTCACCCGGGCGCCACAATTCGTGCGCCCGCTTCATCGCGGCCCAGCGACCGAGAATACCCGGCGGGTCGCCGTGGATTTCGGTGAAGCAACCGTTCACCTCGCGGGTGTCGAAGTATGCGGCGTCCACGCCATCGGCATACAGGCGGCACGCGTCAATGAAGCCTTTGTGCAGCAGGCGTTGATACTCGGCCTCGAAGTCGTGCACCAGTATGGCCACGTGGTGAAAGCCCTCCTCACCCGGGGCAAACATGTCGCGGTAGATGGAAGGCGTGTCGTCGTGCTGCTGAATGAACTGGATCATGATGTCGCCCAGATAGCCAAACGCATAAGAAACGTCGGCCTCCTGATCCGTGCCGCGGTAATGGAACTTATCGGTCTTGTGATGCCATGTCCTACGAAACGGCCCTGCCCCATAAAGGTCAGACCATTTCTCGATCGCACCGTCTAGATCATTGACAAAATAGGCTTCCTGGAAGAACGGATAGCTCCCGATTCGATCACCGCTCATCGTGTGTCCCCACAGTCTTTGGAACCTCCGATATTACGGCGGTCGCGCTAGACAAGCCATGCGCGTCATGCCACCCACCTGGCGTAATCGCTTTTGTTGCGGTTGCTTCGCATCGCACCAACTGCCCCTGAACCGGTTGTTCCTTCGCAATCTGAACAGGAAGTATTCTGTAGGGTGGGCACGCTCTTTAGCATCGCCAATAGCAACCAACTTTGCAGAAATAGCGGCAATTCAACATGGACACTATTTAGCCAGCGTTATAGAGTTCGGCTTTGGTGGGGCACATCCCTAATGTGGGCGTGCGCCCTGAGCGTTTTATTGGAGGGGACTATGAGTAGCTTTTTGTCGAGAACCGCGGCCGCGTTCAGCGCGCTAGCGGCCGCCTTGCTGAGTGTGGCATCTATGCCCGCGCTCGCGGAGGAGATGGAACAGGCCCGCAATCAGATCATCGAGGAAGTAACCGTTACCGCGCGAAAGCGGGAGGAACGGGTTATTGATACGCCGGTGTCCGTGGCCGTTATGAGCCAAGAGGAAATCGACCGCTATCGCACCCGGGATCTGGCGGAACTAACTACCCGAATTCCTGGCCTGCAGATCACCCACGGTGCTGGAGGCGGTGCCGGGGGTAACATGATCATTCGCGGCGTAGGCAACCTGGCTGGAGACTACGGCGCCGACCAGCCTGTATCTCTTGTACTAGACGGAATGTCGTTTTCCCGCGGTCACATTCTCGACACAGGCTTTTTCGACCTGCAATCGGTAGAGGTGCTGAAAGGCCCCCAAGCTCTATACTTCGGCAAGAACAGTCCCGCCGGAGTGATAGGCGTCACGAGCGTAACGCCCGAGGTGGGTGCGGCTCCAGAGGGTTTTGTGCGGGCATCCTACGAATTCATTTCGGAGGATCCGGTAATGGAAGCCGGGATCAGTTTCCCGGTTGGCGACCACTGGGCATTCCGGATAGCCGCACGCGGCCAGAAAATGCGGGACGGATGGCTAGCTAACTCAGCTGAACCGCTAGACGTTTCTGCACTATATGCTGGCGACCCGACCCTGACCTTCCCGGTAATGGCACGGGGTGCTTCGGATGACGACAAGTTTCCCAACCAAACTCAGGCCGTAGTGCGCTTTACTGCAGTGTGGGAACCAAATGACCGATTCGACGCCACATTAAAAATGTTCCGCTCGTACTCCAAGCAGAACGAAGCCGGTTACACCATTCTGTACAGTTGTGCGGCAGGACCGGGCGGTTCGGCAACCTACCTTCCCTTCCCCGACCCGACGCAAACCTGCACGGACAGCGAACCGCGCCTGGTGCGCAACAGCGCATTGCCTCCGGCCGAGGTCATCAATCGGCACCCATACCTCAACGAGGACATGAAATTTTTCAACAAGCTGTCTCAATACGTGCATACCCTGCAACTAAATTGGGACGTTACGGAGAACCTGACGTTGACGTCAGTTACCGGTTACTGGGACTACCGGCATCGCGAATACACCAACTACGACTACACAAGCTATGCAGTCGTTGTCTCTAAGCAGGGCGAATCAGGTGAATCCTGGTCTCAGGAACTGCGACTGCAGTCCAACTTCGACGGCCCGATAAATTTCATGATCGGCGCCTTTTATGAAGACATGGAACGAGACCTGGACGCGCCCGTACAGATCCTGCCCGGATTGTTCGTCGGTGGCCCATTTCAGGCTGCAGATCCGAACAACCCGTACGATGGCTCATACATCAACTACCACCAACACTGGGACAACTGGATCGAGTCCTTCTCAGCGTTCGCAAGCGTAGATTGGGCCATCAATGACAAATGGGAAATTTCCGGTGGGCTGCGCTACACCGACGAAGACCGCCACTCCATAGGCGGGAATATTCACGAGAACGGGCTTGCCTTCTCCCCAGGTGGCGTTCAATACACCCCAGCGGACAAAGCGGACAACGTCTCCCCGGAAATCACGGTCAGCTATAACATCACAGATGATGTGATGGTTTACGGTGCATGGAAGAACGGCTTCCAATCGGCAGGAATCTCCAACCCCGGTACCACCGCGAACTACACAATGTTCTCGCCTGAAGAACAAAACGACATCTTGGTTTTCGATGAAACCACCATCGAAGGTTTCGAAGTGGGGCTAAAGGGCTACTTCCTCGATGGCAGCCTTCAGCTAGAGATGGCCGGCTACTTCTACGAGTCCAAGGATCTGCAGGTGGCAATCTTTAATCAGAACACCACCACATTCACGTTGCAGAACGCGGCGGTTGCCCACAACCTCGGCTTTGAGGTAGAAGCAACTTACCAGTTCAATGAAAGACTGCAGCTGCGCCTGGCGGGCCAGTGGAACGAACTCAAGTTCGATAAGTGGGAAGACGCCGGCTGTAATCCCGTGGATGGCCAAGCCTTAGCGATCGGGCTGATCCCGGCAGATGCGACGGGGCCAGGCTGTCACTACAGCCCAGAAACCGGCGCCCCAATACAGGACATGTCGGGCGAGAAATACGGCACGCCGCCACTTCAGATCAATGCCGGCTTCACGTATACCGCGCCGCTCGCAGCCGGATGGATGGTTGACCTTTCCTGGGACACGATCCATCACAACAAGGGTCGGGAAGGCCTGCGGCTCGCAGGCACGGGAGTCCCCTCTCGCACCGTGACGCACATCAACGCGACGCTGTTTCAAGAGAACGGCCCTTGGGAAGTTGGCTTGATTTGCTACAACTGCTTCAACGAGATCTACGTGCTGGGAATCGGCACCAAGCCATTGTCTACGAACACTGGCTTGGTCACCGATATGACCGCTCAGATCGCGCAACCGCGGTTGGTCACGGCTCAGCTGACCTATCGTATCGGTCGCTGAAGCTAGCGCTTCTAATTAAGCGGGCCAACTGGCCCGCTTTTTTTTGCATCGAGAAATGCAGACAGCCCGGCGAAACCGCTACGGTCGAAGACCGTCCCCAGGATTGTGGATTTCCTCTACGCCCGCCGAATCCTGGTGAATGATCACACCGGCATCAGGTTCTTGGCGCAGCACCTGCTCTTCCACCAGCACCAACGCGGCGCATAGGTAGCCAGGCGGAGCAGTTGTGGGGCGCTGGACGGCATACCCCACCATTCTAGCGATCGGCCGCACCCAAGGTAGAATAGCCTTCCGATGCCGCCAGGAGCGACCCATGGCACCCGACATCCGACCTTGCGACGCCACCCTGGGCGCGGTGGTTTCAGAAATTGCTCTAGGGGAGCTTACCGAGCCCCAGTGGCAGGTTGTCGAAGCCGCATTCCACGAGTTCGCCGTGCTCATATTCCCTAACCAGCATCTCACCGACGCACAACAAATCGAGTTCGGCGCCCACTTCGGCCGCATCGAGCAACTGGTGGCCGACCGCAACATCGTGCCCATCAGCAATCGTCGAGAGGATGGCAGTCTGCTAGCGGACGAAGCGCACGGCATGCAGGTAATGATGGGCAACGAAGGGTGGCATACCGACAGTTCCTACATGCCCCTGGCCGCCAAGGCATCCGTGCTGTCGGCCCACGTGGTGCCCGAATCGGGTGGCGAGACAGAATGGGCCGACATGCGGGCAGCCTTCGATGCGCTGGACGCGAGTACCCAACAACAGCTCCAGGGTCTGGCCGCGTACCACTCCCTGTACTACTCCCAGGGCCAGATCGGTCACGTGGTCAAGCCGGGCGCAGGGTACGGGTTTCACACTCAGCACACGCCGCGGCGCCCTCTGGTCAAGCGGCATCCGGTCACAAACTGTCCGTCGCTGTACGTCGGCCGTCACGCCTATGGAGTGGGCAGCAAGGACGGCAGCGAGATGCTGGACGAGATCGCTTCTGCGCAGCTGCTCGACGATCTGGTGAGCTTTGCCTGCCAACCACCCCGGATCATCCAGCACACCTGGACGCCGGGCGATATCGTCGTGTGGGACAATCGTTGTGTGTTGCACCGGGCAAGACCGTACGATCACCGTGAAGCACGGGTCATGAAGCACACCCGTATCGCCGGGGAACCCGACAGCGAAACCTGCTTGCCCAAGACTGCCTAGCCCATGGCTTTTTTCCTCAGCACTGTTGCCCTGCTGGCGGGTCCCTTCGTCTACGCTCTGGGCCAGCGCCACCAGAACGCCCGGCAGATTTTCGACGGTTTCATCTTCATCACCATCGCCGGGATCGTGTGCGTACACATCATTCCGGGGGCGCTGGACTCCGGCGGCATGTGGGCGTTGGCCTTCCTCGTCCTGGGGCTTGTCTTTCCCGTGGCACTGGAGCGGTTGTTCGATCGTACGATGCATGAGGCCCACGGCTTCATTCTGCTCATCGCCGCGCTGGGCCTGGTGGTGCACGCCGTAATAGACGGTATCGCCCTGCTGCCACATGACGCAGCAACGCCAGGCAGCACTCACCTGGGCACCACCCCGCTGGCATTGGGGGTAATCCTGCATCGGTTACCCGTGGGCATGGCAATCTGGTGGTCGCTTCGCCCTCATTTCTCCGCCGGCGTGGCGATTGTCACCTATGCAGTGGTCATCCTGGCCACTGGTCTCAGCTATTTTCTGGGGGATCCCATCGTCGCTATGTCTCAGACGGCGGCAGTTGCCTACTTCCAGGCGTTCGTAGCCGGCTCACTGGTGCACGTGGTGGCATTCGGCGTGAGTCATACCCACGATGGTCACGTGGAACCCGGCCCGTTGGCAGCATCACCTCACGGTAGCTGGGGATACCGGCTGGGTATTCTGATCGGCTTGTTCGTGGTGTTTGCCACGGCGCACATTGGTGGGTGAGGCCCAACATGCGCGCGGGTGGCAGACCGGTGCTGTTGGGCGCCTGCAGCACGCAACCCGCGCTGATCCAAGGATTCGATAATGCCAGCGGCAGCCGCCGTAGCCAGGGCAAAAGCGCCCGCTATCAGGCTGAAGAAGTTGACCTGCTCATGACGCGTTACTCCGTTCGCCAATGCGTCGCCTAGAGACGCGGCCCTTAGGGGTATAAACGGGCCGGCTCTATGTAGACGACGCCAACCGTGCCTGGCGCGGGTAGGCCCCAAGGCACAGCATCATAAGGCCGCCCAGACCAAACAGACCAGTGGAGATCACAAAGCCGATGTCATAGCTGGCCGTTACATCGTAGATGCGGGCAAACAGCATGGGCGCGGTACCAGAGCAGGTCGCAAGAGTGGCGTAGGCCACCGCATAGATCTTTGCGTAGTGCTTCAGGCCGAAATAGGTTGCCGCCAGGAAGGACATCAGATCCAACTCCGCACCCGCGGCTATACCAATCAACAATGCCGCCAGCAGGGCTCCCGAGTAGCTGGGCTCCCCAACCAGCATCAGGCATCCGATCACCGGGAGCATCATGGAAGCGGCCGCCACACCCGGAGCCCAGAAATGGTCTACCAGGTACCCCACGAGCACGCGCCCGACGATGATGGCTGCGCCAAACACGCTGAGCGCGTTGGCCGCTTCCGCGGGGCTCAAGCCGTCATCTGTAAGCGATGGAATCAGGTTGGGCCCGATACCCGAGACGGCCATATAGATGAGGAAGACCGACACCAACAGCACCCAGTACTTACCCGAACGAAACGCTTGCGAAAGGGTGAGCCCCCAATGCGGTTGCGCGTCTGACCCATCGCTGCCGCTCAAGCCCTCCCGAGGATGGAACCCGAAATAGACCACCGGTAAGGCGATCACAAGGGGCACCAGGGCCAGCCCAAGGTAGGCCGTTCGCCAACCAAAAGCGTCCACCATCCAAACTGCGTACTGCGGCACCACGATGGCACACAGCCCGGTTCCACTCAGCGTCAGTCCGAGCGCGAGGCCCCGCCGACGAAAAAAATTGGTGGTAATGGCACGCGTCCAAGTGACCGGAATCGTGCCCGCCCCCAGGAGGGCCATGGCGCCATACGCCACGTAGAGCAGCCACAACTGCCCATCCATGGAGGATGCCAGCAGGAACCCGACGCTCAGGCCCACAATCCCGGGAAGCGCGATGCGGCGCGCTCCGAAGCGATCGATCAACCAACCCACCAGCGGTGCGGTGAGCGCACCCAGGCCGGAGCTAAAAAGAATGGCCGCTTGAAACTGGGCGCGCCCCCATCCAAATGCCTCGGTCACAGGCACGACCAACGCGCCGATAGAGTAGTAAGGCAAGACAATTGAGCTACAGATAATGCCGGTGCAGGCGCTCACCAACAGCGTCCAGTTGCCGCGCAGCTCTCCCTGAGCGTTAGCCATGCCCCCCCCTTCTAGTCCGCGCAGACTAGCAGATTCGCTTCGACTGCCAAAAATGTGACCTAGGTCTGCTCTGGGTGAGACCTGGCCGGCAGCCCGCGCGCGCCCCCAAACCTACCATCTTCGTCGATCCCGCCGCTGTCTAGGACCGACCGCGTCGAGGACCCCAGAAACAACGGAGAGACAGGCATGGACGCCCTATCGAGCAGGATGACTCCGCCAAGCACCCATGTGCGCTACAGGCTTTGGCTTTTGGTGCTACTCAGCACCGCATTCGCGTCACACGCGGCCGTGAAGGGTTCCACCGTCAGCGACAGGGTATTCGTAGGTTTCTCCACCGACCGGGCACAAGTGCAGCCAGGCGAGCGGGTCAAGTTAAGTTGGGCCACCAGCAACGCGACTATGTGTGAGGCCTCCGGCGGATGGGAGGGCCAACGGTCCACCCAGGGTTTCGAGCATTCCACCGCCATCGAGCGCCCTACCGCGTTCAGGCTCACCTGTAGCAGCGAGACCGCATCTACCACGCGGACCCTGAACGTTACATTTGCAGCCGAGGCTGGGCCCAATCTTCCAGTAGCCGCCAGTTTCCTGCCCACCGGAATCGGTGCCGGTTCGAAGGTTCCTGACAATGGGCCGGGCCGCACCGCACCGACCAAGCCTGCACCCGGCACGTCATGGTTCCGGTTCGTGATGGGTGACCGCCTTATCGACCTGTCCCGAATTCTGCTTCCCCACCTGGGGGGCGCACTGCTGACCGCAGAGCCCGGCACGACGCTTAACTCCCAGCCCACTCCCAAGCCTGCGCCGGAGCCTTTGCCTGAGCCGCAACCCGCACCTGAGCCGCAACCTGCCCCTGAGCCGCAACCTGCCCCTG
>CENY01031799.1_pt1 | contig 31498 bp, 32 predicted proteins | sample 356181 | NCBI WGS metagenome assembly CENY01 (sample SAMEA2619840, study PRJEB7988) | marine metagenome | isolation source: saline water (ENVO:00002010), including
CCAATCTTAGAGGTCACGAACACTGAAAGCCAATAATGAATATCGTTAATTGAGTGTAATATCACTGATCGGTTTGTTCTTATGTACTCCTGTTACAAATGTAAGAACTGCTTGTATTCACAAAGTGAGCGGTCAGTTCAGCTATTTATTTGATTTTAAATCCATTAGGAATCCTAAGCAGCTTTTATATTTTTCACATACACGCCACGATTAATTTTTTTCCGAGAAGATTTCCGTCGACGTTTTTGTACTTGGTGACCACATTGGATGCATTCTTTGTATTGCCCCCATATATCCGATGCGTCAATTTGATCACCAGAGCATCGAGGGCAGGACCGAAGGTAAAATCGCCTTTTTATGTTGTTCATAGAATACATCCTGTAATATTATGTATGTAATATCACACACTATTGCATTATTGTCAACTATATGCCAATAATTAATCGAAGAGTTGATTAAAGATCTACATGATTTCAAGATTTACGGATTTAACACCAGTCAGTCAGGATTACCTTGATGCCATATTAATGGGAGATAAATCCATCGCCCATCAAATTGTTCTCAATGCCATTCAATCGGGTATGTTGCCAATGGATGCCTACATAGAAATTTTAGTCCCTGCTCAGAGTCGAATTGGAGAGTTATGGCTTAATGGAGACCTGAGCATTGCTAACGAGCATATGGCCACAGAAATCACTACATTAGAGATGGAGTTACTCCGAGGCCTTGCGATTAGAAAGCCAAGCATCAATCGCCGTATTTTAATTAGTACTGCACCAGGAGAACGGCACTCACTTGGAGCCAGGATTGTCTCTGATTTCCTTTATATAAATGGCTGGGATGTCGATTTCATTGGTTCTGATATACCTGCAGACGAGTTGGGAAGATTCGCGAGTGAGCGAAAACCTGATGTGATCGCGTTATCTGTGGTATTACCTGAAAATTCCCTCAATGCAAAAGATGCTATAGAGATCATCAGGAAACATACCCCACAAACTCCAATTATGATTGGAGGACCTGGTATAAACGGTGAAGAGCACGTAAAAAAGCTTGGAGGAGATGGCTATGCTGCTGATGCCCCAAGTGCAATTAGAATCGCTCGGGAATTAGCTGGAATTGGAAAAGCTGAAAACTTAGATCAGGTTTTATCAGAATTAGGTATACGTATTCAATCTGCAAGACGAGCAATGAACTGGAACCAGCAAGACTTAGCCGAATCCTCAGGAATGGACCGGACTTACATTAGTGCTTTAGAAAATGGAAGACAGAACTTAACAATCGGCGCCTTAGTGAAAATTGCAAACGCACTTGATGTACCTACAAGCAGCCTTCTGCCAGATTAAACGAATTTAGAATACGATGTAGAATAGAAATCCGTCCGCTACGAATGCAGGAGTAAATCATGGCAAATAAAACCCCGAATTCCCCTATTACTGACGCAGAATGGGAAACAAGAGTAAATTTGGCAGCCGCGTATCGCCTTACTGACTACTTCGGCATGACAACTCTTGTATACAATCACATTACAGCAAGGGTTCCCGGAAGCCATAACCAATTTTTAATTAATGAATTTGGATTGGGTTACGATGAAGTGACAGCTTCGAATTTAGTGAAAATTGATATTGACGGAAACATACTTGAAGAAGGTGATCATCGTATCAATATACCTGGTTATGTAATCCATTCAGCTATTCATGCAGCTCGACAAGATGTTGAATGCGTAATGCATACACACACCCCCTATGGAATGGCAGTGTCCGCACTTGAAGACGGTTTTATACCACTGCAGCAAGATACTTATCGATTTTACAATCGTATTGCATACCATGAATTTGAAGGGCTTGCGGTCGACACTGAAGAACGAGAACGGCTGGTAACTGATCTTGGGAACAAAGATGCCATGATTCTCAAAAATCATGGACTCCTCACGGTGGGACGATCTGTCGCGGAAGCATGGACTTCCATGTGGCAATTAGAAAGAGCCTGCCAAGTACAAGTACTAGCTCAATCCACTGGACAGGAAATTCATCAAGCTCCTTTGGATGCGATAGAAAAAACTGCCACTATTTTCGAGAAGCACAGTGGCTCTATTGAATGGCCATGGCTTTTGCGAAAAATCGACGCAAAAGATTCAACTTATAAGAATTAACCACTGATGCGATTTTGCCTCGAAGAAGGTTATTTCTTTGATTTATAAAGTCTTCCTCTATCGCTTATGGTTCGGTCAGCATCAAATGACATAATCGGCACTCCATAACCACAGCTAGTACTAGTACCCTTAATATCAATCACTATCAATTGCCTTTCCGGCAATGCTATGTCCTCGGCCACTTCCTGATGAAGTAATTCGGATAAATCTTCGTCGTCTAGTTGCCTTGTTGAGCCTTTACCATATAAGCGCACAACAGCAGCATTCTGGTTATCAAATGCACAAACCATAATAGTTAAAGGCCCACCCGAAAGGGAATGCCGTACCGTTTCATTTCCGCTGCCAACGTAATCAAGATAAGCAACCTGATTAGGACTCAAAATATGTAATGGGACTCCCCCTTTTGGAGAGAGGTTCACCGGCCCTGCACCAAGATTACTATCTTCCAAGTTAGGATCAGCAGTGGCAACAAAGAATAATTTCGAGGCTAAGATAAGTTTTTCCTGCTCTGGCGTTATAGAGTCATAAAAATCTGCCATCATCCTTCTCCTTATGAAATTATACGATCCGCTATAAGGTAACCAGCTACTAATCTGCGAGTATATTAACTGACCATAGTTAATGATACGGTGTTGCTGTTAGAACAAAAGTTAATTTAAAGATAGGTACGTTGATTTATGTTTGAAGATATTATTGCGCGTACAGGTGGACATCCGAATGTAGCTTGGCGGGGCCGTTTTGCAGACGCTTGTATTGAACTTTGTTCCGACGGAGAAAGCCAATATTTAAGTTATGACGCCAACGGAGTGAGGATCCTTACGAGTCGACCAGATCGCGAGATCACATTCCGGCTAGAGGCAAGCAGAAACGATTGGCAGGAACTGGTCACACCGAATCCTAGGCCAGGGCTACAAACTCTCTCAGCTATGCGACGCGCTGGACGCCTGAAAGTTACCGGAGATTATGTAGCTTTTTATCAAAACCTTTTACCGCTGGAGCTGCTGTTTTCCTCGAGTCGTCCCCGCCCGGCCAAATCCCATAACATTCCCACAAAACCAACTATCGATCCCATCGTCGGTCGGTACATCAATTTAGTGCTTGAAGGTAGGCCACATCGCATCTATTTCGAAGAAGCTGGCAGCGGAATCCCATTGCTCTGTCTCCATACCGCCGGCGCGGATGGGCGACAGTATCGTGCTATTTTGAACGATAAAGCAATCACTGAGAACTTCCGTGTCATCGTGTTTGACCTACCTTGGCATGGCAAATCTTCACCGCCTCCGGGATTCCAAGACGAAATCTATGCATTATCTACTGAACGTTATGTCGCCGTTACGATGGCAGTAAAAGAGGCATTACAGCTTGATAATCCAGTGATCATGGGCTGCTCCATCGGGGGACGAGCAGTCCTCCACTTAGCCCTTTACCACGGCAAAGATTTGCGAGCAGTTATCGGGCTGCAATCGGCCCTCTATGCCGAGAAAACAATTGATGATGATGAACCTGTAGGTACACGAAATATTCACCGACCGGATGTGCACGGGTCAGAAATTTCTGGAGCTCTAATGATGGGGCTAATTGCACCACAATCTAACAGCACTGACACATGGGAAACTTTATGGCACTACATGCAAGGCGGCCCCGGGGTTTTCATGGGGGATCTGAATTATTACTTTACCGACGGTGATATGCGTAACGGCATTGCAAGTGAGATTGATACTAGTGAGTGCCCCGTCCATCTTCTGACGGGCGAATATGATAGTTCCGCCACTCCAGAACTCAGTGGTCAACTAGCAAAGGAAATCGACGCCACTTCCTTTACAGTAATGAAAGATATGGGTCATTTTCCCATGTCCGAAAATCCTGAAGAATTCCGTAAATACCTCTTGCCTGTGCTAGAACAAATCGCTGGTAACTGAACAGATCTACGAATAGTATCCCAAGTTCCTCCCTTAAACTAAAAGATTATTGATTCCATAAATTTAGTGATATTTCAAGGGAACTTGATTCACTTTTTATTATTTATCGCATCTACAACCTTTTGATTTCTTTTTTCCGCTTTAGAGTTGTTTACGACAATAAATGCGTGGATTACACCAGGAACATAAAAACATAGCGTTAATATTGTATTAAATACGAAAGACCAGAAACCACCTGATATTAGGGCCGCTAACGGTGGTAGAAAAATACATAAAATAAACATCTATACCCCTTTTCGTGAACATTTCAAAAATTAAGGCTCCTGATAAGAAATACCTGAGCCTTTTTTACCTCTAAAACGACTGGCAGGAGTGGAAGGATTCGAACCCTCGGCCCTCGGTTTTGGAGACCGATGCTCTGCCAGCTGAGCTACACTCCTGCATAAATCTAGCCCTTCAGTCGTTCCCGGATGCTCTAATTATACCAATTATTTTAATTAAATTCTCGTACGTATATAGTAAACTTAAGCTGAAGAAAATTTTTGCAAAAGGTTTTTACATGTCTCTAATTACCGAAGAAATGAAAGCAACGATAGGGGTCTATAGCAACCCCGAAAACGCTATCATCGAGCAAGGTGCGATTACACGATTTTTCGCCGCGATTGGAGATACAGATTCACCTAATTCGCAAATTGCACCTCCTACTTTTCTAAGATCAGTCGGACGAGCGATTCCTGACATCCCGGGTTCAAACAAAGTACCTAGAGTTATAGATGGAGGGAGCGAGTGGACATACGGAACTCCTATACATGCTGGAGATATAATTACGTACACTTCAAAAATAGAATCCCTGACGGAAAGAGAAGGCCGTATGGGGCCTATGTTAATTATTGTTTATATAACAGAATACTCGAATCAAGAAAATCAATTCGTTGCTTCTCAGCGTAATACTCTAATCAGGATGCCGGCAGCATGAATAATATTCCCTACATTGAGGACATAGCCGTTGGGGAGGAACTCCCCAAATTAGAAAAATTTGTCACTACACGACAGCTTGTAATGTATGCAGGGGCTTCTGGGGATTTTTATGAAATACATTACGATCAAGAATTTGCTAAGAAACAAGACCTACCTGGTGTAATTATTCATGGTGCACTCAAAAGTGCATTTTTGGGTCAGCTAATGACAAACTGGGTTGGGATGTCAGGTAATCTAAAATCATTATCGGTCCGCTATCGAGACATGGATAAACCCGGTGACCAGTTAACATGTAAAGGAATCGTAAGCGCGATTGACATTGAAACTGGGTTAGTAAGCTGTGATATATGGATTGAAAGAAATGATGGAACTAAAACTACTACTGGAGATGCTTCAGTTATACTCCCAACCAGGGAATCTAAATCTTGATCCTTAACCATTCCTCTCGATAGATTTCCATCAATATAAAATCTCGCCCAGCTCGACGAACTTGTTGTACTTCTTTAAATCCACAGCCAGCAAATGCCCTTCGTGCACGAGCGTTCCATGTAAGTGTATGTAGATATAGGCGCTTCATGTTTTCCATTTTGAAACATTCATCAATAAGTAATTTGACCGCCTCTCTCCCATATCCTTTACTCCAATAATTCTTGTCACCCACAAGAATTCCTATCTCACATTGACCACCAATAGTGTCTATGTCGTAAACCATGCAGTTCCCTATATGCACGCCCTCAAGTGAGTCAATACCATAACGACGAACCCAAGGTGTCGGGAATTTGAGTTCATTTTCGTAGTCTCTTAGAAAATCTTTCAAAGATTGACGTATAGGCATAGCCGCATCAAGTTCTGCAAGCTCCGGATTAGCCCTCCAACTATGATCATCTTCGCCATCCTCAAAACGTTTCTCACGTATTAAAACTTTTACGCCTTGAGCAACAATATCACTCATAGTTGCCTCTCCTGCCCAGTATAGTAACTGCTTTATCGGCAATCTCATGTTCTGAAAGATAGGTCAACGCAACCGGGAAATCAGCAGCACTCAACCAGCGGATTTCATCAAATTCATTGTCATGATTTTCAATTGAACCACCAATGGCTTTCATTAAAAAGAAATATACCCTTTTTTGTATCTTTTGAGATAAACGTTCAAAGGAATATTCTATGTACCCTAAATCCAACTCAATCTCAATATCGAGGCCCGTTTCTTCATTCACTTCTCTTAATGCTGTCTGCTGGATCGTTTCTTCACCCTCCGGAGTGCCTTTGGGTAACGCCCACAAACCTGATGTGTTCCGATGGCAAACTGCAAATTCAAATCCGCCTTTACTTTCTCTGTAAACTACCCCACCCGCAGATACTGCCTCTTGAAGATCAGAGTTCATCCAAATAATCCTCTTGTGTGGTGATTGAAGAAAAATCAGCATCTTCAGAATCAAGAACTTTCAAGGCTTCCTCTGCAGCCTCAGCTACCGGTGGATCTAAATTCTCAATGTAATTTCGCAGGAGCTTCTTCGCGTTGACTCCACCGATACCACCTATCGCATGAACAGCAGCTATTGCTACTTGCGAATCTGAGTCTGTCACTAAATCATGTAAAACAGGGAGAGCCTCAGGTTCTGCAATTTCTCGTGCAGCATTTGCAGCCTCATATCTTAGTGACGGTTCAGTACTCTCAAGTTCATCCATTATGATTCCCATCCATTTGATGTCACAACTCCTGCCCATTGAAAAAAGAGCACTTTGTTTCATTTCTAAATTTTCATATCGGTAAGCCCAAAGAATCCAATCGTCTAGCAAGTTAGAATTCATTACTGCTAAGGCCTCCAGTGCTCTCCTGCGCACAAGTAGTTCATTCTTATCGTTTTCTAAGGTATTACTTAACGAAGAATACAATCTGTCTACATCACTCTTAATCAGCTTTCCTTCAACAAGAAGATCGACAAAATGTGCCAATGCAACTGCAGCTGCAGCACGAACATCGAATGATTGATCATTTTCCAGTGAATTAATCAAAGGCTCAATCGCATTACGATCGGTTGTCTCCCAAAGTCCTCCTGCCGCGCATACTCTAACTTCCTCGTCATTGTCGCGAAGTGCCATGCAAAACACTTGAAGAAAATCGAGTTCAATATTCTCTTCGGACATTAATACCAAAGAGTTGAGTATTTTGCGTCTTCGGGTAACTGAGATAGAGGCAAAAATTTCATAGAGTTCGTCGTTTTGGTTTCTAGACAATCCGCTTAAATGCCCTAACAGGCCCGGAGTTAAATCCAGATGATCGTTACTTAGTTCTTTTCCTAAAGATTCAAGATCCATATTAACCTTTGCTAGAAATTGACACCCCATTTACCATAATCGAGGGCGTATTTAATCCCCCACCTAGCCATCTATTGTCGCTACCTAATTCGATCAATTGATTAAGGACGTTGTAAGCATTTCCAGCGATCATAGTATCTTTCACTCTCCCAACCACTTCACCATGCTCAATTTTGTATCCTAAAAGAACATTGGCATTAAAATCACCACCAAGAACATTCCCTTGCCCAGCACCTAATAAGCGTTCAATAATTAAGCCTTCTTTAACAGAAGTAATCATCTCAGCAAGAGTAGATTTACCAGGCTCCACCAACAATACTCCAGTAGATGGCGAAGGTAATGAACCTAATCCCCGTTCTCCTGATCCTGTACTAGTAGTCCCTGCCTTACCTGCAGTTTGTAAATCATAAAAAAATGAGTTTACTACGCCTTCATTAATCAATTGAATTTGCCGAGATGCCATTCCTTCATCATCACAAGGTCTGCTACCAGATATAAATTGAAGAGTTGGGTCGTCAAGGAGAGTAAATCTCTCATCTACAATTTTCTCACCTAATTTTTCAATTAACGGGGAGGTCCCTAGTAAAACAGATTTGCCATTTAATCCAGCTAGTAAAGGAGATAAAATAACACTGGATATTGCTGTCGGCAAAAAAATCACAGGCAAGGAATCGTTATTTACAGTAGCAGTTGTAGCAGCCCATTGAAGCTGCCTATCTATCGAGTTAACAATATCAGATGTATCCATTACTGGAGAAACACTACTTAGGCCATCAAAAGTAAAAAGCATGTCTTCCCCGCGGATGACAGTTCCTTCAAAACCTATACCGAATCTTGTCTTTGGATATTGAATTGATACCCCATTGCTGTTAACTAGCGTGATATTAGATGTTGATTTAGAGACACTACCTTCCACTTGAACTTCCGAAGAAAGTGCTCGTATTTTCGAAATCATATTCTCTCCGAGTTCAACCATTTCCTCTAAAGTAATGGCATTAGTTAACTCGTCAAAACCTACGACATTAGGGTTATTCTGTGGCCCAGGAAAATTGAATTCTGCCTCTGCTCCAAATGGAGCTGTCTCTAAAGCTGCATTAACTAAACCTTTGAGGTCATCAATGTCCGATGTAGAACTAAACCCAATTCTGCCATCTTTAATAATCCTTAAGGCCACTCCGGATGCATCATTAGCATCAACGCCTTTGATCGCATTGGCCTCAAAGTAAACAGGGGTAGAAGACGCTTCAACACTAAAAACTTCAACCTGCTCGGCAAAGTCCTTAGCGATAGATAAGACCTCATTAGCTATTGTTAAAGTAGTTTTTGCGTTACTGATAATTAGATTCCCCCAATCAAGCAATTTTGAATCCGAATATGTGGGCTTCCATTTGAAACTGGTAATGGACTTTGACCACCCTTGCCACACCCACCGCCTTCATTCATTAATAAATCCTGAGCAATTCCGTCAATATTGTGTAGAGTCGTAAAAACATTTCCTGAAAGCATAACGGGGCGACAAAGCTCTGCAATTTCACCGTTTCTAATTCTGTATGCCTCTCCTGCAGAAAATGTGAACATTTCCATGGAGGTCATGCCTCCATACCAGTTTTTTACATACAAACCATCTTTAACTCCAGCAAATAAGTCTGAAACCGAAGCTTCCCCTGGGACAATAAATGTATTTGTCATTCTAACTATGGGTGCGAAACGATAATTCAATGCTCTTGCATTTCCTGTTGGCTTTTCTCCAAGTTTTGCAGCCGTTTCACGTGAGTGCAGCCTGCCGACCAAAACGCCATCTTTAATTAAATCTGTTTCTCGACCCTGAACACCTTCGTCATCATATACATAGGATCCCCGCAACGTAGGACTCGGCACAATTGCTCCGTCCTTAACATTAAGATGGCTACCTCCAAATCGTTTTCCTGGTCTCATTAATTCTTGCAACCGAGGTTCCGCATAAATATGATCTGCTTCCGATAAATGACCAAATGCTTCATGGATAAATACTCCAGCAAGAATCGGGTCTAAAATTACAGTATATTCACCACCATTAACTTCTGGTGCATTAAGCAGCGCCACAGCCTTCTCCGCAACTTCCTCTGCTTCGTCTTGCAAATTCATCACAAATTGAAAGTCTCCCAAGCTACCAAGGCTAATTCCATACTGCTGGACATCAGAACCGTTACGTGCCTGGGCATTTATGCGCATGTTCACGTCCACGCGTTCCTGATCAATATAAGATCCTTCTGAATTTGCAAATACCATTCTTCTTCGGGAATCTGAGTACCCTATAGATGAAGATTGGATCCCGGGGTTTCTCATCATGATTTCCGCATATTCATCAAGCACATTTTTTTTGTCGGCGAGCGTTAAACTCGAAGGGTCCTGACCTATTGATGGTGGCACATAGTCAACTACTGAAGGAACTTCAGCCAAATCAATTCTTTCACCACCAATTACCTTGGCCTGCTGAATTGCTTGTTCAATTTTTGCTTCCAAATCACTTATATTATTAAAGGAAGAAAAACCCCATCCCCCACCAGCAAGGGCTCGCACGTTGCCGCCAATAGCACTACTACGCCCGATCTCTTCTAAATCTTTACCTCTGTATCGAATACCTGAAGAGCTTGCTTCTTCAATGTGGATTTCGACATATTGGTTATCTATTTTTTTTAGCGCAGCTTCTACACGGTCTCGTAAAAGATCATCCATAGCATCTCCTATTTATCGCTATTCAGTCTACAAAAGGTAGTTGGATTCCACTAGCATTCAATATTAAATAATAATAGATTCCTCACCTTTCTTTGGGGGTGATTGATAAGATTGTCAAAAACCCTAGAAGCAAGATAGTCCCTGAAAAAGCTAATGTTAATGGCCCACCAAACTGGTCTACTAAATATCCCATTGGCAGAACAACGATTGTAATTGAAGAACGAAGCATCATGTTGATACTGATAACTCGACCATGTACTGATGGATCTGAACGAGTGAGTATCAATGTCTGGTTGATTGTAGTGTACCCCGTATGAAAATATCCAGAGAAAAAAAGTAATAGAAGGGAAAAAATATATATAGGTGAAATAGCGAATCCGATTAAAGATAAGCTGAAAAATGCGCCGAAGATAAGCTGCGGAATTCTTTGAGACAATCTGCTAAAAGACGCTACAGTTAAAGATCCAAAAAATCCTCCTAAGCCCATTGCCCCATACATTAAACCCAACAGTTCTGGACCAACACTTAGGATTTCCTGAAACACCGGAAGTAGATGCATATAGGGCATTCCAAAAACTAAAAACAACAGTAACGTTGCAAAAAGTATCCGCAAAAACTTATCAGCCCAAACATATTGAAACCCATACTGAAGATCTCCAATTAGGCCAAAATTTTGATTACTACTAGAACGCGCAAGAGGAAACCCGAAAGAAACGAACATTGAGAAGGCATGTAATATCACAATTGCTAAAAATGCTACTAATGGGTCAATCCCCAGAAGTAACCCGACAATACTTGGAGCAATAGTTTGATTCATGTTTCTTCCGGATGAATGTAACGCAACTCCGTTAGCAATCAACTTTTCTGGTAATAGAATTGGAATATAGGATTGCCTAACCGGCATGTTAAACGGCATTGCAGTTCCATGAACTAAACTAAGTAAAATTAAGTGCCAAATTTCAATTAAGTCAAGGTATAAAACCAGTGTAATAACTGCAGCCATTATCATTAGTGCAGTTTGGGACACTAGCAGTACAGTGCGCTTAGGAAAACGATCAGCCGCGACTCCACCTATAGGAGCCATCAATAGCATTGGCAAACCTTGGCTCAAAGCTACCACCCCAAGCCAAAATGCCGAACCTGTTATTTCATAGGCAAGCCAAGGCTTTGCAACCAAGGTCATCTGCCCCGCAGCAAATGTAAAAAATGTACCTGCCCAAAGCCGTCTGTATTTCGTATATGTTAACGAAACGAAAGGGTGAGTGGGATGATTAGATTCTTCTTCAGAAAAATCTTTATTCCTCACTAAGACTGTAATGCCTTATAGATTTTCTCGGCAGTTACTGGTAGATCTCGAACCCTAATACCCACTGCATTGGCAACAGCATTTGCAATTGCCGGAGCAGTTTGAGAATTTGATTGTTCTCCAATCCCTTTCACTTGATATGGACCCCATCCACCACCAGGGCCTTCTTCAAGCAATACAGTTCTAAGTTCAGGAATGTCAGCTATTGTAGGCATTTTATAATCAGCAAAAGATGCAGTTGTTACCCTTCCATCTTCGACAGTTAATTCTTCTTGTAACCCGAATCCAATCCCCTGAACTAGTCCGCCATTAATTTGCCCTTGATGCCCTATAGGGTTAAGGATAGTACCTGTATCATGTGCCGTAGTAACAGCCAATAATTTAACTTGGCCACTCTCTTTATCCACCGCAACTTCAGCAACCTGTACAGTAAATGACGTATAAGGGTTTTTTGCAGAATCCTGTACATCACCCAAACCAATAATCGGTGAACCCGTACGCGCTACTATAGTTGCCCAATCAATGGATTCATTCACATCATTACGCGTAAGTAACGATCCATCTAGCTCTATCTTTTCTTCTGGCCATCCAAGTATGTCAGCAGCTAGTTTAATTAGTTCATGCTTAGCAGCTTGAACTGCATTCCATACTGCAGCGCTCCCCATTCGGGTAACACGTGCACCCCCAATACCTGAATCAAAGGAAGTACTTGCAGTATCCCATACTGCTACTTCAACTTTATCAATTGGAATTCTTAATTCATCGGCGACAATCTGTTGCATGACAGTATATGAGCCAGTCCCCTGTTCAAATACGGACGTATGCACCGTTACTGAACCATCAGCTTTAAAGGTCACGCCCGCGTGTGTCTCTCCACCTGCTTGGACACGCTCACCTATAGCGACGCCTCTTCCATATGCAAATCGGTCGTCATTCGGTAACGGTTTCATGTAATCAGAAGCTTTGAGTGCAGAATCCAATGTCTCAATTGACCTCACTCCTTCAAACACTGTGCCTAAAGAATCCTCATCACCTTCAGTAACTAAATTTTGGCGACGAAAATCCACAGGACTGATACCAAGCTTTTCCGCCAAGCAGTCCATTTGTGACTCAATCGCAAACATTGCCTGTGGCTCTCCTGGGCCGCGCATAAACCCGCAGGGAACATTATTAGTATATATTTGATGCTCAATTATCTTAGTATTCGGTATTTTATATGGGCCAGCAGCTGCACTAGCTCCTTGGAGATGCCCACCAGGCTTAAACCCTGCGTATGCACCGCTGTCATATTGAACCAAAGCCTCATGTGCGACTATAGTCCCATCCTTTTTTACACCAGTCCTCATTTTAACCCGCGAAGCATGTCTTGGATTTCCCGAAGTCAAATCCTCCGAATAATCAAATACAGCTTTCACTGGCCGCCCTGTCCGAACAGACAGCATCCACGCGATAGGAATATTCATAGCAGAGCCTTTTCCTCCAAAGTCTCCACCTATCGTAACTGGATTGAAAACTACTTCTTCAGGATCTGCCCCAATGGCCACAGCAACCATTTTTTTCCCTGGGTGGGGTGATTTATTTCCAGCCCAGACATCTACTCGTCCTGATTCGTCCGCTACTACTAAGCAAGAATGAGGTTCAATGTATCCTTGATGCTGGCGCGGTGTTGTAAAGGTATTTTCAATTACATAATCTGCCTGTGACATACCTAATTCAACATCGCCTTTGGACCATTCAAACACAGTATAGATATTACTTGGTTCAGAAATTTCCTTAGGATAACCATTAATTTCAAACATATCCTCATGCACTAAAGGCGCATCACTAGAAGTAGCCTCGTCCATGTTTAATACAGCCGGAATTTCCTCGTATTCAACACGTATCAAATCAATTGCTTTCTGCGCAGTGTCTTCATCATCTGCCGCAACCGCCGCAATTTGTTCACCAACAAATCGGACTCTACCTTGCGCAATTACTGGAACATCCACTACTGCGCGGCCATGCCTGGCGCCTTGATGTATGTCCTGTCCGGTCACAATTGCATGAACTCCGGGCAATCGTTCAGCCTCTGAAGTATCTATCGAAAGAATTTTTGCATGAGGAAAGGGACTTCTAAGGGTCTTGGCAAAAAGTACGCCTTCCATCTTGATATCCGAAGTATAAATTGCACGTCCCGTTGTTTTATCAATTCCATCAACTCTAGGCGTAGGGACTCCTACAGCATGGCGATCTTGTCTTTCAGTCATAGCTACTCCTGAAGTTTGTATTAACAGAATAACAGAGCTTTTCAGTTCTCAGGCTAAGGAAGAAACAATGTTGCGTAAAGAATCTGAAAATTCGGATATTTGCCACTGACGAATTTCTTCGGCTAGGAATTCATTGTCTATGGTTCTCGGATCTCTTGCAATTCTTTCAAGGCTCTTCATTGGCCAAAGTAATGACGCATCCAATGATAGCTTAATTCCTATATCTGAGCGCCATTTTTTTAAAGCACTCAATCTAGTAGATTGAGTCTTAGTTGGGCGCGGCAATGCAGGAGTTTTTGGCTTCGGTCTCATCAAAGGCTCTCCTACTAAGCCACTGCGGACAGCTTCACGTATTTGTTTCCCAAAGCGCTTTAAGGTCGTTCCACCAATTCCGGGGATCCCGCTAAGTTCCTTTTCAGGATTAGCGGAAATAAAGGCTAAAGCCTCTGCTGGCAGAATAAACCCGGGGGGCCTATTCAACTTAATTGCAGTAGATTCTCGAAAATCGAAAAGTTGCTTCAAAATAGCCAATCCTCGGCCATCAAGATCGCGCGTACCTTTGACGGATAAATAAGCTGTTTCCCTATCACGTTCGATATACTTAACAGAGGCTATTCTCTCGCATTCTTCTAACACCCAATCTATTCGATTTAGCTCTGAGAGATGGTTATGTAATGCATTCCGCAATTCTGGTAAAAAAACCACATCTGCAGCTGCGTATTCCAACGCTTGGGTACTTAGTGGCCGTCGAGACCAGTCAGCTTTTTGCAGTCGTTCATCTTTAGGAATTGCAATATTTAATATATTTTCTAATAATGCTGCTAATCCAAATTTTTCATGATTAGCAAAGCGTGCCGCAATAGAAGTATCAAAACAATTGAAAAATTCACTCCCAAAATCTCTGTTCAACCCTCTTATATCAAAGTCTGCCCCGTGTAAAATTTTCTGCGTTGTGGTAGAAGAGAATAGAGAATGAAGTCCACTGTAATCTAGTGAGGCTAATGTATCTATTAAATAAGTGTTATCACCATTAGAAAGCTGAAGTAAACACACTTTCTCAGGATATCGATGCCGGCTATCAGCTTCAGTATCTACTCCTATATAAGGGGAGGCAGACAGTAATCCAATCGCTTCATCCAAAAGCAATTGCTGGTCAACATACGTATATTGATTAGTTCGTGTCGTCAATGAATTAAGCGCTCAATGGTATTGATCCATAATGCGATGCATTTTGTTCATGGTCAATCAATACTACAAGCAAATTACGGCTAGTCAGGTGAATGCTAGTATTTATTCTTACCTCCAGTTTCACGCCCAAAAACCATGAGAAGGAACGCCGAAATAGCAAGAATTGCAGCCATACAGATAAAGGCCGTATTGGGAGAGATAAGATAATACAAACTTGCCATACCAATCGGGCCAAGCGTTGCACCTAAAGCCTGGGCAAAACTCCAAAGTCCTATATACGCACCTCGTGAATGTTCCGGGGCTAAATCCATCGCATACGTTTGGGTAGTCCCTAACGACATTGCCTCTCCCAGTCCTTTTATTCCCACCGCTAAAAGTAATACGACGTAGTAATCACCAGTAGTAAATATGAAAGAGGCAATAGCAAGAAAAAACAATCCTGGAACTAATGAATATTTCCTGCCATATCTATCGGCAATCATCCCGTTGGGGTATGCAAACAAAAACGTCACGGTTGATGCAAAGCTGATTAAAAATCCTACTGCGGCCTCATCCACATTGATTACGTCTATCGCGTAAACTGGCACTATTGTTTGCATAATGCCTGCGTTACTCATTGCGAACGCAGCGGTAGCTATGGCTAATACCGAAAAAGTACGATCCTTAAACGGATAAAAGGAAATTTTTCTATTTTGAGTTTGTGTGGTTTTACGCTCCAGCAGTACAGGTCGAGTTTCTTTAACCCCAAAAAAAACCACTAAAACAATCACTATTTTACTCAATCCATTCAAAAGAAACACTGATTGCAGTCCAAACATAGCCGCTAGAACACCGCCAACTGCAGGCCCCGCAACGAACCCCAATCGTGTCGACATTTGTCGTGCAGCCAAAACCCTCGCTCTACTCTGAGGTTGCGTTACATCAGACAACAGGACATTTGAACTAGTATTCCACATTGCTACTCCAACCTGTCCAAAGAGTTCCAATGCAAAAAACAACCAGTAATCATCAAGTCCTATCGTAAATTGACCTACATTTGAAACGCCTCGAATCACAGGTCCGAGGATAACCAAGGGTTTTCTACCAAATCGATCAGACAGAAACCCAGTCAAAGGAGCAGTGAATGTCCTAGGAACAGCATTAGATGCTAGTAGAATACCGACCAAGAAAATATTGCCCGTTGCAGCAAATGCAAATAAGGGACGTCCTAAATTCTGTGCGCCCGTGCCAAAGCCCCACGTAAAAAAAGAGAAAAAGATAGGCGCGTGAGAAAGTCCCATCCTTTTATTAGAAATTTCATTCGTCATATTTTCTGATAATTAAGCATACACGCGTATCAAGGGCAACTGTTTAAGTTACATTGCACAAATATAGCCAAAACTTACTGAGTAAAACTTAACTCAATTGGTGCTATGCTCAATATGAGGAGAATTAGTGACTAAAGTAGAAAAAAGAAGCGCTCAAAGTGATGTAAAACAATCATTCGATAACTCTGCTGAACGACTAGGGTTAGACCTCGGCATTCGCCAAATGTTTTGTGAGCCATGGCGAGAGCTTCGAGTAGCATTACCAATACGTATGGATAGTGGTGCAATTGAGGTATTTATTGGGTACCGGGTTCAGCATAATGCAGCAAGAGGACCGTACAAAGGCGGAATCAGGTTCCATCCTCATGCGGACGAAGATGAAGTACGCGCATTGGCATCACTAATGACCTGGAAAACCGCGCTACTAGATATTCCATTTGGAGGCGCAAAAGGTGGGGTACAGATTGATATTAATTCAATTAGCACTTCAGAACTGAATAGGATCACCCGTAGATACACTAAAAGTATTCAACACTTGCTCGGGCCCCATCGTGATATCCCCGCACCTGACCTTGGAACTAATTCGCAAACTATGGCATGGATCATGGACGAGTATGGTCAGGCGAATGGATTTAATCCAGCCATTGTTACTGGAAAACCAGTTGAACTTGGCGGTTCTTTGGGAAGAGACGCAGCCACAGGTCGTGGAACGTTTTTCGTCCTACAAGAAATTTTAAATAACTTAAAAATCAGAAATAAAGATGCCACGACTGTAATTCAAGGTTTCGGAAATGTGGGATCATGGTTTTCCAGCATTGCATATGAAAATGCTATACCCATTATTGCTGTTGCCGACCATATTGGAGGAGTGTTCGCGCCCGAGGGTTTGAATATCCCGGAGTTAAGAGACTATGCAAATACTCATGGTACTGTAGCTGGATTCACTGGGGGAGAAAAATGCACCCCAGACGATATTTTCAAAATTAAAGCTGAAGTATTCGTACCAGCAGCAATTGAAAATGTTGTGACAGAAAATATCGCGAAAGCCATCAATTGCAAGGTAATTCTAGAAGCAGCAAATCATCCCACCACACCAGAAGCAGACAAAATATTAGCAAATCGGGGGATATTAATTTTCCCTGATATTTTAGTCAACGGAGGAGGAGTAACCGTATCGTATTTTGAATGGACGCAAAATTTGCAACAATTCCGTTGGTCTGAGGAGCAAGTAAACACTGAGCTTCATCGGCGAATGAAAGCCGCATACGATTCGGTGACTAACAAGGCAAAAGCCACAGGGCTCACACTTAGAGCATCAGCATTTGATATCGCCGTTGAAAGAGTAGCGGAAGCTACCAAGTTACGGGGTTTCGTTTAAAGTAGAGGCAGGTTTTAGCGGAGGCCTAGCTAGTAAAAGCGCCATTAGAACAATTAACAAAGCACAAAAAAATACCATGAACGAGAGAGCATAGCTCTCAGTTTGATCTCTAATTATTCCTGCCATTAACGGACCAGCAGCTCCTACTGGACCAGCCATCACCTGTGAAAGTCCACGTATTGCTCCCATGTGGCGGCGACCAAAATAATTAGCGAATAGTAATGTCTGGGCAAGTGTCCAGCCTCCAGTACCTAATCCAAATAAAATTGCAAAAGCAATTGCAAGCCAGATTGTAGTAGCAAAAGTGATTACAATCATTGAAGTCGCTGTAAAAATAGTTGCTATTACTGTAGCCCAGCGTACGTGAATTTTATCCATTAGAGCGCCCCAGCCGTAAGCTGATACTGCAGCAGTTCCCATGATAATAAAAACGAAAATCCCAGACAGCGATGCATCCACACCACGATCAACAACGCTAGATACAGCATGTAGATTAATCGCCGTTTGCGCGAAAACAACAGTCATTGTAGCAATAGTTATCAACCAAAAAGCTGCTGTTTTTCTGGCTTCTGCAAGTGTATAAGAATGCTCGACATCATCCACACTGGAATCTGTGCTAGTTTCTATCGAAAAGGCTTCTGCGATTTCCCCATCAGGTTTTAATCCAAAATCCTCGGGTCTTCTTCTCAAAAAGAGCCATCCCGGTATTACTATCAAAGCAATAGTAGTTAATGCTAAAAACGCATATGCATGTCGCCATGAAAAAGCAATGATGATCGGAGTTATAATCAACATGGGATAAAGAGCCTGTCCTGAGCGCAATCCCATACCTAAAAATGATATCGCGCGCCCTCTCTTCTTTATAAACCAATTACCTACTGCTACAGACGTCCCAAGATTAATGCCAGCCAATGCCGCAGTTCTACCTAATCCAAAAAAGCCCCAAAATTGCCATACTTCTTGCATTAATGCGAGCCCAATTAAACAGCCAGTCATGACCATCCCTGCTACTACCACAGAAGCACGGGCGCCATAACGATCAAGCTGACGACCAACAATTGCAGAAACTAACGATCCAAACAAACTTCCTGCGGTAAACGCCCAGGAAATATCGGTATATGACCAACCCATATCATCATGAAGAGGAACAACAAAAACAGAAAGAACAGGGCCATACATTGGAACTTGTGCCGCAGAAACCAAAACCGAGGTTGCCACTATCCCCCAGCCATAAAAAATATTTTTAAACGGCCATAATTTAGGGATTTGTTTAATTTGATTCGAATCCATCATGATGGCATCACTCTAACAGTTTTGCTGGAATCAAGTGGCTTCGCAAAATAAAAACTGATTAGCCCAATAGTAAACGCTCCTATTGCTCCGTAAAACGCAAGATCATAACTTCCATATTCATCGAAAATAAATGCAGCAATTAATGGGCCACTAATTCCTACAGTCCCTTCAATTGGTGAGATAAATCCTTTTATTGAGCCCGCATGCATTCGTCCAAAATAATTAGGGATCATCACCATCTGAGAAACTGTCCAACCACCGGTGGCTAAGCCAAAAATAATTGCAAATATAAACGCCATATAGAATGAAGATCCTGCGAGCAATAGAATCGACATCGAAATAATAAATAAAGCCATTGAAATCATGCTAACGTACCGGACATGCATCCGATCAAGTAAGAGTCCCCATCCTATCATTGAGAGTGCAGCAATTCCTGTGAACAAACTTGCGACAGTTATAGATAAACTTTCTGCCATTCCCAAGTCCTGAAAATTGGCTACTGCGTGAACATTAATTGCAATTTGTGCCGCAATACCCGCAGACATTCCAATCGTTATCATCCATAGTGCTCGCGTTTTACGAACTTGCTTTAAACTCCATGAAAACTCGTCAGTCTGCGGCGCCTCGCCTTCAATATCCAATTCAACCCCGTCAGGTTTTAAACCATAATCCTCAGGCCTGCGCCTAATAAAGAAAAAAGCAGGCAAAGTAATTAGCAACAATGCAACCACAGAAAATACAGCAAATGATTCACGCCAACCTAGCAAGACTAGAATAGGCATAATCAAAAGAGGCATTAGAGCCTGTCCTCCACGTTGACCCATTGCCCGAATAGCAGTAGCACGCCCTCTATTTCTGATAAACCAATTAGCTATTGCTACAGACGTACCTAAACTAACACCTGCCAATGCTGCTGATCTTGCCACTCCATATGAAATCCAAAAATGCCATGGCTCAGTCATAATCGCTACGCAAAAAAGAGACACAGCGACTGCTACACCTGCGAATACTGTCACTAATCTGGCGCCGTATCGGTCAAGAATTACGCCAATTAAAGCCGAAAGTATTGACCCTCCAATACTTCCGATAGTAAAAGCAATAGTAATCGTAGAACGTGACCAGCCGAATTCATCTTCAATTGGTTTTACGAAAACAGAAAAAACCGGTCCGTACATAGGGACCTGAGCAATTGATATGAAAAAGCTTGCATATACTATTGCCCAGCCATAAAAAATTCGTGACGGCCATATTTTGGGTAAGTGGCTTGCAACAGCATCTATACTCATTGTTGAAGCATACCTGAATATTGACAAGGAAACAGAGATTTATGCAAAGCACAGAAAAGCGCAATAAACTACGTAAGCACCTCGCAGGTAATATTTGTCTACAGCCAGCTTCAGTATTTGATCCAATTTCAGCGAGGATTGCTTCGTCATTAGAATTTGAATTTGGAATGCTCGGTGGTTCAGTAGCAAGCGCGATTATCCTGGGAGCACCTGACATAAATTTAATTACCTCGACTGAGCTTGCAGACCTAGTCAATCGCACCACACGTGCTTCTGATATTAGCCTCATCGTTGATGGGGACAATGGTTATGGTAATGCTTTGAATGTTATGCGGACCATAAACGAATTAGAAATTGCTGGTGCTTCAGGAATCACTATCGAAGACACTGTGTTACCAGCGCCATTCGGCGGTTCAGCAAAAGAGGTTTTAATTCATCCAGATGAAATGGTTAAAAAACTCGATGCCGCAATTTCTGCGAGAGAGGACCCTTCAACGGTCATCATAGGAAGAACTCATGCAGCTAATGCAACTAATATGTCTGATGCGATACAAAGAATAAAGGCCTATCAAGATGTCGATTTAGATGCCATTTTTTTGACAGGGATTAAGGCGACTGATCAACTTGAACAAATTGCAAAAATATCCCGACTCCCACTGATGCTAGGTAATACCCCTAATCAATTAAGTAACGATATTCTATCGACATACAATGTCAAAATTGTGCTCCGTGGGCATACGGCATTTACTCAGTCTGTTATCGCTATTCGAAATGAGTACTTATCTCAAATCAAGTCCAATAACGGACTTGTGTCAGAATCCAAGGATTCTACTGATGAGGAAATAATGGAAATTGCGTTAAATTCACGAGAGCAAATATCTCGGCAAAAGAAGTTTTTATGACAGTCTTTATCCTTTAGATATTTCAGGCCAAAACTCTGACCAAGGCCTCTCTTTTTCCATGGCATAAGCCATGCGCAAAACCCCTACATCATCTCCAAGCCTACCTACAATCTGGACCCCAAGAGGTAAACCATTCGAATGAAACCCTGCTGGTACCGACGCAGCTGGGTTATAGGCGTGGTTGAACGGAGTATTAAAACTCTGTGGCGGCTTCGTCCGATCTGGAAGTTTCATTGAATCAAGTTTCTGTGCTGGACCCATTTCTGGAGATAATAAGAAGTCATAATCTTTAAACCACTCTTGCACCTTTAACCCATATGCTCGGTTTCTTCGAACAATACGTCGATACTGCCAAGCTTTTGCATAAGGACCTGCCTCATAGACGGGCCGAGCGACATCGCTAAGATCATTTAGGTGCTTTTCCAGAAAGTTCGGAATCATGGCTTCGGCAGCAGCGTAATGATCACCCGAATATGCCCAAATTCCAGGTTCAAGTTCTTCAGATTCTTCAATAGTGGGAGGGTCAGCTTCAATAATTTGGCATCCTAATTTCTCAAAAAGTTGGGCAGTTTCTCTAACTTTTTCCAATGCTTCAGAATCCATTGGAAAACCGCGCCCAAAGTCGTAACTCACTGCGATTGTTAGTCCGCTGATGTCTCCATTTCTATATTCAAAATAATCTGAAATTTTTTCTAAATTTGATTCTGGATCGCGTGGATCGTAACCTGCCAAAGCCTGAAAAATTAAAGCACTATCATCTACCGTTCTAGTCATTGGACCATTGTGAGATCGTCCTGGAGCTGCACGCCATGTCTGTACGGAAGGAATTCGTTGATAAGTAGGCTTAATTGCGAATATACCGTTTATCGAGGCAGGCATCCGAACTGAGCCACCCGAATCAGTCCCAATCGCTAACGGTCCCAACCCCGCAGCAACTTGTGAACCCGCACCTCCACTTGATCCACCACAGGTATGCTCCAGGTTCCAAGGATTTCTACCGGCGGGACTTAATTTATTATCTACTGCTCCATGAAGTGCGAATTCTGGCAAGTTGGTCTTACCGATAATAACCCCTCCCTGATTGCGAATCCTCATTGCTATTTCAGAATCGGGCTGGACGTTATTTTCAAAAGCTTTAGAACCATACGTAGTTGGATGGCCTGCAAGTTCAATACTATCTTTCAAGGAAATTGGCACGCCGCAAAGTAGCCCTACATCTTTAGAGGTAGCCCAAGCTTGTTCTGCATTTTTTGCAGAAGCCATTGCGTCTTCATAATTCAACGCTAAAAAAGCGCTAAGCAATGGGTCTATCTTTTCAATTCGTTCAAAGACTTCCTTAGTGACATCAACAGGTGAAAAGGATCTCTTTCTATATCCGTCAATCAATTCATTTGCAGACATCTGCCAAAGATTTTCTTTCATAATGATGCCAACTGTTCCTTAAGTAATGCCGCTTGCGATGCCATTGGAACTCCTGCCCAGCGCGGATCTTGCAGTTCTTTTTCTATAGTTAACTCAATAAGAACAGGGCCGTCCATGCTCCATATCAGTGGTAGTTTCTCGATAAATTCTTCTGCTTTCTCAATTTTGAGAGCATTTTTGTAGCCTGAAGCAAGCGCCAGTGAAACCCAGTCAAAAAGGCCGAAACCTGGCAAATCCTGATTTCCAGTACTCTGATGGAGACCATTAGCAAACACGAAATGAAACAGGTTTTTTGGATGCTGGCTTGCTACGGTCACCAAAGACCCCAATTGCATCAACAAGCTTCCGTCTCCATCCAAAACTATTACTTTTTGATCTGGCCTAGCCATTGCCAAACCTAATCCGATAGAAGACGCGCTTCCCATGCATTGAGATGCATCAATATGCAAATAATCAGCCTGCTTCGCCTGATGCCATGGGTAAATGGATTGCATTGTTGCTACTGCGACTGCACCAGCTCTACCTTCAGCTAAAATATCTATTGCTTCTTGACGTTCCATTTATATCGTTGGTGCTCCTATGATTATTGCTACGGGTCCTGAAGTTTCATATGCCAGTTTGTAAGCCGACTCAATATTGCCGATATCCTCAGGGGTCTCAATTCGAAAAAACGGCACTCCCCATGTTTCCAAAGTCGGTTCCACCATCCGAACAGCACGCGATTTACTTTCCTCAATTGGGATCATAGGATCACGTTGAAATTGACCTACAAACATTACAGTAGGAATTTTTGCATCAAGAGATATAGCCTTTATGGTATTTATAGAGGCGAAAATTCCGTTATTTTGAATAACCAAAACGGGGTTTTTCCCCCCAATATACAAACCGGCATTTATCCCTATCGCTTCATCTTCTGTGCAGGCGATCATGAACTTAAGTCCAGGATCTTCCATCAATCGAGCAATTAAAGTTTTCTGGTACGAATCGGGGATACAAACAATGTGATCAACACCTAAATCTTTTAATTTATCAACAATTTCCGCAGAACTAACGCCCGTTGCAACGGGCCTATCGGTCGTCATTTTATGCACCTGCTATACAAGAGAGTTCAATCTCAGCATTATTTTCAAGGTCTGTCCCTACAATATTCATTGCAGGAGGGTCCCCACCAAAATATTGCTTTGCCAATTCAATAAAAGTGTCTTCAAAATAAATGTCATCAAGAAACACATCTAGTCTCAGAGCATTATTTAAAGATGAATCAAAGCGATTTAATCCAGCCTCTAATCTTCTCAAGGCTTGATGCGTTTGTGCTACAGGGTCGCCATAAAGCTCTTGAATAATTGCCCCTGTATTTGCATCTGCAAGGCCTGAGCAACTAGACGCAAACACGAGACCATTTGCTTTGACTGCTTGTGCACGCGAGGGATCTTCTGATAGCCACGCTATTTCCTTTGTACCTCCGGGATTTATCGCAATACCTCCAATTTCCATCACGCCTCTTCCTCCAAGAAGAGTTCCTACGGAATAACCGGTGAAATGGATATTGCCGTTAAAACGTTGCTTAAGTCCATCGCGGTATCTTGCTGTATCTCCGATACGCTTGAGAGCACAATCAGTACGAATCAAATCATCTAAAGATCCTCCGCCTTTTTCCAAATGTGATCGCAACCATTCATAAGTATAAAAAAGCTCAGTATCAAATTGGCTATCAACTTCTTCCTCAGCCTCTTCATCTGTAAATGGATTAGTTCGACCACGCACCCCTATAACGTAAGTGAAATCTCCACAGCGAGTTATACGTGATGCGCGACCTCTATGCGGTTGGTGCACGAAAACTTCTCGTTCCAAATCAGGTGTAACTGCTTGAACCACCGCCGTGAGCATATTGACTCCCGACATTTTGCATTGAGCTCCAAAGCTTACCGCAAGTTTATGGCCTTCCTCTCCAAAGTGATCAGGCCACGTTGCCATCCTCTCAAGACGCCAATATTGACCAGAAGTAAAATTCTCTATCCAAACCGCAGAGTCCCCACCATAGCCAACTTTTTGTAAGCGCAGTGCTTGACGACCATAAGCGTTATTACACTGGGGAATAGGTTGATTGTCCAATTCTGGCTGAATTTTTTCTGTCTTTATATCCCGATGCCCATCTGAGCTTGCGAGAAACAAATGAGGTCCGTACTTGACCACTGAAGAAACATTCCTATTTCGTTCATCTTCTAACAAAATTTCTTTTTTATATCGGTTCTCTGCCATGATTAATTATTACCTGGGCCTTTGATACCAAAAATTTTCTGTGCCCGATTCCAAACTACGTCCTCAACCAGATTAGAATCCGTACCGGTAAACATTCTTTCCATAGCTGGAGTCGCGTCCGGCCAAGTTTGACCTTGTTCATGAGGATAGTCGCAACCCCAAATAACGCTTTCACGAATCAAGAATTCAGGATCTGGAATCATCTTCGCCCCTATATAATCTTCCTCAAAAGTAAAACTCATATTGTTGTTAATGTAATGCAAGGGATTCTCTTTAAGCGGATTAATCGAATCAGGCATGCGATCGTTATGACAACGTTCCATCCATTGAAATAAAAATGGCAGCCAGCCAATTCGGCATTCGGCCATAGATACATGCAACTTGGGGTGCCGTTCAAATATCCCACTGAATACAAATTGTGCAATGTGCTTACCTGCGGGATTAAATGGTACTTGAGAAAAATGAGCTAATGACTGTCCATATTCATTAGGAGGATATGGAGTACCGGCAGCATCACCTATATGGGTGCATATAATTGTTCCTGTTTCTTCAGCAGCTGCCCATAGTGGCTCCCATACTGGAGACCAAACATCTTCTCCCATGTCATTTGGGCTGAGTTCAACAGCCCTTACCCCCTTATCAACTAAGCGCATCAGCTCATCCACGCAAGTTTCCGGGAATGCGGCATGTAGCCAAGGAAGTACAAATAAACGATCAGAATTGTAAGTGGACATCTCCACAGCCCAATCATTAAATGCCTTGTATACTTCTTTCTCTAAAGTCTTGTCCTTGAACGTCCATTTACGGGTATTGCCATAAAATACACCGGCATACAATTGACCTAGGTCCATATGCTGTAACAAGACTTCAGGGTCTGCTGGAGGCAATTTCCCTTCTTCTACTGCAATCGGTTCGAAGCGCTTAGCGTACTTTGCCCAATCCTTTCCGTCAGCAGCAAAAGCATGTATGTCACCTTCCCATTCCCATGCTGTCCCTTTATCCGACTCTACAACCTTTGGAGCCTGTTCTCGATATTGCGAAGGGATTCGAGATTGAATAATGTCCTTGGGATACCAAACAAGATCGATATGATTATCCGCAGAGATATATTTGTATTCGACATTTGCTCCATCTCTAATGTCTCTTGTGCTTGTACTACGCCGCTTTGCAGTGCCACCTAATTTATCTGATCTAACATTCTCATCTGGCATATGGACTTCTCCCTTACCTAGACACAGGTACATGTAATAAAGGAATCGTAGGATTGACTGAGGTTAGTGTCAAGGCAAATCAGAGGTTTTAATACAATTTTCATCTAAGTTGCCGTAGAGTCTTTGAAAAAATTAGTTCCCATAAACCGTAAATCAAAATAATTCCTCCGGCTAAAGACAAAGCAAATCGACCATTAAAAATTTCTGCTATTGTAGTAATCCCAAGTACCGCAAAGGGAATCAGCCCTCCCATCATTGCATTTAACGCCTGTACCCTACCGCGCATTTCATCTTCAGAGTAAGACTGAAGTGTGGCAAGATGCACAACAGTGCGGCCCGATTGTCCTATACCGATAGGTATCATGATTAAAAGAGATAGCCAAAACCATTCCGATAGAGCAAAGCATACGACACCAAATCCAAAAAGCATGAAGAACGCTATTAGTAATAAACCTTTGCGCTGAAAATCTCCAAGTGAAGCAGAAACCGTAGACCCAAGGAGAGAGCCTATGCCAAAAAATGTAAACAGTAGTCCAACTCCGTCAGCTTGGATATTAAGGAATTCCTGTGCCAAAGGTAATAGATGCTGAAACGGTTGACCAAAAACTGTAATAACCAATCCGACTAGCAAGAGGTTCCTCATAATCGGCTCTTGCTTAACATACCGAAATCCATCTAAAGCAGATCCCCCACGTTTTCGATCTGAGGAGCTAAAAGAGCCATATACAGGAACAAAAAATAATAAGAATATCGCTAAAACATAAAGCGCTGCAATTAGCACAAAGGACCATTCCGGGCCTGAGTATGTGAAAAGAAGTCCCGCTACAAGCGGCATGAGCATACGATTAGTGTTCTGGGACATGGTATGTAAACCCGTGGCATTAAGTAAAAGGGGTCGATCTACTAATCCTCCGATAATAGCTCGTCTAGTCGGAGTGATGAAAACCATAACGCTACCTTGAAAAACTCCAATTAATGTCACATGCCACCAACTCAGTACTTGATACCCAATACCAACAGCCGTTATCACGGCGAAGAATGTCATCAGTAATGCAGCTCCCATAAGAATATTTCTCATTGACATACGATCCGCCAATGCTCCAGCAAATGGAGAGAGCACTAATGAAGGAGCGTTATTCGCAGCAATTACTATGCCTAAAACTATCGGAGCCCTATCAGCAAGTTCAAACGCCAAAACTGGGCGTGCGAGGGTAGTTGCCTGCATTGCCCCGAAATAGAAAAACATTGCGGTAAAATAATTACGATACTCTTTAACACCTAATGCATTGAATGTTCTAAGTAATGCCAGAGTAATGATCCTTTAGTTTTAGTAGTCTCGCTCACACTAAGAGTTTTACATCGGACTCGTCAATGATAAAACTAGATGAGACTACTAAATCATGGAGAATGAAATGATTCTAATTGTCGGAGGAATGGGGTTTATCGGCCAAAACGTTACTTTAGAATTGTTAAATTCTGGAGAGCAACTCGTTGTTACACAACATAATGCTAGACGTGTACCCAAAGAAATTGAAAAACATATAGGCGAAAATGTGTTTGTAGAAAGTATGGACTTCACAAAAATATATGAAGTGATGAATATCGCACATCAATACAAAGTCGAAAGCATTATTTCATTTGCCGCACCACCTGCACGCGGCATTAGCCCTCAAGAAGATTATCGAATCTACACAGAAGGACTGCAAAGTCTCCTTGAAACTACCAAGGTATTAGGACTTCGACGTCTTTCACTTGCTAGTTCCACTTCTGTTTATGGAAGCTTGAGTTGTGGACCATTCAGGGAAGATAACCCTCTCCCCATTCAATCACGTACTCAAGTTGAAGCATTCAAAAAAGCTATGGAAATTCACGCATTTCATTACGCATCAAGGGCAAATATAAACGTCGTCTCACTTAGAATCGGCAGTATCTATGGCCCTCATTACTACAGTATGTTTAATCCAATGAGTAGAATATGCGCTGCTGCATTAAAGGGCGCTGAGCCTGATTTCACAGATCGGCCGAATGGAACAATTAGCGAAGATGATCAAGGCGACTGGACTCATGTCGCTGACTTAGCCAGGGGCATAAGACTGGTTCATCAATCGACTGCTCTGAAACACTCCATTTACAATATAGGTTCGGGGTACGCAACGTCGAATAAACAAATTTTTGAGGCGATTAAAAGGTCTATCCCTACCGCAATCTGCTCATCATTAATACCAGGAAGAAGTGCGGGAGCAAATCCCCCAAATCCAGTAATGGATCTCAGCCGAATTAAAGAAGATGTTGGTTACGAGCCAAAATACAATATTGACATGGGAATGGGAGATTATATTAATCATTTACGTTCCCTGACTAATTAGTAGGAGTCTGTATGCCTTTGAAAATAAACCCGTTTGATTTGCCAGAAGATCAAAAAGGCTGGAGAGGACTCGAAATAACTGGTAAACCTCGTCGTCGAGTATTTACCGTACTTGAAAATGAGTATGTTCTGGTAACGGCATTACTCCAACTTCCGGGAGAACCAGGTGTCAGACATAGTCATGAAACAGGTGAATTATCTTTTCATTGGGCAGGGGGCATGTCTCCATTTATCACTTGGAATAGACCTGGGGAATTTCATGGAGGAGCAGCAGAGGTCAAAGCAAAGACATCTGAAGAAGTGGCTGAAGGAATTCATTTACTCCAGTCTCAGTTACAAAATGGGTCCACGGAAATTTCTTCTCTTATTGGAATAGCTAACTCTCTACAGCAGCAAATTGATGAATTGCGTTCACAGCTTCAGAACATTCATGGGCCAAAGGGAGGTCCCGGAATGATCATAGATTTGCTATTTCCTCCTTTTAAAACAACTATTAACGACCCCAGTTACCCAGAAATCAGAACGTTTTCTGGACAATGGTACGACTAAGTGTTGTCCAACCAAATTACCCCCAAAAAACGAAAGTCTATTTATTACGGATGGAAGATGGTCATTGCGGCATTTTTCAGCCAAATAATGCATTCGTCACTATTGTTTCTATCACAAGGACTTTACGTCGTTCAATTTGAACAGACATTTACTTGGAGTAGAGGGGCTATCTCTTGGGCGTTTGGCTTACTCCGCATAGAAACTGGGCTTCTTGGACCACTCCAAGGTTGGATGCTAGATCGCTTCGGACCCCGACCAGTTATGAGAATAGGAACCCTTCTTTTCGGTGGAGGTCTCATATTGCTCGGACAAATCCAAGAATTGTGGCATCTTTTTGTTGTACTTACGATTATCGCAATGGGTACAAGCCTTGCTGGGTTTCTCACCGTAAACACTGCGCTCGCGCATTGGTTCGTAAAAAAACGTGCACGGGCTATGTCAGTCACTTCCATCGGTTTTGCTTCCGGAGCTTTATTCACTCCAGTTGTAGCCTGGTCAATTACTGAATTTGGATGGAGGGATACTGCAATGCTTTCCGGGATTGCAGCTATCATGGTAGGCATTCCTGCATCGCAAGTTTTTAAAAGAAAGCCTGAAGACATGGGCTTAAAGCCTGATGGCGCAAAAAATGAACCCGATAATGATACCCTAAAAACCGGTGATCTTAACTGGGAGGAAATAAGCTTCACCGTCCAACAAGCTGTTAACGATAGGTCATTTTGGCTTATTTCGATAGGTCATGGATGGGCGTTACTTGTCGTGGGAACAGTTGCAGTGCATCTTGTTCCACATCTTGTCGAACAAAACAATTGGGATGTTGCACAAGCTGCATTAGTTTTCCCAGGGCTAATGGTCGCACAAATAATTGGACAAGTAAGCGGAGGGATAATTGGAGACCTTTATTCGAAGCGCTATGTTGCTGCTGGCGCAATGGTGGGTCATGGGCTCGGACTTTTCATAATTGCGTTTGACACAAGTATACCTTCAATAATTGCTTCCATAGCCTTGCATGGTATTTCATGGGGGATGCGCGGGCCATTGATGATGGCTATACGTGCAGATTATTTTGGGCGAAAAAACCTCGGGCAGATAGCTGGTTGGTCAAATACGATTACAGCACTTGGAAGCATCGTTGGCCCGATTTATGCTGGAGTGTTATACGATCACTTTCAATCATATGTATTTGCCTTTTCGACATTAGGGTTTACAACAGCATTGGGTACTTTATTTTTTATTTTTGCGAGAAAGCCCGAAGTGCCTGAAACAACCAAAATTGATTAACGCGCAATCCCTTGCGAATTCCGTTCGTCACCTGAAGATTCAAGTTTCTTAGCTACTTTAGTAAGTAGTTCTCCCATACTCGTCTCGCCCCAAAACCAATTATGAAGATCATTGTCCGTATGTTCTGGGCGCTGGCAAAAACGTGCCTCTATATAAAACGCTTTGAGATCATCTGCCGCTAATCTCAAAAATCTTCCAACTTCCATCCCTGGGGGGATTTTTTCATAGGAATTACTTAAATCTTCAAGGTATGCTTCCATAAAACGAACTAATCCCCTAAATTGGCGCTGTGGTACACCCGATAATCCAACTAAGGTTCTACCATTATTTTCCTCTATCCACCTTTCGTAGTACCCCCGTAAAGCAGTAATTTCATCTGCCGCACTTTTACCTTTACGTACCACTTTTTCAGTCATACTAGATTGCACTAATTGAGTCGGAAGATCTGAATTCTCTGAGTATTCCTCAATTATAGGAATATGCACACTATTCAGTAATGTTAACGCGGCCCTGATTACGTCGGTCTGCTGCTTGGGAGAATTTGGCCTTCCTAAGGCGTAGCCATAAGGGAAAGGAACCCAAAGCACCCTAGGAGGTTTAACTCTCGCAGCGTGTTCTTTAATAAACACTACTGCAACAGTCGGGATACCGGTTTCCTCTATGGATCTCGCAAGCACACTGACCGTGTGCGAACAATTTGGTCACGTAGGGGTTAGAAGTACCGCATCAACTTTTTCCTGTGCTAGCAATCTTCCTACTTCTGGACCTGTTTCCATTTCAATCTGACGAGGGCTGCGCCCAGCACCCATAAATGAGTAAAATTTATCGGAAACACTTCCAATTTCGCCACGATCAACCATCTCTTTTAATCTATCTAAGGGAAAAGTAACATTTGGGTCACGCATATAAGCTGACCTATCAAATCCTATGCTCACGTGACTTTGTAAAATATCTTCGAACTTAGTATTAGAAGGAATTACCCGGTACGACTGATCCCCACCTTGAAAAGGCTTATCTCCTCTAACATGAAGCCCGGCGGTTGTCACCAACGCAATTTTGGATTCAGATAATGGCTTCTTAAAGGCAACATAAGGCGAATCATCATGCTCGAATGCAGGAAAATTTAGATGAGCTTGCCTAGCAACTTCGCTGAGTTCTTCTAATCTCGGCATGGAAATATAGTATGTTTTTTCTATTTACTGATCAACTTTTGCTCTAAAGATCAGAGGTCAATTTTACTCTCATTGTTTTCTTCAATGATTGACTTCGTTTGTCATTAAGTCGTTTCTGAATAGACTTCCTACTTCGAGTAGTGGCGAAACGAACCTTAGGCGGATACAAGGCAAGTTCAATCAGCCTTATGAATCGATTTATGGCATCAATTCTGTTACGTTCCTGGCTACGAAATCTCTGAGCTTTTATTCT
>CENY01042948.1_pt1 | contig 31330 bp, 30 predicted proteins | sample 356181 | NCBI WGS metagenome assembly CENY01 (sample SAMEA2619840, study PRJEB7988) | marine metagenome | isolation source: saline water (ENVO:00002010), including
AAAAATATCTCTTCTCATCCCGACCGTCTCCACATTTTCCACCCGATACTCACCATGGTTACTGATATGATTGTAGCAATTAATTGTAACTCTTTAAACCAATATGGAATTTCAGGTAACAAAACTCTCGTTATAAACAATAAATCTGAAATTATAGGAACTCCCGACCCTCTTGATCCTATCTCTCCAATTTCCTCCGAATTTTTTACATTATCTTCCAACCCAACTCCCCCCCATTCAATCTGATTAGATTCTCCCATATCATCTATTCCATTTATCTCTCCATATGGCAAACGATCCGCTTCATATGGTATGAATTGGGTCCAAACTCCCCACACAATTTTTCCTTGCGGATCTACTTCTATGATCCGCTTGTTCAATGTATCTGTAATCAATATATTCCCACTAGGTAGTTTGTCCGCATCTCTAGGCCAATTTAGATCAATTCCCCCTGCTTCATAAAGTGCCCACACTGGGTCCCACTTCCCACTCTCACCCCTGTGCAACTCCACAATCCTATCATTGTCACTATCTGCAACCAATATTTTTCCTTCACCTAACCACTGGGGATTATGCTGGTGATTAAGTATACTTGGATCTCCACATCGTATGTTCCCATCCCCATCTGTATCTTCTAGTGCACCCATCCTCTTGCAACTAGCATCATCACTATCATCATAATCCTTATTTATAATTTCAACCACTCCTTCATTTCTATCAATTATCAAAATTTGATTAGCATTTCGCACTGAAACTAGATATCTGTCCTCTCCTATTACATCCACATCATTTATGTGAAGCCAATCACGTTTTGTAGGATCTTTTGGCGCATCGTACAATTCTCTGGCTTCCCAACTCCAGGTAACTTCTCCCCCCTTCACTGTAAATATGCGCTCCTGATCCATATCCGATATCAAAAATTCCCCCGAAGGAAGCATGCTGACTGCGTGAACTTCACTATCCTTTCCAGTTCTCACTTCAAAGCTATACTCTTCAACTACTTTGGGATCTTCTCCCCCCGCTATGATTCTAAACCCAGTCCGAACGCACTCCCCCGAACTCAATTCACAATCAGAATATCCACTATTCATAAATCCTACTAACACATCTCCATTTTCTAATACTGTTACATCAAAATAGCTACTAGCACTTGCCTCACGCCATATTTGTTCTCCGCCTTCCAATAGATATATACTGCCATATTCATGCCACCCCGGTCCTCCCCCCTGGGACCCCACTAAGGTCATCTTTTCCTGCTCCGAATCTATCCCCATTACTGGGGCAAATGCAAAACTTGTCGCTATGACTAAAATAAACAAAACAACACCTGCTATTATTACCAACCCTCCTCTATCATCCCAGTCCATTATCATACGAGGCACTGCAACTACTAAAATATCTTTTGATCTGTATCTATCATGATTTATTTCTTCCAACTACACATTTCATGTGCTTCAACGACTAAGTTGCCCTTATGATCTCTAGCACCCGAATACGAGAAGCTCTACTAGAAAACGGCCTGGATATACTCGTCGCCTCTTCTCCTCAAAATGTTTTCTACCTTTCAGGCCTAGAAAGTCTCACCCAACGTTTACTTGGACAGAAAGCATTTGCAATCTGGCAAACCGATCTATCTAATCCCATTATAGTCTTACCTGCCGTTGATGCTAGCATAATTGTTGATGCCAACATACCTTATAATTCCATATACACTTATGGCAATTTTTTCCTCTACGAAGGAACTGATATTTCTCCCTCTGACCGCACCGTACAAACTATTAAAAATGAAAATAACTTTGAAAGTCCAATCTCTGCTCTCCTCTCTGCAATTAATTCTCTTCCACTCACTTCTAGTACAATCGCCATAGAAACAAGTGGATTTTCATTCACTGAGTTCGATGAGATTCGAAAAAGCATAGCCTCCAAAATCGAAGCTGCAGACGATCTACTCTCCGATCTACGACAAATAAAAAATAAAGATGAGGTCAAACGCTTAAAACAAGCAGTAGAAATAAACCAAAATGCTATTGAAAACGCAATTAAAACGGTTGAACTCGGCATGGCTGAACAAGATCTAGCAAGAAGTTATGAGTCCGAACTCATTTCTCAAGGGGCATATCCCCTTTTCACTGCTATTGGGTTTGGTTCTCATGGGGCATATCCACACGCTGTTCCTGGGACCCGTACACTCCAATATGGGGACTTAATCCGATTCGATGTAGGGTGCACGTACTCCAACTATTCTTCTGACATAGCGAGAACCTTTTCATTCGGAGAACCCGATCCCATTCTCCAGAGAAAATATGAAGTTCTTAATGGATCAATGGACCATGGAATCGATCTACTCTGCGATGGAGTTTCCACTGATATAATTTTCAATGGCGTGATCGACTACGTCAATGAACATGGGCCTGACCTGTTTCCAACATTCGACCGTAACCATGTTGGCCACGGGATTGGGATCGATGTATATGATCACCCAACAATTTCACCTGGCATGGGAACCTTGAAGTCTGGAATGGTTTTGTGCATAGAACCTCCTTATTATGAGTTAGGCACGGCCGGAATACAAGTCGAAGACGAAGTCCACATAACCTCGAACGGGGCCAAACGATTCTCCCATTGCCACCCCGATCTTTTAGTAATCTAATTCTTATATCCTATGTTCATTTTATATATACTTTAAAATAGATTCTATTTTTGCATCTACTACCGGGACATCTCCCATTCTTTCCCCTGTCATCTTGGCATCTTTTAATCCACTCGAAGTTGATATAGAAACAACCGTTTCCCCCTCTTTAATTTCTCCTTCTTCTTTCAGACGTTCAACCCCCAAGATCGAAGCAATTGCAGCAGCTTCCGCATAAATTCCAACTTTTTCCCCCACTGTTTGTTGCAATCTTCTAATCTCTTCATCCTCTGATAAAACGGCCAAACCATTCGATTCTCTTAAAGTAGCTAGACCTTGGTATGTGCTAATACTAGTCCCAATAGAAAATGCTATCGTAGGTTCTATCTCCACAGATTTAATTATATGATCTTCTGTATCTAGTGTTTTCTTCAAAGAACCAAACGGTTCTACTGCAACCATCCTCGGGAGTTTGTCTATTAATTCCAATTCATACAAGTCTTTGAATCCTCTCCAAATTCCACTTAATCCATCTCCATAGGCTGTGGGTTGGACCACCCATTCCGGAACATTCCATCCTAATTGGGCACAAATTTCATATGCAATTGTTTTGTATCCTTCAATCCCATAAAAATTACTTCCAACGGGAGGGTCCATATAATTCCCAGTTGGATACCACTGAAATTTATCAATGCATTCTTTCATCAATACCCAACGATCTTTTGGCTCTTTCGTAGCCAAAATTTTTGCCCCATATGCTCCTATTTGAATTTTCATCGTCTCCGGAACTGATTCCAACGTAAATACCACACTATCCAAACCTGCTCTACCCGCATAAGCCGCGGTAGATGCGCCATGATTTCCTGTAGATGCAATTGTTATCTTTTTTGCACCAATCTCAACAGCTTTAGATACCGCAACAGAACAAAGACGATCCTTAAACGACCACGTTGGATTTTGACTTTCGTCTTTAATATATAATTTTATATCTTCCCCATCCACCAAAGTAGGGCACTCTACCAATGGAGTTCCTCCTTCTCCTAGTGTAACTGCATATTTGATATCAACCGGAAGAAACTCCGCATATGACCACATATCCTTATAATTCTCAAATGACTTTCGAGAAATTATTTTTACAATCTTATCGTAATCGTATATTGGAACCACATTTGATACAAATTCTTTAGTTTTACAACTAGGGCAACCTTCGAACATAGGTTGATCTGCATATTCCTCGCCGCAGAATACACATTTCAATCCGATAATATATGTTGTCATTAGAAATTCTGTATAACCTCTTCCGAAAATTTTTCTATCATCTCCTCTGTTCTATACGATCGATTCTCAAAAGGAAGTCCTGCAATGTGCTTCACCCCCGATTCAATCAATTGCTCTATGTGGGACTGGCATTCTTCGGAAGTCCCCACAATTGCAAATTGTTCAACTATTCCATCAGTTAAAATCTTTCTAATTTCTTTTAATTCCAACAAATCAATATCATTCATTCGTTTCACCCTTTCTGCATCTTTTTTCGGAATCCCAATCGCTTCTAACGTTTTCAATGGAACTGCCTTCACTATCCTGGCGATTATGTCCGCAACAGAATCTAAAGCCGTATCCCTTTCATCAGCAATTGATAAAAACGCCCAACATATAATGTCCAAATCATCGAAATCCCTGTTCGAATCCTCCGTTCCTTTTTGAATATGCTCTCTCGCATATTCCATCCCCGAAACCGAAGCCAAACCCGCACCAGCAATCACACCATCTCCTATTTTCCCAGCTAGAGATAAAATTCTTGGACCTCTTCCTGCAATGTAAATTGGAATTCTATCTCCCGAAACAAAATTTAGTCTGGCATTTTCCATTGAAAACACATCCGATTTCATTGTAACATCTTTCCCTTCTATTAACTCCTTGATGGCATCAGTCGCAGCACACACAGTTTCAATGGGTTGGGTTTGTGAAATCCCAAGTGGATTAAGCACCATGGGGGATCCAGCACCCAATCCTAATATGGCCCTTCCCCCTGATATTTCTGATATGGTAGAGATAGCAGCAGCCGTTAATGTGGGGTGTCGTGTATATGGATTTGTCACTCCCGTCCCAATCCCAACTCTCCTAGTGGCATCGGCCACAATAGCCAATTGCGCATATGTGTTTTTGTATAATCGTTCATCCGCAATAAAGAGATTTTTATATTTTTTATCCCCATCCACTATCTTTGCTATCCTTACCAATTCGTTTGGATCGTATTCATTTAATAACCCGACACTAAATCTCATTATTCTGCTTAATCATCTCTCGGCAACAGCCAAAAAACCATTCTTCCACCAAAATTGACCTTTTAAATTTCACCCTGAAAATATAGATGGTCCAAAAATAGCAACTACAAGGCACATGACCATTATAACACTAACACCCCTGCACACAAAATTAGCTATCTGCGGTAGTTCTTTTTTTGAAATTTTCTGGATCACTATTTCTACATATTTTCGCAGAATATGTCCCCCATCCAATGGAGCCGTTGGTATGCAATTAAACAGGCCCAAATTGAAATTTATCCACCCCGTCCAAAAAAGAATATTTGCCAATTTAAACACAACCCAATCCATCTTTTCTAGTGAACTACCCACTGAATAAAAATTAGTATTATCTGCCGTGAATCCTGCAAAATTAAACGAAAAATTAGCACTAGTCGCACTTAGTACCGGTAATTGCAAAGCAATCATCATCCTCGAACCAAAAGAAACCTGTTCATTCTTTGCCATTCCCCTGTCCCCTCCTCCTAAAATTTGCAAGTAGGTTTCTGCTGGATATTCTACTATTCCTATATCATCAAATTCAATTCCACTGATCCCTTCTGATGAAATCACGCCCAAAAAACCAGATCCACTTTGCGAATTTGGATGCTTCCCCAATTGAACTTTCTGTTCTGATTTTCCCCATCTGTTTTCACTTTCTAGAAACTCATAATATTTTATTTCCACAACCATTCCAGGTGCGCTCTCTTTTAAAAAATCTGTGAGGCCTTCATCATCTATCACTCGGACTCCATTAATATCTGTCACCACTATGTGGCCGATAGGTGGCCACTGAGTCTCATCCTCCTCCATCCAAGGTCCCTCTTCTATAAGGCTCACCAATGCCCCCATGGGAATGAGTTGTGCTTCTTCTTCTCCTATTTGAACTAACACAACATCTTTGGTTCCAATTAACTCTTTTAATCCACTTATTGTTTGCACCTCTACTCCCTCAATTAACAAATTATTCCCATATCCTATCACCGACCCTCTATGTTTGTATGGCCCATCCCCGCTCATACTAATTATGCCAATCTCCCGATCCATGATTGCCCTCAAAACTTCGTCCGAATTCCCCCTCTTAACTTCCCATTCTTCTACCATTTCTCCTTTCTCCATCCCTACCACTCGATCCCCTTCTATAATGCCAGCTTGCTCCGCCGGAGATCCTGGCAATATACCTCCAACTGCTATCCCTTCTTCCATCACAATCCCTCCTGAAACTGGGCCAAATAATAACAAAAAACATACTATCGCAACTAAAAAATTATTTGCAACACCTCCTGAAAACATTCTTATTTGCCCCGTCCGACTTGCCCTCTTCCGACTATTTTCATCGGGTTCTACAAATGCCCCTATAGGAAGAATTGTAAATAAGGCCAAACCCATTGTTTTCACTTTAATTTTTTCTACCCTACACATTATCCCATGTCCCCCTTCATGAACAATCAGTCCTATTATTAATCCCAAAAATATTTCTAGAGCAACTTTCCACGGAAGAAATTCATTCACCCCTGGGATTATGAGTACATTCCTAGGCTGGCTCAACGCAGTAGGGGCTGGATTTTGTATTACCATGAACGCAGAGGATATCAATAACACAAATGTAGCAACCATCATCAAACTGGCAACAATAACCCCTATATTTCCCCACATTCTCCACAAACCCTTTGGAGCTGCCAATTTTTCTAATAGTTTCCTCCCTTTCTCTGTATGAATTGTATGTATCGGCCCTTGAGATCTAATGTATTTTGGAATGATACCTTTCTGTTCTAACCATCTTATTACAATAGAATAAACTAAAATCCCCCATAAAATAGTCCAAATGGAATATTCCATAAGACTGTTTACCCCTCTCTCCGCAACCGTCTCACTACAAATTCTTGATCAAGAGATGCTAATAGAGGTCCCAATCTTGGTCCTCTATCCTGGGAAAAAAATAGTTTGTAGTTGACTTTGAAAAATTGACTCAATTCAATTCCGTTACTTTTCGCAATTTCATAAATTTTTTCTTGCATTTCTGTGCCCTCATGTCCCTCTTCTACAAAACAAGCCAATTCTTCTAAAGCCTGCTCAACGTTTCCATCTATCTCTATGTCTGGAACCTCTCCTAGAATTTTATAGTTATATTCATTTTGATGAATCTCCGCCCATTTTCTCCCCTTTTGGACACGCCCAATTGCCAACGAAGTGACCCAATCACTCATTTCCACTTCAATCAATTTTCGACGTGTTGCCATACCAATTTGCAAGTCAATATCGTTGGTCATTCCCAATACTGCAGCAAACCTGTACGGTATTCTACGACGTAATTTAAATTCTCCGAGATCTTCTTTTCCCACTCGCTCTATCATCGTATCTCGGATTATTATGGGATATATGCTTGAAGGAACAACTTGAGCAGTTTTCTGAACATTTTCTTTGTAGTATGTTTGCTCAAATCCATCAAATTCATCCACCAACACATCTATTTTCTCAAGATCAAGATCTCTCTGTTTATTTGGATTTTTCGCGAAAAAATAACGTACTATTTCTGGTTCAACCAACTCAAACATATCTCTCACTGTGACGATATTACCTTTAGAAGAAGAAAGGGCCTTTCCACCTAGTGTAAACCACTCATATACCATCGGAACTGGCGGTTCTATCCCAAATATTTCCCGAGCAATTTCCTGGCCACTAGGCCATGAGCCCTCGGCGTGATCCTTTCCAAATGGTTCAAAATCAATTTTTAATATCTTCCAATCAGCGGGCCATTCAAATCTCCAGGAGAGTTTCCCCTCTCTAAATGTTGCAAACCCCCTATGCCCACAACCATTTACTCGAACCCCGTCTGCATCTGCAAAACCTTCACACTCATATTCAACCAATTGTGCCTCTATATCTACATTTTTTACACCGGTTGTCAATCTACGGCACTTCTCGCATTGAGGAACGAATGGGACGTAGTCTTCCGAAACGTTTTTTTGATATTTGCCAAGGATCTCACGAACAAGCGGTAAATCCTGCAATGCTTCTCGAATTACCTCTTCAAATATTCCTTCATTGTACATCTTAGTTGTTGAAACAAATTCCACTGGAACTCCCGCCATTTCCGTACTTTCTCGTAGTAATGCTGTAAAATGATCTCCATACGACTCATATCCACTATCAAATGGATTCGGAATTTCTGAATATGGGACGCCCAAATTCTCTCCCAGTAATTTTGCATCTATATCTCCCAATCCAACTAGATTCCAGTTTTCATCCGTCAAGACATTTGGAAGTTTTCTCAGAGCATCTTTGTCATCCGATGTAAATATTTGATTTACTTTGTGACCCCTTTCTCGTAGCATTTCTGCCACGTAGTACCCTCTCATTATCTCATTCAAATGCCCCAAGTGAGGAGACCCAGAAGGCGATACTGCTCCTTTTATCACTATAGGTTCTGTTGGCTCTCTATATTCTATCTCATCTGCAATTTTTTCTGCCCAGAATATTCGATCAGCTTCTTTATCCATCATCGAATATCCACTATCATTTCATATCCGAATTAATAATAGTACCATTATACTTACCATGAAGAACAGCATTTATTACATTCTTGGGGTCTGATCCATCAATTACAACTGTTTTTATACCCGACCGCTCGATCAGTTTTGAAGCTAGTAAATCAACCGGAGCTGGATTTCCTGCTATCATTTCCATACTAGAAATTATTTCCACCAATTCTCCTGGAGATAATTTATCATATCTCGTTGCTTTTGGATTTAATTTTGGATCTGAATCGTATACCCCATCCACACTAGTCGCATATATCAATAAATCTGCATCAGTATACTCCGCTAGCGCTGCACCAACTGCATCGGTAGTTTGCCCCGGGGCAACTCCTCCCATCACTACTACCCCTTCTTGATGGAGTATTTGTTTAGCAGATTCATAATCTTGAGGAGGAAGCTGTCCAAATTTATGATCTATCCCCAACATTAATAATTGAGCATTAACTCTTGTAATCGCTATGCCCATTTGGTCCAATTCACTCTCGTTAGAACCAAACTCTCTTGCAATCTCAATATAATCTCTTGCAATTCTTCCACCCCCTACAACTATCCCCACAGAATTCCCTTCTGCTATGATTTGGTCCACCACTCCTGCGTATTCTTCAATCCTATCTTTAGATAATCCTGGCACAAGAACACTCCCACCGATCGAAATCACTATCCTCATTATCAAATTTGAAAGCCTTTAATAGATATATCCTTTCCCTTCTCTAAGTATCTAATCATATCCATACCATAGTCGATGGATACAAGCCTTTTCTTTCCCTTTATGTATACATGAGACTTCTTGGAATCGCTGCATCTCCCCCCGATTCAGGTGCCCTATTGGATGAAATTTCTGATTTTCTATCCTCCAAAGGATCTTTAGCAGTAATCTCCCCTCTACCAGTTGTCGACGTCACGAAACAAAATTTCTCCGCGTATCAATTAGACGAGAAAGGAAACTGGTCCGCATCCGGATCTAATATGACTCTAACCACTCTTTTTGATATTCTAGCAACCGAACATGATTATGCTCTTGTTGGCGGATTCGAAAATGCCAATATCCCCTATATCGTTTTGAACGGGCATTCCCACAACGGTACCACTCTAATGGAACTAGATTCTGCTGAAAATCTCGATACCAATCAACTCCTTCGTAACTTGCAAACAACAGAACCATTTGAGACTCTAGATTCTCTCATCGCTAAAGTTGTTAAATCCCCAAACGCAAACCAAGCCGGAGCAATAGCCACATTCACCGGAAGAGTCCGCGAATTGGATCATCCTTCTGATTCCCCTACAACTCGGCTAGAATTTGAAAAATATGCGGGGGTAGCTGAATCTAGACTACAACAAATATGTTCCGATCTTTGCCAACGCGACGGGATTTTCGAAGTTCTTATGCATCACAAAGTTGGTCACATCGAATCCGGAGAAAATGTGGTCTTTGTCGTTGTTCTGGGTGCTCATAGAGATGAAGCCTTCAAAACAGTTCAAGATGGCATCAATCGTCTAAAAAATGAAGTTCCCATTTTCAAAAAAGAAATAAAAATCGATGGCTCATTTTGGGTCCACGATCGCCCATAATACCCCATTTTCCCCCAAAATATCCCTTTTTTATACGCCAAATGTCTTGCTTTGTCAGACATTTAAAACGCTATTAAATTATATGAAATAATCTATCTAACAGCTTTATGAAAGGTCTAATCAATTATAGTGCCTTTATGAAAACAACAAAAAAGTAGGTGTTTTCTGAAAACCACCGAAAAAAGAATGGGAGATCATTAGTATATATATGAATTGCTCTCCTTTCCTTATCCAATGGAACAAGATTCCTCCCTATCAACCGAAGCCAAAACAGAGCTACTCAAGGATTATCTCCGTGATAGAGCCGAGAGTGGAAACCTCTACTTTAAGAGTAAATTCATCGCTGCCGATGTGGGCCTCTCGCCCAAAGAAATCGGTGCAATATTGGCCAAAATCCGAATTGATTCTACCACCGATTTTCAACTTGAAAAGTGGGCCTATACCAGTGCTACAACCTGGCGCGTAATACCTGCTTCAGTTTAATTTCTTTTCTCCATTCATTTTTCTATATTAGAACCCTTATCTCCCTCTATACCCAATCCAGTATTTGATGCCTAATTCCCCTCCATCTGGGCCCCCCTCTGATTTATTTTCTTCCGTTTTCCGTGTCTATGAAACAAAATTTGAAGGGGATTCTATAATCTATTATGGGGAACCTCTATCAAACCCCCATTCTATCATTGAATTTGTCTGGCCACTTTTTAGAGAGCATGGCTACGAACCACAGTTAACTCAACAACTAGGCGAATATGTCCTGGTTGCCAAACCAATCTACAATGCCCCTCCCGAATTCCCATGGTTACAATTATTGCTTTTCATAGCAACCATTCTTTCCACTCTCTATGCAGGATCCATGTGGTACTACATCCCCGATCCACTATCTAATCCTCTATCACTCCTTCAAGCCTGGCCATTTGCTGCAGCTGTAATTGGAGTCCTGGCGGTCCACGAATTAGGACATTACGCCGTGAGTAAATACTACCATGTAGATGCAACCTTGCCATATTTCATACCTATGCCCACTTTTATTGGAACGCTAGGCGCACTCATTCGAATAAGAGGTCACATTCCTACCCGAACTGCGCTCTTTGATATAGGAATTGCTGGACCCATCGCCGGTCTTTTGGCAACCATTGCGATCACCGCAATAGGATTGTCTCTCGATCCAATCTCTGTGCCCACTTGGGTGGATTCTTCTACTCCTGGTGTATTCACGGTCGAATTTGGATATCCCATCTTGTTTAAATTAATTGCCATATTGGTTGGATCTCCCGGAACTGAAAATGTATTTGAGGTTCTTATGGGGACAACAAAAATCGGTTATTCCGACCCCACTATGGCTTTCAATCCGGTAGTTTTTGGAGGTTGGGTTGGCATGTTTGTTACTTTCCTCAATTTACTCCCTGTAGGTCAACTAGACGGGGGGCACATACTCCGTGGATTATTGGGCCAACGGGCTGCCACGGTTTCTGCTCTTATCCCCGGATTTCTATTCGGGCTAGCTGCATTTCTATATTATTTTGGAGAAAAGTTTTTCACAGCTAATGTCAGCAGTGCGGTTTCCATGTGGCTATTCTGGGGAATTCTTACTCTCTTTCTAGCCCAATCTGGGTACGCCCGCCCAATAAAAGACGAACCCCTGGATCTGAAAAGAAAGGCTTTGGGGATTTCCATATTCTTAATTGGATTCCTCTGTTTCACCCCAATCCCTTTACAAATCTTGGGATAATTCTTCTCTTCCACTCTCACCCATGGGTGTACCCTTGATTTTCGATCAATTCCCCATCCATTTTTATATCCCTCTCAACCACCTCTCCTATGACAGTTATACTAATTTCTATGTCCTCTTCAATCTCCTTAATTTTCTCACGTGGTGCCGTAAATACAAGTTCAAAATCCTCTCCATAAGTCATTGCAACTCTGAGTGCAACCTCGCCATCCTCCACTATTCCTTTAAGCATTTCATTTATTGGAATCGTATTAGAATCGATTTCAAATCCGCACATACTCGCTTTCCCAATTTCGTACAACGACCGAACAAGACCATCACTTGAATCCATCATCGACGTCGAGTATTGGGCTATTATCAAACCCTCTTCAATTCTAGGTTTGAATCTAAACATCTCATTTGCCTTTTCATTTTCATTTCTTTCGAACAGTCTTTTCGCCGCAGCACTTCTACCCAAATCTCCTGTAACACAAACTACATCTCCCCATTCTGCACCCCTCCTGAATACTGGCTTCACTGACTCCCCAACCGCCGTAGTAACCACGCTGAATTCGTCTGAATTATCTAAATCCCCTCCTACATACTCTGCACCAACCATCTGACAAACTTCATTTGCCCCTCGAATGAATTCATCTATCTCTTCCTTTCTAAATTCAGGAGACGAATACGCCGCAACTACTGCTATTGGATCTCCGCCCATAGCCGCTATATCTGAAAGAGATGCACCCACTGACCTCCAACCTGCAGTATAATGCGTTGTCCCCTGTGGAAAATCCGATTTTTTGTGTAGCATATCTGTAGTAATCAATAAATTTTGTATAAACGCGGCATCATCACCACTTCTTGGAACCTTTCCGTGTATAAATTTAAGAGCGTCTTGTTCATCCATCAAATCTTACCCCTTGGCCTTCCCTCAATATGTGAGCAGTACTTCGACGGACTTAAAAACCGAGGAAGAAAACTTCTACACCAATGGTAACTCTCTATGATGTCCCTGTAGATGCATTCCTAAGCACACTCGCAGAGACACTTTCAAAGCAAATAGAACCCCCTGAGTGGTCTGAATTCGCCAAATCTGGACCCGATAGAGAACTTCCCCCCGAGCAAGATAATTTCTGGTTTGTAAGGGCAGCTAGCATCCTCCGAATTGTAGCTATTGAAGGTCCTATTGGTGTCGAAAGACTATCAAGCATTTATGGCGGTGGAAAAGCAGGATCGAATCGATACCGCGTAGGCCCCGTCCACCACGTCAGTGGGAGTGGAAAGATCATTCGAACAATATTACAACAACTAGAAACTGCAGGTCTACTCGAAAAGCCTCCCAATTCTATAGGCAGAGTTGTAAGCCCACAAGGTCAAAGCCTCCTAGACAAGACTGCCGGAGAAGTGCTTAAAACACTCAAACGGGACGACTTAAATCGATATATCTGAAGTCTATCCTTCACTCCATTCTTATTTGTCAAATTCACCTCCGCAATCGTTTTGCTACACGGCGCTGAAGTTCTCTCTATATGAGCGGAAATGATGGCGATCTCGATGCTATCCGTCAACAACGCATGGCAGAAATCCAAGCACGCCAACAAGTAGCAGCACAAGACGTGGCCCAAGAACAGGCATTACAACAAGCAGAAATGCAAAAACAGGCCATCTTGCGACAATTTTTGACGGACGGTGCCCGAACACGATTAAACTCGGTTAGAATGAGCAAACCCGAATTCGCATCTCAAGTCGAACAACAAATAATTGCTTTGGCACAGAGTGGGAGACTCGGTGATAAAATAAGTGAGTCACAGATGAAGGATTTACTTCAGAAACTTTCCCCTTCTTCCAGAAAAAGCTTTGACATAAAACGCCGCTGATACTATCTAATTCTCACATATTGTAAACGGAAGAATTCAAGCGCATCCAGGAAATACCTACGTGTATGCACGACCGTCTCAAAGGCTTTCGAGAGTTCTATCCCGAAGAGATGGTCAACCGAAAAGCTGTCTTCACTTCAATTGAAACGACAATATCTAGCTACGGGTTCCGAGAGATAGGAACACCTTCCCTTGAAAGAACCCAGTTATACATTGATAAAAGCGGCGGCGAAATTGTAGATCATTTGTATTCTTTCCAAGACCAAGGGGGCCGAGATATCACTCTAACTCCCGAACTTACACCCACTGTTGCTAGGATGGTGGCTTTACGTGGCAAATCTCTCCCAAAACCCATAAAATGGTTTTCAACAAGACCTTTCTGGCGATATGAACAAGTCCAGCAAGGCCGTTTCCGGGAGTTTTACCAAACAAATGTTGATATTTTCGGATCTTCTTCCCCTAGTTCTGATGCCGAAATCATCGTTTGCGCTGCACACATACTATCAAATCTAGGATTGGGCGACGATGACTTTATTTTTCTAGTATCTCATCGAAGTCTTTTGTCTGGTCTACTGGAATCTTTCTCTCCCGATGTCGATTTGACCGCTGCCATACGGGCAATAGACAAAAAAGATAAAATTGATTCTCAACTATATGCAACATTGTTATCCGAAGCCAATTTCCCATCCGACTCCATCGATGATTTAACTGATATTCTTTCTCTCACAGATCTATCTGAAATAGCAGAATTTTCACATGACGACACTATGCAATCTGCAATTAAAAATTTAGAGGAAATATTTGATATAGTGTCTCAAACAATAGCCGACAAATACTGTTCTATTTCTCTTAAAACCGCGCGCGGACTTGATTACTATACGGGATCCATCTTCGAATGTTTCGATGCCTCGGGAGAAGTCCACAGATCCATCTTTGGTGGTGGGCGGTATGATAATCTAATTAGTGATTTTGGAGGGCCTTCAACCCCTGCTGTAGGGTTCGCTTTCGGAGATGCCACTTTAGAAAAATTACTTATGAGAACTGGGACTTGGCCAAATAAAAAACTCAAAACAGATTACTATGTAATTCAAGTAGGTGACACACGTGAATCTACAATCAAACTAGCCCATGCCCTTCGAGACCGCGGTAACATAGTGGAAACCGATGTTTCTGGGAAGAAATTCACGTCACAGCTAAATTATTCAAATTCAATCAACGCAGAGACTGTAATCATTGTTGGAGAACGCGACTTAAAGGAAAACAAAATAACTATCAAAAAAATGTCCACTGGAGAAGAGCTCCAAGTTTCTATAGACGATTTCCCTGGGGATTATCATAGCCCTACATATGACGATTTTGCACCCAAAACATCTTAGACATTTAACATCATGAAACAAGCATTTCGGTTAGCTTATGATGGGAGAAATTTTCATGGTTTCCAGAGGCAATCCCATCTACCTACTATTGAATCATCTTTATTTAAATCTTTGATCAACTTGGGCCTTTGCAGCGACGTGCCCGTTGATTATTCAGCTGCGGGGAGGACCGATTCTGGAGTTTCTGCTATTGCACAAACGGTTTCATTCGAAGCCCCCATTTGGTGTACCCCCTCCGCTATAAACTCAAAACTTCCAAGCTCTATTAGAGTATGGGCTTCTACTACCGTTCCAGAAAATTTTAATGCCACTTTGGATGCTTTAAACCGTACATATCTCTATTATCTTCACGCATCTAATTTAGATTATGAGCTTTTGAACTCTAGCATCCAACTACTATCTGGGCTGCACGATTTTCATAATTTAACCCCTGATAAACAACGTACAAAACGCAATATAACGATAAGTGCTACCCCTTTTGAAGACCATTTTGTCATCTCTATAGAATCTAGTGGATTCTCCCGCGAATTAGTGCGAAGAATAATCTCTTTAATTGTGGAAATTTCTTCAAAAAAATCACCCATAGAAAAAATAGATCGTATTTTTTCTCCCCGCCCTCTGACGGGTCCCGAAGGAGTCCCGCCCGCACCCGCGTACCCTCTAATCCTTTATGACGTTGGTTACCCTTTCAAATTTCAATGTGATCCAAAAGCTATCGATAGTACCCGCGACATATTTGAAACATTATCTAAAAAACACTTGACACTCTCTCATATCTTCCAACACATCCCTCAATTTTTAATTTAATTTTCTAGTTTTTCTTTCGATTATCACTATCATTCCTATTGATAAAACTATCACTCCCACTCCATACGATTCGGGAAGTGAATCAATCCACCATCCTACACTTTCCAGTGGCCAATTTAGTGTATGATCATTTGGGTCAATTATGCCCAATCCAATAAAAAGTGAAACTATGTATCCATATCCTGCTCCTGCCATGAAACCCTCATTTCGCACTGTACTCCTATCCTTTTGCTGGCGCCTTGAAACAATAAAAACCGGGGCAACTAGGGGGATCACTATCACTAACAGTATGGCACCTAGAAGAATTTGCTCTCTAAATGGACCTGTCCCCACTGGATTTGCAGTCCAGGTAATCCCTGCAAGTGTTGTCAAAAAAACAACAAATATTCCTACCACTGAACTGATAAACACATACGATTTAAACACTAAAGAACGGCTTTTCTTAGCCGCATATTTGTATGTCCCAATCAAACCTGATTTCTTCCCTACCATATCCGTTATCTACCTATCTTCTACACCGAACTATATTATCTATTTCCACTTTCGCCATCTACTTATGGCATCTGAAGTTGCTAGTCCTCGAACCAAAGCAGATTTGTCCACGAGCGTCACAGAAGAATATATGCGGATAGACATTGGGAACAGTCTTGATACAGTTGCATCTCCTGGCATGTCTTCTGATACTCTAGACTCTTTAGACCACCAAGTCGATGCTATCCATACAACTATAGGGCCTAAGATCCACGACAATAGCTTCGGATATGCCGCCCTCAACCTATTATCTCCTGAAGAAACAAAACAATTACTCGATTTTACCGAGCATTTCTCTGATTTCTCCAATGTGCTCACAATTGGAATAGGCGGGAGCGCATTGGGCTCTGCAACACTCTCAACATCACTTGGACTTTCTGGCCATTATGTACTTGATAATATAGACCCTTCAGCAAATCTAAATATACTCACCAATATCGATTTTACAGATACAGTTGTTAATATCGTTTCTCTTTCTGGTTCTACCATCGAAACCATTTCTAATTTCTTAGTAGTCCGAGATCACATGAACAAACAGAACATAGATTGGACCTCTCAAACTTTTGTGACCACCTCTGGTACTGGCACTCTCTATAACCTCTCCAACAAATACAATCTCCCCCTCCTCCCCTTTCCCGAATCCATCCCAGGACGTTTCTCAGCCCTATCTTCAGTAAGTCTCGCACCCATCGCAATTTTGGGCGGGCCTGTAGAAGAAATTCTCAAAGGAGCACAAAACGGATTTGATTCTCTCTCCCCATCTATCTACAATTCTCCCCCTTATGCTTATGGTGCAATTACCTCTGAATTATTTAATTTAGGCATCACTTCCAATTCTATCATGCCTTATTCAGAACATCTAGAGACTTTCGCCGAATGGTTTGCTCAGTTGTGGTCTGAAAGCCTCGGAAAAGATGGAATTGGACAAATCCCCCTCCGAGCAATGGGCGCCACTGATCAGCATTCCCAACTTCAGCTTTACCGAGCTGGAAAAAGAAATCTCATGGTGACATTCATCGATGTCGTTGACCATAAAACTGAATTAAATATACCCCCTCCGGAATTCGAAGATTTTGATTATCTCTCAAACCTACCACTGGAAACTTTACTAAGAACTGAACTTCAAACAACAGAAGCAAGTCTAGCAGAAGCGGGATGTCCTTCTATTCGAATAGAGCTCGATCAACTAAATCCCTACAGTATCGGGGAGCTTTTACACGGTTGCATGGCGTCCTGTATCCTCTTTGCAGAACTACAAGGTATAAACGGCTTTGACCAACCCGCGGTTGAATGGGGAAAACAAGCATTAAAGGATATTTTAACTGGGAAAACTAGTTCCGAATCGAGTTCTACTCAAAATAAGAATTCCCATTGGATTAAAAAATAATACTAATGTCTCTTCTTTCTAATTTATTAACTCCTCCAAAACAAAAGTCAAAACAACCACTAAAAGAGATATTTTTTGCCACTTTAATCGGTATATCTGGCTTAATCGCAATCGCATTCTGGAGCGTAATATTTGTTCTAATTGTTGGCGTGGACATTCTTACAGATCCTCTCTGGGGACTTCTTCTAACATCACTTGCTTTTTGTATGGGCATTTTGACAATTTTTTTGTTCTACATGCGCCGTACAAATACGCCTTTTACTTTTCTTGATATTAATTTCCCCACCTGGCGTGATGTCTTCTATATTATAGCTGGTTTAATCACACTCTTTTCAATACTCTTAATCATCGGTATCTTATTCACATATTTCGGTGTTGAAACAACATCCCATTCTGTTGAAAATATAGTCTCATCTTCCCCTGAAATAATACTCTTGCTCATTCCGATCTCCCTTTTACTCGTTGGCCCACTTGAAGAATTGTTATATCGAAATATTATTCAAAAATCTTTGTATAGTTCATTTTCCCCAATTGGTTCTATTTTCATATCAAGTATTATTTTCTCTGCCGTTCATATCTCTGCCTACGCCGGAGATTCATTATTCCAAAACCCCCTCCCCGCCCTCAATGCACTCGCTGTAATTTTCATTTTATCGGTTATCATTGGAATCGTATACTATCAGACTAAAAATATAGTCACAGCCGCATTGTTGCATGGCATCTATGATTCAATTATTTTCGCTGTTTTCTATATCAATACCACTACTGATATAACTGCTACAATATCCTCTCTTCTCTTATTTTGAAGGATTTTTTCTATTTAACTGACCCCCGCATATCGGACAGTCTTTCTGCATAGTTCTACTTTCCTTGCCACAACTCCCACATTTGAATATCCAATTTCTTTTATCTTTGATGGTCTCCATCGCGATCCCTTCGACCATTAATCCAATTTCTGCAGCCGTATTTTGAATTGCATAATCATCAGTTACTAATACTCCTTCTAATTCCATTGCAGCAGCAATTAAACAAATATCCGTTCTAGAAAGAACAGTATGGTCTCCTGTTTTTTTAGATATCCGAATTACTTCTTCAATAGTCCTTTCCTGTGGTACTTGTATCTCCATACCTCCTCCTCTCATAGCTTCAAAACGCAAACGTGCTTCCCCATTCAATTCCCCTGAAACTTCTGCCACTGTTGTGATATTCCCCTCTTTTGTGTGGCCTCTAATAAACGCAGAGGAGTCCAATATGTACATACCCGCTAATTTTAACTCATTAACTCTTTGATATCTTTAACCATAATGTTATCCGTCACCGATTCAACCAAGCCCACTGGAACAAGAAAATTTCCTTCTGAATTCTTATTATAACCCTCAAAATCACTCTGAACGATATCTTCTTTTGGTCTCACTACGATCGATTCAAGCTTACCCGTTTGAAGATCTACCGTTATATTCTCCAAAGTCCCCATCTCCTTTCCATCATTTCTCATAACTCCCTTTTCAATTAGGTTTTGTGCTAATATGTCTGTCATACTCCCTATATCTTTTCAACAAGCATAATACTCACGGAGAAATATCAGTTAGATAGATGATTTTAATGTTCGGTATGGATGGATAACATTGATCATAGCCTGAGGAGATACAGATGCCAAAAAAGAACATTAATAACCAAGACCTCTTGCGAACTCCTATCATATCGGTACTCGGACACGTCGATCACGGAAAAACCACTTTACTTGATAGCATACGGGGATCTTCTATAACAGACACTGAAGCAGGAGCAATCACTCAGCATATAGGAATCACCACTGTCCCAATTGATATAGTCTCAAATATGGCTGGTTCTCTTGTCAGTTCTGAAAGTCTAGAGTTACCCGGATTACTTTTCATAGACACCCCTGGACACCAACTATTCACCACCCTTCGATCTAGAGGTGGATCTCTAGCTGACATAGCGATCCTAGTTGTCGATATAAATGATGGATTTCAACCCCAGACAAAAGAAGCCCTAAATATCCTCCGAAATTCCAAAACACCGTTCATAGTCTGTGCCAACAAAATTGATACCATCCCTGGTTGGAATTCACATCAAAACTCTGCTTCTGTAACTAGCTATACCTCCCAACCAGAACGCGTCCGATTAGCTCTAGATCAAAAATTCTATCAATTAGTCGGTGAACTTTCTACATTCGGATTCACTTCTGATTATTACTGGAAAGTATCCGATTTCAGCAAAACGTTAGGTATAATCCCAACTAGTGCCCGAACTTGCGAAGGAATTCCCGATTTACTCGCTGTATTGATGGGCCTGACTCAAAAATATATGCGAGAATCTATGTCAGTCGATATAACTGGTCCTGGGAAAGGCATGGTACTTGAAGTTAAAGAAGAGCGAGGACTCGGAACCGTCATCGATGCAATCCTATACGATGGTAGTCTCTCCGAAGATGATCAAATGGTAGTTGGAGGGCTCGACGGTCCCATCTCTACGAATGTCCGCGCGCTTTTCAGCCTCTTGCCACTTTCCGAGTCAAATTCTAATAACCTTTTCACCCGAACCTCCTATGTCACTGCAGCATCTGGAATCCGAATTGCAGCACCAAATCTTTCCAACGTTTTAGTGGGATCTCCCCTCCGATCAGTCCGCGATTCAAATATTGATTCTATCCTCCTCGAAATAGAATCTGAGTTAGAAAAAGCAAAGATCGATACACAAGATTCTGGAGTTGTAATTCGCGCTGATACTCTCGGCAGTCTTGAGGCACTTTCCAAGGCACTCTCTGATATAGAAATTCCTGTAATGCGAGCATCAGTTGGAGATATAGCACCCAGGGATATTTCATTAGCTAGTACTACCGATGAAAAACAATACCGACTCATCTTGGGGTTCAATGTCAATTTAATAGAAGATGCGGCACGCCACGCACGGGAAAAAGACGTTAAAATTCTTACAAACGATGTCATCTACCACCTCCTTGAAGAGTACGAATCTTACACCGAAGAACTGTCTTCGTATAGGCGGAAGAATCTTTTCGAGAAATTAACTCGACCTGCACATTTCCAGATACTCGAAAACCATATTTTTCGACAATCAAATCCGGCAATTGTAGGGGTAGAAATACTTTCTGGGACACTTCAAAAAGGTGCACCAGTAGCTATCCCTCTTCAAGATGACTTTAAAAGAATAGGCTTTGTCAAAGATATCCACCACCAAGGAGAATCAGTCACTCAAGCAAAAATCGGAGAACAAGTAAGCGTCTCTCTTGATGGCCCCACTATTGGAAGACAAGTAGATGAAAAATCTGAACTTTGGGTAGATGTCCATGAGAAACATGTTAAAGCATTGGAAGATACTTTCCACGACGATCTTCGAAATGATGAATGCGAAACTCTCTCTCGCTTTGCCCAAGTAAAACGAACTAAAGATCCTTTTTGGGGAAAATAATACCCGTTCCTAAAACATATTCTCACTTTTTCCATACACGCCCACAACCACCGATGTCACAAACTCACTTTTACTTATATTGGAGCTATTTATTTTCATATTCGTGTCTCCAAATTCCCAGTCTCTGAGGCCTTTGCAATACTCTATCCCTTGATTCAGTTCTTTTCTGACATCCTCTTCATCATCGCCTCCGGACGATTCATAGAATATCCCTGCTTTCTCCCCCTTGGCCCACGCCAAACCTGCGACCGCTTTTTTATTCCTCCCCCTCAACGTGGTTTTCGCTTGAACTACCCAGAGCCTATCCCCAAACGGCCCCAAATCTGGCATTTTCTTGACAACTTCTACTCCTGCTCCTCTCGGAATCATCGATGAAACCTGTACTAGATTGTAATTACTTATCCCAGCTTCATGAAGGGCGGCATCATACGATGCTATTTCCGTTGGACCTTCTCCCGACCCACACGTGATTCTTATTGCCATCGTATCAATTTGCATATCTATCCATCACCAATAATCAATTCCATTTCTGTAAGATATCCTTCGTAAACTGATATAGATTTTTCAATTGGTTCTTTTGATATCATGTTCACTCCTGTTTCTTTCAGTAACTCTAAGGGGTACTCACTTGACCCTGATTTGAGAAATGAAATATATCTATCCTGTTGGCAACTATCTCCCTTTATCAGACTCTGCGCCAGTGACACTGCAGCAGAGATGCCTGTAGCATACTGATATACATAATAGTTATAATAAAAGTGCGGAATTCGCATCCATTCTCTCTGTATGTACTTATCCATGCTAATTGGCTCGTAAAATTCACTTTTTATTTTTCCATATATCTCATCAAATGTATCTGGAATCAATGCCCCTCCTGATTCTACAACATTATGAATTTGATGTTCAAAATCAGCAAACATAGTTTGCCTAAACAATGTACTTCTGAATCTCTCTATAGCTTCATCAAGAACGTGAATCCTGAATGATTCATCTTCTACTGTTTCTAAAAGGTAATTTGTCAGAAGAGTCTCATTAACAAGAGATGCAACCTCTGCTACAAATATGTCATAACCTGAATACACATACGGCTGAGACGCGTTGGTCAATCTAGAGTGCATTGAATGCCCTAGCTCATGGGCCAGAGTAAACATCGACTGAATATCATTCTGATAATTCATAAGTATGAATGGTTTTGTGTCATAAGTCCCTCCACTATATGCTCCAGAGTACTTCCCACGATTTTCATACACGTCAATCCACCCCGAATTAACACCATCTTTGAGCCCATTTTCATATTCTTCCCCAAGAGGCGACACCGATTCAACCACGTATTCCAATGCCCGATCGTATTCTACTGTTGGACTTTTTCCATGGGATATTGGAACATATAGGTCCCACATTTTCATCTGATTCAATTCTTGACTCTTCTTTTTTAATTCAACATGTCGATGCAAAACATGGAGATTCTCTCTAACTGTATTCACCAATCCATCATACACCTCTGTCGGGATATTTGACCCGTCCATCGCAGCATCCCTTGCATTTTCATAATTATGTGCCCGGGCTATTTTGACATCTACAATAATATTATTCTTCAACATGGACCCTATGGTATTTCTGAATCTCCCCATTTCTCCATAAAATTTCTGATAAACTTTCTTTCTAAGCCCCCTCTCACCTTCTCTCATAAATTTAGTGAAGTTTACGTGGGTGATCTCAATTAACTCTTGATCCTCCCCTCTAACTTTTGGAAATGATATATCTGCATTCATTAATAATCCATAAACCTCACTTGGGGCCGAAAATATTTCTCCCATCTCTGCCAATAGTCCCTCAACCTCTGCCGAACGAACATGATCTTTCACCCGGATTATTTCGTTTAAATAATGGTGATAAATATCAAGTCCCGCATTTGATTTCAATAACAATTCTAATTTTTCGTAATCTAGTTCTTGAATTTCTGGCTCAATGAAACTAGTCACTCCCCCTAGTTTTGCCGCCACCGATCTAGCTTCAATCAACATAGATTGATATTTTTGGTTTCTTCTGTCTTCATCGGAGTGTAATTTTGCATATGAAATCACTATTCCCATCTCTCGCATCACCGACTCCGATAGATCCAATAACTCTAGTAAAGTATCTCCACTTTCGCAAACCCTTCCTTCATATAGTTCAAATCCATCCAATCTTTTCTTGACACTCTCAAGTGAATTTCTCCATTCACCATTTTCAGAATATATACTTTCCAAATCCCATTTATATTTTTGAGCAATTTCTGACCTTTCTGGGACCTTTTCCATGATAGGCTTTAGTAGCGACCGACTGTAATTCTTACCTTCTCTTCGTTACTGGTTTACAAATTCGCTGTAGTAAGCTTTATCCGCTCTAACTAACACCGCTAATTCGTATGTTTGAGTTCAACGTCGAATCTTTTCCTTTTAAGAAATATTCGAATAAACAACTCGCTTCTATACCTCTGACTCTTTTATTGGTCTCAATTCTAGTATTGGGCGGGTGGTATCTCACTACAGGATTGCCCGTTAACCCCGGAATAGAATTCACTGGCGGAACTGAAATTACATTAATTTCTGATGGTGGAACTGACCCCATTTATTCAACATTTGACTGGCCTATCGATTCTATCCGGCCTATTGCAACCCAAACTAATGCATATATAGTCACATTCCAATCCTCCACCGTTCAACCCGAACAGTTAGAACTTGCTTCAAGCAATGCTGGCTTCGAGGTTTTAGCAGTCCAAAGTACTTCCCCGAGTTTTGGAGCAGAATCTCAAACATTAGCACTACTTGGCATCATGATGGCGTTTATTGGAATGGCTATTGTTGTTTTCCTTTTATTCAGAAAATTAATTCCTTCAGTAGCAGTAGTCCTCTCTGCTTTAGGAGACATTCTAATTCCTCTTGCTATTATGAATTTGCTGGGTATTCAACTATCTTTGGGTACTGTGGCAGCCTTATTAATGTTAATAGGATACAGTGTCGATTCTGATATATTACTTACAAATCATATATTAAAGCGTAAAGGGAACTTCTACGAATCTACTTACAATGCTATGAGAACTGGACTTACTATGACTTTCACATCACTTTCTGCAATCACCGTTATGACCATATCCTCATTTTTATTCGGTGTCGATCTTCTAACCTCGATTGGTGTGGTACTTATTTTCGGCTTACTTGTGGATTTGCTCAACACCTATCTCTTAAACTTTAGTCTCCTACGTTGGTACATCGAGGGTCAGCAATGAATATTCGTTCCAATTGGCGTATCTTGGCCCTTTCAATTCTTCTAATCCTCAGTGTGATTGTCATCTCTCCTATCGGATCAACTTCCACCTCTACTTCCGATAGCTTGGATCTAAACCTCAGCTATGGACTAGATCTTTCCGGTGGCACTCGTGTACGGGCCCCGCTTGTTGGTTGGACTGCAGAAGAAGTGTCTTTCATCGGATATCAGGAATCAAATGTAGAAGAAACCGTGTTAAGCCAATTTCCCTCTTTATCTCGCAGCGACGTCGATGCCAAAATAGGATCAGATGGGATTGGGACTTTTGAAATATTTGCAGATATCCCGGTAGAAGATTTCAGATTGGCCCTTTCTCGTGCCAACCTATCTCATGGTGAAATCCGCCCAGGGGTCACTGCACAAACTCGAAAAACTACTCTTGAAGTGCTTAACAAAAAATTCGATGAATCTGGACTTACCGGTGCAACCGTACAACAATCAACAACACCATCTGGTCAATATTTTATCATAATTGAGGTTCCCAATTATAATAGCAATGAAGTCCGAAAATTAGTCGAAAAACGTGGATCAGTGGAGGTAATGATCCAATTCCCAACCGAAACTAACGAATGGGGAACTGTAGTAGTACTTACGCAAGATGACATAGCAACCGTTGGAACCGTTCAGGACCCAACTGTTTCTATTGGGTCTCCCCATGTACCTGTCACTTTGACAGAAGAAGGAGCTTCGAATTTTCAGATGTACATGCAGCAATACGGATTTTCTTCTCAAAGCAATTCTAATACTTGTACAAATTCAATCCCCCGAGAACTGCGATATTGCATTCATACCGTCTTAGATGGGGATATAGTTTACTCCGCATCTATCTCCCCTGGTCTTTCTACTTCATTGGCGAAAGGGGAGTTCATCAACAGTAAGAATTTTGTTATGACCTCTACAAACAGAACGAATGCAGATTCTCTTCGTCTTAATCTCCGAGCTGGAGCGTTACCTGCACCACTCGATTTAGATTCTGGCACAATCAATTTTGTTTCTCCCAGTTTGGCAGAGAATTTCAAAATCTACTCATTTCTTATAGGCCTAATCGCCATCTTGGCAGTCGCCGCAGTAGTGTTCTTCCGTTATGGTGAAATAAAAGTAGCCTTCCCCATGGTTATCACTGCATTATCTGAAGTTATCATCCTATTGGGTTTCTCTTCTGGTATTGGCCTAGCGTTGGACCTCTCCCACATTGCAGGATTTATAGCAGTTATTGGAACAGGTGTGGATGATTTAATCATCATCGCAGATGAAGTCATGGCCGAAGGCTCTGTTTCCTCAGCAAGAATATTCCGTAATCGCTTCAGGGCAGCATTTTGGATCATTGGAGCAGCAGCAGTGACGACCATAGTTGCACTGAGCCCCTTAGCTGTACTTTCACTCGGCGACCTCCGTGGTTTTGCGATAGTAACAATTTTAGGCGTTCTCATAGGGGTACTCATAACACGTCCCGCCTATGGTGACATTCTAAAATTCTTACTTAAATTAAAATAAATTATATTTTAACCCCACTCTTCAATCGATTTTTGAGCGTTTCTTCCCATTATATCTTTACTTGTTTTCCAGGATTTGCGCGCGCAATTGGGCAATGTCCCATTCTCTAAAATATATCTCTCCAAAAAATCTATAGTTCTACTATCTGAAGGATAACCACTGCCAATATCCTCATATGTCCTGGCCAAATCCGAAACATGCGAATCCCTCGCTACTTTTGCGAGTATGCTCGCTGCACTAACAATTGGATACTTTTGATCCGCTCTGTGCTCTGAAATAATCTGAACTTCCACATTCAATCCATCTAGAACCCTCCTAGCAAAACGCTCCGGATTGACATCGGCAGCATCCACATATATGTAATCTCCATTTTCAGCTATTTCTGATATCGCCCTCGCATGAGCTTCTGCAGTTAATATGTTCATATTCGAATCTGGTCTATCAATTTCTTCGATGGTTACTTCTTGTGCACTCATCGAGAAAGATTCCACTTCGACGAGTTTGTCTGCGATTTCTTCCCTACGTCTTGCCGTGAGTTTTTTTGAATCCACCACGTCATCCGGCAAGTCCCCTTCTGATTGTACCCTAGCTGCCACAACAAACATCGATCCTATCACTGGTCCCTTCCCAGCTTCATCCACGCCAATTATGGCCATTATTTCTCCATATCCTTACTTTCTTTTTGCCTAAGCATATACTCTGGAACACGGAAACTACCATCCTCCGCAACTACTGAAATCACATCTAATGTTTCTACCACGGCTTCTACTCCCACTAACTCCGCCAAGTTAGGCTTTGTTCTACCATTGTCTCCGCTAACTAGTTCTTTTATGTAAAGTCCCTTTTCCCCGTGGATTTCTAAATTCGCTCCCGTAGGACTTATCAGCTCTCCCTTCGCAGAATACACTTTTCTCACTCTAGTTTTATCTGCCCTCCTATGGATAACTCTCGTAGGGGTCTCTTGTTCAATTTCAACCCCTTCTAACACCTCGAGTGCTTTTTTTAATAATTTTTTTTCTACAACATCTTCAAATTTAACTCCAGCTTCGTATGTTTTTGACGCAGGCAACTCTTTTATATGTGCCACCATTTTTCTACTCACGATACCTTCTAGTTCCACTTCTACTTTCCCAGTTGCAGCTTCGTTCATACTTTCTTCTAATATTTGAAGATCTACAGACCTTTTTTTAGGGGTTTTAATTTCTACCACAAATGGTCTCCCCGTGCCCACCATTTTCGCATCAATATCTTCTCTCCCTGCACCATGGAATGTAGAACTATCCCCCTCTGTGGCTCCAATTGCCACCGAATCTATCAACTCTTGCACACTCTCTTCGTATTGCTTTCCAGAACCACCGCACCGTTCACATACACCCTCTGAATTTGTTCCTTTCCCCCTGCATCCACCACATGGCCATTTAGTTTGCGGAATCCCTCTGATCAATTTCTTATACCTCCCATATATGAATACTGGACTCACCTGAATCTCGACAGATCTAGTCGAAACATCCAATAGTATCACTATATCTGGGCTATCCTCTTGAAAAGATTTCCCCGTCCTATCTCCTATAATTTTCCCAACCTCTCGATTCATTTCTGTTTTGAGAAACTCACCTGAATCTACTGATATTCCCACGAGCTCCCTTAATAATTTAGCATTCTCGTCAAGTAACGGAGACATCTTAGTGCCAATTTTATACGTTTCAAATTCAATTTCTCTAACTTCCGCCACGGCCAAATCCGCCCATTCTCTAAATCGATAACTTTCCCCCAAACACACCCAACAATCCACTTCTCTTTCCACAATTTTCTCATTTTCCATGGCCAATACGGTTTTCCAAGCCCTCCCTCTCTCTCTATTGGTCAAACCATGTCCTCTATTTGCAAATATCTGACCTAAGCAAGAATCACAAATCTCTCCTTGACCCATTATCTCTTCCACTTCTTCAAACAGATCCATCTCTATGTACTACTATTATTGATAAAACTTAAATAATTCTGCATTCGTCCCAACTATTTTTGCCTAACAATGGTCCCTATATACCGATGGAGATTTACCCCTTGTAATAAAAATGGGTCTATGCGGCAATTCATAGTGGTAAGTCACACCGCAACAATAACACCTGATTTTTCTCTCAATGACCTCCCCGGAAGTGGAGGGAGGATGGATATACTTTGTAGGTGTGTCGGGGCATCTCTTCTGACTTCACATGCACTACGAAACAATGTCCGAGTTTATCTTTTATTACAAAACAAAATTTCTATTCGAATTGAAAGCTCCGAAACACGTTATTTACATCCCGATGAGAGGTGTATTGCAGCTTTGATAAAAAAAGCGTTAGAAAAAATACCAGAAATCGTTGGCCAAATTGAACTAGAGAGTACCCCTGGAATCTACATTTCGAAACGGGACCTCAAGTCATTGTTAAATTCTGTTGATCCAAGTGGAACTTTCATCCACCTAGATGAGCGTGGTCTTTCCTCTCAAACATTCGTGTTCCCTCCCGAACCCATATTCATTCTTTCAGATCATCAAAATTTCTCCCCTTCCGAACTTGACATATTGAATGCATACACTCAAACAACCATTAATCTCGGACCCGTCTCTTTACACGCCGATCAATCGATCATCATTGCGCACAACTTACTAGATGTCCAAAACATCTAATTCCATCTAATTTTCACACTCGTAACTATAATGCCTACAGACAACTTCTCTTTGCCATGAATAGTTCATCTCCCGATTATCCGGCGCTTTCCCGTGAGATATTGGGTTTTTCTAGATGGTGGCAAATTATAGCCGCAGCATTAATGATGGGTTTAGTCAGTCCCTATCAGTACGTATGGTCTTCTATCGAAGGCCCCATGGCAGATAGTCTAGGCGTTCCGTTAAGTGTTTTAGGCGTGGTATTCACACTCTTTGTTATATTCCAAGCAGGATCTCAATTCCCCGTCGGTTGGTGGAGGGATAGGTATGGTCCTCAGAAATTAACTCTTCTCGCAGGAATTCTAGCTGGTGGGGGTTACATTGGAATTTCTCAGGCAACCGAAGTGTGGCAAATATACGTTCTATATTCTATAGGGGCAATTGGTGTGGGTATCATCTACACCGTGGCTGTTAACACGGCTCTAAAATGGTTCCCAGACCGAAGAGGGCTTACAACAGGAATAGGAACAATGGCTTTTGCCGGTGGGAGTGCCCTTTTTATACCCTACGTTAGAGTAAATGCAACTGCAGCTGGCTATCCCGATGTCCTCCAAAACATGGGTCTATTGATACTAATCGGAGTTATTGTGGGGGCAGTTATCCTTCGAGACCCCCCTGAAAACTGGCTTAAAACCAATACCACCAAATCGGTTTCTGAGAAAAAATCCACTCAATCACCATCCCAATCCAACGAATTCACGTCAGGTCAAATGATCAAAACTTGGCAGTTTTGGTTAATGTATTTAATGTTTGTCGCAGTAAGTGGTGCCGGTCTAACCTTGACAGCAAAAGTAGTTCTACTAGCTGAAAATCTAGGCTTGACGTTTGCGGCGGTGACTGCATCTGCAACTATACTCCCCATCGCAGGTGGGGTTGGACGGTTGGTTGTGGGATATATCTCAGATGACCGTATTCCTGGAATTTCACTTGGATTTAGCCGTGAACGTGCGATGGCAATTTCATTCACCCTTTGTGGTTTAGGCCTTCTTGGGACTCTCTTCTTCGGTTATATGGGTCTCAGTATAGGTTTCATCTTCTCTGTATTCATAGCAACGTTTTTCTGGAGCCCTCAATACACCTTATTCCCTAGTGTTGTCGCAGATTATTATGGTTCAAAAAATTCATCTGCAAACTATGCTCTTCTCTACTCTGGAAAAGTATGGGGAGGTATATTCGGTGGGGCTGTTGCTGGATGGCTTGTCGTATCTGCTGGCTGGACTGCGACCTTCCTAATCGGTGCAGGATTGGCTTTATGTGCTGGTGGATTAGCATTGCTACTCCGACCCCCTGCCGCTTCCCCTAATTAACACATCTAATGGATTCATTTCTATCACTTTTCGGACCCAATCCTTCCCCTTTAATCTGGCTTTATGAGCTCGCAGCAAAACTTTCTTCTTTTGATGTAGCTGAAATGGAATCCAATGAAAACAGCCTTTATGAATCTTTGCATAATGCTGTAGATCTGTTCGATCTACCTGCACTTTGTGTTTCTTTCGATACAACACTAGAAACTACGGCGATGGGCTATCTGCCTCCCCACGAGGATGGACATATTCACACCATGGAAGATGCCCTCAATATGGATGTGGATTCCATCTTAACCGGTGGAAGAATTCCCCAAGTTTTGTCTGTAACATCCCGCCTAAAAGAATCTCTCGACTGCGCCATTGTAGGTGGGATATCCAGTCCAGAAATTATATCAAATTCTCTCCTATCCCCTTCTAGTAAAAATGATGATTCAATCAGGGAAGAAGTTCTTTTTTCTGTTGAGGAGGCTCTTTCTCAACTTGCTAACTCTTATCTAGAATCTGGGGCAGATGGAATTGCACTCCTCGATCCCAACGGATTGTCCCTATCCGACCCTCTTTATGTACAAACACTCTCTCCTCTGCCCAACATCATAGCCCATTACGAAGCTTTCGGAGCATTAATCACTCGAGAAACTTCTCCTACTCAAATTAAAGGTGCAGCAGATTTGGGGTTCGATTTGATAACTGGATCGACACCTTCTCCAGAAAAATCTATAGAATCTGCACAAGATTCTGGTATTCATTTCGCCCTTGGAATTCCCTCTTCTACCCTTTCCCCCGAAATTGATTCAGTCAACACATTCCTTGATTCTATCCCTTGCAATACACTCCTATCTAGTGAATGGACCATTCCTATTCAAACCCCGCCCGAGACTATCCACAACTTAATGGGATCTCTTTAATCCCCGCTTCTTCGCCTTGGATTTATGAAACCACGATATCTGATCGTTTGGATCCTATGATCCCGTTCCCTATGACATCCACCCGAAAAAAAGTACCCTCTACAATTGGTATTGTAGTGTCTATTGACTCAATGATCGCTGGTCCTTCTACAATTGCTCCCTTCTGCAATTTTTCAAATATAAACACCGGAGTGGATATTTTCTCATCTCCCCATATTACTTCTCGTTCTCCTATTTTGGCAATTTCTGGATTTTCTTCTCCACATTTTCCCCTCGTAAAAACAGATACTGGAGCCTCGCCTCTAGCATGAAGCCTTAATGTAACAAACTCATCTTTCTTTCTCTTTTTTTCTATAGGTACAAATCCATCTACTCTCTCACTCGGATCATAACTTATGGCATCTACATCGAATTTGATCTCATCTGAAGAAA
>CENY01069563.1_pt1 | contig 31237 bp, 29 predicted proteins | sample 356181 | NCBI WGS metagenome assembly CENY01 (sample SAMEA2619840, study PRJEB7988) | marine metagenome | isolation source: saline water (ENVO:00002010), including
TACCGCACACAAGGGCGATGGAGGGTCGCGAGCCCCAGCTCACATCCTCACCCGCCGGGGACGTAGGTGCACGCGCCCGACGCCGCGGCCGTGCAAGCCGCCCGGCTGGCCGCCTCGTCGCCCGAGATGTCCGCTGCCGCACACGCAGCATCTACGGCCTGGTCTGTGCCGGCACTAGTGGCGGTGCAGGCCTCGGCGACCACGCCGCTGCCAGCGGAGTCGGAGGCGGGACCGGCGACGCATCTATCGGCACCCCACGTGCAGACATGATTGCTTGGCGAGACGCCTGCGTCGGTGCGCGTCGTGTACTGGGCCTCGCAATCACTGTCGCTAGTTCTCTCATGACATTCTCCATAAACTTGTTTGTATGCTTCTGCCTTCCATGAGGCTGGGGCGTTGGATTGATTATATCCTAAATCGCGCCTGTAAGCTCCAAGCGCTACCGTATTATCAGCAACATATTCTCGTTCGGCTCTTGTTGAATTTCCAAACCAATATTCTTTTCCTGATAAATCCTCACTTTCCTGAAGATAAAAATGTGGTTTCGCAGTTTCAGTATCAATAAGAATAATACATCCTATGACAACGCCGATTATCAATAACCATCGAACAATAATATAACTATTATAACCGAGACCCTTACCAGACAATATTCCATGGCACGCAAAAAAAGCTGTACATAAAGCAGTTAATCCACCAATCAATAAAGTTGTAATTTGTCCCCAATATAAAGCTTTCGCATAATTATCTTTTCTAAATTTTGCTTTATCTTTAAGATATAAATAAGATAATCCAAAGGCATTTATAGTCATCAAAATTATTCCAACATATACAGTTAATGTTGTAGTGTTCATATTCTTAAAGAAATCCAAGGGTCCTCCACCCTTCATTTCTTGTTCACTTGCTTTCATTCTTAAAAATCCACTGAAAAATGTATATGCGCCAAGGGAAATTACAGAATACGGGAGAAAATCATTAATATATTCTCTAATACTTAATAAATTGATCTTATGAAGAGACTTAGTCTGAGTTATTTTCCTTATTACAAACATAATCACAAAACACAACAATACATATATTTTACCCATCACTCCCATATTTAAATACGATGACTTGGGGAGATCAAAGCATAAAAAGGATTCTTTGTAAGGCATTTTAGATTCAAACATCGTATAAACCCCATACATAATACCAGCAATAATTAACCATATAACCAATTCTCCAGAAGACATCCACGTTGCCGCCCCTTGCTCTATAGCATGCTTTTCAATTTTTTCGGTCCTTTTTCTTTCGCATAAATCTACATGGTCCGTTTCATCTCCTTCAATCGTTACCCCTACTTCTGTAAAGAGACTACTACCTGCGATGCCGGAGGTGGTTTTTATGGTGCCATCGGCCACCGCCATATTTCTCTCGTCAGATGAAAACTCATAGTCGAAGATATCTCCGTCTCTATCTTTATAAAACCCTTTCGTGGAGGAGTCATCCGTAGAGACTACACATTTCTCGACACAATTGGTATCCTTTGTTGGTTTATAGCAAGTTCCCATTTCTTTTATAATATATATATATAAAAAAAATATATATATTTATAAATGTCAAAACGAACTCTTTATAAAACAAATATTAGGATTTTTAATAAGTATTTAATTATGAAGGTTAAAATAATTAATAATAAAACTAAATATGATTTTTATTTAACAGAAATAACTGATCCAGAAAAATGGATAGATCAAGATGAAAAACAATTAGAGAAACTTAAAGGTAAGAAAATGACCGATAAAATTGAAAAATTATTAGATGAACATAAGATATATTCCAATGTTAACTTTCATTTATCTGAACTTGAAGGAGGTGACATCTCTAAGGTAAATGTTGTTAAAGTTGGTGGCTGAAGTATGGCGTTTAAAAAACCTCTCCAGGAAGGTGGATGATCATTAAAAAAAAACTTCCAGGAAGGTGGATGATCATTAAAAAAAAAACTCCAGGAAGGTGGATGATCATTAAAAAAAAATATATAAATAATAAATTTTATCTTTCAAATCATTTATCATATGACAGTATTAATCAAATAATAAAGATTTTTACTTGAAACGGATAAATATTAAATTTGAAAGTATATAAACATAATTTAATAATAAAAAATAAATTGATAATAAAAAATAAATTGATAATAAAAAATAAATTGATAATAAAAATAATGCATCTTAAACTAAAACCTCAAACTGATTCTATAAGAGCCCTTTATGAAAACCATACAACTTACCATGAAGGTGATAGTGGTATTGATTTATTTGTAACAGAAAGAATTATTGTCCCGGCAAAAACTCTATCTTTTAAAATTGATCTTGGTATAGCTTGCGAAGCATTTATGGATAAAACAAAGCAAACTAATGTATCATACTATCTATACCCGCGGTCATCAATGGGGGCAAAGACACCCCTACGATTAGCAAATTCAGTCGGTATAATTGATGCCGGTTATCGTGGAAATATCATTGGAATTGTAGATAATCTCTCAGATGAAGATTTTGTCATTGAACAAAACACAAGACTATTTCAAATATGTTCTCCAATTCTTTCACCTGTATCGTTTGAGGTCGTTAATTCGTTATCTGATACATCAAGAGGTACTGGGGGGTTGGGAAGCACTGGTGCTTAAATTACTATTATCTTGATTTTCTGAATTTCCTTCATTTGATTCTTTATTTTTTTGTTTAATCGCATTTTCATAATATGCGATCATACCTTTTAAATCTCTTAGAGTCATACCAATGGGTATTAATTCATCAGGTTCCCAATGGATTCTTGAGTTAGAAGTTAATAATAAATTATATACAGAACATAAAAATTCGAAATTAATAGGGACATTTACATTAAAATTTGGTTCATTTACTTTTTCTTCTTTATTCGTTTTTTGTTCTTGAAGTGCTTTTTTTACAGCTTCTTTTTTTTCTTTTTTATCTTTCCGTTCTCTTTTTTTCTTTTCTTTATCCATTTTTTAATAACATTATAAAAAAGATAAAAATTAAACTTAGTAAATATTTTAAAAATATTTTAAAATATTCTTATTATGGATGAACAATATTTAATAAATGATAATCGTGAATCAAGTTCTTTTAAATCAAAGACATTTTCAGGTTTTAAAAAATCAGATGTAGTAAATACTGTTATTAAATCAATTGATAGTAAAAAAATAGAACAGGCGTGTCACTGGACTACAGAATGTATTATTTCTGGATATTCTATACTTCTATGGGAAAAATTAATGATATATACCTCCAAGGTTATTAGTGTTAATAATCCAAATTTACCAATATATTTCCTTAATAAAACACTCATTTTACAAAATCAAATTAATCGTTTAGATACAAAATCAAAAGAAGGAATACTATTACTTCGGAATAGTCAAATGATAAGGAACTTATTTTTTGATATTATAACAACATTATTAACCTCTCCTAAAAGTAAAAAATATGATAAATATCCAAAGATTAATGGTTCTGAAGATTTTAAATATGATAATATTCAAAAACGATTATTTGCTCAAATGAACATCTTACCTGATAATATCATTAAATTTAATGATCCAGATGAATTAAAAATAATTATTAATGAAATATTTGCCCTTTGCAAGAATAAACAATTTGGATATGAAAAATGCTGTTATTGGATCTTTTGGCTAGTTAAATGGGAAGCTCTACATAAAAAAAAGAAAACACCGTGGAACATACACGAAAGGGATATTAAAGAAGTAGATAAGAAATATAGAAGTAATGTTGTATGGGTCATCTGGGAAACTGTCTTTGAAGAAATGAGATTAAGGAAAAATAGTAATATAACAAAACAAATAAAAGCACTGTTCTCTCTCTATACTCTCAATTATACAACAGGTAAACGTAATACACGATTACCTATTTTATTTAATGCTATAGCATATTTAACAAATATAATAAAATTTTCAATTCCTATAAGGAATGACCATATATTATTAATACAAGTCCAAGGGAATGTTAATAAAATGTTTATGGCTAAAAAAGTTCATGAACAAAAAAATAATACCATCAATAATAATACTAAAGAAGTTAAGAAAAAGAAAAAACTTGAAAAAGTAAATGTTGAAATCATTCAAGATAAAATTAATATTTTTAATGAAGTTGATTCATTTATTTTAAATAAATCAACCGGTTAGCAACCTTACCCTGAACATGACTCACACGCCTTTTCAGGTTCGATCGTAAATTGGATAGCTTTTGAACTTGGACGAGTCCGTAAATAATACATCCCGGTTTTTAATCCTCTCTTCCAACCATAAAAATGCATTGATGATAAGACCTTAAAATCAGGAGACTCAACAAACAAATTAAGACTCTGAGATTGACATATAAATTTCCCCCTATCAGCAGCCAGATCAAGAATATGCTTTTGCTTGATCTCCCATGCTGTTTTATACCGAGTTCTAATAAACTCAGGTATTTCAGGTATTCCTTGAACGGATCCATCATGTTCAATAATCTTATTCTTAACTGTTTCATTCCATTTATCCAAAAGCATCAAATCTCGAACAAGATATTCATTAATTACCATAAATTCTCCCGCCAATACTCGACGAGTATAAATATTCGAAATAACCGGTTCAATACATTCATAATTACCCAGAATCTGTGATGTAGATGCTGTCGGCATTGGAGCTACAAGCAAACTATTTCTAACACCATATTTCTTTATCTCCCCTCGTAAATAGTTCCAATCAAATAATTCATTGGATACTTCGACACCCCATAAATCAAACTGGAGTTTTCCATTATACATAGGAGAACCAATATAACTTGAATATGTCCCCAAATATTCATCCCTTTCCAATTCCCTATCAAAAGGTTTCAATCTATTATTAATATCTTTTAAAATATCATCGGAAACATTTTCATTTCCATCATTAACCTCTTTTAGAACTCTCATTTCAACTTCTCTATCTCTAGCAATTTCCATAGAAGCTTCTAAAGAACCGTAATAAATACTTTGGAATATCTTATCATTTAACTCCCTAGATAATTCTGAACCAAACTCAGTTTTCATTTCATAAAATACATTTGCTAATCCCTGGACTCCTAAACCAATCGGACGATGTCTCATATTCGATAATTTCGTTTCAGGAATAGGATAGAAATTATAATCAATTATCTTATTTAAATTATAAGTTAATACCTTTGATAAATTTTTTAACTTATTATAGTTAAAACTAGGTTTTGTATACTCAACCAATTCGGTATAACCACCAATATGTTCATCGGTATTATTATATATCTGAGGAAATGTAATCCCTTCAGTACTTGTTTTCAACTCTTCTTTATCTTTTAAATTATATTTAATATTTAAATCATCACACAATAATTTAGAATATTTACAATAATTACACCCTTCTTTTGTATATATTGTCAAATTTAATTGAGATAAATCCCTATTTTCTAAACAACTTGGAAGTGATATTGATGCCAAATTACAAACAGCCGTCTCATCTTTATCGGAATACTCAATAATTTCAGTACATAAATTTGAAGATTTAATAGTTCCCAAATTTTTCTGGTTTGATTTATTATTACAAGCATCTTTATATAACAAATATGGTGTCCCCGTTTCAATCTGACAAGTTAAAATAGAAAACCATACCTCTTGAGCATTTACAGTCTTTCTAACCTTTCCATCCATCTCATATTTAATATAAAGTTCTCTAAATTCATCGCTATGACAATCACTTAATCCAGGACACTCATCTGGACACATTAAAGACCACTTACCATTTTCCTTAACTCTCTCCATAAATAAATCAGGTATCCACATACCATAAAATAGATCTCGAGCCCGCTCCAATTCATTACCATGATTTTTCTTTAATTCAAGAAAATCAAATATATCGGCATGCCAAGGTTCCAAATAAATCGCAAATGAACCATTCCTTTTGCCCCCTCCCTGATCAATATATCTCGCAGTATCATTAAAAACCCGCAACATAGGAACAATACCATTTGAATAACCATTTGTCCCTCGGATAAAAGAATCATTCGATCTAATATTATGAACATGGAGACCTATTCCACCAGAATATTTAGAAATCTTAGCACAATCCTTAAGTGTATCAAAAATACCATCGACAGAATCATCTTTCATAGATAATAGAAAACAAGAAGCTAATTGTTCTCTAGTTGTTCCAGCATTAAATAAAGTTGGAGTCGCATGAATAAAATCTTTATTTGAAATATGTTCATATGTTTCAAATGCCTTTTCTAAATTATCTCTGTGAATACAAAGAGCAACTCTCATAAATAAATATTGAGGACGTTCACGAACTTCCCCATTAATCCTTAATAAATAACTTTTCTCCAATGTTTTAAATCCAAAAAAATCAATAGTATAATCTTTCATATGATTAATTTTATTATTAATTAGTTCTTCATTCTCAGTTACAATTTTAAAAAGATACTCTTTTATAATTCCATTTTCATATAAATCCCTAATTACTCCAGGAAAACTATCAGAAGTATTCTTATGATGGTTTGAAACAACAATGCGTCCAGCTAAAGTAGCATATTCAGGATTTTTTGAATACATAGAAATAGATGTCTCAGATGATAATTCATCCAAAATACTAGTCTTTACTTTATCATATATCTCGGAACAAACTTTTTGAGCTATTTTTGTTGGATCAATTTTTAACTTTTTATCAAATTCAGAACCTATACATAATGATCTCAAACGGACTTGAATTTTATCAAAAGAAACGTCTTCTAGATTACCATTCCTTTTTTCAACTCGCATAGCAGTATACATTATATTAACGCTAACATTTTAAGTATTTTAATTTATTTTTATAGATTAAATAAATAATAAAAAATAATAAAAAATAATAAAAAAATATTATGGATATGACGGGTTACGATCCCGTGTGAATTGGAACTTACGCCTGTGGACTGGAAGGTCTCACCTATCTTTCGATAAACTCACTTTAACCATAAACATACCCTAAATGAAGACTTTAAAAATTATTTAATAAATATGGATTTTGTTAGTCTCTAACAAATCTCATGGATAAGACGTTTCCAATCTTCTTTAATAACTTCAGGACGAAGCTTATCTAAACACTTTCTAGCTTTTTCACAATTAATTTTCCTTTGTTCAGGACTAATCTTCCACATCTCGTCAAGCACCTTACTAAAATTATTAATATCGTTTTTATAATTATCAATATCTACTTCATATGTAATTATGTTGTCTTTTACTTCTTCTATAATCTCTTTTGGACCATCTATATCAGATACAATCACAGGAATCCTTCGATCAAGTGATTCACAAATAGTATATCCAAATGGTTCATATATTCCAGTAATACAATTAATACCAATTGTCTTCCAATAATCTTCTTTTACTTTTGTATCGGTTGAAAATGGAATAATAACAAGTCTGTCCTTATGTTCCTTTTCCAGTTTTCTCCAATATTCATTATCATATTTATCATAATCAACCCCCATATTAAAAACCCTTACATCACGATTTTCAAGAGTATTTACAGCTAGTAGAGGAATTTCAGGTCGCTTCCTTGGAACATGCCGTCCAATATATCCAACATCATTCGACCCATAATTAATATCAAGTTCAACATTATCATATTTAGGTGTATAACTATTATAAATTACTCGTGTCTTTGTTCCAAATAAATTATATCCAAAACTATTATAATACCTCTCCTCTGCCTTACTAATCAAAACCACATAATCAGAATTCTGAAATGTTATCTCTTGCTGATTAAAATTATTTGTATAACAAGATCCCATATTTGTAATGTTCTCCATCCGAATTAGAGAATGACATACAGATACCATACTCATATTTGGATATTGTTTCTTAATGTTTATAATTGTATCTAAAGCAATCCATAGATTATTCACACATACATCAATATCACTAAAACATCCAATAATATCTTCTTCGCTATTAATTACTCGAATATTCTTATACTTCTTCAGACATTCATCAGGAAGAGTATCCTGATAAGCAAGGAAAATAGGAACTACTTCAACATCTTTATCATTTTCAAACATTTTAATAAAATTAACAATCCAAGTCGCCACACCACCATAAACAATTGGAGGGATCTCATTTGTCAAAAGTCCGAGTTTAATTTTCTTATCAAATTTAATCACTTCAGTAGTATTTACATTAGTAGCATTTACATTAGTAGTATATGATAGTTCAAACATCGACTTGTAAATATTATATATGGTTTCATGGTTTATCTCGTATGTTCCATGAAACATGAAATAAACCCTTTCAAGGATCATCTTAAACACCTCAATAATAGAAGACAACATACCATAAATAAACATCTTCTTTTTTTTTTAAAATAATTCTAATACTAATTTCAAATTTGAATTTATTTTTTTAATTATATAAAAAAAATATGAGTGAAATTAATCGTCTCAAACATATCCTTACTATTTTAGGATATTTGGATGTTTATCTTAATATGTATCTGAAAAATACAAATAAGAAAGATAACCTTGAAAATATTCAACAATATATTAACCAAAATTTAGATGTCTGGCTTCGTGATGGTCACAGACTTTAATTTAACATTTTAATCAAAAGATAAAGCTCAGAATAATTCCATGTTAACTTCTTTGCGGAATAATATTTATTTGTACTTGGATCAAACTGTTCAGGTAATATAAAATCAGAATCCAATGATAATATTCTCTCTAATATCTCATTTGCTATGATAATATATTCGTTGGTTGGGTTTGACTTTGCTCTATGCATAGGAGATCTATCTTTCGTAATGTTCCGATTTATATATAATTTCATATATACTTGTGCTAATGCTAAACTACATATAATCCATATTTGTCCATTATAATACTGGTCCTCTTTATATCTTCCTATTAAATTAATATCTTGATCATTATATTTATCTCTAAAATATTTTAATAATTCATTACAAGTACTTTTAATATATTCTAATTTAAACGTTTGTAATAGTTCTTCATCATAATTAATATGTGAAAAAGCCAATATGTTTGCTGAATCTTCATATTTTATTATTTTACCATCTTCATCAAAAGAAGATATAATACTTTCTCCATTTAAATGATGTTTTGTACTTTCTAATAATTTTAAATATACTTTTTTTGCTTCTTCTAAATTAAAAGACTTATTTAAATATTCATAATTTTTAATACAATCTTTCAAAAATTTTAATTGAACAAGTCGAGTATAAAAATGCCAACCTTTCTTTTCTTCCCATATATCAAATGATACCTTATTATAATTATTTATAATATATTCTAAATCTTTTATAATAATCGGTATGATAATATTATTAATTAAAATACTATACCTATATTTAAATAAATCAATTATTTGAATCATAATTATACCTCTTAAAGCAGGACCATCATTTTGAGGTCTCCCCCATGAACCATTAAAAGGAGTACAATCAACATTTATCTTTGGTTCTCCTAAACCACATATAGTATTTAAATCTTGAATTTTTGACTCATTTTCTATATAATTTATAATTGATTGAAAATATTTTGGATCTTTTGTTTGTTTATACATATCAATAAATATTCTCATTACTAATGCTGAATCTCTTATCCAATGGAATTTATATGGAGGATCTTCAGATGGAGAAGCTATAATTATACCTGGGTTAGTTGTTGATTCAGTATTTTCATAAACTCGCTCAATTATCTTATTTAAATAAATTGACATAATAATTATATAAATATTATTTTTTATTCTTAATATTTTTACACATATCTTCTACCAAAGAATACTTATTTAAATCAATCGCCATTTTTATCTCTTCATTTGTATATTTATAATTATTATATACTAGTTCCCGAATTAATAATTCATGGATATTATATTTAATAGATAAATGTATTATATTCGAGGACTTTTTTATATATGTTCGATGATAATTAACTATATTACTTATGAAAGATGGAGTATACGTTCTTTTTTTTAAAAAATAAAATGAAAACTTCTCTGGAGTTATTTTACATTTTTTATCGTTCATTAAATAATTAAGTATTTCAACATTATTATAATGTATACACTCTTTCATTAAATCAATATTTTCATTATCATTTATATAATGTTTTTCATAACAAAATTTAAACAAATCTGTATATGCCTGATTAATACATCCTATCAATAGTTTTTGACTAACCTTAATTTTATTACTATTCATTAAATAAAATAATAATCCCTGACAATTTTCTACTCTATTTATAATTGCGGATAATTTATTCTGAAGATGATTTGAAATTATATTATAATAATTCACAACTAAATAAGATAATAATTTCTCATAATTATATTTAATAGAAATATCCAATAATTTTGGTATTTCTTTATTAAAAATACCCTTTTTAAAATTTAATAATAAATCTATAATTTCAACCATTCCATTATTACCCGCAATAATTAAAGGATGTAATACTCCTTTACTGGATAATATATCATTTTGTTTATCCAAAATTTCTCCAAGATGAAAACGATTAAATATTATTTTTTGATTTTCTTCATAAAGAAGGGCCATTTTTATTACATCAATCCGATTATTAATAATCAAATATTTTATATTTTTTAAAGACAAAAATATATTATTTCTAAATAACCATTCAACACTCTCTTTTGATGCGTTTTTCTGGCATAATTCAGTAAATTGTTCATCAATAGACCGTCGAGAATCATATTTATAATCCGACCATTTTAATGTCTTCTCACGATATACACGATTATAATATACCTCCGGCAAGCCATTCATATTATTTTTAAAATCCCACAAATTACTAATACTATCAATTAACGCCCTAAATTCAGTGTTTATATTTCGCAATTTTACAATCTCTCTTATATCAATTTCCATAAATGAATGATAACCATTACTTAATCCCGCATTCATATTTACTATAGAAATAATTATTTCATTTGGTAATGTAGTGAGCATTTATTATACATACATTATATAAATTTGAATTTTAGGTTTAAATAATAATAAATAAAATAATAATAAATAAAATAATAATATGTTAAACATAGAAATTATCATTAAAATGCAAAATATCAATCTACTCAAATACATCGCATATAAAAAAAATTGGAACTATAAAGATTTATGTAAGAAATATATTCAATAATTATCCTTTATTCTTTATTATATATATTATCATTGTTTTTTTTAATGGGTCTTTACCTTAATCTTACGACCATCAAGTACAACCTCAATTTCATCAGATACAAGGAAAGTTCCGATCATTGGTGGATTCTTTCCCTCAATATCATCATAAGTTACTTCGGGAAGAATCTTAGTATTACAGAAAGTCCACTGATAATTATGCTTACTGTGATAAGATGCCTTTAGACTTCCAGGATGGAAACCACCACAAAGAGGGTAATCACTGTTATTTACTGGAAGAGTAAGTCCATCAATCACCATGAACCAAATTCCTCCAAAAGAGACAATACATTCAACTTCAACTGATCGAGGGAGGGTATTACTCTTAAACCAAGTATGGTCGAAACGGGCATTACCATTCTCATTTGGCTTGTTAGGGATCTGATACTTATCCTTATAATGATTAAGGGAGTAGTTCCCCTTCATTACTGAAGAATTGGTCTTAATTTCAGTAATGTATCCCGGTGAATAACTTCGAGGATCAATACTAAGTGTATGGGATCCCTGGGACATATAGACAAGAAGATCTGAAATGTTATCTGGAAAGTTTTCTTCCTCCCTCTCAGAAAGATAGACCTTACGCCTCTTATTCGAATTCTGTGTATTCTTTTCAACTGTAGCCACCGCCATACTCATAAAAGATTCACTCAGGTCATTAACAGTTTCCTTCTTATCCCAAACATTCACAGGAATAGTCAGGTTTGAAAGATTAGGTACAATTGACTTTGGATTACCAAAATGAGTTGTCCATTCATCATTTACCGCAGTTGCTCGAGAAGCTGCCTTGGTTGACATAACCAGTTCAGGACTAGTTACCGGAGTGAAAGAATGTTCGACAATATTCATAAAATCCCCAGAAATACGACTATGTGGCCAGGTCCTCTCATAAATAATATTCTCATTTCCTTCCTGATGAATAATCACTGTAAAAGGGATGTCTGCTCCATATGTCTTCCTTGAATAGTTGTTCACCCTGATCTTGTAAGATCCGTATGGTGAGCAACTGATATTCTCAGATGGTTCTGCCTCTGCCTTAGAGGCATTCGCATCAAAATCAAGAATAGTAGTGTAATCATTGTTGTCCATTCCTCGGATAGTGTACTTCTTGTGCCCATAATAGATACGTTCGGTGATATTCAGGGATTCATCCCTCTTCACATGTGCCGTCCCGGGAGAAACTTGTACAGTCCAGAGGACGTCAAGATCCATATCATCCTTATACTTTCCATCCCATACAAGAGAGATTGTCCACTTTGATTCGACCTTGTGCTTTGCCATGTTTCGAGCAAGCTGAGAGACCATATAGTTATTAGGATCTGAACGAATGTCCATTTCACGGAGAGCAAGTTCCACAGATGGATAAACCATGAAATCAATAAGGTTGTTTGACTGACGGAAATCCTTGTGAATAGCAACCGTACCATCAACTTCAACACGACCAGTCGTAATTGCGAACATTGTAAGATGAAGACGATTCACCTTATTAGTTGGCCAATGGGGAATAAGACCCTTCCACATACTCTTAACATGTTCCTGAAATTCCATTACCCACTTAAAAACACTCCGCCAATGATCTGGACGCTGGAGGCGATCAAGATTCTGAAAGAGAATCTTAATAGAATCAATTGCGACCTGTTCAGAAAACTTTTCAAGACGACTCTGGAAACTAGGAATATCTTGCATAAAGGACCGGTAAATGTTAGCCTTTTCTGGAGATGTGAAAGAAGATGGAATAACCGTAATGTGCTCATATGGGAGGTTCGTTTCATGATCCACTCCTTCCTTAATAGGTGGAAACGTATCCTTCTCAATCATAAAAACCTTTGGGTTAATAAATTCCTTGTTCACCTTCATAACCTCTTCCCGCACCTTGAAAAGACTTCCCTTCTTACACCCGTCGTGTTCACAACGAATATTTGAAAGAAGGCATGGACCATCAGGTCCATTCAGCCCAAAGAGTTGCTTGGAACGACGGTAGCACTCCTGACACTTACCATGGTCAAGCATAAGGGATCGAACCTTATCACCATTTACAGAGTTACGGACGTAATACTTCACGCCATTGATACCAAACACCTTCACAGGTGTAGGATCATTGATGAAATCCCCGTAACTACGTCCCGGATTAGGGGTCGGAGCAGGGGAAGGTGCTTCATCCATCCCAACAACTTCAAAATCATCCATATCAACAGTAGTCATCTTTATTATTAATCTCCAGAATTGTTAGATACTATGTTCTTTCTAATTTTTTTCAAATTTTGATTTAACTCAAAGAAGCACGACAAAGGGGACATGACTTTCCATCTTTAAACCATTGTTTTGAACACTCGTGATGATAATAATGACCACACTCTAAATATATTATAATCTCATCTTCCATATAATTATCAAGACATATAGCACATTCTTTTTCTTTAAATTTATCAGTCATCTTATACTTCTCAAGTTTGGTTTTTATTAATCTTTCTCTACTATATCCCATAATTATATTATTATTATACCTATTACACATTAATACCCCACATATACTTAAAAATAAAAGTAAGAAACACATAAATGAATATAATTCATATCCTATAATACCTAATGTATCAGTACTATTATCATCATCATTTTCATAATTATGTATATAATTATTCCCATAATCATTTTCATAATGAGGATAATTGCCTTCTCGATATTCCATTATATTAATATTTATTAATATCTATTAATATTTAAATGATTGTTCATATTATAATTATATAATGGACTCAAATCATCACACAAAAAAATATATAGATTTCCATAATAAATATACAAAGATATATGGAGAAAATACTGTTGTCTTAATGCAATCCGGTAGTCACTTTAATATTTTTGCCGTCATTAATGATGAAATTAACCATGGACCCGATATATACTACATATGTCAAAACATATTAAATAATGCTCTCCAAGTTACTAAACAAAATAAAAATAAACCAGATATATCATACTCAAATTGCCTCTTAGCCGGATTCCCCATTTTTTCAATACAAAAATATGAAAACATATTACTCAATAACAACTATACAGTTGTTATCGTTGAACAAATTACACCCCCTCCTAACCCTGAAAGGGGTGTCACTAGAATTGTTTCACCAGGAACTACTATTGATGGTTATAATAAACAAGAAAACCATTATCTTATGTCGATCTATATTGAAAAAAATAGTTATATGACAAAAGATATCTATATTACAGGTATTTCGTCAATTGACCTTTCAACCGGTAAAAACTACCTTCACTATGTAATTGATAAATTAGATGATAATAACTTCTGGAATGATGAAATCGGCAGATATATTAATTTTTATAATCCGTCAGAAATAATCTTCCATTTCAAAAATTTTGAATTATCAAAAAACGATATCATACAAAATTGGGACATTTCACATAACTCAATACAAATTAACCATTATAAAGATAAAAATTATCTCAAAACATCTTTTCAAAACGAATTTTTACAAAATATATTTGACCTAAGTATCCTCATGTCTCCAATAGAACACTTTGATCTTGAAATGAAAAATGAACTTGCTATAGCATACATCTATCTTCTTCTTTATGTTAAAGACCATAGATCTGATATATTAAATAATATAGAGAAACCACTATTAATTAACGATAATCAATGTCTAAGTTTAACATCTAACTCAATTAGACAATTAAATGTAATTAATAATTACTCATACTATAAAGGGAAAAATGAATCCCTCCTTTCTGTTTGTAATCTATGTGTTACTCCAATGGGGAGAAGACTCTTTAAAGAAAGATTACTCTATCCTTCCATAAATATAGATATAATTAATCAAAGATATGATTATATAGATAAATTTAAAATAAATAATTTCTATAACGATATTATCCCAATTCTTAGAAAAGTTTCAGATTTAGAAAAATCATTAAGAAAAATAGGTATTGATCTACTACAACCTAATGATTTCTACTCAGACTCATTATCATTTGAATACATCTATAAAATACTTAAACTATTAGAAAATGAAAAAACTATCATTCAAAAAATAAATATACCAGAAACAATCGAAAAGTTTAAAGAGTTTTATGATTATATCCACAATACTTTCATATTTCAAAACTTCTCATCTACAAATAACCTTGATCGTTCATTCCTAAAACCTGGAATAAATAAAGACTTAGATATGTATGATGATCTTACAATAGAATATCATTCTATTCTTATTAAAATAGCTAAAAGGTTATCTAAACTACTTGATAATTCAGAAACAAGTATAAAATTAGATTATGATGAAAGGAATCACTGGTTTCTATATTGTACCAATAAAAGATCATCAACTTTCAAAGAAAGATTAACAAATATAAATAATAATTTAATTCACGTTAAAGATGAAGATAATAAGATCCTTCAGTCCTTCTCAAAAGAAGATTTTTCATTTAAAAAAAAAGATGGATCAAGCACAATTATAGTTTTAAATTATTCAAAAGAAATATCTAATAAACTGATCACAATACAGGATAGAATAAATAAATTAAATAAAGAACAATGGAAATCAAAAATGGATTACATATTTAAAACATATAATATTCATCTTAAAAAATTCTATTTATTCTTAGCTGAAATCGATGTTTACACATCAAACGCAAAATTATCAACTCAAAATGGATATCATCGTCCAAAGATTATTGATGCTCAAAAAAGTTTTGTTAATGCGAAAGAATTAAGACATCCTATCGTTGAAAAAATCCATACGAATACTGAATATATAACTAATGATATCCATCTTGGAATGAAAGATGAAAAAGATGGAATGCTACTATTTGGAACAAATGCTTGCGGTAAATCAACACTAATGAAAGCAGTCGGTCTAAATATCATTATGGCTCAAGCAGGTCTCTTTGTGCCTTCTTCCTCATTTGAATACTATCCTTATAAACAAATTTTCACAAGAATTCTAAATAATGATAATATTTTTAGATCACAATCATCATTCGCAGTAGAAATCCAAGAACTAAAAAGTATCCTTAATCGTTCAGATAATACTTCACTCGTTCTAGGAGATGAACTTTGCTCTGGAACAGAAAGTATTTCAGCTTTATCTATAATAACTGCTGGTTTAAATACCTTATCTAAAAGGAAAACTTCTTTTATCTTTACATCTCACTTACATGAATTAACAAAATTAGAGGAAGTAAACTCATTAAATAATCTTAAAATATATCACCTGAAAATAGATTATGATAAAGAAAAAGATTTATTAATTTATGATAGAAAATTAGAAGAAGGATCTGGACCATCTATCTACGGATTAAAAGTTTGTGAAGCAATGGGTCTTTCCCATGAATTTATGAACTTCGCAAATAAAATTCAAAATAAATTAGAAAATAAAACAACAAATACAAAATTATCACAATACAATACAAATGTATTCATGGATGAATGTAAGATTTGTTTCAAAAAAAATGAACAACTAGAAACCCATCACATTAAAGATCAAAAATATGCTGATGAAAATAATATGATTAATAATCACCATAAAAATATTAAACATAATCTTGTTCCATTATGTAAATCATGTCATCTGAAAGTTACTAATCATGAATTAATTGTTAAAGGATGGAAAGAAACGAATCGAGGTAAAATATTAGACTGGAAAAAAGCAGATAAAAAAAGTTCAGTTAATAAAAAATTCTCAGAAAATCAAGTTCAAAATATTCTTGAATTAAAATCAAATAATCCATCTCTTTCACAAAAAGACTTTCTCAAAAAAATTGAATTAGAAAATAATATTAAACTTAGCTCGTCTACTCTCAAAAAAATGATTGATAATAAATATTAATCATTTTATTCATTATTAACTATTTTATCATAATTATTAATGAATAATAATACCCCTATAATAAAACATATACACATAGTAAATAAACATATTGTATATAACCTTAATATACATCTATTACCTTCATTATAATAATCATCATTTTCTTCAATCATACTTTAATTACTTTTTAATAATCAAATCAAATTTTAATTTGCTAATTCAAGTGCTTTCTTATAATATGCTTCCGGCCAATGATGGAATACACTTTTAACATCTGTAAATGTTCCACATCCAGCATATTCAATTTCATTCAAGAAATATTTTGTCTTATCAAGTGTATTTCCTTGACAACATCCTAAATCAATCCTTAAAAATAAAGGTCTAACAACCTTTCCATTTATCTTTGTTTCCGGATAATTATCTAAAACTTTTTTTGCTATTTTTTTTGCCTGTTCCAATGTCTTCTTATCCACTGTCCCTATACTTTCAGGGGGAGGCCAAGCTTTTATAGCAATATAATATTTATATTCACCATTAATCCAAAAAGTTTTTAATTCCCATTTTTTAACAAATCCTTCCATTTTTTCTTGACAAACTAATCCAGGAAATTTTTTTGTCTTTTTTAAATATTTAATTAATTCTTTTTCAACGCCCTTTTCATTCTCATCGGTTATATCTGTATAAAATGATTCACTCATTTCAGGAATACTTTCATCATTAGAATAAAATGATTGTGTTGTATATGTTTCATCTCCTTCTTTTAAATCGAACTTTGATATTTCTATATTAGCAAAAGCATAATCAGGTTTAACTACAAAACCCTTCCATTTATTTTTTTTAGCTTCAGCAATAATTTTCTTAGCATCTCTTACCTTTTTAATTAAAAATGTAGGCGCAATAGGGACACCCTTTTTTTCATAATATTTTAAATAATCTCCTTTATTATATAAGAAATCTTGCTCCGATAAAGGTGGATAAATATTATTTTTCTTATTCTTCATTATTGATAACCATTTCTTATGCATAGCATTTGATCCATGCCAAGCATTCAAAAGATTCACCCCAACCAAAAAATTTACATCATTTTTTTGTAAAGTTTTTTCATTAAAGTTTTTTAAATATTTCACCTCGGCATCAGGATATTTATATTCAATAGCAGCAACTAAAGCAGCTTCGTTTAATATCATACCATCATCTATATACTCTTCTGGAACATTATCCATCCATTTCCTATAAGGTTCACATGGATTTGTCTCCCCCAATCTTCCTCCAAGAATACCAATTTTAACCATTATATTATATTATTATATTAAAAAAAAAATATTTGCTAATAATAAATGAACAAAAATTTAGAACATCTCCTCCATGCCGTTGTAATTGGTATTGTATTATGTCTTATTATGACAAAAGTTTTAGGACAAAGCACGGGTGTTGCTTGTGATCGCAGTATGGTTTTAGCCGCGGTTGCTCTTATCTACATGGTTTTATTTGGTCACACATTCCCTCCGGGATCCATAAATCCATCCTTTAAATTTTAATTTAATTCAGTATAAATATCTTTTAATTTATCCATTATTTTAAGGTATGTTCCTTCGTTTACATGATCTTTTACATCTTCTTCAATTATCATTTGAACCCCCATCAAATGATCTCTTATTTTTTTATTTTTTTCATCATTTATTTCTTTTTCATTATCATCATCCACTTCATATTCAATATCCGATATATTCACTCTAAATGGAGGTGCGCCTATCAAAAATGGATATTCATTATTAAATGATTCCGTTTCAGGATCCGAAATTGGAAGTTCCCATGTATTTTCTGAATCAAAATTAACTCTAAATTCATATTCCGAAGTATAATCATCTATCACATAATTAATCCTTTGCCTCTGTATAGGCGATGTACTTTCAGCTTGATATGTAAGTTGACAAAGGACTGAATGATGGATATATTCTTCCAATGAAATATGATTATTAATATCAATTAAGACTTCATCAACCATACGCATACGGACTGTTAACCACCTTTGGTTTAATATTGAAGGTATATTATTCATATAAGCTAATATTGTACAAGTATTCGAATCAATAAACCAATCATGTGTTTCGTTTATTATTAGTTTTAATGAAGTTCCAAAAATATCATGTTCATGAATCTCAAGTACCTTTTGAATATGCGTATAGCGTCCATTAACCTCATCAAAGTAACTTACATAAAAATGTTCAGCCACATCCCGAGGATCACAGAGAGGGAAATCCGGATTTCCATAAAATTTAGGATCAACATGATCAAATATCCAAGCAATACCCCTCTCACAATAAGGGACTGTGTCAGGATTACTCATTAAATCAAATGTCGTCGATACATAATCAGTAACTTTATAATCTTCACATTTGTATGCTTCTTCAGTTACACCAACCTGTCTCTGATTAGAACTATAATAAACATTTCTATCAACATGTCTGTCAAGGACTCTCTTCATAACATAACTATAAATACAACAGACATCTACAGGTTCAACTTCTGTCTTCCAAAAATCTTCCCATGATTCATTTCGTCCAGGACTTCGAACAATTGATAATATCTCTTTTAGAAGTTTACAAAAACGTTTCGGAAGTTTAGAATCAAATATATCCTCATCCCCCTCCCAACCTGGAGCAGATATTAACCCTCCCAAACGAATTAATTTCCACCAATGCCATACAGAACCCTTGCCCAGTCTATAATAACTGTTTGAAGGTCGTCCATGTTCTTTTGATGGACCTTCTTTAAAATCCATAATATCTTCCCATTTCAAATGACAATAAAGAGCATATTGAACATAACCTAATATTATCTCTTCCATTAAAGGTTCATACTCTCTTTTTGGTGGAATAGTCGTATGGGATAAAATAGCATCAGTTATACCATCATTACCAGGAAGAATTCCACTAGTCTTTATTTTTTCATATGTTCCATCTTCATTTTTACTCCATCCCCAAACACCACCATTATTCATAGCACAAATAGAACATGGTTTCACAACCATAGTATCTCCCCCGACAGTTGTAAAACATATACCATGCTCTTTACAATATATACATGAATAATCTAATCCAGAAGGATTTTCTTTAGCTTCTTCAGGGGTTTTTGCAGAAGGGTTTGATTTATCTGTAGGATAATAACATCCTTCGAAATACATAATTATTAAAAGATTATTATTTAATATATTTGATATTTCAATATTTCAAATTTAAATAAACTTATCCCTTACCTTAGGATAAATAAATGTAAATATCGCATAAAGGACTAACCAATGAATAGCATATATCTCTAATGAATGTTTTCCAGCATTTTCTAATAAAGTAAAATTCTCATTTTTTTTAATAATTGGTTCTGGCTCATATCTTACTATATAATTACCAATCAAAATACCTATACACATTAATATCATCCACGGTATAATTGGAAAATGATCGATTGAACTATAATTAGAATTTAATCCAAATATAAATCCTATTGGAGAAGGTAATAAATATTGTAATGTATATGGTTTCACCTTTTTAATGATATAAAATATAGATAATATACCAATGATTATTTTTATAATATATTCTTTATCAACAAACATAAATAATAATAATGAAGATAATGATATAAAATGTAATATTCCAAATTTAACGTATTTATCACCAAAAACAAAATAAGTGAACAAAGACATACATATAGCAAAAAAAGCCAATTTAAGAATACGTTTTATACTTTTCATAATATACATTTTTTTTGATTCTTTCTTTTTCTCTGATTTCTTTTTAGAAATTACTAAATTTATACCAACACAAGTAATAAATATTATTTGAGCAACCTTAGCAATAATTTTAAGTAATTGTGTATCATACTCTAATTCTTTAAATCCATATTGATTCGCATAATAAAATATATGAAAGAATATCATACAAAAAACCGCAACACCTTTTAAAATATCTATTTCTATATAACGATCCATATAATAAATAAAATATTAAAATTTGAATATTATTTTATTTAAAACTATAAAACGTAAATATATATATATACTATGGCTGAAGATGAATATGATGAAAAAGACCTAAGAACACATGTTTATGATACTCCAGATACTTATGCCGGAAGTGATCAAGAAGCACCTGATACACTACCACTAATGGAAGATGATAACATTATATTCAAAGAAACTGAAATTATTCCAGTTATTTATAAAATGTTTGATGAAATTATTGTTAATGCTCGTGATCAATATGAAAGACTAAAAGATATAAAAGATTCTCAACCATTAACAGAAATTAAGGTTACCATTAATGAAGAAACAGGTGAAATTTCAATCTATAATAATGGAGATAGTATTAAAGTTCAAAAACATAGTAGTGGCATCTATAATGCTGAACTCATCTTTGGAAAATTACTAACATCAGGTAATTACAAGAAAGGTCAAAAGAGAACTGTCGGTGGTAAAAATGGATATGGTGCTAAAATTGTTAATATCTTTTCAACTTCTTTTGATGTTGAAACTGGAGATAGACACACGAAAAAAAAATACTTTCAACATTTCTATAATAATATGAAAGAAAAAGATAAACCAATTATTAAAAAATATAATGGAAAACCATTCACCCGTATTACCTGGATTACAGACTTTGAACGATTTGGAATTAAACATTTTTCAAAGGATATGATCGCTTTAATGAAAAGAAGAGTTCATGATATTGCTGGTGTTACAGATGCCAAAGTAAATGTATATTTCAATAATCAAAAAATTAAAATTAAATCTTTCCCAGATTATATCAAACTTTATCCGACATCTCATGAAAAAGTATATGAAAAACTAAATGATCGTTGGGAACTAGCCGTTTCAGTCTCATCTAATGATAAGTTTAATCAAGTATCTTTTGTAAATGGTATTGCCACTACTAAAGGAGGTGTTCATGTCGATACAGTTGTAAAACTTATTACTAGTGGTGTAGTAGAATATATTAAAAAGAAAAATAAGAGAGATGTTCAAGGGAAATATGTTAAGAATTATCTATCTATTTATCTAAATTCTGTAATTAATAATCCTTCATTTGATTCTCAAACAAAAGAACGACTCATCACACCAAAAAGTAAATTTGGATCTTTGCCCGAAATTAATGAAAAATATATTAAAAAATTATGTAATTCAGGTCTTTCTGAAAGAGTTCTTCAATTTTCTGATTTTAAAGAAAAGACTTTGGCAAAGAAAACAAATGGAACCAAAAAGAATAAATTAAGAGATATCCCAAAACTCGATGATGCTAATTGGGCCGGAACTAGAAAGTCACACCTTAGTACTCTTATTCTAACAGAAGGGGATTCTGCTAAGTCTATGGCAATCGCCGGATTATCTGTTGTTGGTCGAGATAAGTATGGAGTTTTCCCTCTTAAGGGTAAAGTACTTAATGTTCGTGATGCTACTATTAAACAGATTACAAGTAATTCAGAAATTACTAATATTAAAAAAATCATCGGTCTAGAAAGTGGTAAAAAATATACTGATATCAAAAAATTAAGATATGGTAAAATTATGATTATGACTGATCAAGATCATGATGGATCACATATTAAAGGTCTTCTTCTAAATCTAATCCATAGTGAATGGCCCGAACTTCTTAAACTTAATTATATCAATTGTATGGTTACACCCATTATTAAAGCAACTAAGAACAAAGATATTAAATCATTCTATACACTGACCGATTATAACAATTGGAAAGAAAATGAAATGAATGGTAAATGGAATATCAAATACTATAAGGGACTTGGGACATCAACATCAAAAGAAGCCAAAGAATATTTTAAAAATCTTAAAATTAATCAATATATCCTTGATGATAAAACAAATGAATCAATGGTCCTAGCTTTCAAAAAAACAGAAGCAGATAAAAGAAAAGAATGGCTAAAAACATATAATGAAGAAGAAATCCTGGATTATAACCAAGAAAAAACAAAGATTAATGACTTTATTAATAAAGAATTTAAACATTTCTCTAATTCTGATAATCTAAGATCAATCGGTTCATGTATCGATGGTCTCAAAGTATCACAAAGAAAAGTACTCTTTTCATGCTTCAAAAGAAAACTATATTCTGAAATTCGAGTGGCCCAACTATCCGGTTATGTAAGTGAACAAGCATCATATCATCATGGTGAAGCATCTCTTCAAGGTACCATTGTCGGTATGGCTCAAAACTATGTTGGCTCAAATAATATCAACCTGCTTCAACCCAATGGTCAATTTGGAACTCGTATTATGGGTGGTTCTGACTCGGCAAGTGCAAGGTACATCCATACTCAATTAAACCCTCTTGTTGACCATATATTTCCATCAGCCGACTTCCCTCTTCTTGATTATATTAATGATGATGGATTAATGGTTGAACCAAAATGGTATTGTCCAATTTTTCCAATGGTCCTAGTAAATGGTATGCTTGGAATTGGAACCGGTTTTAGTACTAATATCCCACAATTTAATCCGAAAGACTGTTGTAATAACATCCGAAGGAAACTTGATGGAAAACCTTATCTTTCAATGATGCCATACTATAAAGGTTTTAAAGGTAGAATTAGTAAGGTCGTTGAAAAAGGATTGACTAAGTTTATCACTCGTGGAAAATATAAAATTAAAGATGAATATGTTACTATCACAGAATTACCTATCGGAAAATGGACACACGATTTTAAAGAATTTATTGAAAAAACAATTCAACTTGAAGATTCATGGATTCTTGATTATGAAAATCATTCTACTGATGAAAAAGTAAACTTTGTTATTAAAGTTAATGATGAAGTTCTTTTCGATAATCAATATAAATCAAAAGATATAATTGAAGAAAAATTTAAACTAACCTCAAATAGAAATGTATCAAATCTACATCTATATACTAAAGATGGAACTATCAAAAAATATGATGACATTTATAAAATCCTTGATGAACATTATTATGTGCGTCTTGATTTATATCAACAAAGGAAAGATCATCAATTAGATATTCTTGAAAATGATATCAAATTTCTAGAAGCTAAAAGAAGATTCATTGAATATGTTATTGATGAAAAAGTAATTGTTTATAAACAAAGTAAAACGAAAATTATAAATTCTCTAAGAAATTTTGAATTCCCATTTTATGAAGATGGTATAATTGGAGAATATGATGAAACTGTTGATGTTAAATCACAATATAATTACCTTCTTAATCTCTCTATTTATAATTTCACACTAGAAAAAGTTGAAGAACTAGAAAATGATATTGAAGATAAAAAAGAACAACATCAAACTCTTGAAGAAATGGATATTAAAGACATTTGGAGAAATGAACTCGACACCTTTGAAGAAAAATATGATGAATGGCTAACTACATCGAAAAAAGAATAATTATTTAAAAAATTAATATTTAAAAATTAATATTTAAATATAGTAAATATAGTAAATTTATGATTGGTGATTATTTATGGATTGTTATTACTGGAGGGATAACTTCTTTTATTGCTGCTATGGGTATCGGAGCGAATGACGTTGGAAACGCATTTGCCTCTTCAATTGGTTCAAAAGCATTAACAGTCAAGAATGCTGTCGCCATTGCTAGCATTTTTGAATGTGCTGGTGCGATCCTCATGGGCTCCCATGTTACAAAAACAATTCGAAAAGGTATTGCCGATTATGAATGTTTTGAAGATTCTCCAGAAATTTTTATCTATGGATGTTTTTGTGTCCTTACCTCTGTTGCTGCTTGGTTATTTTTGGCTTCTTATTTAGAAATGCCTGTATCTACAACTCATTCATGTGTCGGGGGTATGATAGGTATGACATTGGTAACAGGAGGATCTGACTGTGTAATATGGTATAAAGCAACTGAATCTTTCCCATGGGTAGGAGGTGTTTCCGGTATAATAATTTCATGGTTCTTATCACCAATCTTTTCTGCTATTGTAGCCGGTAAAATTTTTTATTTAACAAGATTATTAGTATTACGTAAAGAAAACAGTTTTAATAAATCATATTGGTCATTTCCTATTTTTGTTTCACTAACAATGACTCTCAATACATTTTTTATTATCTATAAAGGAGGAAAAGGGATAGGATTAAATAATATACCAATGGGTGCAGCATTATTAGTTGCTTCCTGTATTGGATTATTTTCAGGTGGAATAATTATACCATTTATCCCCCATATGAAAAATAAAATTAATCAAAGAATTGATAATGAACGTGAATTACCCGTTATAGAAAATAATGAAATTATCCCTATAATTCAAAAAGAAAAGAAAGGATTAAATAAAATTGTTTCAAAAATTAAAGATAATATGGATTATAATTTAGATCAAATAAAAGTTGATAATGTTAAAGAAATTCATGATAATTGTGAAGTTTTTGATAAAAAAACAGAAGAAAGCTTCAAATACCTTCAAATATTTACAGCTATTTGTGACTCATTCAGTCATGGTGCTAATGATGTTGCCAATGCTATAGGTCCATATGCGGCGATAGTATCCATATACATGGATGAAGGTGAAATGTCCAAAAAAGTTGAAATGGATGAATATGCATATATGATTTTAGCTATGGGAGGAGTTGGTATATCTCTTGGACTAATACTATATGGATATAAAATCATAAGGGCGATTGGAGTTAAATTATGCTGTATCACTCCCAGTAGAGGATTCTCAATTGAACTAGGATCCGCTACAATTATTATTATTGGTAGTCGTTTAGGTATTCCACTATCAACAACTCACTGTCAGGTCGGAGCAACTATGGGGGTTGGTGCTTTAGAAGATTTTAAAGGTTGTTCAGGTATTAATTGGAATATTGCGTATAAAGTATTCTTAGGTTGGATTATAACACTCGTAGTTGTTGGAGGAACAACAGCATTATTAACTGCTCAGGGAATATATGCTCCAAGTGAATTTAATGATCAATGCTTACTAGTAAACCATACTAATTCATCTCTTTAATTTCTTCTTAGTTCGTTTTTTTCTCTTTCTAGTAGTTCTTTTCTTTATCTTAGATCTTCTCTTTTTACCACCACCATCCCCATATGCCATGGGCATACTTGACTGAGCCGCCTCTGCAATTCTATCCTGATAATTAACACCGTTATATTTATCTATACTTTTTTTGTAATTTCGAGTTGCTATATCATACTGAATTTTATTAATATGAACTATCCTTATATATTTTGTTTTTACTTCATCTTCTTTAAATTCATCATAGAGTTCATTTAAATCATCAATAGTCGGGATAGTTGTAAAATAATATCCAATATAATCTTTACTTTTTCTTAATAATAACTTTAACTGAGAATAAACCTTTTCATAAATTTTTCTATTTTCTTCCATATCTTCAAAAAATTTTATATTATACAAAGGATAATCTCTCATTTCACAATTGATTACCTCTAAATTCCCATTATTACATTTTAAAATTAATCCATACCCTTCATCTTCATCTTCACATGTTAAAATATCATGAAAATCAATAATCTCTTTTAAACCATATAAATCACTTATATCTCTTCCCTCTCTTAATTTAACACCATTCTCTTTCATCCATTCTTCATAATTAGTCGTTTTTATATAACATTTATTACCATAATTATGGGTTATATTAGTTTTTATAATATCTTCTAAACCAGATGATTCATATAATCTTTGAATAAAAGGCGGGGGTTCCATAATCCCTTGAGAAGGGATATCTGTACGGGCACGAAATAATTTGGATTCTAATTCCCCCTCTCCATGGCGTTTACCCGTTAGAGTGTTTATCATATTTATAATAATGAAATATTTAAATTTGATTTTTCTTTGAATAAAAGATGTTTATAAATATATATTATAATGAGAATTGAAGAAGAAAGTCCCCTCCGTTTCCTTGATGTTGATGTTTCAAGGTTAATTTATGAAACATATTTTCCAAATAAAAAAACAATTCAATTAAAATCTATGGCGATTGATCAATTTAAATATCACCTTAAAGAATATTTAAATACATATAAACTCCCCGACATATATGGTCCTCTCAATATAATTTCTACTACTAGACGTCCTCGAGGGACACAACATCTACATGGTAATGCTAAAAAACACTACTCTTTTAATTCGTATCTTATAAATGTATGTAAATTTAAAATAACTCTAAAGAGAAAATATTACTCAGATATAAGGCATAAACCTTCATATAAAAGGGCTAATAGAATGGTTCTCGAAGGAAGAAAAAAAAGAAGGGAATTAAAATATTAAATAATTTAATGAAAGATAAATTATTCTATGTTTTATCAGTCACCTCTGCCACCATTCTATTAACTTCATTAAATTACTTTGTTATCGAAAATAATAAACTCACTGAAGAAGAAAAATTTAAATTATTATGGAATCCAAAAATCTAAATTTGAATTATTAGATGTTATTATCTTAAATAATGACAGAAATGACCTCTTACAAAGGTATAAAAGTACTAAACTATGCTGCCGATGATTGGGGGGATGATGATGATCCAGGAACACCTCGCTCCAATGACGGTGAAGGTGATTCTATTAAAAGTTATTCAGACGAAACACCATCTCCAAGAAAGGTGAATAGCAAACCATTTGATTCTAATTTCCTTCTAGGGATTCTTGTAGGTATCCTGATACATAAATATTTTATCTAATGATTATTAAAAATTTCCATTATTCTCTATAAGACCAATATAATTCCTTTTTTTATATTTGATAATATATATATTATGGGGGATTTATTAAGAATGGCTATTAATGATCATAATAATGAGGATATAATAAAAATTATTTTATCACTAAAAGAAGAAGAATTAAATGATGTAATCACTGGGGATCATCCACTAATATCAGCAGTTAAAAGTGATAATTTTTTTGCTTTTGAATTATTATTAAATAATGGTTCTGATCCACATATGCTAAATGGAGGACCAACAACAGTATACTGCGATATTTTAAACATTCTAACAGATAATCTAATACTAAACCCCCATAATAAATATGATAACTTTGATCAATTTATTGAATTACCATTATTTTACGGTAATCTTACAGATTCGCTAAATGAAGGGAATCCAAGTGTATATGAATATATCTTTGGAGGAGGATTAAGGGATCAAATAGAATATGGAGGATTATTAACACTTACTAAAGAACAGTTATCAAGTATAAATATCATAGAACAGAAAGTTAAATCATCTATTAATAATGTAGAAAAACTTGCTTTAATGAATACTCAACAACAACTAAATCTTCAAAAAACATACTTACAAGGCAGTGAAACTAGTCCTTTAAATTTTCTAGATAATGATACAATGTTAGAATTAGTAGAATATCTAAAAGAAGAAGCACCATACTCTACAGCAACATCAAGATTTAAACCCGAACAATCATACAAAAGCTATGAAAAAGAAACTAAAGGAAAAAGGACTAAAAAGAAAAAGAAAAAGAAAAGGAGAAAGAAAAAGAAATGGAAAACCCAACGGGGAGGACTATATGTTAAAATTGATGAAAATCGTTTAAATAATTGGAATTCCATCCATACATTTAAAAATGATTGTATTCCATGTACATTAGATTTTATAGGTTTTGGAAGAGAATATTGTTCTATCTTATGTGGTTTCTATGGTCAAATGGGAACAACTCATAAAGAAATAATTAGAGAATTAAAAAATAAATATAAAGGTTATTCAGTATCAGCAAAATTATTAGACGGTTTTAAACCATATTTAGATAAATTATATGATTCATTAAATCAATATAAAAATGATAAAATTATTCGTCAAGTAGATAATGATGACCTTGATGGCTATATGTTAGATCTAAAGAAAATATTTAATACAATACCCAATAATTATGTAATGCTCGGTAGAATAAATATAAAAAATAGAAATTTCGGTCATGCTGTTGTTTTTGGCAACATTAATGGTGTCCCAGTATTATATGATCCCCAGCATTCAAAAGACTACAAAGGTCTCGATGATATCACCATGTTCCTAGTCTTACATATGGTAGATTATATTCATCTATATTATGTCCATAAAAAAGGAATTCTATTAAAGGATAATCAAAGCGGTTTTAAACCATCGAATTACTATCATTCAGAACCTACATTAGATATAGAAAGCTTTAATACTGCATCAGAAGGTTTTCAAACAGCATCAGAAGGTTTTCAAACAGCATCAGAAGGTTTCCATACTGCTCCAGAAAGATTTCAAACAGCATCAGAAAGATTTCAAAGTTATCCGGGAAGAAATTATTATTCACAATATCCACAAGATCTATCACAATATCCTCTATATCTACAAGCCTGGCAATAAAATTCTGAACAAGGATGAATATTATTATCAATCATATAATCACATAATCCTTCGTTATGTAACAAATCATAATAATTATCACATTTTATTTTATCCACAACACCATTACTATGAATAGTTTGATTTCTATTTATATTTGTCTTATTCATATCAGTATTTAATTGATATAATGACAAAATTATAAGTACAACAACAAATATACTAGTGAATATACATAAATACTTATCACATTTTTCTTGATCACATAAACATCCCTTTTTCCTATTAGTTTGTACATTATTTGAATGTAAAGGCAGTCTCTCAACTTCCATAGTTACTTTTTTGAATATTCACTAATAATTATTTCAAATTCTAACTATCTAAATAATATCCAGTCCCTTGATCACTTGTCTTAAAAACATATCCTTCTTTTCTATCTATAAAAGTTTTTGATGATATAAATGGTTCAAAAGTACCATTATCATTATTCATAATATTATCATTTATAATACCATTATTATTATTATTATTATTATTATTATCATTATTATCATCATCATATATAATTATGTTACCAATTCTTTTATTACATAATCCAGTAATACAGTATATACTACGGAAATCTTTGATATGGTATAATAAATATACCATGAAACCAATAATGTAGAATATACATGGTACATAGGTTTTATAGGGTGTTTCTTCCATTATTTTAATATATATAATCCCAAATACAGCAGCAATTAATCCAATAATAGTACTTTCAAAGAGTAAATTCATTTTCATTTCCTTTATTCAATTGAATATATTTTTTTCAATATTTAATCAATAGCTTCTTTTATAATTTTATGAGATTTTTTTAATGTCTCAACAACCTTTTTCTGTTTTTCTGTTGCCTTTAACATTGTTTCCAATTTTTTTACTTCATTATTTAATTGCCACTCAGATAAAAAATATGCAGATTTAATAGGATCATTTGATTCATATAATAATAATGGTTTTAATTTATCATTTGATTCATCGTCAGAAGAATTAGAAATACTCATTATAATTAATATTTATATTTAAGTTTAAAATATTTAAAAAAATATAATGTACTATTTATAAATAAAATGACAGAAGAAGAAAAAGTTGATTATCTAGATGTTGATGATTCCATTCCAGGACAAAATTATTGTTGTTTATCATTTGTATCTCCAGAAGATTTAATAGAATCGAAAGAAGCCTGGAAAGTTTCCAAATTTTTACAATCAGTTTGTAAAGATAAAGATATGGAATTTAAAAAAATTATGGAACAATATAAAGACTTTTGCTATAAATTTCAAGATGACCTACAGAAAGATTTTGATCAACAGAATGATTTTAAAACAAATATTAGAGGTGTAAAAGTTAGAGGAGTATATAACACACAAGCAGAAGCCACTTCCAGAGCAAAAAAATTACAAACAACCGACAGTGATTTTCATGTCTTTGTAGGTCAAGTAGGGTATTGGCTCCCGTGGAATCCTTGTGCTGATAAAATTGAAGATGAACAATTTATGAATTCTCAATTGAATGATATGATGGAAAAATATAAAGAAAATACAATTAATAAAGATATTTTCTATGAAGAACAAAAACGTGAAAAAGTTAAGGCCGCTAGAGAAGAAGCCTTGAAAAAGAAAAAAGAAAAATTAGAAGCCGAAAAGGAATTAGAAGATAAAGAACCAGTTAAAGAAGAAACGGAATTAGAAGATAAAGAACCAGTTAAAGAAGAAGTTAAAGAACCTGTTAAAGAACCAGTTAAAGAAGAAGATAAAGAAGAAGTTAAAGAAGAAGTTAAAGAAGAAGATAAAGAACCAGTTAAAGAAG